>TBL_comb47_HYPODRAFT_10003621_pt1 | contig 18173 bp, 14 predicted proteins | sample TroBogypolimnion_40_FD_10682 | JGI IMG/M metagenome (IMG submission 10682)
CGGCATCAGCGCCCCCCGAGCTCCGCCCAGCGGAAGCAGCCGGTGGTGTGGTCGTTCACCATGCCGACCGCCTGCATGAAGGCGTAACAGATGGTGCTCCCGACGAAGTTGAAACCGCGCCGCTTCAGGTCGCGGGAAAGGCTGTCGGACACGGGGGAGGTCGCCGGCAGCTCGGAGTGGCTGCGCCAGGCGTTTTGCAGCGGAGCGCCGTCCACGAAGCGCCAGAGGTAGGCGTCGAAGGAGCCGAACTCTTCCTGGAGCGCCAGAAAGGCCCGCGCGTTGGCCCGTGCCGACGCGAGCTTGAGGCGGTTGCGCACGATGCCGGGATCGGCCAGCAGCACGGCCATCCGGTCCTCGTCGAAGGCCGCCACCACCTCGGGGAGGAACCCCTCGAAGGCGCGCCGGTAGGCCTCGCGTTTCCTCAGGACGGTGATCCAGGAAAGGCCGGCCTGCGCCCCCTCCAGGATGAGGAACTCGAAGAGCAGACGGTCGTCGTGCACCGGCACGCCCCATTCCGTGTCGTGGTAGCCGCGGTAGATGGGATCGCTGCCGGCCCAGGCACAGCGCTGCAGGGTGTCATGTTCCATGCGGTCTCCTTGTTTGATGTGGGCACCGAGGATCACCCTCCCAAACCCCACTGCCGTTAAGGCAGGTTTTCGCCCGGCAGGCTCTGATCTTGTCCCCCCTATGAAATGGCTCTGTTAGGCGCAGTTGTTGTTTTCCAACTTCTAGCACTTATCACAAGCTCTCCCTCGCCCTCCGGGAGAGGGCTGGGGTGAGGGATTTGCCCTGGCGTGATAGCTGCTCCGTGGAAACGCCCTCACCCCTGCCCCTCTCCCGGAGGGCGAGGGGATAATGCGCTAAAAACAACATCAGCCCCTAACAGAGCCAATGAAATAGAGGGGAAGCTGAACGTAGTGAAGCAGGGGGGTGTCTCCTCCGACAGGAAAACCCCCCTGTCTCGCTCCGCGAGCCTTCCCCCCTACTTCGCAGGGGGGACACAGCAGGCACCCACGCCACCCTCGTCAGCTATGCGGCACCCACGCTGCGACTTCGGTGGGCACGGGGTGCCCACCCTACCCTTTCAAAAGCTTTTCCTCGCCCTTTGGGAGATGGTCGGGGTGAGGGATTTACTGGAAGCGGGAACGCTGCCCCCACAAGGCTGATTAATCGCGGCGCCCATCCCGGAACTCGCGGCGCTCATCTTTCTCGAGGTGCCTCTCCTCCTTGCGCTGCTCCTTCTCAAAGCGCCTTTCATCCTTGCGCACCTCTTTCTCCTGGCGCCGCTCCTCCTTGCGCTGCTCCCTGACTTCGCGGTGCTGCTCCCGGCCGGAACGGAAATACCTGCCGCGGTAGTGGTCCCGGTCCCGGTTGTAGACCGCGTACTCCCTGGCGCGGAAGTCGCGTATCCGCTCCAGCTTGTAGCGCCGCAGTCCCGGCGGCAGCTCGCGGTAGCGCTGCACACTCCACGGCCCGCGGCTAGTGGGTGCTCTGAGCCAGCGCCCGTCGCGGAACATGAAATAGCTGTCCTGCAGGTAGAAGAGGTCGTAGGGGACCCCCACCGCGACGTAAAAGCCGAGCCGGTCCGGGTAGACGAACTGGATGTCGTCCTCCAGCTGTATGGCCTCCATGGGCGGCGCGTAGGCGGGAGGCGGCACGTAGACCGGCGCGGGAGGCGCCAGGTAGACCGGCGGCGGAGGTGCTACGATCACCTGCCGCGGCGGCTCCCCGAGGTTGATGTTCACACTGACCCCGGCGCAGGCGACATGCGCGCCGAGGCCGAGGATTGCCACACCCTGCAGCAGGACCAGTTTCCTGAAGTTATTCCCACTTCTCATGTTTGTCACTCCTTTTGCGGTGGGTCTGTCCGGAAGGGACGCCAGCCCCGCATCCCGAACCCATCCGGTTGGAACGGAGCCCGAAAAAAAGGCTCTGTTATGCACTGATGTTGTTTTTTAGGGCCTTATCCCCTCGCCCTCCGGGAGAGGGGCAGGGGTGAGGGAGTCCCGCCAAGGCAAATCCCTCACCCCGGCCCTCCTTCGCCAAGGCTTCGGCGGCCAAGCCCTCTCCCGGAGGGCGAGGGGGAGCTTTGAAAGGTGTAAAAGTTGAAAAACAACAACTGGGCCTAACAGAGCCTAAAAAAAACCGGGCTGCCGATATCGTGGAGATATTTCGGCAACCCGGCTGTCTTCTGGAGACCCTGTAGGCTTTCCGCCCCACCCTCGCGGATGGTTTAGTATTGTCGTGTATCAAGAGGCGCAGTGGAGCCCGGCGTACTGCCGGCTCCAGCGGCTGTCGGCTATCCGGCGTCTGCCTCACCTTTTACCGCAAAGCGCGGCCCAAAGTCAAATCTTTTACCACCGACGCCCCTACACCCTGGGCAGGGAGAAATAGAAGCTGGCACCCTCCCCAAGTGTACTTTCGGCCCAGACCCGGCCGCCGTGCTTGGTGACGATCTGCTCGACGATGGCAAGTCCCACCCCGGTCCCCTCGAACTCCTCCGAGTTGTGCAGGCGCTGGAAGACGCCGAAGATGGCGTTCACGTACTTCATGTCGAAGCCGACGCCGTTGTCCTTCACGAAATAGACGTTTTCCCTTTCCTCCACCAGCGCGCCCACCTCCACCGTCGGATGCGCCACCTTCCGGGAGAACTTGACGGCGTTGGCAAGCAGGTTCTCCAGCACCTGGGAGATCATGGCCCGATCGCCGCGGGCCTGCGGCATCTCGGCCACCCGGAACTGAACCGTCTTCGGGAACTCCCCCCCCGAAAGCCGCTCCACCAGCTCGCCCACCAGTTCCGTCATGTCTATCGGCCCGATGGCCAGCTGCTGCATACTGACTTTGGAAAAGGTCAGCAGGTCGTCGATCAGGGTCCCCATGTTGACGGTTCTTTGCAGGATGGAGTTGAGCAGCCGCCTCCCCTCAGCGTTGAGCCCCTCGCTGAAGTCCTCCAACAGCACGGAGGCGAAGGAGTTGATACTGCGTAGCGGCGTGCGCAGGTCGTGGGAGATGGAGTAGGAAAAGGTCTGCAGGTCCCGGATGGTGGACTGCAGTTCGTCGGTTCTCTCAGAGACGCGCTGCTCCAGGTTGGCGTTGAGCTCCTTCACCGCCAGTTCGGCGCGCCGGCGCTCCACGATCTCGATCTGCAGGGAGCGTGTCCGCTCGCCCACCAGCCATTCCAGGTGCTCGCGGTACTTCTCGAGCTCCTCCTCGACCTGCTTGCGCTTGGAAATGTCGATGACCGCAACCCGGCACTTGCGGCCCGAGAGGTCGGTGACGGCCTCGATCTTCACGAAGATCGGCGCGTCCCCCCCCAGGGGCGCGAGCCTCACCTCGAGCTCCTCCTTTCCCATGCCGGCGATGACCCTGCCCAAAAAGGAGGAGAAGTTAGGGCGGTCCTGGGGGGCCACGAAGGGGAGGAAGCTGCGGTCGATGAGCCGGGAGCGCTCCACCCCGAGCAGGGTGGCGCCCGCCAGGTTGGAGGCGCGGATGATCCCCTGGGAGTTGACGGTGAAGTAGCCGACCGGGGCGAAGTCGTAGAGCTCGGTGTACTGCTCCAGCAGCCGCTCCAGCTCCTCCCGGGCCTGCAGCAGCTCGGCGTTTTGCATCTCGAGCTCGACCTGGTGCACTTCCAGCTCATGGAGCAGCCGCTTGATGTCAGGCTCCGCCAGCGGCGGGCGCTCCGCCACGGCCTGGCACACCCGCGCCTCGGCGCGCTCGCGCAAGGCGGCGGGTTCTTCCGGCGGGATCTTGGTCTTTTCCATGCGAGGCCCTCCCGACGACTGCGAAAAAATGCACACTGGTGCGGCCGCGCCGGCCTTCGGAAATCAGGGCGACGGCAGCGGTGCGGGAACCGGACAGCTACTCCACCCGGGGTGAGGGGGGCGGCGGGTGAGGAAAGCGGGACGGCTGCTGCGCACTCCGGCCGCGCCGCCCCCCGGGGCTAGGGCGACGGCCGGAGTCCGGCGAGGTCCGCGACCTGCAGCGCGAGCCGCCCGGGCGCCGTACGGTACAGGGTGATTTCATAGTCGCGTTGGCTGCCGGGGTCCTTGGCCTGGAAGAAGGCCGGGGTGCCGCTCAGCGCCACGGCGCCGCAGGCCTCCTGCAGGAGCGCACCGAGGCCGGGCAAGGCGCTGCGCACCGGCTTTCCGGCCAACTGCTCGGCGCCCAGGCCGAAGAGCCGCTCGAAGGCGGGGTTCACCCAGAGGAAGCGGCAGTCGCCGGCTTCACCCGGCGGGTCCGGAGCCTTAAGGACGGCGAAGCCGTGCAGCATGCTGCCGATAAGGGCGCGAGCCTCCTCCTCCCCCTTCTTGAGCTGCGCCTCCAGCGTTTTGGCTTGGCTTATGTCGGAGAAGGTCATCACCACGCCGTCGATCACGTTCTCCAGGGTGCGGTAGGGCATGATGCGCACCTTGAACCAGCGCCCGTCCGAGGCGGGGATCTGCTTCTCCGAGTATACCAGGGTGTGCAGCACCTGTTGGGCATCGCCCAGTAGCTCGGGGTAGCTTAAGTCGCTCGCGATGTCGGAGAGCGGCCGCCCGATGTCGCCGGTGATCAGCTTGAAGAGCTGGTTGGCGCCGGTGGTGAAGCGCCGCACCTTGAGGTCGCCGTCCAGGAACACGGTGGCGATCTCCGTCGAGTTCAGCAGGTTCTTCATGTCGGAGCTCATCCGGGAGAGCTCGTCCACCCGGGCCTGCTGCTCGGCGTTCACCGCCTGCAGCTCCTCGTTCATGGACTGCATCTCCTCCTTGGAGGTGGTCAGCTCCTCGTTGGTGGACTGCAGTTCCTCGTTGGTGGACTGCAGCTCCTCGTTGGTGGACTTGAGCTCCTCCTGGGAGGTCTGCATCTCCTCGCGGGTGGAGCGGATCTCCTCGCGGCTTTGCCCGAGCTCCTGCTCCAGTTCGCTGATCCGGGCGCTGCTGAGCGAGGCGGACTTGCCGCGGCCCGCCGACGTGGCCTCGGGAGCCGGCGGGGCGTCCTTGAAGACCACCATCACCATCCCCTTCAGCGCCTCCGGCGTCTCGACCCGCTGCACCGTGACGTCGACCAGCTGGCTTGCGCCGTTGGTCCCGACCTTGGCCCCCCGGACGGTCGCCGGCCCCGTCTGCCGGGTCGCCTTCTGGAAGGCGCTGGAGAGCTCGTAGCGCACCCCTTCGCGCGCCATGGCGAAGATGTTCCAGTTGGCCTTGCCGGCCGCGGGCTCCAGGTACTTCCCGGTCCGCCCGCTGATGTAGACGATGTCACCCTGGTCGGTGGTCAGCACGGCGGGGGGCGCGTAGTTCTGCAGCAGCAGCTGGTCCGCGAGGCTTTGTAGATTGACTGCCGGCTTACTCATGGTGGAATCCTTTGTGGCGTGCGGCAGGGGGGAGTGGAACGACGAGGGGAAGTTCACCGGTTCTCCCCCTAAGAGGGAGGCGCCCCGCCGGTAGATGCGCGACTTGGCGTGCAGCGGCGCGAACAGGTCGCCGAAGTTGCCGACGGTCTCGGCACTCCCCAGGAACAGGACCCCGCCGGGATTCAGGCTGTAATGAAACAGCGGCAGCAGCCTTTTCTGCAGCTCCGGCACCAGGTAGATCAGCAGGTTGCGGCAGATCAGCAGGTCGAGCTTGGTGAAGGGGGGGTCCATGATGACGTTCTGGGTGGCGAAGGTCACCATCTCGCGGATCTCCTTGCCGACCCGGTAGCCGTTCTCGGTCTCCACGAAGAAGCGGCGCAGGCGCTCCGGGGAAAGGTCTGCGCTGATGTTGGCCGGGTAGCGCCCCTGGCGGGCCAGGCCGATGGAGGCCGCGTCCAGGTCGGTGGCGAAGATCTGCAGCGTGCAGTTCCTCTTGGGCTTCAGCTGATCCAGCGCCTCCTTGAAGCAGATAGCGAGGGAATAGGCCTCCTCCCCGGTGGAGCAGCCGACCGACCAGGCGCGCAGCGTGCCCCCCTCCGGGTAGCTCGCCAAGAGCGCGGGGATGGCCTCGTCGCGCAGCTGGAGCCAGGACGCGGGGTCGCGGAAGAAGCTGGTGACGCCGATCAGGAGCTCGTTGAAGAGCAGTTCGACCTCCTGGGGGTTGGTCTGCAGATAGCGGGCGTAATTGGCGATCTTGTCGATCTGGTGGATCCCCATGCGCCGCTCCACCCGGCGGTACACGGTGCTCTTCTTGTACATGGAGAAGTCGTGCCCGGTCTTGGAGCGCAGCAGGATGAGGACCTTCTCCAGGGCGCTTTGGTCCTTGAGCTCCAGGGCAGGCTCGGTCCTGGTGATGTGCAGGGCGTGGCTCAGGTAGGAGAGTATCTTGCCCGGCAGCTCCTCCACCGGGGCCACGATGTCGGCGAGCCCCGCGTCCACGGCGCTTCTCGGCATGGAGTCGAACTTGGCCGTCCCCGGCTCCTGGACCAGCACGAGCCCCGCTTTTTCCTTGATGGCCCGCAGTCCCGAGGTGCCGTCGGAGCCCATCCCGGAGAGGATGACGCCGATCGCGCGGTCCTTGGAGTCGTCGGCCAGGGAGCGCAGGAAGAAATCGATCGGGAGCCGCAGCCCGCGGGGAGCTGCCGGCTCGAAGAGGTGCAGCAGCCCGTGCAGGATGGACATGTCCTTATTGGGGGGGATCACGTAGACGCAGTCCGGCTTCACCCGCATCCGGTCGGAGACCTGGGAGACCGCCATGGGGGTGGCGCGCTGCAGCAATTCCGGCATGATCCCCTTGTGGGTCGGGTCCAGGTGCTGCACGATGACGTAGGCGATGCCGCTACTGGCTGGGACATTTTTCAGGAACAGCTCGAGGGCCTCCAGCCCCCCCGCGGACGCGCCGATGCCGACCACCGGGAAGTCGTGGTCGGTGCGGGACGCCGGCTGCGGGTCCGGGTCCTGGGAATTCACCTGTTCGTTGTTCTGTTTCGCTGGCAAGGTAGGCTTTTTCATGAGCACAGCTATACCATTTTTTTCTAACCTAATCAAAGGTTTTTCGGGGTTGGCGAAGATCTTTCGCTGCCAGAAAACCCTCCCCTCCCGGCACGCCGCCTCCCTTTACCAGCTGCTCCCTTTACTTGTCGAGCAGCTCCCGCACCTTCTTCAGCAGCTCCGTGGGATGCACGGGCTTGCTGATCAGCTCGGCCCCCTCGTCCAGCTCGCCGCGGTTCTTGATGTAGTCGGCCACGTAGCCGCTGGAGAAAAGCACCCGCACCGACGGCTTGATGCGCCGGATCTCATGGTAGGTCTCCTTGCCGCTCTTCCTCGGCATGATCATGTCCAGCAGCACCAGGCGGACCTCATCGCGGTGCTCGGAAAACTTGTCCACCGCGTCCTGGCCGTCGGCCGCCAGGATCACCCGGTACCCCGCCTCGGAGAGCAGCAGTTCCATGACGATCCGTATCTCGTAGTCGTCCTCGGCAACCAGCACCGTCTCCGTACCCCCCTGCTGGGGCTCGTCCGGCGCCAGGCCCGCCGCCTGGGGGTGCAGCGCCTTGGAGAGCGGCGGGAGGTAGATGGTGAAGCTGGTACCCCGCCCCAGCTCGCTGCGGACCTCGATGTGTCCGCCGTTTTGTTTGACGATGCCGTACGCCATGGAGAGGCCGAGGCCGGTCCCCTTCCCCACCTCCTTGGTGGTGAAGAACGGCTCGAATATCTTGGACAGGGTTTCCTGGTCCATGCCGATCCCGCTGTCGGTCACGCTCAGCACGGCATAGCTCCCCGGAGAGAGGCTCAGGCGGCGGGCCTCGATGAAGCCCTGCTCGACCTGCTGCAGCGCGGTCTGAATCTCCAGCCGGCCGCCCCGGGGCATGGCGTCCCGGGCGTTGGCCGCGAGATTCATCAGGACCTGTTCGATCTGCCCGCTGTCCACGTGGACCGGCAAGGCGGCCCCGGCCAGGCTGGTGCTGAGCAGGATGTCCTCCCCGATCACCCGGAGCAGGAACTTCTCCACGTGGGCCACGATCCCGTTCAGGTCGCAGTCCCGGGGGTCCATGACCTGCTTGCGGCTGAAGGCGAGCAGGCTGCCGGTGAGCTTGGCGGCCCGGTCTGTGGCGGTCATGATGTGGTCCAGGTTTTTCCTCAGGGGATCCCCCTCGGCCATCTTCATGGAGGTCATCGCGCAGTAGGAGCCGATGACCGTCAGGATGTTGTTGAAGTCGTGGGCGATGCCGCCCGCCAGGGTCCCGATCGCCTCCATCTTCTGCACCTGGCGCAGCTGCTGTTCCAGCTGCAGGTTGCTCTCTATCTCGCGCTCCAGCCGCAGGTTCGCCTCGGTGAGCTGCAGCGTGCGCAGCTCCACCCGGCTCTCCAGGAGGTCGTGCGCCTCGGTAAGCTCGCGGGTCCGCTCCGCCACCTGGGACTCCAGCTGCTCCTGGGAGGCGCGCAGCTTGAGCAGCATCCCGTTGAAGGCGCCCGCCAGGGTGCCGACCTCGTCGTTGCCCGCCACCTCGGCCCAGAGCTCCAGCGAGCCGCTGGCGGCGATGCTGCTCGCGGTCAGGCTCAGGTGGCTAAGCGGCAGGGTCAGGCGCCGCGCCGTCGCCTGGGAGAAGCGCAGCACCAGCACCAGGGTCAGAACGCCGAACAGCAGGTACAGGGGCGCCACCCACTTGAGCGGGTTCAGGGGAGTGTTGCCCGGCAGCCCCACCTCGAAGCCCAGGTGCAAGGAGCCGAGCGGAGGGGCCAGTACCAGGGTGCGGCTGACCCGGGCCAGGCCCGCCGCCTCCTTGCCGCTCGGGGAGGCGATCGGGGCGCCGTCGGCGAGCAGGCGGGAGACATACTGCCCCCCGAGGTGGCGGGTGCCCGCTCTGGAGAGCTCCCTGAGATCAGCGGTCTGCACCAGGACTACCTCCGGCTGCCCGGTGGGGGGGAAAATCACCGGATGCACCAGCACCAGGAAGCTCCCCGCGCGCGCGCTCACGATCAGGCTCCCCGGCTTGCCGGTCGCCAACGCCTGCATGACGCCGGGGAGTACGGCCTGAAGCTGAGGCACACCGGGGTGATTGGATGCCACCGGGCGCCCCCGGTAGTCGCACAGCACGATGGAGGAGTCGATGGAACTGGAGCCGTGGTGCTCGTGCAGGAAGGGGAGCAGGTAGGTGTCCCGACCCAGTGAGTCCACCAGGCCGTTGGCAATGAAGGAGTTGGCGGCCAGTGCGGCCAGGTCCCTGGAGAGGCCGTTTAGCTCGGACTGCAGGGTTTGCTGGGTGAGTCCCGCCTGGCTGTTGAGCTCGGCCTGCACGCTCTGCCGGACCAGCACGGTGACGACGCAATAGGAGGTAGCCCCGATGACCAGCGCCACCATCATGGTGAGCGAGAGCGCCGCAAAAGTGATCCGGTTCGAGATGCTGGAGGCGAGCCACTCGCGCAGCTGCCCGCGCAGCAGGCCGATATCGGGTTTCAGTGCCATCGGTTGTCCTTAATGCCTGGCCTCGCGTCTTTCCGGCTTCCTGACGATGGCGCCGTCCTCTGCGAAACCCGCCATGAAGACGTTCTCCGCGGAGAGCGCCTCATGACGTTCGGGGGTGAAAGGGGGGCGATATTCCCTGATGAGTCCCCGGTAGCTTCCCAGCCGCTCCAGGGCGCTCCGTATCGCATTGCGATCGGTGGAGCCCGCCTTATTGAGCGCCAGGGCGAGCAGATGGGTGAGGTCGTAGGCCTGCGCGACCCCGACCGGCGACTTGATCTGGCGCGCGCCGCGGGTCTTGAAGAGCCGGTTATGGGCCGCCACCACCTGGCGCGCCCGGGCGCTTCCGTCGCCGATGAAGCTGTAGGTCTGCACCACGGAGAAGTCGACCTTGCGCAGGGCCGGCCCGGCCAGCTCCGTCAGGCTGCCGCCGGTCACCCCCCAGTGGCTGACGATCGGCAGCCGCTGCGCCGCCGGGAGCGACGCCACCTCCTTGATGAGGATCTCCGCCTCGTTGGCGTTGGAGACCAGGAGGATGGCCTGGGCGCCCCCCAGCCGCAGCGCCTGGTATTTCTCCAGGAACATCTTGTCGTTCCAGTTGAACCAGCTCACCCCGGTTATCTTGGCCCCGGGGTGCCCGGCCAGGTAGCGTTCCGCCCCCTTAAGGTTGCTGCGCCCCCAGCTCGTGTTGAGCAGCAGCAGGCCGACCCTTTGGGCGCCCTGGCTGCGGGCGTAGTGCAGCATGACGTCCATGGCCCATTTGTCCTTGAGTGAGAGCCGGAAAGCGTAGTTTGGGTGGTAATTGTTGTCGATGATGCTGTCCGCGGCGCTCCAGGGGTCCATGAGGATCATCCTTTCGCTGTGCAGGGTGGGGAGCGCCTCCAGGACGGTCGGGCTGAACCTGCCGCAAAATACCGCCACCAGGTCCGGCATTCGGGCCAGCTCCTTGATGTTTTCGATGCTGCGGGCCGGCACCGAGTGGTTCGCCCTGGTTTCCAGCGCCAGCGGCCGGCCACCCAGCACGCCGCCGGAGCGGTTGATCTCGTCCATGGCGATCTCGATCCCCTCGCGAATCGCCTCGGCGGAGGTGGAGCTGGAATAACCGAATTCGGCGTCGAGGCCGATCAGCACCGGTTTCCCGGGCGCCTGCGCGGCTGCGGGGGCGCAGCAGAAAAACCAGAGCGCGATAGCCGAAACAGCCAGCTTTAGGGCACCGTACATAAGAAAAGCCTCCCAGACCCGAAAAGAATGTCCCCCAGTATACTTCGGACAAAGCTTGACTGAAGTTGAGGAGAAAAACTCAAGGGAAGAGAAAATGAACCCTGTCAGCAGGACCTCCTCTGAGACATGGGGAGAGTCAGACCTGGATTGCTTTGACAAAAGCAGGCGCGGACCTCGGGTGCGGGTGAGAGAGGCGGGAGAATCCTGGTGCAGTTGGTAACAAGATCAAAGGGAGCCCAGGGTGGAACAATGCTCCCCTTGTTCAGCTCCCCCTATTTCATAAGCTCTGTTAGGCGCAGGTGTTGTTTTTCACCTTTCACAACTTTCAAAAGCTCCCCCTCGCCCTCCGGGAGAGGGTTGGGGTGAGGGAGACTGGCTGCTCTTACTCCTTCAATCCTATTGCCAACACTCCTCCCGGTGGGGGGAGGTCGGGAGGGGGGAAGCGAGCCGCGCATGCCTGGTAAAGCTCAACTCAAACAGGCAAGCCTTCCCCGGAGCGCCCCTGTCACTGCGGCAGAAAAATCTTGAATTTTGTGTTTCACGATACCATACTTACTATTAGAAAATACTAAGATGTGAGCAAATTGCCATCTGGCGCCAGGCAGCAGGCTGAGGTAACCGCCTCTTAGCCATGGCGCCAGCGAACCAGACAGATAAGGAGCCACTACATGAAAAATGAAAGAAAGCTGTGCAAGAATCTGACAATGGCTTCTGCGCTGCTAGGAGCGCTGCTGCTCGCCGGCTGTGCGGGGAACAGCACGATCCCCGCCGAGAAAATTGCAGCGGCGGAGAAAAGCATCGACCAGGCAAACCAAAGTGATGCCGCATCCAGCGCGGCCGTGGAATTTAAGAGCGCCCAGGACCATCTGTTCGAAGCCAAGGCCGCCATGGACAGGAAGGATTACGACAAGGCGAGCCGCCTGGCCGAATCGGCGGCGGTAGATGCCGACCTGGCTCAGGCAAAGGCCGCAACGGCGAAATCCAAAAAAGCGGCGTCCGACATGCGCGAATCGGTGCACACACTGAAACAGCAACTAAACCAGATGCAGTCCAGATAACTCGGGGTACCCCCCAAGGAGGATAGCGTTATGAGGTTCACAAAGTATCTCAGCATTCCGCTTCTGCTGGCGCTGGCGGGGTGCGGTCCGTCGGTAGACGAGACAACGGCGAAAGACCGGTTGGAGCAGGCCCGCGCCGCATATAACCAGGCTAGCAGCAATCCGGACGTGACCGGCACCGCACAGCTTCCGCTCCTGGATGCGGCGAAAGACCTGCAGGCCGCGGAGAACAGCTCCGACTACACCAAGATGGAGCACTCGGCCTACCTGGCGCAGAGAAAGGCGCAGACCGCGCTGGCGCTTGGGGAAGGAAAGGCGTCCGAAAAGGAGCTTGAGCATCTCAAACAGGAGAGTAACGACACCGTCTTGAAGGTGAAAGAGCAGGAGATAGTCGCCAAGGGGCGTGAGCTGCAGTCGGCGCAGAGCGAAGCAGAAAGGGCGAAATCCGAGGCGGAAAGTGCCAAGTCGGCCGCTGATGTGGCAAGAACCAGGGCTGAAATGGCTCAGTCCGAAGCCGAGAGGGCGAGAACCGAAGCAGTGCAGGCCAGGACCGAATCGGAAAAGACCAAGGCGGAAAACGAGCAGCTGATGCGGGAGCTCTCCGAGTTGAAGGGCAAGCAGACCGACCGCGGCATCGTCCTGACCATCGGCGACCTGCTCTTTGAAACGGGGAAGGCGGACCTGTCGACCCAGGCCAATGCCAGCATAGCCAAGCTGGCCCAGTTCCTCCTGAACCATCCCGGGCGCAACCTGTCCATCGAAGGGCACACCGACAGTGTAGGGAGCGATGCTTACAACGATGGGCTATCCCAGCGGCGCGCCGAGTCCGTTAAAGACGCCCTGGTGCAAAGGGGTGTGGGCGCCGAGAGGATCGTGACCAAAGGGCTCGGGAAAAGGTTCCCGATAGCGAGCAATGCCACCGCACAGGGACGGCAGATGAACCGGAGAGTTGAAGTCGTAGTGTTGAATGAAGCGGCGGCCCCCGAGGCGAGCGCGGCTCCCGCGCCCTCGGAACAGGCGAAATGACCTTGCCGCGCGGCAATGTCCCCCTCCCCTCCCTCTCCCTTTGCGGGGGGAGGGAGTCCGGAAGTCCGTGCAGTGGAGCGGCTTCGGGCTCACCCCTCCATCGGGGGCGAACGGCGGAATCAGGTTACTTCCAGATAGGGGCGTATGGCGATCCGGCAATCTTCAGGCTGCCCGGTCCTTACTATGGAGCCGATGGCAGCGATAATCTTATCCGCCGCATCGTCAGCTGAAACAATCTCCAGCTTCACCCTCTCGGCGACGTTCGCTACGAATTTGGCGCCGCGAAAGATCATCACCTGTCCCTTCCCATGGCAAAGGATGGAGCTTTCCATAAAATCCACCACGCCCAGGTCGTCGAGCGCGTTGCGAACCTCCTGCAGCTTGAGCTTGTTAATAACGGCCTCGATCAGCTTCATGATGTCCCCCCTCCCCTCACCTAGATTAATCTTTCCCCTCCACGATTATGCGGAAGGCTTGAGCTTTTCCTTTACACTCTGCATGCCAACGTGACACTGCCGCATTTTTGTCGTATTTCCGGTCTCATAGGAGGGAGTGTCGTTAATTTCGGTGCAGGGAATGCCAATAACTTGTGCAGGCGAGGAAGGACTGCACTGGAAATAGTCATCAAGGTTGCAGCTGATTTGTCCAAAGTCCGCCAGAGAGAGGCTATACAGGCTTATGATACGCGGCGCAAAAAGGGATTAACCACGATCGGCTAATCCCTTATCTGCGCTTGGAGCAAGAATACTTCGTAGGCCGGAGAAGATACCGGAGACTTTGCTCTCCATCTGTAGCGAGTCGGTTCCTAAGTCTGAGGTTGTCAGTTCCTCCATCACCCAAGGATCGGTTTTGCGTTGCGAATCGGGTAGCCCCGGTTATCCGTCGGGATCAGTTGAGTCTGGAATGCCACAAAGAGCGCCTGAAACTTGCCTTTCACCTCCACCAAGAAAGCTCCGTCCTGATGGATGCCATTCTCACGGGAATGGTCCTTGACGTGCGAGCCATGACCGGGCTTGGGATTGCCCTGGTTCATGTGAGTCTCGTGCAGACCGTCCTTTTGCGGCTCGAACAGAAAACCGAATCCGTACACCGTCACCGCGGAATCCGGCGCCCAGGCCTTGCGCGTGTCCGGACCGCTCTGCCCGTGGTACACGAAGTCAACCGGAGTCTTTTGCAGGTCCAGTTGCAGCATCTGGTTCACCAGATCGTTTATGTCGTTCTTCTCAGTCTTGGTGTCAAGCGCAATGGGACGCATCCGGCTCAGATCCAGCAGTTTGGCGTCATGGACGTAATCCAGCGTCGGGAATCCCTGGCGGTACAAGCCGGGAGCCAGACCGGACAAACCGGCCAGCATGGGGTGGGCGAAGTACTGGTCCCAGAGGTACAGCACGTGATACCCGTCTGGGCCGGCGAGCGAGCTGTCCGATTTCACATTTGCCACTATTTCGAACGGGCTCCCCGGCGTGTTCTCAAGCACAATCACGTAATGAGGATTGCCGTTGTACCCGGCCAGATAGGGAACTCCGTATTTCAGCCTGCCTTTGAACATGCAGTATTCGTTTGCCATGGCCCGTCCCTCCTGGTGCAGGATTTTTCGCTTTATGGATGATGCGCCGCGCCCCCGCGTCCCCTGAGCCGGGTCGCCTATTTGGGCTGACGAGCATTCAGCCAGTCCCTAATCTGGTCGAGCGCTTCCGGGTGACCGTCCCGGTCGTGGAAAACCACCGTGTGGCTTTGCTCCGTGCTCTGCACGGTCAGTCGGTACTCGAAGACCTCCGCCGCGGTCGCGGGAAATTGGGCAGGCTGCTGGAAGAAGTCCGCCTTCCGAAGCAGGCGCTCCAGGTCGGCCCGCTCCTCCGCGCTTAGCTCCTTAGCGTCCACCCGGACTGAGGGGCGGTAGGTCGGGACTTGTCCCCCCGAGCGCTGCAGATCGACCGCTATCAGGTTATTCTGTGCCATGTTGCAACCTCCGGTAAGGAAGTGGAGGGCCCCGAAGATCAGTCCGCCCCAGATGGTTCGCACGATAGACACCTTCGAAGCCCTCCCCCCGTAACAAAACGCCCCCGTTACAGCCCTACCCCTTTCCAGGCGTTATCCACAGCGCTAGCTGCGGCAGCGCCGTACTTCTTGGCCACGTCGCGGGTCTCTTTGGCCATATCGGCAAACTGCGAGGTCGGTTGCAGGCGCATGGTGAGGACCTCGTACCAAATCTTGCCCGCCACATCCCAGGCATTGCCTCCTATCGCCGTCGCCGCCAGGTAGAAGGCATGGTTGGGGATGCCGGAGTTTATATGCACCCCGCCGTTATCATCGGAACCCGTGTAGTAATGCTTCATATCTGCCGGTTGCGGGTCCTTGCCAAGTACCGGATCGTTGTACGCGGTGCCGGGCGCCTTCATGGAGCGCAGGGCGAGGCGGTTGCTGCCCGACGCGGGGATGAAGAGCCCCTCTCCGATGAGCCAGTCGGCCTGCTGCGCCGATTGTTTCAGGGAGTACTGTTTGATAAGAACGCCGAAGACGTCGGACATTGACTCATTCAGCGCACCCGGCTGATCCTGATACTGCAGTCCGGCGGTGAACTGGGTGACGCCGTGGGTCAGTTCGTGGCCGATTACATCGAGGCACTTGGTAAACCTGTCAAAAAGCTTACCATCCCCGTCCCCATACACCATCTGCTGGCCGTTCCAGAATGCGTTGTCGAAGGACTTGTCATAGTGGACCGTAGAGTCAAGCCGCATCCCCTTGTTATCCACGGAATTGCGGGCGAAAATGGTTCGGTAGAAGTCGTATGTGGAGCCGCTGGCCTGGTAAGCCTCCTTAACGGCAATGTCATCCGTTGAAGGCGCCTTTCCCTCGGAACATACCAGGGTGCCGGGGAGGTTACGTTTTTGGTGGGCGTCGTAGATGGTGCGGCGTTCCGTGCCGGTGCCCAGGCCTCCGAAGGCGAACTGCGCGATCCCTTCGCGCATGCCCCGGAAATGCCCCTGCAGGTGGATGTTTTCCAGCGCCCTCTTGCGTAGCGCCTCGTCCGTGGCGGTTTTCGCCACGTGATCTAGAATATGTGGTGGGATGATGAAACAGACAGCTTGGTGTTGGGACTGATGATCACACATTGGGCTCCTCCCTTTCACGTTGATAGTCAGCTGCACTCTCTGTCTCGCTTATCCGGGGCTCTGACTGCCGGTCACCTCCTTTTCGCCATCTCGTCCTTCGCTGCGGGGAAAAAACAAAGCCGGCAGGACCGGATTTATTTGTTTCGCATTATTAATTACATTTTACCACCTTCACACATCATCGGCACTCAGGGCAACGGCAAAATACTTTGTTCTAATACAAAGAGACTGCCTCAGATGAAGGTAACCTTTTGGCCGACGGCAAGAGCTGCTGTCTAGCTGCCACCGAACCTGGATGCCTCTCCAGATGCAGCGGCTTAAGAATTTTCAGCATAATTGGACGGCGCGCTGGCTAAACAACCATGTCGTGGCGTTTACTTGGCCATGGCTGCGGCTTCCGCGGCGCAATCGCGCTGAGGTTTCAGCCCTTTACCACGGAGGGCCGCAAGCTCCGCTTGGGCTGCCTCCAGGTCGGACCGGAAAGTGGGATCGGCATGGAGCCGCGCGACTACGCCAGCAGCCATGACACGCCCCTCAGTCACGTCACTTTGCCAATGTACGTTGCATACGACGCGGCTCTCACCGAAAGCCAGGCCCCGGGCAAGGATAGCATCGGTCCGCTCAGGAACAATCTCTCCCAAGATGAGTGCCCAGGTCCAGCCGACGGCGCTATGCCCGGAAGGGTACGAGCCACTGCTCGCAATGGATTTTTCCCAATCCGGTGTGCAGGAAGGTTCCTTGTTCACCACGAAGGGACGAATTCGGCTATATTTTTTTTTGGCCTTGTCGGTGGAATTGCCAGCGTCGGCAAGCGTCCTGCGCAGCAACAGATAAAGATGCGGGGTGTCCTTTTCGGAAATTGGGGCATTCAGCGCACAGGAAAACGTGCCCGCTGCCGGTGGGAAGGTCAAGTCGGCATCCAGCGTCGCCAGCGTCCAGAGTTGGGTTCCGCGTGGCGTCCCGCGTAAAGCCAGCATCTTTTGGCTTGCCTCCTGGTCGGAAGCCAGCGCGGCCGAGCCAGGGGAAGGGGGCGGGGGGAGCAAGGCAGAACTGTCGGGGAGAGCCTCCGGCGCCAGGTAGCCGGCCAGAGAGTTCGGACCAGCCTCGGGAACGGTAACGTGCTGACCCGGGACGCCGAATCTCGTGCAACCCGATTGGAAAGAAACACTCGCCAGCACAGCAAGCAAAATTAGGCAGATTTTCATTTTCCGTCTCCTTGGTGAAACGGTAAGGACCAGAATCTACCTCGCACAGGATTGTCACAAACGCACCCAGGCTCGGCCCTCGGCCACCCTCAGCTGTCCGGTCCCGAAACCGGTATCCCGAAAATCAGGAAAGGATTATAATTACTTAACAGGGTAACAGAATTCCAAACAAGGACAATGAGAAAGGAGGCTGAAGATGAGAATCCTGATGGTGCTGACGTCGCATGACCAGCTGGGAGCGACCGGCCGCAAAACCGGGTTCTGGCTTGAGGAATTTGCGGCCCCGTATTACGTTTTCAAAGATGCCGGAGTCGATCTGACGCTCGCCTCCCCGAAAGGCGGGCAGGCTCCCATCGATCCGGTGAGCGATCTGCCGGAGAACCAGACCGAGGCCATGGCCCGTTTCAAGAAGGATGAGACGGCACAGCAAGCGCTCGCTCATACCCTCCCGCTTACCGATGTAAAATCGGAAGATTTCGACACACTCTTCTACCCGGGCGGGCACGGCCCCATGTGGGACCTGGCCGAGAGCCCCGTCTCGATTGCACTGATTGAGGCTTTCTACAACTCCGGCAAGCCGGTGGCGTTTGTCTGCCATGCCCCTGGTGTCCTGCGTCATGTCACCTATCAGGGCCAGCCTCTGGTGCAGGGGAAGCGTGTCACCGGCTTTACCAATGAGGAGGAGGCAGAAGTTCAGCTCACCAAGGTTGTGCCATTCCTCGTCGAGGATGAATTGAAACGACTGGGTGCCCAGTTTGAAAAGGTTCCCAATTGGCAGCCATTTTCCATCATTGATGGCCGCCTGATTACCGGGCAGAATCCCGCATCGTCGACAACCGCAGCCCAGGCGCTGCTTAGCGTTGTTGGTGTGGAAAAGGCGGCGGCCTGATCTCGCGCGATTACCGGCGTCGGGAAAGCGGCAGGAGCAGGTCTGGACCTCGCTATCAGGACCTCCCGACAGAGTTTCCAGATCTGACTCCTGTAACCAGCCTCCGACTCCTGTGATCCCCATAACAACTATAACCAGACTGCCGACTCCCGTAATCCGGTAACCAGCCTCCGACTGTCAATCGGCTTGCAAAATTGACCCACCATAGGCGTCCAAAATTGACCCACCCCAGCGAGTGTTTTTAACCCTTTTTTCTCGTCTTAATTCTCCAGCTATCGTTCCCCGTTTCGAGGATCTCGCAG
>TBL_comb47_HYPODRAFT_10003623_pt1 | contig 18166 bp, 17 predicted proteins | sample TroBogypolimnion_40_FD_10682 | JGI IMG/M metagenome (IMG submission 10682)
GCCAAGAGTCAAACGTGGGGTTACAGCAAGAGCCCGTCATAAGAAAATCACCGATGCCGCAACAGGTTATCGTGGACGTCGTAAAAACGTATTCCGTATTGCTAAGCAAGCAGTTATGCGTGCTGGTCAATATGCATACCGCGATCGTCGTAATAAGAAACGTGTATTCCGCGCTTTGTGGATTGCCCGTATCAACGCGGCAGTTCGTCAGCACGACCTAACCTATAGCGTATTCATGAATGGTATGAAGAAAGCATCGATCGAACTCGATCGTAAAGTGCTCTCCGATATGGCCATCAGAGACAAAGAGGCTTTTGCCGCTTTGGTTACTCGGATCAAATCCGTAGTAAGCGCTGCAGCTTAACTAATTAATAAGCTGCAATGGTTTCTCTCGACCAAATTGTCGAGGATGCTAAACGTGATTTCCTCGGAGCTGCCGATGCGGCAGCTCTTGAGGACGCGAAAGCCAAGTATCTCGGTAAATCAGGTGTTCTCACTGAGCGTCTAAAAGCGCTTGGTGGAATGTCGCCTGAAGAACGTAAGAGTGCTGGCGCACAAATTAATCAAATTAAGAGTGCGGTAGAGGCTGCTCTTAATGAGCGTCGCCAAGCTTTGGCTGATGCAGTTCTGCAGCAGCGTCTTGCTGCTGAATCAATCGATGTGTCATTGCCTGGTCGTGGACAAGCGGTTGGTAGCTTGCATCCGGTGATGCGTACCTGGGAGCGTGTAGAAGAAATCTTTCGCTCGATTGGTTTTGATGTTGCCGATGGCCCAGAAATTGAAACCGATTGGTTTAATTTCACAGCTTTAAATAGCCCGGAGAATCATCCTGCACGTTCTATGCAGGACACTTTTTATATCGATGGCAAAGATTCCAATGGGAAGCCTTTGCTATTAAGAACACATACCAGCCCTATTCAGGTTCGTTATGCCAGTGAACATGTTAAAAAATATGCTCACGCTGACGTCATGCCGCCAATTAAAGTTATTGCGCCAGGCAGAACATATCGCGTCGATAGCGATGCCACGCACTCCCCGATGTTCCATCAGGTTGAGGGTTTATGGATAGCTCAGAGTGTTTCATTTGCAGACCTCAAGGGTGTTTATACCGACTTCTTGAGAACATTCTTTGAAACCAATGAATTGCAAGTGCGCTTCCGTCCATCGTACTTCCCATTTACTGAGCCTTCCGCTGAGATTGATATGGCCTTTGGTAGCGGTAAGTTGGCTGGACGTTGGTTAGAGATTTCTGGGGCAGGGCAAGTACACCCGAATGTATTGCGCAATATGGGTATCGATCCTGAGCGATACACCGGTTTTGCATTTGGTTCAGGTTTAGAGCGCCTCACTATGTTGCGTTATGGCGTTGATGATCTGCGCCTTTTCTTTGAAAACGATTTACGTTTCTTAGCGCAATTTCCTGCCTAAGTTGACCTTCACTTAGATAAGCTATGCAATTTTCTGAATCTTGGCTACGCCAATACGTTAACCCTGCTATCGATAGCGATGCCTTAGGTCATGCGATGACAATGGCTGGGCTTGAGGTAGAAGAGCAGCATTCAGTTGCACCTGCTTTTACGAATATCGTAGTGGCAGAAATTTTGTCTGCCGAACAACATCCGGATGCCGATCGCTTACGCGTATGTAAGGTGAATGCAGGCACCGGTCAGGAACTGCAAATTGTATGTGGTGCACCGAATGCGCGCCCTGGCATCAAGATTCCCTGTGCCTTGGTTGGTGCTGTATTGCCTCCTGCAGAGGCCGGTGGCAAACCCTTTGTTATTAAGGTGGGGAAACTCCGTGGTGTAGAGAGTCAGGGTATGTTGTGCTCAGGTCGCGAGCTTGGTTTGGGTGATGACCATGAGGGCATATTGGAATTACCTGCGGATGCTCCTGTTGGGCAAGATATTCGTCAGTATCTTGATCTAGATGACCAAATTTTTGTTATTAAATTAACACCCAATAAAGCCGATTGCCTTTCTTTAATGGGTATGGCTCGCGAGATATCTGCGATTACTGGCGCTGCTTTATGCGCGCCTACTTGGACCACTCCAGTGCCGTCCGTCACGGATAAGCTCAAAGTTTCTATTGAAGATAATCAGCTGTGCGGTCGTTTTGCTGGGCGAATTATTCGTGGCGTCAATCCGAAAGCGAAAACACCAGAGGCAATCGTGCAGCGTTTAGCGCGCGCTGGCCAGAGAAGCATTTCTCCCTTGGTTGATATATCCAATTACGTCATGTTGGAGATGGGGCAGCCTACCCATGTATTTGACATTAAGAAACTTTCCGGTGATCTTGTAGTGCGTTGGGCTAAAGCTGGCGAATCGCTTGAATTGTTAAATGGCCAGACTATTGCTTTGCAAGGTCCGGACTCCTCTGGAAAGATCCAAGATGCAGGCGTAGTCGCAGACCAGAATGGCCCTGTTGCCTTGGCTGGAATTATGGGTGGCAATCACTGTGCAGTAACAGACGATACCCAAGATATTTATGTGGAAGCGGCTTACTGGCTGCCATCAGCAATTCAAGGTCGTGCACGTCGTTTTAATTTCAGCACAGATGCAGCGCATCGCTTTGAGCGCGGTGTTGATCCCCAGAATACAGTGAACTGTTTGGAATACCTCAGTGCATTGATTCTCCAGGTATGTGGTGGTCAAGCCGGCCCCGTTGATGATCAAGTGGTTAATTTGCCAGAGCGCAAGCCGGTAGCCATGCGTTTGGCGCGTGTCGCCAAGGTGATTGGTATTCCTCTGACAGTCGAGATTGTTGCTGATGTATTCAAGCGTCTAGGCTTTGAGTTCAAGCAAGAGCCGAACGACGTTTTTGTTGTCACACCACCAAGCTATCGTTTTGATATTGAGATCGAAGAAGATCTCATCGAAGAGGTGGCGCGCATGTATGGCTTTGAAAATATCCCTGATACGCCGCCGATCTCCTCTTTGAAAATGAGCGCTAAGCCAGAAGCAAGGCGTGGAATCCATTTATTACGTCAACGTTTGGCTTTACAAGGCTATCAAGAGGCAGTCAATTTTGGTTTTACCGATCTTGAGAGTGAGCGGCGCTTGACTGGTGCAACTGACAAGGATTTGATTGCCGTTGTCAATCCGATTGCTAGTCAGTACGGTGTCATGCGCAGTAATCTTTGGGGTGGCCTGCTTAGCAATCTAAAAGCTAACTTGAATCGTGGCGCTGCGCGCGTGCGTTTATTTGAAGCGGGGCGCGTATTTAAGCGCGATATCCATGTTCAAGAGGAAGCTGGAAAGGTGGCTGGTTTCTATCAGCCACAGCATATTGGCGGACTTGCCTATGGATCATTTGTTCCCGAGCAATGGGCAAGCGAAAACCGTTTGGTTGATTTCTTTGATGTCAAGGGTGATCTTGAGCGCGTTTTAGATCCCCTGCATTTCACTACTGAAGCTGCATTGCATGTGGCCTTGCATCCTGGTCGTAGCGCCCAAGTCCAATTAAAAACTGCTCAAGGCTTGGTGAGTATTGGTTGGATTGGAGAGCTGCATCCTGGATTACAGCAAGCTTATGAATTACCCCAGGCCCCCGTTTTATTTGAATTAGACCTAGAGGCAATTAGTCAATTGGGTCTGCCTCAACCAGAAGAATTGAGTAAGTTTCCTGCTGTTCAGCGTGATTTGGCGGTGGTTGTTAAGCAAACTGTTTCTGCACAGTCCTTGCTCGATGCCATGAATGCAAGTAAGCAAGCCCTTATTCGTAAGATTGAGCTATTTGATGAGTTCAAACCAAAGGCTGGTTCGAGCTCTATGGCTGATGATGAGAAGAGCTTAGCATTTAGGGTTACATTATTAAATCCGCAAGAGACATTGCAGGATGCACAAATTGAACCGGTGATGAGTGCTTTATTGGCCGCGTTAGAAAAAAAATGTGCGGCTCGCCTGCGCTAGGTATAGTATTGATAAATATTTGAATTAATCGTTTTTCAAGAGACATTAAAAAGAGTGCGGCAATGACCCAATTAAACACAAACGATACGGTTACTAAAAACGAATTGTCTGAAGCGCTTTTCGATCAAGTTGGCTTAAATAAACGCGAAGCCAAGGATATGATTGATGCATTCTTTGATCGAATTGGACAGTCTTTGGAGTCTGGTGTAGAGGTCAAGATTTCTGGGTTTGGCAATTTTCAGTTGCGTAATAAATCAGCACGTCCTGGCCGCAATCCAAAGACGGGCGAGATGATTCCAATAGCTGCCCGTCGCGTAGTTACTTTTCATGCCAGCCAAAAGCTGAAGGATGTAGTGGAGTCCAATGCTAGAGAAAACGGAATTTGATGCTGGGTCGGCACTGTTAAGTTCACAGTTGCCGCCGATACCCGCAAAACGCTACTTCACCATTGGCGAGGTAGCAGACTTATGCGGCGTACGTTCCCATGTTTTACGCTATTGGGAGCAAGAGTTTTCACAGCTCAGCCCACAAAAGCGCCGTGGTAACCGCCGCTACTATCAGCATCATGAGGTTGTTTTGATTCGCAAGATTCGCTCACTTCTTTATGAAGAGGGCTTCACCATCAGTGGCGCGCGCAATCGATTGGATGAAGCGCGGGGTGAACTACGTTTGCGCGATGAGCTCCAAGCAGTTTTGCAGATTCTGTCTAAATAGTTACTGATACAATTTCGTCTTTCGTCGGGGCGTAGCGCAGCCTGGTAGCGTACTTGCATGGGGTGCAAGTGGTCGGAGGTTCAAATCCTCTCGCCCCGACCATTCTTCCTCATATTTTTGATAGCTTGCGGGTCTCCCATGTCAAATACCCATACTCCTAAAGATTTCTTTGGTTTAAACATTCCCTTTCTGGATCACTTGGGTGTTATTCCTGAACATGCCGAAGGGGGAAAGTCGCGAATTAGTCTGGAGATTCGTCCCGAGTATGAGAATAGCTTTCATATTGCTCATGGTGGTGTCATCATGACTCTCCTCGATTTTGCGATGGGTGCAGCTGCTCGTAGCACCACTTCTGAGGGGTTTGGGGCTATGACAATCGATATGACTGTCAGTTTTATGCGCCCAAGCACTGGAAAAATTATTGTTGAGGGGAGTGTGCTCAAGGCCGGTAAAACTGTTAATTACTGTGAGGCAGTGGTATTAAATGCCGCTGGCGAAATTACCGCTAAGGCAAGTGGTACCTTTATGCTGCGGAAATAATATTAATTAAATAAATATAATATTTATAATTATTATTAATAATTTTTCAATAGCATATTAAAATCTTATTATTTAAAAGGCTTATATTTAAATATAATATTGCCTATTTGTATATTATCTATATAATTCTCACTAGAATCAGATTATTCTATCTGGCTTAAAACATATTATTTGGAGAAATAAACCATGTCTTCTTATAAAGAGCTTTTGGCTCAACGTGAGCAATTAGATAAGCAAATCAAAGAAGCAGTGCTTCGCGAAAAAGCAGAGGGTATTGCAAAAGCAAAATTAATTATTGAAGAATACGACCTAACTGCAGCTGACCTGTTCAGTCGCAAGGCGGGTGGTGCACGTAGTCCTAGCGGTAAAGTGGCGCCAAAGTATCGCAACCCATCCACTGGTGAAACTTGGACTGGTCGCGGTAAGGCTCCCAAGTGGATTGAAGGCAGAGATCGCAGCAGCTTTCTGATCTAAGTCCTTGGATTTAAAGACCATAAGGCCGCCTCAATAGCTGAGGCGGTTTTTTTATTTCCTTAATGGCACTTTTTAGCCAAAGCTTGAATAAAAATCGGCTCCAAGAGCTCATGTCTGTTTTGTAGGTTCAAACTTGCATCCGCCTCAGAGTCAGTCGCTGGATAACCAATAATCAGTGGATTTTGGCTGATTAAACCGTTTTCGAGATCCTCCTTGATCTGTGCCGGTCGTTCTAGAGGAATTCCATAGGAGTTTTGATCTGCCAAACTGATCACACCAGGGTGTAGTTTGATAAAACCTTCATCTACCAAAATAGGAATGCGCTGTGTGTCCTTGTTTTTGCTCAAATAATGTATCAGATGGACTTGTTCTACCGGTGGAATCAATGCATCTAAAAAGATAAGATCTGGGGCTATAGAAACAGCTGTCATTAATCCCTCTAGGCTATCTACCGCAATTTCCATTTCAACCTTCAATTGCCAGAATTGAATTGACTCCATTAATTCATGACTATTTTCAATCCGCCTAAATATTCCCATTGCAATACATTTTTGAGTGGTCTTTTGGCGCATCGCACGTTTTCTTCTCTGCAGTTGTTGTTCTAGCGAGCTGACTAGAATCCGGCGGTGGCCGCCCCTGGTTTTCCAGGCGATTAATTCACCTAATTCAACCATTTTTTGGACTGTTCCTAGGGAAACTTGAAGTACTTTAGCACTTTGACGCGTACTGAGATATTCCAAGTCCGGGGTAATTGCTTTCATATGTTCTTAATCCCATTTATTTGTTTGAAGATTTAGAGAATAAAAACCATATTCATTTGAATCTGTCAGGAGGTGATTAAAAGAAAGTAGGAAAGCTCTTATTAATCGTTTTCCTTGGGACTTTCCCCGATTTGGTAAAAAATCAGGGAAAGTCCTTTAGAGTAGGGAGGTTACTCGTGTTAAATTACTGCTGTAGTACCAGTAATTGCACAGAGCAATCCGCCAAACGGTAGAGCCGCATAACGGATGGTTATAACCACAGTTTTTATTCGGGAAACCCGATGAAAGGTGAGCATCATGATGCAGGACCAAAGAGATAACTCCTATCTCTTCGGCGGAAACGCCCCTTACGTAGAAGAACTCTACGAATCCTATTTGCTTGATCCAACTTCCGTAGAGGATCATTGGCGAGCCTATTTTGATAATGTGAAACAAGTTCCGGCGGCAGATGGTTCTTCTAGAACCGATATTGCCCATGGACCGATTGTTGCCTCTTTCGCTGAGCGCGCTAAGCAGGGCCCCATTCGAACTGTTTCAGATTCAGCGGACTCTGAAATGGGGCGCAAGCGCGTTGCCGTTCAGCAGCTGATTGCTGCATACCGAAATGTTGGAAACCGCTGGGCCGATATTGATCCGTTAAAACGCACTGAGCGTCCGGACATCCCAGAATTGAATCCTGCTTTTTATGGCTTTACTGATGGCGATATGGATATCGTCTTCAACACTAGCAATACCTTTTTTGGTAAAACGCAAATGCCCTTACGCGAATTATTGCAGGCATTGCGCGAGACCTATTGCGGCACGATTGGTGTTGAGTACATGTTTATTGCCGACCAGAAAATTAAAAAATGGTGGCAAGAAAAATTAGAGTCGATTCGCTCAACCCCTAAATTTAATGTCGAAGAAAAGCGTCAGATTTTAGATCGCGTAACTGCGGCAGAAGGTCTGGAGCGCTATCTTCAAGCGAAATACGTTGGTCAAAAGCGTTTCTCACTCGAGGGTGGCGAAAGCTTTATTGCCTGTATGGATGAATTGATCCGTGAGGCTGGCTCTAAAGGTGTTCAAGAGATTGTGATTGGCATGGCCCATCGTGGTCGTCTGAATGTTTTAGTAAATACCTTGGGCAAAATGCCTACCGACTTATTTGCTGAGTTTGAGCATAAGGGCCCTGAAACATTACCTGCCGGTGACGTTAAATATCACCAAGGTTTCTCGAGCGATATTTCAACTCCCGCTGGCCCGGTACATTTATCCTTGGCGTTTAACCCCTCCCATCTAGAAATCGTGAACCCAGTAGTGGAAGGTTCAGCACGTGCCCGTATGGAGCGCCGTGGCGATATGTTGGGTGAGCAAGTTCTGCCCGTGTTGGTACATGGTGACGCGGCTATTGCTGGTCAAGGTGTGATGCAAGAAACACTAGCAATGTCTGAGGTTCGCGGTTACTCCACTGGCGGTACGGTGCACATCGTCATTAATAACCAGATTGGCTTTACAACTTCTGATCCTCGCGATTTACGTTCAAGCTTGTATTGCACTGACATCATGAAAGTAGTTGATGCGCCCGTGCTACACGTCAATGGAGATGATCCAGAGGCAGTTGTTTTGGCAACTAAATTGGCGGTTGAGTTCCGCACTCAATTTCATAAAGACGTTGCGATTGATATTGTTTGTTTTCGTAAATTGGGTCACAACGAGCAAGATACACCTGCGATGACGCAGCCCTTGATGTACAAAATTATTGCTGCTCATCCTGGTACACGTAAGGTGTATGCGGATAAATTAGAGGCGCAAGGTGTGTTGCCTGTTGGTACTGGTGACCTCATGGTCAAAGAGTATCGCGCTGCAATGGATGCCGGTAAACAAACCTCTGATCCTGTACTGAGTAATTTCAAGGGTAAGTTTGCGGTCGATTGGAGTCCCTTCCTCAATAAGAAGTGGACCGACGAAGCTGATACTGCTATTCCTTTGGCGGAGTGGAAGCGTTTGGCCGAGAAGATTTCTACCATTCCTGAAGACTTCAAGGTACACCCGCTAGTTGAGAAGGTCTACAAAGATCGCGCAGCGATGGGTCGCGGTGAGATCAATATTGATTGGGGTATGGGCGAGCACATGGCTTTTGCCTCTTTGGTAGCTAGCGGTTATCCGGTGCGCTTGTCTGGAGAGGATAGTGGACGCGGCACCTTTACCCATCGTCACGCTGTTTTGCATAATCAGAACCGCGAGAAATGGGATTCTGGTACTTACATGCCATTGCGTCATGTAGCTAAGGATCAAGCCCCATTCCTTGTGATTGATTCCATCCTCTCAGAAGAGGCGGTATTGGGCTTTGAGTATGGTTATGCAGCAGCAGAACCAAACACTTTGACTATCTGGGAAGCGCAGTTTGGCGACTTTGCTAACGGCGCTCAAGTGGTGATCGACCAATTTATCGCATCTGGTGAGGTGAAGTGGGGTCGCGCTAACGGTTTGGTGATGATGTTGCCACACGGCTATGAAGGTCAGGGTCCTGAGCACTCATCAGCACGCCTAGAGCGTTTCATGCAGCTCTGTGCTGACACTAATATGCAAGTGATTCAGCCTACAACCGCAGCCCAGATCTTTCACGTATTGCGTCGTCAAATGATTCGTCAGTTCCGCAAACCGCTGATCTTGATGACACCAAAATCTCTATTGCGCAATAAAGAAGCTGCTTCACCATTATCTGAATTTACCAAAGGCGGCTTCCAAACGATTCTGCCTGAACGTGATGAATCGATTGATGGCAAGCAAGTGACTCGTTTAATTATGTGCTCTGGTAAGGTTTACTACGATTTGGTCAAAGCACGTACTGATAAGAAGATTACCGATGTTGCGATTATTCGCTTAGAGCAGTTGTATCCATTCCCGCATAAGGCATTGGCTGCTGAGTTGAAAAAATACCCTAAATTGGAAGAAGTGATTTGGTGTCAGGATGAGCCACAAAACCAAGGGGCGTGGTTCTTTGTGCAGCATAATATTTTGGAGAATATGGCCGACGGTATGAAGTTGGCTTATGCCGGCCGTCCTGCTTCTGCATCTCCTGCTTGCGGATATGCGCATCTTCACCAAGAACAACAAAAATCATTACTCAATGCAGCATTTGCCAAACTGAAAGGTTATGTGATCACGAAATAATCGTCGACATAACCAACATAAATACATAGATAGGATTAATCATGGCCATATTCGAAGTTAAAGTACCCCAACTCTCTGAATCTGTAGCAGAAGCTACTTTGTTGCAGTGGAAAAAAAAGGTAGGTGACGCCGTTGCTCAGGACGAGATCTTGGTGGAAATCGAAACCGACAAAGTAGTGCTTGAAGTGCCTGCACCATCCGCTGGTGTAATCACAGAGCTAGTTGTTGCCGATGGTGGCACGGTAGTAGCAGATGAGCTGATTGCAAAAATTGATAGTACCGCCGTTGCAGCCGCAGCTCCTGCCGCGGCACCAGCGCCTGCCAAGGCAGCTGCCCCTGCAGCTCAATCTAGTGCAGCCGCAGCTCCATCTGCTGCTAAGTTGATGGCAGAGAATAATTTAAGCGCAAGCCAGGTTGCTGGTTCTGGTCGAGACGGCCGCATTACAAAAGGCGATGCCTTGAATGCGGTTGCTGGAGCTTCTAAAGCAGCACCTGTAGCAACTGCACCAATTCCAATGGGCGATCGTCCAGAAGAGCGCGTACCTATGAGTCGTTTACGCGCTCGTATTGCAGAGCGCTTGCTTGAGTCACAAGCAAATAATGCGATTTTGACAACTTTTAATGAAGTCAATATGGCGCCGGTGATTGCAATGCGCAATAAATACAAAGATCAATTTGAGAAGGTCCATGGTGTTAAGTTGGGCTTCATGTCTTTCTTTGTCAAAGCGGCTACACATGCTTTGAAAAAATTCCCGCTTCTCAATGCTTCTGTTGATGGCAATGACATCATCTACCACGGTTATTTTGATATTGGCATTGCCGTGAGTTCACCACGTGGTTTAGTGGTGCCTATCTTGCGTGATGTAGACCAAATGAATTTAGCTGACATTGAGAAAAAGATTGCTGAGTTTGGCGTCAAAGCTCGTGAAGGTAAGTTGACGATTGAAGAGTTGACTGGCGGCACATTCTCTATCTCCAATGGAGGGGTATTTGGCTCAATGCTTTCTACTCCAATCATTAATCCACCCCAATCAGCAATCTTGGGCATTCATGCTACTAAAGAGCGTGCAGTTGTCGAAAATGGTCAGATTGTGATTCGTCCAATTAACTACTTAGCGCTTTCTTATGATCACCGAATCATCGATGGTCGCGAGGCTGTTTTAGGCTTGGTAGCTATGAAGGATGCCTTAGAAGATCCTTCACGTCTTCTCCTTGATTTGTAAGAAGGGAAGATCATGAGCCAAACTTTTGATGTACTCGTTATTGGTGGTGGCCCTGGGGGCTATATTGCTGCAATTCGTGCAGCGCAACTCGGATTTAAAGTTGCCTGTGCAGAATCTAATGCCTATGATGATCCAAAAGGGGAGCCGCGCCTAGGTGGCACCTTGCTTGAATGTTGGCTGCATTCCTTCTAAGGCCTTATTGGCATCTTCGGAAGAGTTTGAAAAGATTGCGCACCATGCCGCTGACCACGGAATTAAAGTGGGTTCTGTGAGTATCGATTCGAAGAAAATGATTTCTCGCAAAGATGACATCGTGACTAAGATGACCGGCGGTATTCAGTTTTTATTCCGTAAGAATAAAATTACGCTATTAAAAGGCCACGCTTCTTTTGAAGGCAAAACGGCTGATGGCTATCAAGTCAAGATTGATGGCAAGGATAAAGAAACTGTCACTGCAAAAAATGTGATTATTGCAACTGGCTCTAAAGCACGTCATTTGCCAGGTATTACTGTTGATAATGTATTGATCTGCGATAACGAGGGTGCCCTCAAGTTTGATTCCGTACCTAAGAAGCTGGGTGTGATTGGTGCCGGCGTCATCGGTTTGGAATTGGGTTCTGTTTGGCGTCGCGTGGGCTCTGATGTGACTATTTTGGAAGCAATGCCTTCTTTCTTGGGCGCTTGTGATCAAGGTATTGCTAAAGAAGCGCAAAAGTTACTGAGCAAACAAGGCCTCAACATCAGCACTGGCGTCAAGATTGGTGAAGTAAAAGCTGACAAGAAGGGTGTAGTAGTCAACTACACCGATGCCACTGGAAAAGCCAGTAAGTTGGAATGTGATCGTTTGATTGTTTCCGTTGGACGGGTGCCAAATACCGAAAATCTCGGCTTAGACAAGATTGGTTTGAAAGTCGATGAGCGCGGCTTTATTCCGATTGATGATCATACTTGTGCCACAGCTGCACCGGGTGTGTATGCAGTTGGTGATGTTGTGCGCGGACCCATGTTGGCACACAAAGCTGAAGACGAAGGCGTCTTGGTTGCTGAAGTGATTGCTGGTCAAAAACCCCATATTGATTACAACTGTATTCCATGGGTGATTTATACCGATCCAGAAATTGCTTGGGTTGGTAAAACTGAAGAACAACTCAAGGCTGAAGGCCGCGCTTATAAGCCGGGCCAGTTCCCATTTGCTGCCAATGGCCGTGCGTTGGGAATGGGTCGTGCTGATGGTTTTGTTAAGGTCTTGGCTGATTCGAATACCGATGAAATCTTGGGTGTTCATATTATTGGCGCTAATGCATCCGATTTGATTGCTGAAGCTGCAGTTGCAATGGAATTTAAAGCGGCTGCTGAAGATATTGCACGTATCTGTCATCCACATCCAAGTCTGTCTGAAGTGGTTCGTGAGGCAGCCTTGGCGACAGATAAACGCGCATTAAACATGTAATTGAAGGCTTTAGAGTATTACCATCAAGAGTTAAAGGCGCGCGGGTATCACACTGATCCCGCGCAGCTTGCTGCTATCGAACGTTTGCAAGTCTGTGAAGACGAGTGGATTGCTTATAAAGAAATCCGTAGCAATAGGCTAAAAAAGAAACTCTTTAAACCTAAACTTCCTCGCGGTTTATATTTATGGGGCGGGGTGGGGCGCGGCAAATCTTTTTTAATGGATTGCTTCTTTGCTGCATCCCCATTGGAAAAAAAGATACGCATTCATTTTCATGAGTTCATGCGTGAAGTTCATCGTGAGCTACATGAGTTATCTGGTTTGGCCGACCCCTTAAACGAGCTCGCCTTACGCATTTCAAAACGCTATCGTTTGATTTGTTTTGATGAATTTCATATCAACGATATTGCGGATGCCATGATTTTGTATCGCTTGCTTAGCGCCTTGTTTGCTGATCGGGTGCAGTTTGTGATGACATCTAACTATCGCCCCGATCAACTCTATCCAAATGGCTTGCATCGCGATCGCCTTTTGCCTGCCATCAAGCTGCTAGAAGATCAGCTTGATATTTTGAATGTAGATGCTGGCAATGACTATCGTCGCGTACAGATGGCGCAAGTGGAGGCCTACCTAACCCCTTTAAATGCGCAATCCGATGCCCGTTTATTGGAGATGTTTCACGCTTTAATTGGTAATCAGCAAGAGCCATCCAATCCCAGTTTAAATATTGAATCACGCGAATTAAAGCCTTTGCATATGGGTGATGGGGTAGTGTGGTTTGACTTTAAGACGCTGTGTTGTGGTCCGCGCTCTCAAAACGACTACCTCGAGATTGCAAAGCGCTTTCATACTGTTATTTTGTCTGGGGTGCCCTATATGCCTCCCAGGATGACCAATGAGGCGCGGCGATTTATTTGGCTGATTGATGTTTTATATGACCATAAAGTCAAATTAATCATTTCTGCCGAAGTCGATGCCCCCGAGCTGTATACAGAGGGCCAAATTACGGCTGAATTCTCCAGAACTGTCTCCCGCTTGATAGAAATGCAGTCTCGAGATTACTTAGATGCACCGCGTCGGGTAATTGACACCAGCTTGACCTAAAATAGGCTAATGATCAGTAATTTAAGCCTCAATGCCGATTTGCATTGCCACTCGGTCGTTTCTGACGGGACTTTAACTCCGGAAGAATTGGCTCAGCGCGCCTATGCCAATGGTGTGCGCTTGTGGGCTTTAACTGATCATGATGAGCTAGGCGGACAAAAGCGTGCCTCAGATGCCGCCAAAGCCCTTGGAATGAAGTATCTGAGCGGCGTTGAAATTTCAGTGACTTGGATGGGGCAAACGATCCATATCGTTGGGCTTGGAATTGATCCAGACAATAGCAGCCTAGTAGAAGGTCTGCGTCAGACGAGAAATGGTCGCGGAAATCGCGCCAAGCTCATGGCTGAGCAATTACTCAAGGCCGGAATACCAGGCGCGTATGAGGGCGCACTCCATTTTGCCGGTAACCATGATTTGATTTCGAGAACCCACTTTGCGCGTTTTTTGGTGGAGCAGGGTATCTGCAAAAATACCGAACAGGTATTTAAAAATTATTTAGTCGAAGATAAGCCCGGTTATGTGCCGCATATGTGGGCCAAGCTTGAAGATGCTCTTGCTTGGATCAAGGCGGCAGGCGGAGTAGCGGTGATTGCCCACCCCGGTAGATATTCCTTTAATGCAATGCAGATGGAGCAGTTATTCATCCGCTTTAAGGAGTTGGGTGGACTGGGTATAGAGGTAATTACTGGAAGCCATAGCCCCGATCAATATAAAACATACGGCAAAATAGCCCAGCAATATGGCTTCCTAGCCTCGCGTGGGTCTGACTTTCATGATCCCCATGAAAGTCATATTGATTTGGGTGTATTGCCTTTGCTCCCAGATAACCTGACCCCGATTTGGTCTGTATTACATTAACCTATTTCCTCATTACAACAAAGAATAAAGATAAAGATGTTTGCTGAACGTGTACTCTCAGGCATGCGACCAACTGGTAGCCTGCACCTTGGTCATTACCATGGTGTTTTGAAGAACTGGGTCAAGCTACAAAATGAATATCCCTGCTTCTTTTTTGTCGCTGATTGGCATGCATTAACCACCCATTACGAAACACCCGATGTGATAGAGCAGTCGGTATGGGATATGGTAGTTGATTGGTTGGCTGCCGGAGTTGATCCCAATCAGGCCACTTTATTTATTCAAAGTAAGGTGCCTGAACATGCAGAACTATTTCTCTTGCTTTCGATGGGTACACCACTGGGTTGGTTAGAGCGCGTACCTACTTACAAAGATCAGATTGAGAAGCTCAAAGAAAAAGATTTGCAGACGTATGGTTTCCTGGGCTATCCATTACTGCAAGCTGCCGATATCTTGATTTATCGAGCGCAGTTTGTCCCTGTGGGCGAAGACCAGGTGCCTCACGTTGAAATGACACGTGAAGTGGCGCGCCGCTTTAACTATCTATACGGTCGTGAGCCTGGTTTTGAAGAAAAGGCCTTGGAGGCTGTGAAGAAGCTGGGTAGTAAGCGCGCCAAAATGTACGCTGAATTAAGGGTAGCCTTCCAGGAGCGGGGCGATGATGAGGCATTAGAGCAAGCAAAAGCCTTGCTGCAAGAGGCGCAAAGTTTGTCGATGGCTGATCGTGAACGCTTATTTGGCTTCTTAGAAGGTGCTCGCAAAATTATTCTGCCTGAGCCACAAGCATTGCTGACTGCAGCATCGCGCATGCCTGGAATTGACGGGCAAAAAATGTCCAAGTCCTATGGCAACACCATTAGTATTCGCCAGAAGCCGGAGGATGTCATCAAGTCTATCCGCACGATGCCAACTGATCCGGCGCGTGTTCGTAGAACTGATCCAGGTGATCCTGCTCGTTGCCCAGTGTGGCAGCTACATACGGTGTATTCGAATGATGAGACTAAGCAATGGGTTCAGAAAGAATGTCAATCAGCAGGTATTGGTTGTCTAGAGTGCAAGCAGCCCGTGATTGATGCCATCTTACTCGAGCAGCAACCAATGTTTGAGCGTGCACAAAAGTATTTGGATGACCCTAGCTTGCTCCGCTCCATCATTGCTGATGGTTGCGACAAGGCGCGAAAAGTGGCACAAGAAACCATGCGCGAAGTTCGCGAGGCAATGGGTCTGGCGTACGACTAAGAGCTTGCCAGTCTTGAGTCATCCGCATGATTCATTAAGCCTGCCATCTAATTGGGTAAGGCGTTATGCGCCGTTCATCCCTAAAAATGGTTTGGTTTTAGATCTTGCCTGTGGATCAGGCCGGCATACTACTTTTTTAGCTCAGTTGGGTTATCAAGTAATGGCGGTTGATCAAGATATCGGCACAATCTCACAAAATCACTTGCCTACAGTGACTGCTAGGGCGATGAACTTAGAGGGTGAAGATTGGCCGCTCGATGGTGAGCGTTTTTCTGGGATTGTGGTGACTAACTACCTGTACCGCCCTTATTTGGATCGCTTGCCAGAAATGCTCGAGGAGGGAGGGGTTTTGATTTATGAAACCTTTGCCCAAGGCAATGCCCAATTTGGTAAACCCTCAAACCCGAATTTTTTGCTTAAACCCGGTGAATTATTGGCTTTTGCGCACAATCAAGGCCTAAAAGTGCTCGCTTATGAGGATATTTATGAAGAAGTGCCTAAACCCGCCATGGTTCAACGGATTTGCACCGTAAAAGGCGAGCAAAAAGGGCGCATTCCGTTACAATTTCATGGTTAATACAGGTACGGATTCGGTATAAGTTCAGTGACAAATACAGCACACTCTAAAGGTAGTAAAAATCCCATAGCTGGGAGTATGCCAGCCATTGTTACTCCCATGTTTGAGGACGGCAGTCTTGATTTCGATGGCCTGCGTAGTCTCTTGGACTGGCACGTAGCCGAAGGTACCGATGGCATTGTGATTGTTGGCACAAGTGGTGAATCACCCACTGTCTCCGTTCAAGAGCACTGTGAACTGATTCGTGTAACGGTTGAACATATTGCTGGACGCATTCCGGTAATTGCCGGCACTGGTGGAAACTCTACCCAAGAAGCGATTGAGTTAACGAAGTTTGCTAAAAATGTTGGCGCTGATGCCAGTCTTCAAGTGGTGCCTTATTACAACAAGCCTACACAAGAGGGCATGTACGCTCACTTCAAAAAAATTGCTGAGGCTGTTGATCTACCTGTGATTTTATATAACGTACCAGGGCGAACCGTTGCTGATTTAGCGGGTGATACCGTGGTTCGATTGGCCGATGTGCCTGGAATCATTGGCATTAAAGATGCCACTGGAAGCCTTGAGCGTGGCACACTCTTAATTGCCGATCTGAAGCGTGCAGGGTACAGCGATTTTTCTGTATTTTCAGGTGATGATTTAACTGCAGCAATGCTGATGTTGATGGGTGGCAAGGGAAATATTTCTGTCACTGCCAATATTGCCCCACGCTTAATGCATGAGCTTTGTGTTGCCGCTATGTCTGACGATGTTGTCAAAACTCGCGCTATTCAATATCAACTATTGGCCGTGCATAAAGCCATGTTTACCGAAGCCAATCCAATTCCAGTGAAGTGGGCCCTACATGAAATGGGCAAAATCACTGCTGGTATTCGTTTGCCATTAACCCCTTTGAGCGCCTCTTTGCGAGAGCCTCTGAAAACCGCAATGAAACAGGCTGGCTTACTATGAACCAAATGATGCAATTTTTTCGTCGACACTCTATATCTTTTTGCGCAATTGCGATTACTGCAGCAAGCCTAGTTGGCTGCAAATCAGTCACAACGAATGATACGGTTGACTACAAAAATACAGGCGCTGTGCGTGGACCTAATTTATCTTATCCGCCGGATTTAATTACAGCGCAAGCGGATCGACGCTATGTAGTTCAGGATGGCAGCGCAACGATGTCTGAGTATTCCGCTGCTGTCAAAAAGACTGCGCAGATGAAATCCAATGTATTGAATGGCATACCAGGAATGCACATTGAGCGCGATGGTGATCGTCGCTGGCTGGTAGTTGAGAGGCCTGCCGCTGATTTATACCCCCAAGTGAAAGATTTTTGGCAGGAGAATGGATTTTTGCTGGTGATTGATTCTCCATCTACTGGAATAATGGAGACTGACTGGGTAGAGAATCGCGCAAAGGTTCCACAAGACTGGCTACGTTCCTTTTTGGGAGGCGCTCTAGATTCGATTTATGACACTGGCGAGAGGGATCGCTACAAAACACGTCTTGAAGCTATCAAGCCAAACGTAACAGAAATTTTTATTACCCAACAAGGGTCTATTGAGAAGTGCACAGATTCTAGTGGTGCTTGCGGTTCCACTATATGGACGAAGCGCCCCAATGATCCTGAGTTGGAGGCTGCATTTTTGTCCCGCTTAATGCAGCGTTTAGGTATGACTCAGGAGCAAGCCAAAGCAATGGCCTCTGTGCCGCTTGCAGCAAAGATTCCCAAGGCTAAGTTGGTTCAGGGGGATGCAAATGCTGCACATATTGATTTGAACTCTGGCTTTGATCGTGCGTGGAGAGACGTTGGATTGGCGCTAGATCGATCGAATTTTACTGTTGAAGATCGTGATCGCTCTATTGGAATTTATTATGTCCGTTACGTTAATTCTAAGGAGACGGGCGAAAAGAAAGGATTCTTCTCAGGATTATTTAGTAGCAATGATGATGAGTCAATCTTGAAGGCTAAGAAATATCGGATCTTAGTTAAGGCAAATGGCGATGGTGCATCAATTGTGACGGTTCAAAATGCGGATGGTGGCCCAGAAAATACACCGGCTGGCTTACAGTTGTTGACGATGTTAACAGAGCAACTTTCTCGATAGGGGGAGTTGTTTTTTCTGCCTAATACTTAGAGATAAGAAACGGCAGGCGACAAAAAAGCCGCTTTG
>TBL_comb47_HYPODRAFT_10003624_pt1 | contig 18166 bp, 8 predicted proteins | sample TroBogypolimnion_40_FD_10682 | JGI IMG/M metagenome (IMG submission 10682)
ACGGCAGGTGGTAACCTGACCTCGACCGACGGTGGTGCGACGACTACAGCATGTACCGCGGGTTCCAACTGTGATCTGGGCCAGGGTCCTTCGACCAACCCCACCTTCACGACATCCACCACGCCCGCTACGCCCGCTCAGTTCCCGATCTACATCACGAACGAAGTGCCCAATGCGACCACAAGCTACAAACTGACGGACAGCGTGCCCCCAGGATGGACCGTGAAGTTTGTCGATAACTCCACTGGTACGGCGACCTGTGCCAGTCCGGCCATTACCTCCATCACGGTCACGGCTGGTGCGACTCCCTCCGGTCCTACCACTCCAGCAGGAAGCAATGAAAAGCTGGTTCTGGCCTGCGTAACTCCCCCTGCAGGAACGACCCCAGGTACCACGCCCATCACATTCACCGCTACCAGTTCGACGGATCCCACGGTAACCGACACCCTCACGGATGCAGTGAAGGTGACCCTGCCGGTTCAGCCCAGCATGGCCTTGGGCCCGAATACCAGCACCACGACCACGCCCCCTGGCGGAACCACGGTGCAGGCAGTAACGCTGACCAATACCGGAACGACCTCTTGTGGACAAGGTTCTGGCTTCAACGTGGCACTGTCCTTGGACAGCGCTTCGCAGGCTGCCGGATGGACCGCCACGGTGTATTACGATGTGAGTGGAAATGGCGTGATCGACGGCAGCGCCAAGGCGATTGTTGCGACTACCCTTCCAGGAACGACCGCTAATCTGACCGGATCTGTGCCCGTGACCAACAGCTTTGTGCCGCTGCTGCCTGCTCCCGGCAACACCAAGGGCCTGCCCATGCTGGTGAAGTTGTTTGCACCTTCCAACGCTACGGTGGGATCCACTGCCACGGCAACGCTGACGCTGACCGATCTGGATACCGTGACTGCTCAGACTTGCCCTGCTCAAACAGGCAAGTACAGCGATACCGTGACCAATGGTCAACTGACTGTGCAGAAGACTCAGGCCTTGGTGGCTGGTTCCGGCAGCATTGGTAGCTTGTCCTGCACACTTCCAGCCAGTCCTACGTTCGCTACCGCCAACCTGAGCGCCAAGCCAGGCGATTGCATCGTGTACCAAGTGGTTGCAACCAACTCGGGTACGGCCCCTGTGACCAATGTGGTGGTGAGCGATGCGATGCCTGCATACACCGGGTACAACATCACGCAACCTGTTACACAGTGCTCCGCGACGGGTAACACGGGAACACCTTCGTTGGTGCAAACGGGTACGGGTATTGCGACGACTTCGGTGGCCTGCAGCAACACGACAACGGGTGTCACCCTGGCTCCTCTGGGAACCATGAGCCTGTTCTACGCTGTGCAAGTGCAGCAGTAAGCCAGGAATTTCAGTAAGTTGAATTACTGAAACGGTGGAAACCGACACACACCGCATCTCTGATGCGGTGTGTGTCTCTTAATAAAAACAACAAAAGCTTCATTTATCTGTGTACGTATGAGTGTTCAAAATTGAATACATTCGGTAGAATTTAGCCAGTAACGCTGCGCTGCCGCAATTTCGTACCGTCGTTCCAGATGCGTGGTGCCTCAATCTGCAAGAAATGTATGATGGCCAAAGCCACTAACGAATCACTTGCCAGTCAAACCATTTTCGGGTTCCGTCTATGGGTCCGACACTTGGCTTTTTTTCTTGCCTGTATGGTGCTTGCAGCCGCGACGTCGTGGGCTGCTCCCCTTGCTGGCACCATTATTACGAATAAGGCCTTGGCTAATTTCGGGCAGGTCGGTGAGAACACTGCCGTTACCTCCAACACCGTGATCGCCATTGTCCAGCCGGTTGAAGCGTTGACCTTGACGCACGACAATTCTGTCCAACGACCGGCGGCCAGCGTGGTGTATTTTTCGCACCTGCTCAGCAATCTGGGAAACGTGGCGTCCACCTATTCTTTCTTGGTAGACACCTCTGGTTGTCCTACGCCTAATCTGGGCTTTCAAAAGGCGCCCAGCCTGTATCTGGATATCAATAGCAATGGGCAGGTGGAGGCGGGCGACCGCCTGCTGGCCCTTGGCACCAGCGCAGCACTGACACTCGCGCCCGGTGAATCGGCCAATCTTGTGCTTCAGGAACAACTGCCCCTGGCAGCCGACGGCGGCCAGTCTTGTGCGCGCCTGCTTGCCACAGCCGACGCCACCTCGGTCAAGGCACAGAATATCGACACCGTCACTATCACCTCCAATGCGGCGGTGGTGTTAGCCAAGTCCGTGACTTATTCCGGTCTGGCGATTCCAGGCTCCACGGTTCTGAACTACACCGTCACGGCCAGCAATGTGGGCAACAGCGATGCGCTGCCCACAGCAATACTGCCTGCCAGCACTTCCATCCTAGTCGATGGACAGCCCCGTTCCGTGGTGCTGATTCGCGACACGCTGCCGGTCGGCACGCAGTATGTGGCGGGCTCTTTGCAGACCGCTGTCGTGGGCGCACTCAGACTTTTCCGGTTGGCATCTGACGCTCCGTTTAGCTACCACAGCGAGCCAGCCCCCGTGGGCGGCGTGGCCTCCGGACGCGACGATCCCTCGGCGGTGGAGGTCGCCATTGGCCTGCCGACCAAGCTGCCAAGCAATACCTCGGTCTCCATGGGCTTTCAGGCCAACTTGCTGGGTACTGCGGCCGCCTTGCTCAACAACACCGCCTGGGCCGATTTCAACGACGGCGCATCGGCAGCCGAGTCCACCTCCAACACCGTCTCGGTCAAGACCAGCCCCGAGCTATTGGGGCTTTCCAAGGCCGCAAACGTGCCGGTGGTCAACGTGGATGCGAACGGTGCCGCCGACGGCACGGCCACGGTGCGCTTTCAATTGGTGGCGCGCAACTTCGGCACCGGCACCCTCTATAACCTGGCCATGAACGACCTGCTGGAAAACGTGGCGGGTGGCCTGGGGGCTTACACCAGTGCAACGGTGCCGGGCAGTAGCGGGCAGTACACGGTCGTTGCCGGTTCGGTGAATCTGGTGTCTGTGACGGGTGCGGGCGCGGTTGCCAGCCTGGCCACGGGCTTTACCGGTCAGGCATCGAATGCGAATCTGTTGGCCAGTGGCGCCACCCTGCCACCCGGTGCTTCGATCACGGTGCAATTTGATGTGCGCTTTAACCTGTCGGGTTTGGCCGCCACACTGTTCAACAGCGCCACTGCTACTGCGGCCACGCAGCCAGGCGGCTTGGCGACGCTCTCGGTGCAATCCTCCAATGGGCAGGACCCGGATCCCAGTCACAGTGGAGTCCCGGCCACAGCTTCAAGCACACCGTACTCCACCCAATTGCCGCTACTCAATCTGCTTAAAACCGTGTCTCCCCCGCGCCCGGTAGCCGGTACACCGGGTTCCTATGACATGGACATCGCCTTGAAGGTGAGCAATGTCAGCCTGGTGGCAGCTCCGAATGTGCGGCTTGCGGATAACCTCTTTTGTGCCTTCCAAATGGACCAGAGCACCGGGCAGGTGGCAAGCTGGAACATCACGGTGGCGCCGCGCTCGCTCAATGGCTTGTTGACGCCGTCCAGCGGCTATACGGGCGGAGCGTTCTGTGACCGCGTGGCACAGGCCAACCCGGACAATCTGGCGAGCTTTCCCTTTGATCCCAGCCTGACGCTGGTCGATGGCTCGCGCGCCTTGGCCAGCGGTGCCAGCGACACCCTGCAGTTCACGGTACGGGTTCAACTCAAACCTGCCGCCATCGGCAGCCTGGTGACGTCCAGCAACCGGGCCTGGGCGGGCTCGGTTCAGCCACTGTCCTCGGCTACCCTGCCAGGCTACAACAATGGCCAGGTGCAGCTGATATGGGCCACCAGTTCCACCGCCAACGTAACCATGGTCGATCCGTCCGGCGTGGTCTACAACGCAGTCACCCGCCTGCCGGTAGTGGGTGCCACCGTAACCATGACGCGCCTGTCTTGCCCAAGCACTGCGGTCGGTGCCATTACGGCGGCACAGCTGTTTGGCGACACCAGTATCTATACCTTCAATTCCGACGGCAGCGCATCGATGGTCACCGATGCCAACGGCAGTTACTCCTTCATATTCAAGGTGCCGCCGGTCAATGACCTCTGCACCTATGGGTTCAAGGTCACGCCCCCGGCTAGTTCGGGCCTGGTCTATCCATCCACGCTGATCGCGCCGCATGCGGGTGTCTTCGCAAACTGCGGTGCCGTTTCTACAACGGGCGGCGCTCCTGGTGCCAATCAGGATGTCACCTATTATGGTCAGGTGAAGGCTGGACTGAACCCTGCCACCGGGCTGGCCTGTGAAGTCTCCAACAACAACATTCCCCTGGATCCGTCCACGGGCAATGGCTTGACCCTGCAAAAAACAGCGAACCAGACCAGCGCCGAGGTGGGTGACCTGGTGGCCTATGTGCTGACGGTCACCAATATCGGCAAGACCGCCTTGCCCCAGCTTGCCATCAAAGACCAGTTGCCGCCAGGCTTTCGCTATGTGCCAGGCTCGGCCCGGGTAGGCGGTGTGCGCGCTGCCGATCCGACAGGTGGCATAGGTCCCAATCTGGTCTTTAACCTGCCCCTGTCCGCCAACTCGCCCTTGGCAGCAGGGCAGGCGCAAACCCTGAGCTATCAGGCCCGCATTGGTGTGGGCACGCCCATTGACGCGGATGCCATCAATCGCGCCTGGGCCAGTTCGGGCTTTGCTCCTAGTGCACTCGCCAGCAACGAGGCCGACGCTCGCGTGCATGTGACGGGTGGCGTTTTTGCAAACGAAGCCTATGCCTTTGGCAAGGTGTTCATGGACTGCAACAAGAACGGCATCCAGGACGAGGCAGAGGCCGGCATTCCGGGTGTGCGACTGTTCATGGAAGACGGTACCGGGGTGGTGACCGACGTGGAGGGCAAATGGAGTCTTTACGGCCTGCGTCCGGTGACCCACGTGTTGCGACTCGATACCTCCACCTTGCCAGAGGGCGCGCAATTGGCGCTGATAGACCCGCGTCAGTCCGGTCAAGCCGATAGCCTGTTCCTGGATCTGAAAAATGGCGAGTGGCACAAGGCCAATTTCGCGGTGCAGAACTGTGAAAACCCCGAGCTGCTCAAGGCGGTACAAGCCAGGCGCGATGCCATCATCGCTCAGCCCGACTCGGAGGGCGAGGCGGTCCGCTCTGGCAAACGCCTGACTCCGGATGGCAAACCGGTGGCTCCCTCGGACCTACGCGGCCTGCCGTCGGCGGGAAGCCTCGATTCCAGCGGCAATGTGAAAACCAGCGGCATCGTCAGCAGCCCCCTGATTTCTATGCCGGGCGCCGTCAGTGGTTCAGACTTTGCGGCCACTCCGGGCTCTGACCCGTCTGCACCGCCGGTGGCCATTGCCACCCCGGTGAAATCAGCTTCCGTGTTTCCGGTGTCGCCTGCTGCGGCTCCGGTGGCTGCGCCCGTAGAGGCGGCCCTGGAAGACACACTGCAGGGCCAGGACCACCAACTGGGTTTCCTGACCTTGCACGACAAGCAGGTTCTGCCAGGAACCATTGTCAATGTGCGCGTCAAGGGCGGTAAGGGTTCCCGTCTGGTCCTGTCCGTGAATGAGCAGACCGTAGACGAAACGCGTGTGGGCAAACGCGCCAGCCTGGAGAGCCAGCAACTGGAAGCCTGGGAATACATCGCGGTGCCCTTGCGCCCGGGTGTCAACACCTTGAAGCTGCAAGAAGTGGACGGCTTTGGCAATAGCCGCGCAAGTACCGAAATCCAGGTCATAGCTCCCGGACCTTTGGCACAGATTGTTCTGGAGTCCGCGCCCACAGCCAAGGCAGATGGACAAACCAAGGTGCCCGTCAAAATCAGCCTGATGGACGCGCAGGGCGTGCCTGTCACCGAACGAACCCAGCTCATCCTGGAGTCGATTGCCGCACGCTGGAACGTCACCAGCCAAAGTGCGCTGGATCGGGGCATTGAAGTGATGGTGGAAGGGGGATCGGCCAGCTTCGATCTGGTGCCGCCGGCCAATCCAGGCGACGCCAAGGTGCGTGTCAGCGCAGGTACGGTGCAAACCGAAGCCCGCATCATATTTTTGCCCGACCTGCGTCCGCTGACAGGTATCGGTGTGCTCGAAGGGGTGCTCAATATCCGCAATCGCGGCAGCATGCCGCTGGGCGCACAACGTGCATCGGATGCCTTCGAGTCGGAGCTGGTTGGCTGGTCCGACCGGAGTGGCGATACGCTGACGACCGCACGCACGGCCTTTTATTTCAAGGGGACGGTGAAGGGCGATTACCTGCTGACGGCCGCCTACGACAGTGACAAGACCAAGGCCTCCACGATGTTCCGCGACATCCAGCCTGACCAGTTCTACCCCGTGTATGGCGACAGCGCCGCCAAGACCTTTGATGCACAGTCCAGCCAACGCCTGTATGTGCGCATTGACAAGAACCGCTCCTATTTGCTGTTTGGCGACTACAACACCGCCTCCAGCCCCGAGGTGCGCAAGCTCAGCCAGGTCAGCCGCACGGCCACAGGCTTGCAGCATGTCTATAACGCCGATGATGTGCGCGTCAGCAGCCACTACAGCCGCGACTCGCTCACCCAGGTGATTGAGGAATTCCCAGCCAACGGAACCTCGGGACCCTTTACCCTGAAAAATTCGGGTAGCAGCGACCTGTTTTCCAATAGTGAAACGGTGCAGCTTGTGGTGCGAGACCGCAACCAGCCCAATTCGATTCTGAGCAGCACCGGGCTTACACGCTTTGCGGACTACAGCATTGAACCGCTGAGCAAGACCATTCTGTTCACCCGGCCGATTTCTTCGCTGGACCCGGACCTCAATCCCCAGTCCATCCGCATCACCTATTTGGTGGATACCGGTGGCCCCGCGTTTGATGTGGGAGGCGTGGATGTCCAACTGCGGGTGTCTGAGCGCTTGCAACTGGGCGCCGTGGCCGAATACGACGGAACTCCGGGCAGCACGCGCAAGCTGATTGCAGCAACCGGGCTGGCGCGGCTGGATGCCAACACCGTGTTGAGCGGCGAGCTGGTGGGCACGCAAACCGACTTGATGGGCAACGGGCAGGGCGCGGGCATGGAGCTGCGTCACGACGACAACCTGCTGAAATACAACCTGCATGTGCAAATCACCGACGCCGGTTTTGACAACCCGTCGGCTGCCGTCGTCGCCGGCCATTCCGAGGCGCGCGGGCATCTGGACTACCAAATCAGCGAGGCCAGCCATCTCAAGGCGGATCTGGTCTATACCCAGGACAATGGTGTCGCCACCGCCAGCAGCACCAGCAACGTGATACAGACACAGGGCGTAAGCGTCGCAGTGCAGACCAAGCTCAGTCCCCAAGTCACCACCGAGCTGGGTCTGCGTGCGGGTCAAACCGACACCACGGCTGCGACTGGTTTCAACTACGGAAGCGTCTCCGCTGGCGCGCCCGCTTCCACCACCACGCCCGCATCGGCTGCGACGGGAACGAATACCGGCTTGGTGTCCGTTCGCGGCCGGGTGACGACCAACGTGCCCAATATGCCCAACACGCAACTGTTTGCCGAGGCGGAGCAGGATGTCAATGATTCCACCCGCCACGTCGCCGCCATAGGTGCCAACTATGCCATCAATGACAAGGCACGCGTCTATGGTCGCTATGAGCTGATCTCCAGCCTGAACGGCGAATACGCGCTGACCAGCGGTGTGCAAAGAAACGTGGGGCTGGTGGGCGTGGAGAGCGCTTACATGGCGGGGGGGCGCGTCTACGACGAGTACCGCATCGCTGACACCATCGATGGCCGGGCCATGCAGTCGGCCATGGGTGTGCGCAATACCTTTGAGGTCAGCGAGGGACTGCGCCTGACTGGCGGACTCGAACAGGTCAGTTCCCTGCCCAGCGCCAGTGGGACCTCCTCTGGAGAATCCAAGGCCATCACAGCGGCGTTTGATTGGCTGGGTACGGGCGAATACAAGAAGCGGCTTCGGGGCAGTGGCTCGCTGGAGTTCCGTGACGGATCGGATGCCAATTCCGCACTCATGACATTGGGTGTGGCCTACAAGTTCAACCCGGACTGGAGCCTATTGACCCGGGCTGCGCTCAACAAGGTCGACAGTTTCACCGATGGTTCCACGCACTGGCAGGAGCGCGAACAAATCGGCTTTGCCTATAGACCCGTGGATCAGGACGAGTGGAACACCTTGCTGCGCTACGAACACAAGGTGGATAGCTGGAGCGGGGTGTTGACCACGAGCTTGCCGCCTGTGAACACCAGCACCGATATCGTCAGCGCCCACCTCAACTACCAGCCTGGCAGGCGTGACATCGTGAGTGCGCGCATAGCGGCCAAGCAAAGCAGCACTTACAGTGATGGCGTCAACAGCAGCTATGGCGCCCAATTGATGTACGCCCGCTGGACCCACGACCTCAGCCTGGATTGGGATTTCGGATTGCAGGCCGGATGGCTGATGGGCGATGGCAACACACAACAGCAATCCCTTGGTGCCGAAATCGGCTATCAACTCAGCAAGGGACTGTGGCTCTCGGCCGGTTACAACGTCGTCGGCCTGCATGACCCTGATTTGACGGGTGCCGATTACACCGATTCTGGCGCATACGTGCGGCTGCGGTTCAAGTTTGATGAGCGCCTGTTTAACAAGAGTGAGGCGCCAGCGGCCGCAGAGTTGAGGTGACCCGCTTGCGCCAGCGCAAGGAGGGCGATACGGTGAGGGGTAATATGCGGATTGCATTGGCGCCGTAGCGTTCGGCGCCAACTTCTATAGACAAAGTGAGGGAGGCGTATGAAATTCAATACCCGCATCGTTCTGTTTGCGCTGCTTCCGGCCGCGCTCTTTATCCTGGGCCTGGCTAGCAGCATTGGCTCGCTGATGGTCGTGCGCTCCTCGTTTGACCACTATCTCAACACCCAGCAAGTCGTGGAGCGAGGTCTGTCCGAAATGTATGCCCAGGGCCTGCAGATGGGCCAGGCGCTGCGCAATGTGGTGCTGGACCCGGCCAACCCCAAGGCACTGGAAAATTTCAAGAGCGCCCAGATGGCTTACGACAAGGCCTACGCGCAAACGCTGCAGGCCAGCCAGGATGCAACGCTGGACGTCGCCCTGAAAAACCTCGCCACGCTGCGCTCCAACCAGGCGCAGGCGCAGGACAAGGTGCTGTCTCTGGTGAGCAGCAATGCAGAAGCCGTCGCTGCCTTGAACAAGTTGGAGACACCGGCTTGGCGCGTATTGCGTTCCGAGTTGCTCAAGCTGCGCGAGGATGCCGGCAAGAGCGCCGAGCAGGAACATGCGCGCCTCAACAGCAAGGCTGACTGGGCCATTTACGGCTCGCTGGGCATTTCGGCCCTGGCCGTGCTGGTGGCCGTGGTGCTGAATCTGTGGATGCAGGCCACGGTGCGCAAGGAGTTGGGTAGCGATCCGGCCGATGCGCGCGAGGCGTTGGACAACATTGCCCGGGGCGATTTGCATGAGCGCGCGCACAATACCGGCGGTGAGCACAGCCTGATGGCCGGTCTGCACCGCATGCAGAGTTCGCTCACCAGCCTGGTCAGCGGCGTGCGCAATTCCGCTGGAGAGATCGCCACGGCCACCAACGAGATCGCCTCCGGCAGCCAGGACCTGAGCGACCGCACCGAGCGCCAGGCCAGTGCGCTGGAGGAAACGGCGGCCTCGTCGGAGCAGTTGGGCGCACAGGTGCAGCAAAACGCCGATAGCGCACGCCAGGCCAACCAGCTCGCCATGAACGCATCGGCCGTGGCGCGCCAGGGCGGTGCGGTCGTGGGCCAGGTGGTGCAGACCATGAAGGGCATCAACGAAGCCTCGCGCAAGATTGCCGACATCATCGGGGTCATTGACGGCATTGCCTTCCAGACCAATATCCTGGCGCTCAATGCCGCCGTGGAGGCCGCGAGGGCCGGCGAACAGGGACGTGGCTTTGCCGTGGTGGCCTCCGAGGTGCGCTCGCTGGCCGGCCGCTCCGCCGATGCCGCCAAGGAAATCAAGAGCCTGATCGGTGCCAGTGTGGAGCGCGTGGAGCAGGGCAGCGCGCTGGTCGACAAGGCCGGCCTGACCATGTCCGAGGTGGTGGATGCGATCGGAAAGGTGGCCGACATCATGGGCGCCATCAACGCCGCCAGCAGCCAGCAGGCGCTGGATGTGGCCGGTGTGGGCGAAGCCGTGTCAGAGATGGACCGATCCACCCAGCAAAACGCCGCGCTGGTCGAGCAAATGGCCGCAGCTGCCAGCAGCCTGAAGTCACAGGCCAGTGAACTGGTCGCAGCGGTGGCCGTTTTCAATCTGGGCGACGCTGCCCAGGGTGTGCAAGCCCTGCCCGCTTCCAAGCCGCACGCGATGCGGGTCCTTGCCGCCGGATAAGCCTGTCTGACCCATTGGCGGGCGTGGCGCGAATGTTGCGTCACACTGGGGGATGTCTGACGCTATCCGTATTGTGGTTATTTCCCCCGACCTGGACCTGGCCGACCCGCAGGACGAGCACGCGCAAGACCAGGCCGAGCGCTCGCGCAGCCTGCGCATAGGCCTGCTGGAAAGCGGCTTCAATCTGGTAGCTTCGCTGCCGGCAGATGTGTTCCTGACCGAGCGTCTGGCCCAGCTGCGGCCCGACCTGATCATTGTGGATGCCGAGAGCGATGCCCGCGACGCGTTGGAGCATGTGGTGATGGCCACGCGCGATGCGCGCCGTCCCATCGTCATGTTTACCAACGACCAGGACAGTGGAACCGCCCGCGCCGCCGTCGCGGCCGGTGTGTCTGCCTATATCGTGGCCGGCCTGCAGTCCGAGCGCATACGCCCGATTCTGGATGTGGCCATGGCCCGCTTTCAGCAGGAGCAGGCGCTGCGCCAGGAACTGGCCGATGCGCGCAATGAGATCAACCAGCTAAGCGCCAGCGCGCAGGAACGCCGTGTGATAGACCGCGCCAAGGCCTTGCTGATGGAGCGGCAGAAACTCAGCGAGAACGATGCCTACGCCCGCCTGCGCAAGGCCGCCATGGACAAGAACCTGAAGATCGTGGAAGTGGCACAGCGCATGCTGGACGTGGCGGACCTGCTCGGTTAGATCTGCTCACTTTCGGGCGAGACATACGCGCAATTGGTGCATTGCACAAGAAGGGTGCGGTTGTTTGGGGTGTTTGGAGGTGGGTTCGCTCTGGACGCAGGACGGTGTGGCGCTCTGCGCCGTCCGTGTCCCCTATAGGCAATCCAAAAGAGTCTGGGTGGCAAAGCGTTCTGCGCAGGTAAAGGAGGAGCCCGCAGGGCGGGGGACACGGAGCAGAACGCTTTGCCAACCGGACTCCGCACCGACGACGCTATCAAGCAGGTACCCCAAGACCAAGACTTGGCACGCCACTTGCGTAGATAAAACCAAGACCAGCGATGGTCACGCGGTGAACAGCAGCCAACGGCGGTTGCAGTTTCATCCAAAGGACAAAGGCGTCCCCACGGTCACACATGCTTCAAGCGATGTGTGGCCTGTGCGGACGCCTTTTTTGTTTTGTTTTTTCTCTTCTGGAGTGTTGCCATGACGGATCTTCTGAAAACCAAGCTCACACGCCGCGCCGTGTTGCAAACCGCCGCCATCGGCGCCTTCGGCGTGGACCCGGCGCTGCGCGCCGCCGTCTATGCCGGTGGCTCCGACGCCCCGGAAAAAACCGAGGTGAAGATCGGCTTCATCCCGCTGACCGACTGCGCCAGCGTGGTCATGGCCTCCGTCTTGGGGCTGGACCAGAAATACGGCGTGAAGATCATCCCCAGCAAGGAATCGAGCTGGGCCAGCGTGCGCGACAAGCTGGTCAATGGCGAGCTGGACTTTGCCCATGTGCTCTATGGCCTGGTGTATGGCGTGCACCTCGGCATTGGCGGCCCCAAGAAAGACATGGCCGTGCTGATGACACTCAACAACAACGGCCAGGCCATCACACTGTCCAAGAAGCTGGCCGACAAGGGCGCCGTGGATGGCGCAGGGCTTGCCAAGCTGATGAAGGCCGAGAAGCGCGAATACACCTTTGCCCAGACCTTCCCCACCGGCACGCATGCCATGTGGCTGTACTACTGGATGGCGGCCAACGGCATCAACCCCATGGCCGACTCCAAGGTCATCACCGTGCCGCCGCCGCAAATGGTGGCGAATATGCGCGTCGGCAATATGGACGGCTTCTGCGTGGGCGAGCCCTGGAACCACCGCGCCATCATCGACGGCATTGGCGTCACAGCTGCCACGACGCAGGACATCTGGAAAGACCACCCCGAAAAAGTGCTGGGCACTACCGGTGACTTCGTCAAGAAGTACCCCAACACCGCGCGCGCCGTGACCGCTGCCATCCTGGAAGCCGGCAAGTGGATCGATGCCGGACTGCAAAACAAGAACAAGATGGCCGAAACCATTGCCGACAAGAGCTATGTGAACACCAGCGTGGACGCCATCAACCAGCGCATTCTGGGCCGCTACCAGAACGGCATGGGCAAGACCTGGGACGATCCCAACTACATGAAGTTCTACAACGATGGCGCGGTGAACTTCCCCTACCTGTCGGACGGCATGTGGTTCCTGACGCAGCAAAAGCGCTGGGGCCTGTTGAAAGAGCATCCCGATTACCTGGCGGTGGCCAAGCAGATCAACCAGATCGACATCTACAAGCAGGCCGCTGCTGCCACCAAGACACCGCTGCCCAAGGATGTGATGCGCAGTTCCAAGCTGATGGACGGCATTGTGTGGGATGGCAAAGATCCCAAGAAATACGCCGACGCTTTTCGGATCAAGGTTTAAAGGAATCATCATGGTGAGCGCTGTTTTTCATTCCCCTCTGGCCACTGCGGCCGAAGATATGGCTGTCATGAAGGTGGCTAAGCCTGTTGCCGCGGTCAAGCCCTTGGCGCAAGCCAGCCAACCGGCGCCGCGTACTGATGACAAGCCCGGCTACGACTGGAACGGCCTCTTGATGGCGGTGATCCCACCGGCGCTGGGCCTGGTGTTGCTGGTGCTGATCTGGTCTCTGGTCAGCGTGGGTACGGCCGGCAGCATCCCCACGCCGATGGAAACCGCCAAGCAGGCCTTCACCCTGTTCAGCGATCCGTTCTACCGCAAGGGCCCGAACGACCAAGGCGTGGGCTGGAATGTGCTGGCCTCGCTGCAGCGCGTGGCCTTGGGCTTCGGCCTGGCCGCAGTGGTCGGCATCCCGGCGGGCTTTGTCATCGGCCGCTTTGAGTTCATGAGCCGCATGTTCAACCCGCTGATCAGCCTGATGCGCCCGGTCTCTCCGCTGGCCTGGTTGCCGATTGGCCTCTTGGTGTTCAAGGGTGCGAATCCGGCGGCCATCTGGACCATCTTTATCTGCTCGATCTGGCCCATGGTCATCAACACCGCGGTGGGCGTGCAGCGCGTGCCGCAGGACTACATGAACGTGGCCCGCGTGCTGAATCTGAGTGAATGGAAGATCGTCACCAAGATCCTGTTTCCCTCGGTGCTGCCCTATATGTTGACCGGCGTGCGCCTGGCGGTCGGCACGGCCTGGCTGGTGATCGTGGCGGCCGAGATGCTGACCGGCGGTGTCGGCATCGGCTTCTGGGTCTGGGACGAGTGGAACAACCTCAACGTCAAGAACATCATCATCGCCATCTTTGTCATCGGCATCGTCGGCCTGATGCTCGAATACGCACTGATCAAAATCGCATCCGCATTCACATTCGAAGAGGTGAAGTCATGAGCATAGACACCCTGAACGCCAAGTTCATCGAGATCCAGAACGTCGCCCAGACCTTCAAGACGCGCAAGGGGAACTTCCCGGCTCTGCGCGATATCAACCTGACCGTGGCCAAGGGCGAGTTCGTGACGCTGATCGGCCACAGCGGCTGCGGCAAGTCCACGCTCTTGAACCTGATCGCGGGTCTTACCAAACCCACCGAAGGCCATCTGCTCTGCGCCAACCGCGAGATCGCCGGCCCCGGCCCCGAGCGCGCCGTGGTATTCCAGAACCATTCGCTGCTGCCCTGGCTGACCTGCTTCGAGAACGTCTACCTGGGCGTGGAGCGCGTGTTTGGCGCGGCATCCAAAAGCACCGGCGCCGCGTCGGAAAACAAGGCCCAGTTGATGGCCCGCACCGATGCGGCGCTGGCGCTGGTCGGGCTGACCGCTGCGGCGCAAAAACGCCCCGGCGAAATCTCGGGAGGTATGAAGCAGCGTGTGGGCATTGCCCGCGCCCTGGCCATGGAGCCCAAGGTTTTGTTGATGGACGAGCCCTTTGGTGCGCTGGATGCGCTGACCCGCGCCAAGCTGCAGGACGAGTTGCTGGAGATCGTGGCCCGCACCCAGAGCACGGTGGTGATGGTGACCCACGATGTGGATGAGGCTGTCCTCTTGTCCGACAAGATCGTGATGTTGACCAACGGCCCTGCCGCCACGATTGGCGAAGTTCTTCACGTCGAGTTGCCACGGCCTCGCTCGCGGGTTGCGCTGGCCGACAGCCCGGCCTATCTGGGATATCGCAAGGCCGTGATCGACTTCCTTTACACGCGCCAAGCCCACGTAGAGAAGGCAGCCTGATCATGGACATGAACCTCCCCCCGCTGCAGAAGCAAAAACTCGTCATGGTCGGCAACGGCATGGCCGGTGTGCGCACCATTGAAGAGCTGCTTAAGATCGCACCCGATCTGTACGACATCACCGTGTTCGGGGCCGAGCCGCATCCCAACTACAACCGCATCCTGCTGAGCCCGGTGCTGGCTGGTGAGCAGACGCTGGAAGAAATCGTGCTGAATCCCTTCAGCTGGTACGAAGAAAACCACATCACCCTGCATGCCGGCAAGACCGTCACCGAGGTGGACCGCGTCAAGCGCATCGTGCGCGCCACTGCTGCCGATGGCAGCGTGATCGAAGCAGCCTACGACCGCCTGCTGATGTGCACCGGCTCCAACCCCTTCATCCTGCCCGTGCCCGGAAAGGATCTAGAAGGCGTGATCGCTTACCGCGACATTGCCGACACCAATGCCATGATCGACGCCGCCACCCGTTTCAAGCATGCGGTGGTGATCGGCGGCGGCCTGCTGGGTCTGGAAGCCGCCAACGGCTTGATGCTGCGCGGCATGACGGTGACCGTGGTGCATGTCATGCCCACACTGATGGAGCGCCAGTTGGACAGCGTCGCCGGTGGCCTGCTGCGCAAATCGCTGGAGGCACGTGGTCTGAACTTTTTGATGGGTGCACAAACGCAGGAGCTGGTCGGTTCCGAAGACGAAGGCAAGGGCGGTCGCGAGGATGGGGGAGGGGCCCCGTCCAAAGGCCGGGTCCGGGCGATCCGCTTCAAGGACGGCTCGCAAGTCCCGGCCGATCTGGTCGTGATGGCCGTCGGCATTCGCCCCAACACCGCACTCGCCGCAGCCATGCGCCTGCATGTGGACAAGGGCATTGTGGTCACCGACACCATGCAGACCATCACCGATGCGCGCATCTACAGCGTGGGCGAATGCGCCGCGCACCGTGGCATTGCCTACGGCCTGGTGGCGCCTCTCTTTGAGCAGGCCAAGGTCGCAGCCAACCACCTGGCGCTGTATGGCATTGGCCGTTACCAGGGCTCACTCACCTCCACCAAACTCAAAGTCACCGGCATCGACCTGTTCTCCGCCGGCAACTTCATGGGCGGTGCCGACACCGAAGAAATCGTGATGAGCGACCCCTTCGGTGGCGTCTACAAAAAGCTGGTGATCCAGGGCGACAAGCTGGTCGGCGCCTGCATGTATGGCGACACGGTGGACGGCAGCTGGTACTTCAAGCTGCTGCGCGACGGCCGCAGCATTGCCGACATCCGCGACAAGCTGATGTTTGGCGAAAGCAATATCGGCGATGTGGGCCACGAGGGCCACAGCAAGGCTGCGACCATGCCCGACGATGCGGAAGTCTGCGGCTGCAATGGTGTCAAGAAGGGCACCATCTGCAAGGCCATCAAAGAGAAGGGCCTGTTCACCATCGAGGAAGTGCGCAAGCACACCAAGGCCAGTGCGTCCTGCGGTTCCTGCACCGGCCTTGTGGAACAGATTCTGATGTTCACCGCCGGTGGCGACTATTCCGCCACGCCCAAGACCAAGGCCATGTGCGGCTGCACCGAGCACGGCCACGAAGCTGTGCGCCAAGCCATCCGCCAGCCCCTGCCCGACGGCAGCAAGCTGCTCACCATCGCCGGTGTCTTCAAGCACCTGGACTGGAAGACGCCCAACGGCTGCGCATCGTGCCGCCCGGCCATCAACTACTACCTGATCAGCAGCTGGCCCAAAGAGGCGGTGGACGATCCGCAAAGCCGCTTCATCAACGAGCGCAGCCACGCCAATATCCAGAAGGACGGCACCTACAGCGTGATCCCGCGCATGTGGGGTGGCGAGACCACGGCCGATGAGCTGCGCCGCATCGCCGACGCGGTGGACAAGTACAAGATCCCCACCGTCAAGGTCACCGGCGGCCAGCGCATCGACCTGCTGGGCGTCAAAAAAGAAGACCTGGTCTCTGTGTGGAAAGACATTGGCATGCCTTCCGGCCACGCCTATGCCAAGGCGCTGCGCACGGTGAAGACCTGTGTCGGCTCCGAGTGGTGCCGCATGGGTACGCAGGACAGCACGCAAATGGGCAAGGACCTGGAGCGCGCCATGTGGCGCATGTATGCACCGCACAAGGTGAAGTTCGCCGTTTCGGGCTGCCCGCGCAACTGCGCCGAGGCGGGGATCAAGGACGTGGGCATCATCGGCGTGGACAGTGGCTGGGAGATGTACATCGCCGGCAACGGCGGCATCAAGACCGAGGTGGCGCACTTCTTCACCAAGGTGAAGACAGCCGCCGAAGTGCTGGAATACACCGGCGCTTTCTGCGAGTTGTATCGCCAGGAAGGCTGGTACCTGGAGCGCACCGTGCATTACGTCAATCGCGTTGGCCTGGACTACGTGAAGAAACGCATTCTGGAAGACGAGGCAGGCCGCAAAGCCCTGTGGGAGCACCTGCAGTTCGCCCTGGATGGCGAGCCCGATCCCTGGTTCGACTTCAAGGACGCTCAGGTGGACACGCGCCAGTTCGACGCGCTGACTGTGAAAGAAGGAGTGACAGCATGAGCGCCGCAATAAATGAATGGACCCTGATCTGCCAGCTCACCGACATCCCGGTGCTAGGCTCGCGCCGAGTCACCCGCGAAAGCGGTATGGACGTAGCCGTGTTCCGCAACGGACAGGACGAGGTGTTTGCTCTTCTTGATCGCTGCCCGCACAAGGGCGGCCCCTTGAGTCAAGGGATAGTGTTCGGCACCCATGTGGCCTGCCCGCTGCACAACTGGAACATCGGCCTGTGCGACGGCCAGGCCTCGTTGCCGGATGAGGGCTGCACGCCCAATTTCAGCGTGAAGCTGGAAGATGGCGCGGTCTATCTGAAGGCGGCCGAGCTGCAGGGGCATGCCACCGATCTGGTGCGCCCGATTGCCGGGCCAGCACGCCGCAACGTCGCCGCATAAGGGAACAAGACCATGCAACAGACCCGCTCCCTTGGCCTCCGCTGCAATCTCGCTGCCAGCGCAGCGGGTCGCATGGCGATCCATTTGCAATGCCACAGAGGGGAAGTTGCGTGATGAAAGAAACGCGCTCAACCTGTCCCTACTGTGGCGTCGGCTGCGGCGTCATCATAGCGAGCGAGGGCGCCCAGATCACCGGTGTGCGCGGTGACCCCACGCATCCGGCCAACTTCGGGCGACTATGTTCCAAGGGCAGCACGCTGCACCTGACGGCCAGCGCGCCGGTGACGCTGCAGACGCGCTTGCTGCAACCCATGTTGCGCTCGGCGCGCGGTGCAGCGCCGCAGGCTGTGAGCTGGGACGCGGTACTGGGCCACGCGAGCAGCGAGTTCGCCCGCATCATCCGCGACCATGGTCCGGACGCGGTCGGCTTTTATGTTTCCGGCCAGTTGCTCACCGAAGACTATTACGTCTTCAACAAGCTGGCCAAGGGCCTGATTGGCACCAACAACATCGACACCAACTCGCGCCTGTGCATGAGCAGCGCGGTGGCCGGTTACAAGAAGACCTTGGGCGCCGACGCGCCCCCGGCCTGCTACGACGATGTGAAGTTCGCCAGCACGCTGTTCATCGTCGGCTCCAACACGGCGTATGCCCACCCGGTGCTGTTCCGCCGCATTGAAGATGCGAAGCGCGCCAACC
>TBL_comb47_HYPODRAFT_10003625_pt1 | contig 18164 bp, 9 predicted proteins | sample TroBogypolimnion_40_FD_10682 | JGI IMG/M metagenome (IMG submission 10682)
CAAATACCTTAGTCTCAACTTAATATCTGATTCATAATACGATAGAGTATTCAAAAAATTAAAGTGCCATTCCCATGCCAGATTGCATAAATATTCAGCTTCCGACTTATTCCCAAAAGATGCACTAGCCACTGCTTTCAGCCGGTATGCAAAATATCCTTTACAATTCCACTCATTGAGTGTCGTAAAATACAAATAAGGTTTTGGTAAGGAACTTATATTGGAGGCCTTTGCAATGTTGATTAATTTTGCAAAATATCCTTTACAATTCCACTCATTGAGTGTCGTAAAATACAAATAAGGTTTTGGTAAGGAACTTATATTGGAGGCCTTTGCAATGTTGATTAATTTTTTTCGTTGATTCGATTGTTGAATTGCACTCTCAATTTGCAAAAATAAAAGTCCTGGATTGATGGTTGGTTTCGAGAAATAATCATGTGCACCCAATCTGATACATTCCGAGATCAGTTGGAAATCATCAGTTTTGGCAGTTAAAATGATGACCGGAATACAATTGTCAATCTCCTTAATTTTCAGTAGCCCCTCTTTGCCCTGCATTTTACCGGTCGAAAACGATAAGCCAAGGATTACTGCATCGATATGGTCCGGATAATTTTCAAGTCGCCCCAGCCCCTCCTCAACACTCGGAGCATTCGAAATATTAAAATCATATTCACTTGCCGATTTTTCAAGAATCGGGTACCATTTCGAAAACTTATCGTCAATCATTAGGATTTCACGCATAACATCCAATTTGTTTTAACGGAAATTTCTAAACTAAGGTGATCTTTAAAAAATTATCAGTCGGTTCGAGAAACAAAATATGTTTAGTTGATCAAAGAATTAAATGATAAATATTTAAAATTTAGAATCCTGCAAGCGTATTATCTATGCACTGTTTAAGGGTAAAGTTAAAAAAGTTTCTGTACATTTGTTTAATTAAATATTCAAATCCATAAAATTAAAGTCAATGTCAAAGCATGATGAACACCCTGTTATTCAACTGATCAGAAATCGAAAACTTCATCGAAGTTTGCCTAAGAAAAGAACCGATGATTTTAAACTTGGTCTTGTTTTGGAAGGTGGAGGAATGAGGGGTGTAGTTGGTGCTTCAATGGCAACTGCATTACATTGTTTAGGTTTAGTTGAGGTTTTTGATGCAGTATATGGATCCTCAGCAGGAGCATTAGCAGGCTCACTATTTGTAACACAAAATATGCCAATTGGTCCTACAATTTATTTTGATGATCTGGTAAGTAAAGAATTTATTGATTTAAAGCGCTTTTTTGGTGGGGATAAATCTGTAATGTATCTTGATTTCCTGACGAATACAATTCTTCAAAATCGTAAGCCCTTAAATTGGAAAGCTCTAATGGAGGGTGATATTCCTTTGAAAATAGTTGTATCTTCAGTAAAAAAAAGAAAAGCATTATGCATTGACGATTACAAAACCAAAGAGGAACTATTCACTTTACTTAAAGCTAGTGCAACAGTTCCTTTTATAGCCGGTCCCCCAGTAAAATATCACGATGACCTTTTTTTTGATGCAGCTTTATACGAGTCAATTCCATACATAAGCGCAAGAAATGATGGATGCACGCATATTTTGACTTTACTTACACGACCTTATGGAATCGTCAGAGCAGAACCTTCGTTTATTGACAAGATTATTTTCGCACCAAAAATGAAAAAACTGAATCCCGGATTAGAAATGGATTATTTAAGCCGTGACAAACCATACAATGCTAGTCTTGAAGAGCTTTATACAAAAAATTATGATATTAAACATTCGCCATCAGTTAACGACCCTTGCATTTTTTCAATTCATCTACCGAATGGTACTAAAACTATTGGTGGCTTAGTCAAAGATAGACAAAAGCTAATTGATGGAGCAAAATCAGGAATGCAGGCAGTTATGGATATTTTCTTAGGAGATGAGCAAATACGTTATCAAGAAGTATTACTTCCATTTAATAAATATGGTATAATTCCTACGTTATAAATATAATCATCCAAATGTCTTCGATTTCCCAAAATATTGATGCACTGAAAGAAGTAAGTTTCGCAAACGATTCGGAGGAGAATGTCGGACGTTTAAGAAATGTCTTAAAAAATGATCTCATCAAATATGATATAATCGATCTATACAATTATTATTTAGATTGTAAACAAGATAACAATTTATCACAAAAATATGTCGGTGGAATTGGTTTTTTAATATTCACTTCTTTTGTTGACCAATTCGACCCAGAATTGTCAGATGATGACCTTCTGACTGCCAATAAAACTGACCAGGAGATTAATGTGCATCGAAAAATTATTGAGATTGCAGAAGAGATTGTCAAGGAAATTTGTGTCTATGGTTTCATTGAGGAGGAATATGGAATTAACAAAAATATAGATGAAAAACCAAGTTTTATAGAATTCCATAAAGCAGGAACCACGTCTTATATTTTAAAATTAAAATTTTTAAAAAGGTTTGAAGGGAAATACGTTGCATTAAAGATTCTAAAATTTAAATATATTGATAACGAAACAATTCGAAATAAAACAAAAAATTACGAAGCAACCTATCAAAATAACGATAATAGTCCTAAAATTCATCATAACGATTTCACTTATATCTTGATGGATTTTATTGATGGAGATACACTGTATGAATATATCCACAAAACTCTTTATCATGAACCTAATAGATACAAAATTATATCAAAGATAATTTTTAAATTATGTGAAGTGTTACGCTATTTTGCAAGTTCTCATGGGATTATTCATGGAGACTTAAATACCAATAATATTATTATAAATAAATTAGAACACAATGATAATGGAGAAATTAATCTAAAATTATATTTAATCGACTTTGGAGTAAATTACCTACTGAATGAAAAAATCGGATCGAGCCAAGCCCTAACCAAAGCAGGTGTCTATATCCCCAGAGAGGTACTCAAGGACTCAGCCAACACCTCATTAATGTCTGATATTTATTCAATTGGAGTAATTTTACTCGAAATGTTTAATATAGTAGATGAATTTGAAAAAGAAAATTTCGAAGATTATCTTAATTTTGTGAGACAGAATCAACCAGATTTAGCAGCATTAATTGATGACCTCCTTGATAAAAACCCCGACTTAAGACTATACGATTTACAAAAGGAATATTCAGATAAGATAAAGCGATCCAGAGGGAATTCAGTATTTAGTAATATTAAACAGAATAGCCCATCCGAAAAGAAAAAGATTACTATTGATTTTGCACCTATTTATATCGGTCTTCAAAGCAAATTAAATCTTGCGTTTAGGAGACTTGACAGCACCAAAGATAAAAATACTAGCCCCATATTTCATAATTTTCAAATCCTTTTATCTGCTATAAGTGGCGATCTAAAACCATTATTCGGAACCGAACAAAGCCATCGTGAGATTAGCTATTTCAACATACCTGATGAAAGACCCGACCCAGAAAAAAATAATTTCCGAATTGTATCAAACCAACTAGAGAAGTGGGCACGTATCGCACAGTTATCTAATTTGTTAGTGTTAGTTTGTTCAATTTTGATTTTTTCAAACTATCTCGGTCTTATTAAAATCGCTTCTTACCCTCCATTTATTAATATGAACTTAAATTTAACAGATATCTTGTCTGTCATCGTTTTACTTTCATTTTCCTCAGTGGCAGTCCAGTATTATCACAATATTTTTCGCTACTTATATACCAGGGAACTAGGTTCATTTGGCTTCTGGAATAATGTTTGGTTACGATTTGGCACTTTCTATTGGCCAGGTCCAATTCTTATTGCATTCTTTTATGACCGCCATTGGTGGGAATATGCGGCATTTATTGGTACATTTATTGTCTCTATAAATAATTTCTCTAATTATAGATTAGCAAAAAAAGCACTTTCAGAAATCACCAAAACTTTTGATTATCATCCATCTCAAAATATACTTGATAGATTAAAAGATTATAGAGACTGGGGAAGTTATATGTTTATTTATGCAATAACCTTACTCACAATTGGAATTCTTGTTAATAATCATATTTTACATGATGAAATTGCATACCTTCTAATAATATTAATGGTCAATATCAAAATGTGGAGATCAAATTGTACTGATGATGCATTCAAAATAAATACAACATTGCAATTCTTATATACTAGGTATGATCGGGCAATTAAATTTCAAAGACAAAATCAAAAGAAATATTAAAAATCATAGTCTGGAAAAACTGGGATTAGAAATAATAATAAATAATTCAAAACTAAAATGCAGTCTGCAGCATATTCAGCAAAAACCCAAGCCCCCTAGCTGTTATAATCTGGCAAACTTTTTTCATGGTTGGGTCTTCCATCATATCAGCCAGCAATTTTATATTGGCATCCTCTCGGAGTTGCGGATCAGTAGTGGCTTCGACCTCCTTGATCCGGTCAATCCAGTAATCTTTATTCGATTTTAGATGATTGATATCGTGTCGGGTCAACCCCGTATCGAAATCTCCTAAATTGACAAAAATATTCACCAGATCATTATCCGTATGACCTACTATCTCCGAAAGCATTACTGTCTCTACATAATTATGACGGTAATAAAAATATCCGCCAGAAATTATAATGATCAGTACAACAACAATTAGAATAAGATTGGTTCGCATGTGTAAAGATTTAAATTTATTAAGGTCTAAACTCAATTCTTTATTTGTGAAGGTTTAATTCATTTACTTACAAAATCCTTTCAAGCGATTTAATAACTTTTCAAATTATCATTAACTCTCTCGGAATTTTAATTAAACTTTGTAACAACGTATTGTTTCCATTTTGACTCAAAAGCCCTGATAGTTAATCGAATATTCTTCTCAAAATTCTTTGATGCAGGAAGTTGGTAGTTACTTCGAATGTAAGCTTTTGCTTCATCTTGGCTATATTTTTCTGAGAGACAAAGCATAACACTATAGCCAACCCAATATGAATCTAAATAATTCTTCACATCTTCAGCCAAATTAATATTTTTTAATACCCCAGAAACCTTTAGATTTTGCCTTTGAAAATAATCTTTATCATTTTCAAAGTACATGGCAAAACCTTCACTTTCCCATGCCATGGGATGTGTGCTAAGCCAATTGACATTATTCAAATGTGTATAATGAGCCATTTCATGCTTAAGGTGTAACCGGCATTGTTCTTTCTCCCCACTTGGCCCGAAATCCTTAATTATGATACCATTAGTTAGTATATCCCCTAAACTTGAAATCGTGGTAATACATACGCCTGCCATCCATTGGGTTTCTGAAGAAACTCCCGAAAGTTTGGTGTATACCCTATTAAAAGATTCCTCACTATTCGCTAGATAAATAGGTAGTTTCCTACCCTTAACATCTGCTGGGTAAAAATACTTCCCAAATAAATCAGTTAAGGGTTGGATATTCTCATTCGCAAATCTTAAAATAAAACCTGCACGCTCCTTTTCTGAGGAACTGGAGGTATCATAATAAACAACAAAATTTTTGTCTTCTGTTTTTATTAACCCAGAAATGGAATCTAATCCATAATCATGGTTATTTGACCAATTTTTATCATCAATATGATCAACAAATTTTACATTAAAACCAAATTTACCAAATATATTTTCAAGAAATTCCTTCGTTTGTTGTGGAACTCTTGCTTCTTTCAAAGGAACATAAGGATCTTTGCTTATTTTATAAATACTTTCAAACATTATAAAGGCCAAAGAAAAAAATAAACACCAGGAAAAAATAATAGAGAATATATTTTTCATAATAAATATTTTAATCTTTACGAGTTGGATAAATAATTGCGATTTGTCTTTCACGGTCGTTTAGCATATTTTCAAATCCCTCAGGCATGTCGCCTACTTTACTTTGACTTCCCGTTGTTTCAACATATAAAAACTTCTTCCCGGATTTATGATCCACAAAATAATTGTCTGGCTTTAGAAAATTCAATAATTCTGGTGTACATTCTACCCCTACAGCTGCATGGCCAGATCCGTCATTTACCTTACCAGTAATATAGCAACTAGTGATTCCAAATGAAGCAAGCAAAGCTGAGGCAATAGCAGCATGGCAATCACAATCTCCCCGCTTGTCGTATAATGATTCAGTTGGAAATCTGCAATATTCTAAAAATCCTCCCTCTTTTTGATCAATTAAATATTCAGGTATTCCTTTAGCTTCCACAACCAGTTCCCGACATTTATTATCGAATTCATACTCAATATTTGGGGGTTGCGCAAAACTCAGGATAAGATGTAGCTTATCCAGAAAGGACATATTTTCATTCATTGCAATATAATTTATCTTTACTCTAACCCGTTGAATATAAGATTTAAGTTCTGGCTTTCTTAATTCATCCTGGATCATTTTTGATACGGTATTGGCATAGGTCTCACCATCAGTACTTCCCTTGCGAAAAGGATTATGCAGACGCAGAGTTAAAATATCTTTTTTCGAAAACTTGATTTCAAATTCATTAGGAATAGTTTTGATCGGTGTATCCAAGTCCCATTTATAAGTTTTGATATCAAGATCATCACCAGAAATTTCTTCACCATCATTCGTATCTTCTTCCTTATTATTTCGACGATTAAAAGGATCATCAATTTCCCATTTTCTCTGTTTAAAGGCTATTCTGTTGGTGACTACTGCAATGAGCGTACTTATAAATAAGGCGACAAAAGGGTAGGAAATTATAGAATATGAAAAAAACAACCCTAAAACACAGATCCCAATTATTGTATTTACAAGACGAATAACTCCGGTATTTCTGTTAAGCATTTCAAGAAACCTTTCAAATCGCGGAGAAATATCCATCATTATTTTTCGGAAAGTATGAACTATAGACCAAACAAACAAGAAGAGAATAACCATTGCCAATACACGTGAAAGTATGGTTCCTAAGAATGGAAACCACTCTCGTAATGTCACACCCTCCCAAATCCAGTTAAACCCAAGATAATATAGGCATAAGGAGAGAATGGCTGTGGCCGCCATTCCTTTTCGGTTATCACGAACTCGTTCATCTTCATAATCAAGTAATCCTTCTTTTTCAATAAGCAAAAGTGCTGCACCAGCTCGATTAATTAAACGTATACCATTATCTTGTTCTTTTAGTGGCATACGGAAAAAATCTTCCTTACAATATCCATACCCCCATCCTAGGCGTTTAAAATCCCATGGGAAGGCATAAACCTGCAAATAGCGCCAAAACCCAAATCCTGAAATACGCTTTCTGCCATCTGGAACTGACCCACCAGATTTTAAACAGATAGTTTTAACCTTTTTTGATGGAGGATAATTTTCCCGGAATGAGAACCAGGTGTCTCCTAACTTAGGGACTTTCCCAGCTTTTAATTGTGCAATTTGATTATGAAGTTCATCTGGATCCTCAGTATTAGTGGTGGCCCCAAAATCTTCCCTTCGTTCCTCTATGATATGCCTAAGGGTATCATCATCGTTTTCTTCGCCTTCGGTCTCATATATAGTTTTTTTATTTATCGTTGGATCCTCACATTGACCAATAAAAACAGGCACTTTCAATTTAGTTCCATCCAGTAACGCATTGCGGTCTTGATAATATTTAAAAACTTTGCCGGAAGGATCAATATATCCCACTGGATCATTATCATTAAATTCATCTCCTTGTGTATTGGTCCTTCTCAGAATAATTTTACAAACTCCTTCAATAAATTTGGCTTGTCCGACCCTTTCCCGACCAAAATATCCTACTACATAAATATCATTTGCAATCGAATCCTGATTATCTCTAAATGTACTCCTGGCAACATAACCAATCAGCGTCTTGTGGATTGCCCAACGTTTGTTAAGCCCAAGTCTGAAAATCCAAAATATTCTTCTGAAACGCTCAAAATACCAGGTGTCAAATGAATATTTGAAAAAGTAGGCACGACGTTCTACTATGGGTACTATGAAAGTTCTGAAGATCCAACTTAGTATATCCCAAATAATATAAAGAAGAAATAGTTTAATTACTAATTCCCCAAGCCCAACAATCGTCATCAATAAATCGGAGATGGTAATATTTGAAAACATGACAGTTTCTTTTATTTATTGGTAATTGTTTGAACTTCCTCTCGGTCAAATATATCCTGGATCCCATTCAGCGAAAAGGTTTGGAGCATACTGACTATTGAACTCTTATGGGTTATATGATGATTGATCATTCTAGCATTGCTTAAAACCCTGACCCATCTGTCCTCATAATTTTGATCCTCAGGAAATATAAAACTAAAGTGAGAATAAGGATTGGAGTTTTTTAAAAGAACAGATGGATAATATCTACCCTCAATTAACTTGTTTATAAAGATCCCGTTGGCATTTTTATAAAAGCAATGATCATCCGGATAATTATCATTACTCTTAAATAGTAATTGCTGAATATTTTCGCCATTTTTAAAAACAATAATCCTCTTTAATCTCTCTATCAATAAAGCGCAGAATTCCTGCCTGATTGCATCAAAATATTGTTTTTCAATCCCCGCTTCAACAGGTTGGAAAATAATCTTTTCATACAAAAATTGGCAAAATGGGATTGAAACATCTTTTGCATTTATTAGCAAGAATCTGAATAAAATAGCCCTATTCTTTCCATCGTTAAAGGAATTCAAAGAATACTCCTTCTTGTTAAATATGATCTGAATATCTAATGAATCGTCAGCTAATATCGGCCACTTATCATCAAATTTGCCCAGAATATTTCGTTGAAACATCCCTTCCTTAAACTTCGCTTCAACCGATGGAAATAAATCTGGAAAAGGGGCATCCATATTCTCTTGATCTTGTGTACCCTTCTTATTTGTTCCTATTGGAATAAACCCTTCTTCAATATTCCTCCGGATTCTTAAACATTCGGAAGCTAATGTCTGGTAATATTCTAATTGTTGATCAAGGGTGATTTTATAAAGTTTAATCTGTGTTTTCCAAAGCACCCAGCCAAGATACTTCTTTATGTAATTTCTAATCTGCTGAATGATACCTAATAGATACCATAATAGCGCTATAGCGAAGGAGGCCACAAAGCAACTGGTAAATAAGCGAAATGCTCCTTTACTAGATTTCATCACAGATGTATCAGCTAAAAAGTCTGGGAAAAATTTTAAAATGGAAAGTACGACTAGCGGTGAAACAATTGCAAGTATCAAAGTCCTGGTGAATAAACTAAGTGGTATTGGATGTAAATGTAAAAGTCTTAAAAGCTTTGTTAGAGTTAATTTTTCGAATGACTCGATAACTTCTTTTTCCGATTCTTTAATTACTTCTCCATGTTGTAAAAAATCATTGTAGTCTGCCGATAAAAACTCAGGAAGGTTTTTAAGAGGATAATCATCTGGTAAAGGAAAATTTGTCCCTGGAGGCGTTCTTTGTTCCTTAAGCTCTTCCGTAATAACAATTTGACTATGAATAAAACTACTTATTTTTTCAAGAACCAATAAAACATGTTGCAATCCCGCAGGTTTTTCGAGTTCAATATTTTCGGACCACACATTTTTTAAAAGTTTACCTATTGAAACAATGGATAGATCTGATGAACCAGAAAGAACTTCATGATATTTTTTACTTAAATGATTATTATAACTTGTTAATGTCCCAAACATAAACCCATGGGCCGATTCTCTAAGGTTCAATACCAAAGATTTAATGTATTTCTTAAAATAAACCGGGATCATCCATTGGGATAATAAACTCCAGGGCGAAACCGTAGGTTTATAGGAAAGCTTCTGTATTTCCTTATTTCGTCTGATACACCCCTCTTTAGTCTCAAAGTCTCCGACAAGAAATTTATAAATGGAATCCCATCCCCATTTGGACGCTAAATTAGATGAGTTAATAAATTCATCGGCAATTATTTCATCTCTCCACAATATATCATCTTTTTCAGTGCAGAAATATGGAAACAGTTGTTTTAGTAAGGTAGTAGCAATATTGTGTTGATGGATATCAGGTTCAAAAGTTAATGTAAAAGTACCCGCAGTCATTAAAATATTCTGGCGTTCACTCGTCGAGTTGTAAAGGGCATTAATAGTAAGTCCAATATGAAAGACTAATTGAACAAGGTTTTCTTGGACAATTTCATTAAATTGTTTGGTCCATTCTTCGTTGTGTTGTAGGTCGAAATTTTGATACCCAGTTGGATTTTTCACAGGGTGAAAATTAGTATCACTTTGAAAAACCAAAACATCGAATTTATCTCTGGATTCATTGATCTGTATTATTTTTTGCTTTTTAACATTCGATTCGCCATAATAACAGATTCCATAATAGAAAACATCCGTAATCCCACCCAATATTTTTCCTGAAGAATGGAACCCCCTTATTTTAGAAACTGTTTCAATCAAACTCTCAAAGCCAAGTTCTGAACCAACAAAAATAAAGACAAATTTTCCGGCATTATAGGAGCCCCCACCCATTTTTCGAATAGGTAAATCTAGGCTTAGAAAAAAATCTTCATTTACAATATCGCGAAAATCGATTGTTTTCCACCAACGATTCTTCTCAGATTCAAAGCCCTTTCCAAATTCCTGACAGCCAAATGCATTGAATTGACGATCAATTTTTGCACTGAAAGAATGATGTAGCTCATCAGGTTGAGCAGTAATAATGCAAACAGGACATATCTCATTCATTGAAAAGTACGTTTGGTTATAAACTGGAAAACAAAACCGGCAAAATAATTACTGGTTCCAACTGCTAAATTTTACAATTTGAATTTTGCCTTATAAAATTGTAAAATATCTCTTTTGATGGTTTTACTACTCGGATCTGCAAATATTTGAAGAAAATCTGAATTCACAGGAATTTGATTCGAAACTGAAAGTTTACGGGCATCATTTAATATCGTAAATTCATCCGCAATTTCCGACTTTTTTGCAATAATTAGGTTAATCCAGCTGACTAAGGTCTTATTAACCATGGCTATCCCATTAGGATCTATAGTCTTAGTTATATCAATAAAAATTGGTTGGATTGATTTATTTAAAGAATATGTTTTCTCCCATTCATCATATTCGCAAGTTGATATTTTGATCATTTGACTTGATGCATCAAAAGAAAATCCATTTGCTATATCTTCAGTAATTGCATTCTGGATTTTAAGTTGTTGGCCAAATACATACAAAAAAAACAAAGTGAATCTTAATATATCTGAATCTGAGAAATGTCCGGATTCTTCAACTTTCAAATCTATCGCATTTAAATGTTTCAAGAAAATATTCCAAACTTTTCCATCATAATTCTCTCCTATAAATTTTTTATGAATGAATGGTTGGTGCACATAATTTGATCCCAAACTTTGAAAGTTTTGTTCAAAAAATATAACATAGTCCTGTTCATAGAATACATAATCATTAAGGTTGTACCTATATTCCAATCTTAATTTTACAATACGGTCATTCCCTACTGCATTTTTAAATACCTTAAGGTTCATCCTGTTTAGAACAGTCTCCTCCGCTCCTAAATCATGTTGCAAAGATTCGTTATCTTCAAAATTCCCAAAAATTACTGTAAATGCAGGATTGTCCGTCACATTATTCCTCTTTTGAAATTGTACATCTTTTTTATTCCTAAATCTGTTGACGATAGACGTATATTCCGCATTTGTTAAACCATCAGTATTCTCCTTCTTTAATAATTGAGAAATTGACTTTGACGTAATTGAGCTAATATGTGGGTTATTCTCAACTTGATTAATCACCCAGCTATTCAGGTGTCCAAAAATAATTCCTGCAAAAGTATCAAGCTTGACCCGTTCTCCGTCTGGCTCAAAATAATTCTTTAATAGTTCAATATTTTTAAATATCTCTTCTTTGATTTTTCGGATAGAGTAACTACTGGTTACCAAAGCATTCGAATCTTCACCTGTTGAGGCATTTATCCTCTCATTAATTAATGGTTCACTACTTTTGGATTGCCTTAATAAAATCTTGCAATACTGTTTTTCGAAAGAATTATTTTTAACTATTTCAGATTTATCATTCACAATTTCCTTCAATTCCGGAATATAAATCTTAGAAAGATCTTTTTTGGCAACTTGAACCTGGAGCTTAAACTCTACCTCCCAGTTATCTTTATATTGTATTTTCCCAATTAATTTTGTTAGAAATGCACTGCAATTATCTAAAACACCTTCGTTACCTTTTGTTAATAAATTGTATAGATTAGTTGTAAAATAAAATTCAAAATAATTATCAATAATTTGATTTCTGAAGGATATTGAATCATTCTCCGTAAAAAAGATACTTTTTTTAAAATTCTTTTCAATAAAATCTTTTTTGTTAGAATTAGCATTTGGAACAAACTTAGTATAGTGATTGTCTAATATAATAAATGCCTCAAATGCAAATCTTAAATTAAAATCTTGGAAAAAATCAAAGATAAATTTATATGTTTCGTTGGTCAATTCTCCAAAAAAATCATGAATTGCTTTATTTATAGGTTTATATTCTGATTTTAAGTTATTCCCATTAGCCAAATTCTCAAGATCTTGACTAAATGGTAAGATATCATGCTTTGACCTACCGCAAAGTGCAACTAAATCAGGAGTAAGTCTTTCTTTGAAATCATTTATCCTCTTGGTAAGAAACTCTTCATAAGTGTTTACTACATACTGTCTTTCTTCAGCTGTTAACGATTGTATTTGAGAACCCAAAATTCCATACTTAAAGACTTCATGGGTCAACCTCTTCCTAACATAGGATTTCAAAAATTCATCACTTTTAACGATGGAAAAATATCCTGGTACAAGAAAGGCATCAATATATTCGTTGTTTACGGAAGCTCTGGCAATAGGTATATAATCATTTGTTATTGAACTATCAAATGAATTTGAAAAATTCTCATCCATATCAGATGATGTTACTTCCAGTTGAAAGATAAAATTAGCGAGTTGTTTCGACGATTCATCAAAACTTGCAGTTGGCGATTGACTGATCGTATCATATAAACATGCAAATCGGAAAGGATTAAATTTATTACTCGCATCATTAACGATTCCTGTTGGAATAACTGAATAATCGTTGAATGCACTTGTTTCAAAGTTCCCGGAATAAAAATTCTTCACGACAGCATTCAATTCCTGAAAAAAAGCGTAGGCATTTAATTTATAATTGGATTTTTTGGGCCCTTCATCTACATTCGCTATATAACCATGAGGCATAATAATAATGGGTCGAACATCAGGTTGATCCATTCCAATTAAATTTGCTTCAGTTTTATAAAGGCTGTGGATCAAATACAATAAGTCTAAATAAATACCGCTTCCTGTGCCTCCGCAACTACCTCCAATTATATAAATACGAATTTTAAGATGAGCATTATTAACCTCATTAAATCTATTTTGTCTGTCTTGTAAGACTTGAATCTTATATTTTAATTTTTTGTATAATGAACCTTCGTGATTCCCATTAATTTCTTGAAAAAGATTCATTCGCGAAAGCATTCGTAATCCATCAGCACCAGCTTCTAATGACTTTGCACCATTAATGGCAATTTCTGCTGAATCTGCCCATTCCAATACACGCTTTTTTCTGGCAACATTCTCAAATGAATCTCGTTTAATTTCTGTTAAAATAGTATTAGGTGACCACACGCCCATATTACAAAAATCATCATTCTCAAGTTTAAATCTGTTTTTTACAGTGAAATCAGTATCAACATACAAATATTCATCTTTAAGTAAAGAATCAAATGTTTCTTGTTGATTATTACTTGCCTGTAAAAAGATGTAATGTTCATCAAGCATTTTGTTCAAAAGAGCCAAGGTCGTGGTTCCAGAACCACCCAATCCTATAAATAAACAATTCATAATGTTAGTATTTGAAGGTTTCGTTAATTACCAATTCTTACAATAAAATCAAACTTGAAGGTCGCTCCCTGTTTGACCGTTACTTTATCATTTAATTTAATTTTAAAACTTCTGCTTTTCATCAAAAAACCATTTAGTTCTACTTTACCATCATTTTCTTCAGTATACCGAAAGTTTATTGATCGCTTAAGAATAAGGTTAAAGGGAGTGCCTCTCTGACAAAATATTTCAACTTTGGTAACCATTTTTTTAATGCAAATATCTGGTTTTAAAGCTTCTGCCCCAATTACAACCGTTTGTTTTTCAGGAATTTTGCACTTTTCTGATTCTTCCAAAGCAGTATGAATAGTGGTAAAGAGAACCAGCTTTTTTAATTTTTGGGGGAGAACACTATTTTTAAAACTGCAATAGGCAAAGAACAAAACAAATAACATAAATAAAAGAAATAGCCCGACAGGCCAGGTAATGATCAGATCTTTATTTGCAAATATGTTTTGCGTATAAGTCAATAAACTTTCAGCAGACTTTTGACCTTTTGCATCAGCTCCGGAAGATTGATGAAGCGACACTACCGCAAATAACCGTTCAATTTCATCGCTTGCGGGTGTTATGATTTTAGCCTTGATTGCACCTTTGAAAAGATTATCTGAGCTAAATGGATTTATACTTTCGTTGAATTCTATATGGCCAACTTCACATGTAGGTTTTAGTGACGTAATTCCGTTAGGTGAAAATTTAAAACGATTCCCCCCCGAAATTTTCACATTCCCGACCTCTGTAAACCGTAACCCCTTTATAAATCCGGGAAGAGAATTAAACTTTCCGGTGACCTCGACTTGTCCATTAATTCCAAATTCCGTTTTAAGGTCGAAGGCCGAAATGCTTTGTAATTTTTGGAGATCCTTTGATACAAAGGTCCACAAATTTTGCTCCATCAACTTACTCGACCGGTCACTAAACCAGTTTTGTAGCGATGTCGCATCAAATTCAATAACATTCAATCCCGGAAATACAATCCTTACACTGGGCAAATCCCTGCCCGAGGAAGCATCTATGGGTAACTTAAGGGCAAATGACTCAATCAATGAATTTTTACTGATAAGTGCATATTTCTCTTGCAGTGTTTCCCATCTGGTGCTTAAAAAAGGACTGCTGGAATGTGGATCATTATTAAAATCAGTAAATGTAAACAGGTACTTCATGGTACTGGTTGAAGAACAACCTTCAATAAGCAAATTGCAGGCACCCTTTAAATCAGTATATCCTTCATTGGCCTGTAATTCATTGATTAAATGGCCTATGGAAGTTCTGGAGTTAGCATTAATTAAAGTAGGAATTGCGACCATCCTTACCGTTGTCCCAAAACCGATTATTGAAATCTTACTGTTATCAGGTATAGCGTTCAAAAACTGAATAATCCCTCTTTTTACTTCATTAAAATACGTCGTTCCCCCGTTAGGAATTGGATCGTTCATCGACCGCGATAAATCTATAGCCACGATATACTCTACATCCAGGTTTTGAAGTCTGTCACCATATGTATTCATCAAAATAGGATAACGTTTCTTTAGTTCTTTGATGGCATCATCCGAATTTTGGGCATAGGATGACTGGATAACTGCAAAACAAGCAAATAAGAATAGAATTGGAACAAACTTTCTCATACTCTTTTTATCATTTAGTTAAGTGAACTCTTTACTGAAAGACCGCTGATTAATTCTGGTTAGTGAAAACCCGATTTACCTTGAATAAGATAGGAGGATCTCCTTTTTCAATTTTACCCTTAACGATATCTTTCCGAATCCTATTTATTTACATATTGTAAATGCCGATAAAATAATTTGGGTATAAGGGTTCGATTGATGTAGTTAAGCCAATTAATTAATCCTAACAAATTTATTAATAATATAAAATTTAGTTAAAGAATCTTAAACTTAAAAACATGTTATTTAACATGTTTTTAAATTGGTTATTTTATAGCTTGACAATTTTATTACAGATTGGTAAGATGTATCTATATTTTTAACATATGTCGCGTTTTGGGCAACAAGTGTAACATATTAGATACGTTGCGAACAAAAAAAAAGAGTAAACTCCCAATTTTAAAAGGTCAATCAACTCTTCAACTTCGCGGACTTTAGTCTCTAATGTCCTTTCCATCTCGTCAATTATGGTGTTGGTCACAGCGGCATTTGAATATAACACAAAACTTTCTGAGACTTGATTTAAAAAAGAAACCCCGCCATGGGGCGGGGAATCATCAGTTCAAAATGCTCAATCTTTTAAATTATAGGGTCATTCTTACTCCATTTCGTTTTAACCACATTTCCTGCTGCTCATAATTGGGACAGAGAATTGAGACTTTATCCCAGAAAGCCCTTGAATGGTTGGGGTGTTCCAGATGGACCAATTCATGAATTATCAGGTAATCCAACACCACCATTGGAGCCATCACACATTTCCAGTTGAAATAGATGTTTCCTGTCGGGGTACACGAGGCCCAACGCGTAGGAAGTTCCCGGATTTCAACTTTCCCGGGCATTTTATTTCCGGAGTTTTGATGCAATAATAAACGCTCTTTGATTTTTATTTTGGCCTGTTCCTTATAGAATTTCACAAACGCATCTCTGGGAGAAATAACTTTATCACTCAATAGAAATTTCCCGCCTTTGAAAATCAAATTTCTTTTTTGCCCTTCAACCAATTGTAAATTATAATTTTTACCCAAATACATAAATGATTGCCCTGACACATACTGACGTTCAATCTGCTCCTTATTCAACTCTTTCCAATAAAGGAGTTTCTTGTGAATCTCATATTCCTTTGATTTCAGTATCGATAAAATACGTTCATCCGAAATGGTATCGGGAACCTGAACGCTAACCGTGCCGTCACGTTCAATCACAATATGCATCGACTTCTTGCGGGGCGAGCGTATCACGTTTATTTCCANATCATTCAGAGTCATGCTGTAAACTGGTTAATATTTCCGAATAATTATTTTTTGCCAGCATCATCATTTGCGTCGCCAGCTCTTTGTTTTTACTTTTCAAAGCTNGTATTCCACTTAATCTTAGGCGTTGCTCGATTTGTCCTGCGACTTTCTTCTTTTCATCATTTTTCTCCCAGAAGTTNGCAATCTGAAGTCCNNCTNTNATGTATTTGAAAATANNGCCTGTCAGATCAATGATCTTTTCCTCCAATTCTGCCCTCTTTTCTCCTTCAACCACCTCGGTCATTAAATCCATAAATGGCGCCTGAATCCTGGATATCCGGTAGTCCTCTTTTCGTCCTAAGGTGGCCTCTTTTCGTAATTGCTCCAATTCTGTGATCATCAAATCCCAATTCCCCCGATAGGTGTTCAGGATATTATCCAGACGATCTTTAAAATGACGATACAAAGCAGGGTCATTGTTCTCAAGCTTAACTTTGATCTGCTGGCGAATGGCATGTTCCATAGCCGAGGCTTTTGATTTACTGCCCCAGTACAGACTGTCTATTTTTAACGGAAACTCCTCAGAGAGTATCGAAACTTCTGAAACCCGTTCTGTAATGCCGATATGAACCAGATATTTGTCAATCAGGTGTCGGACTTTTGCGCTGGCCCAGCGCAAATCCATTGTATCATCTTTATAATGGTAACGAATACGCCACATTAAATATCCTATCCGTTTGGCTGGGATCCAATGTTCCCGTTGAACAGTTGGTGCATTAAAGAGCAAATCCAACCGGTCGAAATAATTTCGGATCAGGGTGTCAAACTCTGCGCGGAGTTTGAGGTTTCCGGCCATTTCGATCACCTCTTCCACTATTTTAAATTCATCACGCGGATTGGTTAACGTTTGATGCAGGAAACCATCCATTTCCGCTATTTTATTTGCCTCAAAAAATTGGACTATTTTCCGGTATCTCAATTCCAGTTCCGGAATCTCCTTGTTGATGTCTTTAAAGTATTCGCCAAATTCGACTAAATCTTCTTTACACTCTTCAGCATCAGCATCGGTGTAAATGCCCAATGCCCGATTGAGGTTTTTTGTGATTCCGAAATAATCAACCACCAAACCATGAGTTTTCCCTTTTTTCGTCCGGTTTACCCGGGCAATGGCCTGGAGTAAATCATGTTCACGAAGATTTTTATCCATATACAACACTTGTGCGATGGGTGCATCAAATCCGGTAAGTAAACGGTCGCAAACACACAAGATGCCTATTCCGGTATCCGATTTTCCAATATCCACGGTATTGAAATCCTTTTTAAACGAGTCAGTAATCCCCTTTCCGAATCCTTCCCTCCGGGCTTCAGTAATATAGGCCGGTTCATTATTTGAC
>TBL_comb47_HYPODRAFT_10003626_pt1 | contig 18161 bp, 20 predicted proteins | sample TroBogypolimnion_40_FD_10682 | JGI IMG/M metagenome (IMG submission 10682)
AGTTTTCTTTGGATGTCTGCTCTCGTAATCCTTTGGTCCCAGGTTCAAGTCCTAGTGGGCCACCAAGAAACACTTAAACCATCTTCGGCTGATTTTGTTATCAGCGACCGTCTCTTATGGGTCGATAGCTGCCCTCTAGTTTTTAAAAGTTTTAATAATTATTTCTTCCGCATTAAACCTGGTAATTATACAAACAGGCCTTATACGCGCTGTCTTTGGATTATGAAACTGGTTAACAAGCGGAGCATTAGCTTTAGGTAATTGCTTGCTAGACCACAGAGCAGGTTTTCCTGTCTTAGCTTTTTTATTTTTATGCTTTGCGCTTCTCCCTCTGTTCATCCCTATCTCCAACTCGGTTGTATTGGTTGAATGTTCTGAATCGGAGCAATCGGCATGATAGGTGAGGGTGATGAGCTTGTTGAACTACCTAGTGGCATTCCATACTGGTCATTAAGATATGTCGTGTTACCTGACTGCGTAGCTGACCCAGTAGGCATGCCGTATGCGTTATTAAAATATGTCGTGTTACCTGACTGCGTGGCTGAACCTACTGGCATACCATACTGGTCGTTGAAGTAAGTAGTGCGTGGTGCCTGCGCGTAGATAAACGTTGAGGTAAAAAATAAGACTGCTAAGAAAATCTTTTTCATAATATTTTTCCATTGATGTGTATTGTCAAAAGTTAAGCTTGCTAAACACCCTTAAAGAACACTGGATAAATCTATGCCTCGAGTGAATAGTATTTTCTTGGCTTTAATTAAGGCCTCAAGCTCTATTTGCCTGATCCTCTCCCTCCTCAAATCCATTAATCTCGCAATTTCTTCAAGCGTTAGACCATCTCGCTCTTTTTTGTTATGGCTTATCTGTAAAGTTGTCATGTGAGCCTTTATTGTTTGCTATGGAAATTAAGTCCCTATAACCATCCTACGCTCTTAGAGTTTCACAATATGAGAAAGTCTTACAAACTTAAGTTATATTTACTAGGACCTATGAGTAGCACTAAAAAAGTTAAACCTCCCAAGCAAACGCTAGAAGATCTCCTTAAATCAAATCAAGTGGTCACTGGAAAAGTGATTGTTGAGCGCAAGAAGGTTATGGATGAGGCTATTGAGTTTGAGATGCGTGAGCGCCGGTATAAAGCCAATACACCCAAATGACAGTCGAATTCGTTGGGAAAATGAACCCCAAACCTCTTAAATCATCCAGTCAAGAGCATGCTGAGGAAAGAGCACAGTTCCGTGCCGATGAAGAGCGACGTAAATTAAATCGATTGGGCTTATTGAATGAGCCGAAGCCCGAAGAAACTAGAGAGCGGTTCGAGGAGTAGTTATTTATTTCGAGGCTTGTGTTTACCGTAATGAATAATTGCTTGTAGTGCATCATCATCACCTAAAGCATCTCCATCGCTTTGCCCTCTTGGCTCAAAAGGCTTAACTTCTTCCTCGCCTCCGGGCTTTTTCAAAAATACATAATGCTCGGCCTCATTAAAGCCGATCCAGTCGCATGGCATGGTTGCGTCACCAAACAACTCTTCAAACACGCAAACATCACTCCAATGTAATTCACCATTAACTTCTTTACTGCACTCAAAACCTTTGGCCGTCCAATAGTTCACCATTTGCTCGATATCCATTGGATTCATTGCACATGCGACAAATAAATCTTCGTCATAGTTCGGAGGCATACCGTACTCACTCTCGTAATCTTTCAAGAATGCATCAAATCCACCGCTGTATTTCGCCTTAATGGTTGATATTGGAACAATAAAATTTATAAACTTTGTGTGCATTGGCATATTAGTGATCTCGAAATAATTAAGGCGCTATTGGAAATATCAATTTAAGAGTTGGAATTCCAGTAATTGCCTCAACCCATACGAAAGCATTTTGCCCAAACTTAGCCGCAAGTTTTTCTGCATCCTCCAGAGCAATATTCATTGCAAATAAGCTTGGTTCTGGATCCCAAATACCCTCAGCATCGCGACCATCTCCATAAATAAAATCAACTCCAAGGTTTTTAAGTTCCTGAATAAGTTGAGTTTGAGCCAATTCGTTCTGTTCTTTAGTTAAAATTTCGCTGTATGGATTGTAGGCAGTAATTAAGGCGGCAGACTTAAGGCTCTCATTTTTCATGAATGAAAGAATGTCCTTATATATTGTTCCAACTTTAAAGCTAATAACCCCTTGCTTGGTATTAATAGAAAAGATTGCATCTTCATATGCCTGCAGCGTTTCTTTACTAATTGTTCGCTTAGAGTCCAATTCCCATACCTCATGAAAGCATTGCTTCTTAGCATTACAGATATCACACCAAATTCTAATTTTTACTTTTCTTCGCCATTCATCACCCACTTTGTAATACTCATACCCTCGATGCTCACACTCTGAAACATTATCCGGCGGGACAAAGGTTGGGTCATCCGCAAATAGCAGCTTATTACTGGCAGCATTCATTAGTTAAAAGTCAGAAAAATATGTTCAATTGGAACTCTAAGTCCGTCAGAGAAGTTAATTGCATCACTTTCTGAGATTTTCATCCGAGCCCAAATGCTTAATTCCCTTGATGTGTTTAATGCATTTAAAACCCCTTGAAGGTACTCCGCGGATTCTGACTTACAAAACATCATGGCGCTTAATGCACCATCTTTCATAGAGATAGAAAGTTCTTGAAAGCTGTTCTTGGACAGGAATTCGGGTTCGCCACTATAGAGTACAAGAGTCAATTTAATACCATGCAAAAGTTTTGTAATTGCATTTGGTTTTTGCGTTTCTATATCGGTATCGAACTTAACCAAATCCATAATTTCAACCCACATAGATTGGCGGTTGACCTCAATTAACTCATTTTTAGCAATGGAGGTAAAGCAAACTTCAAAGTCCTTGGGTTTGGTTAAATCTTTCTTGAAGATCAGAGCATGAGATGCATTACTCATCTTTGAGATCCTCGGTCATTTGAAGGTAGTATTCGTCTTTACTTCCAGCATTTGCCGTATGTAGGTCACGATATAGCTCATCACCACAACGGAACGTCAACAGGCTTGGTTTTCCGTTTTCAGAAAGCTCATAAACAATCGTGGGAAAGATTGGTCGTTCGTTTGCTGCACCAAACTCTACAAGGCCATTAGTTGCTCGGGCTAAAAATTTGTATCCATAAACCTCAAACTCGTTGAGTTGGTCTGTGACCTGAACCTCGCTTAGTATCCATCGAAGCATCGGGAAGAGCCTGTCAAATTTCCTCTTGGCTTCTACTCGAGCAACATCCTTTTTGACCATTGTTACCAACCCTTCATTACTGGCGCTTGAGGCGCTTGGCGTGGTGTATTAATAGTTGTATTTGGTTGCATAGGTGCCGGTGTGGCCGTATTAGTGCCTTGATATGCCCCTGCGGGGCTGTAATAGTTAGTCTGGTTGTTATCGATCTGTGAGGAACCCGTATTTTGGCCCTGGGCATTGTAGGTGCTGGTAACGCCACTGGGGCTAGTCTGCTGGTAGCCCCTGTACTGGCCGTTGGCGTCATAAATAGCCTGAGCATATAGGCATGCTACGGGGGTCATAAGTAGCAAAGTAATAAAAAACTTCATCTGTAACCTTTACTCTCGAGGGAATTCGCGGTTAATTATTAAAATCAGAGTTATTTCATAACTGTACTACCGTAATGAGAGAATATGGAATGAGCGAACAAAACCTTTCAGCATTAATCTGGTCAGTGGCTGACCTTCTCCGCGGCGACTATAAACAGTCCGACTATGGCAAGGTAATCATGCCGTTCACCGTTTTGAGTCGCTTAGACTGCATTCTGGAGCCTACAAAGGCACAAGTCTTAGCTGAGTACGAAAAACGGACCAAAGAGGGAGTAGACCCAACCCCATTTCTTAACCGTATCTCTAAGCAATCCTTTTATAACCATTCCCCACTAGATATGAATAAGGTCTTGGCTGACCCTACCCATATTAAGTCAAATCTGCTCAATTACATCAATGGCTTTTCAAGCAACGTAAATGATATTTTTGAGAGATTTAAAGTTGATGAGCAAATCGAAAGGCTTGATGAAGCCGGCTTGTTGTTCATGGTTACAAAAAAGTTTGCTGAGGTTGACCTTCACCCGAACGTTGTTAGTAACGCTGGAATGGGAGCCTTGTTTGAAGAGTTAATCCGTAAATTTGCTGAACTTTCGAATGAAACTGCGGGTGAGCACTTCACCCCGCGTGAAGTTATTCGCTTGATGGTTGATTTATTACTGCATGCTGATAGCGAAGCCTTATCTAAGCCTGGCATTATCCGAACCATCTATGACCCAACAGCTGGCACTGGTGGTATGTTATCCATCGCTGAGGAATACTTAACTGGCCATAACGGCCTCAACCCAGATGCGACCTTAATCGTTCATGGTCAAGAGTTAAATCCAGAATCCTTTGCTATTTGCAAGGGGGACATGCTCATCAAGGGTCAAGATATCTCTAATATTAAGTTTGGGGATACATTAAAAAACGATGGTCACCCAGATGCCAAGTTTGATTATGGAATTGCGAATCCGCCATTTGGTGTTGATTGGAAAAAATCAGAAGATGTGGTGAAGCAAGAGCATGCACGCTTAGGTTTTGCGGGCCGCTTTGGTCCTGGATTGCCACCCATAGATGACGGCAGCTTCCTCTTTCTAATGCATTTAATTTCTAAAATGCGAGAGCCCGCTAAAGGCGGCGGGAGAATTGCGATTGTCTTAAATGGCTCGCCTCTATTTAGTGGCGGAGCGGGTAAGGGTGAATCCGAAATTCGAAAATGGATAATTGAGCAAGACCTTCTTGAGGCCATAATTGCGCTTCCGACTGACATGTTTTACAACACAAATATTGCTACTTACATCTGGATTTTATCCAACCGCAAGAATTTAGATAGAAAAGGGAAAATTCAGCTGATTAATGCGGTTGAGTTTTATCATAGGTTGCGCAAGAAATTGGGTGATAAAAGTAAAGAGCTCGGTGAGGGTGATATACAAAAAATTGGCAAGCTTTACTTTGATTTCAAGGAAGCTAAAGAATCTAAGATATTTGATGCTACTGATTTTGGTTACACAACCGTCACGGTTGAGAGGCCTCTGAAAGATGAAAACGGACAAGTCATCATCTCAACTAAAGGCAAAACAAAGGGCAATCCACAGGCTGACAGCGCCCTTCGCGATACTGAAAACATACCATTAAAGGAAGATATTCAGGAATATTTTAGGCGCGAGGTATTACCACATGCCCCAGATGCATGGATTGATGAATCAAAGTCAAAAGTAGGTTATGAAATTCCCTTTACGCGGCACTTTTATGAATATAGGCCGCCTCGCTCACTTGCTGATATTGATGCCGACCTAAGGAAAGTAACTGCAGAAATACAAGTACTTCTGAATCAGGTGGCCGAGTGAGGGCTAAACCATACTCGGAATATAACGATAGTGGCATTGATTGGTGCCCGTTGATTCCATCGAATTGGGGTATTTCAACTGTAAAACGATTCGCCAAGTTCACAACTGGGTGGACGCCGCCGTCTGGAAATGCTGATTATTATGGAGATGATTTCTATTGGGCGAACATATCAGATATTGGTCCAAAAATACTTATTGATACTGCAAAGAGTGTAAGTAAGTTAGCAATCGACACTTTCAATATAGAAAGTTCGAAACCCGGTGATTTACTGTTTAGCTTCAAGCTGTCAATTGGACAAGTTTCACTGGTTGGCGGTGAAATGTATACCAACGAAGCCATAGCAACATTTAAGCTGTCAAGTGAGTACGATATTAAATGGGCTTTTTATGCTTTTCCAGTGTTTATACCTAAAAATGCTGAGGACAATATTTATGGCGCACCACTTTTAAATCAAGAGAGGATAAAGAATGCCAAAATTTTCCTGCCTTCACCTGAGGACCAAAAGCAAATTGCCCGCTTTCTTGACCATGAAACCGCAAAGATTGATGAGCTCATTCTTAAGCAGGAAGACTTAATTAAGACCTTAAATGATAGAAGAGTTGCGCTAATTTATGAAAAAACGATATTAGGACTAAATTCGTCGGCAAAATTTATTAAAGCAAATATTCAGTGGATAAATCAAATCCCTGCTCACTGGAAAATTCTTCCTCTATTAGCTATCGCAGAGGAAAATCTTCAAATAAATAAAAATCTTAGGGAGAATAATTTACTCTCCCTTAGTTATGGGCGAATTATTAGAAAAGATATTAACTCTAATAAGGGACTGTTACCAAAGTCTTTTGAGACATATCAAGTTGTTGATAAAAATTTTGTGGTGTTTAGATTAACCGACTTACAGAACGATAAAAAAAGTTTACGTTCTGCAATTGTTCGCGAAAGAGGAATTATTACATCTGCGTATGTCGCTGTTATGCCTAATAAAATCAATCCGGAATACTTCAACTATTTAATGCGTGCTTATGACTTAACAAAAGTTTTTTACTCAATGGGTGGCGGCCTTCGACAGTCCATAAAATTCTCGGATTTAAAAAGATTGCCTGTGCTTATACCTCCAATGGTGGAGCAACTCAAAATTGTTGAAAATCTAAATCATGAGCTTTCAATGCAAGATAACTTAATTGATAAGGCAAATCAAGCTATTCAACTTCAAAAAGAACATCGTGAAACTCTGATATTTGAAGTTATAACCGGCAAGATTAATATAAAAAAGTTGGCTTAATAAGAAAGAAAATAAATGGCTATACACAACGAAATCGAATTTGAAAATGACCTTTGCGAATACTTAAAGTCTCATGGTTGGCTATATTCAAAGGATGACACTGGCTACGATGTAGAGCGCGCATTATTTCCAGAAGACCTTTTAGGTTGGATTCAAGATACCCAGCCTGAAGCATGGGCTCGTTTAAAGAGCTTTCATAATGGCAAAAGCGAGAGCGTAGCTCTTGACCGTTTGGTAAAGGTCATGGAGACCGAAAGTGCTTTACATGCACTTCGCAAAGGTTTTAAAGCAACCGGCGCGGGTTCAGGTGGGTTTGAACTTGTTCAATTTGCCCCTGCACACAGTTTTAACGAGGAAGTTAAAGCGAAGTACGACAAAGTACGGCTTCGCGTTATGCGTCAAGTGCATTACTCGGCACATAACCGTAATTCCATAGACCTGGTTCTTTTCGTTAACGGGGTTCCAGTTGCGACCTTGGAGCTCAAAACCGATTTCACTCAAGGTATCGATGATGCAAAGAATCAATATCGCACTGACCGCAATCCAAAAGACCCCACAACAAAGCAAATTGAGCCGCTACTGCAATTTAAGCGTGGCGCCTTAGTTCACTTCGCTGTTTCGACATCAGAAGTATGGATGACCACCAAGCTAGCTGATATGGACACCTACTTCTTGCCATTTAATAGGGGCTTTAATGGTGGCAAAGGTAATCCAGCCAATCCAGCTGGCTATCAAACTGCTTACCTTTGGGAGCAAGTGCTTCAAAAAGATCAATTCCTTAAGATTCTCGAGAGCTTTATCCAGCTAGAGAAAAAAGAGGTTATTGAAAAGAATGGCGAAAAGAAAACCAAAGAAACCCTTATTTTTCCTAGATACCATCAACTTGATGCTGTGACTAAACTTGTCGCCGCCGTTAAAGAAGAGGGCGCAGGCAAGAATTATTTATTCCAGCATTCTGCCGGTTCTGGCAAGTCCAACACAATTGGTTGGAGTGCTCATAAGCTGGCCACCATCCATGATGCTAGGGATAAGAAGATATTTGATACGGTCATTGTGATTACTGACCGCACTGTCTTGGATGAGCAGTTGCAGGACACAATTAACCAATTCTCGCAAACTCCCGGATTGGTTGTCTCCATTGATTCTGAAAATGGCTCAAAGTCTGGACAGCTCGTTGAAGCTCTACGAAGTGGCGCTATGATTGTTGTCGTCACTTTGCAAACATTTCCATTCATTCTCAAAGAAATTAGAGAGACTACGGACCTATCTAAGCGTAACTTTGCTGTTATCGCTGATGAGGCTCACTCATCTCAGACTGGGGCATCCGCAGGTAAGTTACGTAAGGCTCTTAGCTCTGAAAAGGTAGAAGTGGATGAAGATGAGACCTATGAAGACTATTTGGAGCGCGAGACTGCAAGCCGCGCTCTTCCGCCAAATGTAAGCTTCTTAGCATTTACGGCAACTCCAAAAGCTAAAACCCTGGAGTTATTTGGTAGAAAAGATGCCAACGGAATACCAAGGCCATTTCACCAGTACACCATGAAGCAAGCGATTGAAGAAGGGTTCATTTTGGATGTACTACAGAACTACACGCCATATAAGATTGCCTACAAGCTTGCCCATAACGGGAAGGATTGGGATGATAAAGAGGTCGATAAGTCTGACGCTGCTAAAACTATAGCTCGTTGGGTAAGACTACATCCGCACAATATTTCCCAGAAGGTAGCAATTATTGTTGAACACTTCAGAGCTAACGTAGCTTGGCGCTTAAATCGTGAAGCTAAAGCGATGGTTGTGACTGATTCCAGGCAAGCCGCAGTTCGCTATAAAATTGAGATGGATAAGTACATTGCATCACAAGGGTATGGGAAAGAGCTTGCTACTTTAGTGGCCTTCTCTGGAGATGTAGAGGACTCTGAGTATGGCGGCGAGAAGTTTACCGAAGGCAATATGAATAAGCAGCAAAAGGGCATGGGGATTCGTGAGGCTTTTTCTACTGATGAATTCAAGGTCCTGATTGTTGCCAATAAATTCCAAACTGGCTTTGACCAGCCGCTTTTAATGGCAATGTACGTTGATAAGCGCATTGATGGCATTACAGCCGTTCAGACATTATCAAGGCTTAATAGAACAACATTCGGCAAGGATATTACTTACGTACTTGATTTTGTTAATGACACCGAAACCATTCGCTTGGCATTTGAGCCCTATTATGAAAGTACTGAGCTGCTTGCCACCACAGATCCCAACAAAGTCTATGACTTGGAAACTAAGTTAGGTCATCAGGGCATCTACTCTGAACTAGATGTTAAAAACTTTGTTGAGGCTTATAGAAAACCAAAAGCAAGGCAGCAAGATATTCAGGCAGCGTTGTCTTCCCCAGTATCGCGTTTTAATGGTCTATTTAATGCTGCAAAAGATAAGGACGATAAGGAAGAGCTTGATAGATTGGCGCTATTTGAAAAGGACTTAGGAACATTTTGTCGTTTCTATGACTTCTTGTCTCAAATCGTCAATTACGCAGATACAGACTTGGAAGCCAAGTACCTATTTTTCAGACATTTAGCTCCATTAATTAAGCCAGAGAATCGCCGCCTGCCAATCGACTTGGTTGGCCTTGAGATGACCCATTACAAGCTAGAGGCTGGTAAAGCTCAGTCAATCAAGTTAAGCGGCGGAGAAGGTCTTAAAGGCGGTGGAGATGCTGGTAGTGGCGCTTATAAAGATCCTGAGGTCGTCAAGCTCGAAGAGTTGCTTGGAAAGCTCAATGATTTGTTCCCAGAAATCACGGATACCGATAGGATTAATCTCTTTAACAATGCCAAGAGCAAGATGCTAGATAACGAAGAGCTACGCAAGCAGGCAATGGCAAATAGCGAAGACCAATTTAGTCAATCTCCGAAGTTCGAAGAAGAGATGCTAGATAACTTAATTTCAAGCATGGATAGTCATAGAGCGATGACAACGAAGCTTCTCAATGATGATAGGTTGAGGGCACGTTTTAAGGACTTACTTGCTAAGAGTGTATTTGGTGAGATTCGAAAATCTGAAGAAGCATAGATGATGGTGGGATGATATCGGGTAGTCCTTAGGAAAATATTGAATCCTAGGTGACTATCGCTACGATCCAAAAGAAGCCAAGCTGCAAAAACGCTAAATTGTTCTGATGATTGGTTTGAAGACGTCTTGGAACTTGATGCCGTTGGCTGTTAGCCATTCAAAGTAACTTGGCCATTGTGATTCGTCCTCTAATTCGAAGTCCGGTTTAAATAGGGCGATACGGCAAGCATGGCTCTCGGGCAGTAGTTGCCATTCTAGTTCGTAGCCCAGAGCATTTTCAATTTCTACTTTTCTGGCTTCTAGAGCTTTAAATTTCTCTTTTGAATCAGCTGGGTCTATATAAATCTCTACTCCTAAACGACTTGCTCTGGAATTCGCTGTGAAGGACAAGATAAAGCCAGCCTTACCAAGCCTGTTATAAAACCAATGCTGTGGCTTGGGTTCTGTTGTACCAAGGTTGATCTTGTGCTGCTCAATGTAAGCAACAAGATCAGTCCAGAATTTGAGCTGAAGTAGTTTGAGGGGGGTGGCTGAAGATATTGCTCTGGCTTGTTCACGTCCGGCCTTTGCCCATCCATTTGGCTTTACAACCACGTTAAAGCTTGGTGCCATTGGTGAATCTCCGATTTGCCATAACTCTATCTCTACAGCAAAGAAGTTCAAATCCTCGGTTGTATTCTGGTTAAGAAATTCAAGAGCTGCCACGTGCTCACGTCTAAATGATTGCGCTATCCAGATGATCTTTTTGGCTCCTACGTTTGAAGCATAGGTGATGATCTGTCCAAGGTGGGTGTGATCTGTTTTTTCAAGCTGATTTTCAATAATGACCTCGCCATCATCATCGGTGCAAAGAATATCTAGACTAAAGTCCCCGATTGGATATTCACGTTGAACCAATTCCAGTTCACCAAGACCGAGCGTATCTGCCAATGAGTTTAGATTTTCTTGTTCTGCAAGCCATGGTGTGAAGTCAGTAGCTTCGTTTTTCCAAGCCTCACGAAGGTTTATCTTACGAAGATTCCCGAGATTTTGTTTCATATTAATTATTTCTAGCTCACTAAGTTGATAGTACTTTTAAAGCGAAGGATATTCTATTTAAATCATTCTACAGGGATTACTATTGATCATTCTCAGCTTCTATATCCATCATTTGCACTATATGTAGGTTCGATACAAGGCTTGCGATAGTTTGTGGGTACTTCTCCGGCGGTGTAGTTTTGCCGATGACCTCCAGTTCATCTCGTATAACATTCATTTTTCGATTTAGCTCCCAAGCTGCAACTAGAAAAGCTTCGTCAGTTGGATTGGTCCAGTGAGGCATCCTCTGTTTATTCTTTGCCATGTATGTCATTCGATTTAGACCATCTGCTGGGTCGTGTCTATACAAGTCCTGCATAAAACCCTGTGCTTCAGCATATTTAGATATCGCGTTATCGAGTGAGGATGCGCAGCTTGCAAAAATCTCTAACTTTCTCTGCTCTGGGTCAAATTTCTCCCCCCAAAGCTTAGTATCTCTTTCATCTGAATTTGCCATCACGTACTCCTTAATCCCGTTAGGCTCTGCTAACTCAAACTGAAACCCTCCAACAGGCTCAATATCTTCGAGCATTTCCAGTAACTCATTCATTACTTTTTCAGGGTTTTTGAAAACGAGACTACTTCTTTTTTCATGCATAGGGGGCGAATCAATATCTTCTTTGAGAGATACGGTACAAATAGAGGCAATTGGGATTATGGTGCTTGGTACTAGATTAACTGTAAGTATCATCTGTTACTTTCTTTGAGATTACGTCGTTATTGTGTGTATGCATTTAAGAAGCAATGCCTAGTAATTCAGTTAAGTTGATAGGCGGCCTTCCTCTCTTTGGTTTGATTATTTGATAACCAGGTGGGGTGTAATAGACGCGCAAGATGCGCTTCTTGTTTATTCGGCCCCATACCTTATGGTGATTCCATTTCAAGAGTATTAGGGGCTCGTATAGTTGGCTCATGGAGTTATTAAGTGCACTGGTAAGTTGAGCAGGAGTGAAGCACGTTGCTCTTGGTTGGGGTAGGGAGGCATACCAGGTCGTGATCTTTGAGCATATATGCAATAGATTTACTAGAGCAGTCATACAGGGGTGTGTAGGTTATTCAAGGGATGTTGGGATGGTGTTGCGGCACCCGACACCATTGAATTATTCTTCATAAGAATCAAGTGCTTGGGAAGATCTTTGCACTGTTCAATGGTGTTAGGGGTGTTGATTGGCAGCTTTCTTGCTACTCTTTCTCCCCTTTCTCTCTTTTCTTTTTTAACTAAGAAGTTGTAAATAGACACCCCCAACACCATTTTTGGGCTTTCTAGTAGACATGCAGCCCATATGTTTATTTGCTTAGCGGGGTAATGGTGTCCATGCTCCCAACACCCTTGTGACACCCCTAACACCATTGAGATTATTTCCATGTGACCATCCATGCATTTCGTTTGTCAGTGCCCAAAGGCTTAAGCTCGATCTCATATCCTAAATTCTTGAGCAGTGGCGCCATTAATGTGAGTTTTGATGTCAGCGCTCTTGGGTTAGAAGGGAACCACTCTATCCTCTGGGTATAGGGGAGATCGTGCACTTGTTTTGCTGAAGTAAGCTCGGTTAGCAAGGCTTGAGCTGTTATGCCAATTTGTTTACACCCATCACTTCGTTTGATTGCGGAACAATTATTCTTCCAAACCCTCCATCCGGGGAAGCGTTCAGCTTCAATCGCACTCTTCATCACGTCATCGCAGACAGATATAAATCGTTGAATGAAAATATCACCCTCACAAAAATCTTGAGCCGTTGACTTATAAGCGTCATCCAGTAAGCGTGAGAAATAATCTGGCTCATAATTAAGCGCAGTGCATATTGCATCTCCCATTAGTGCAAAATCAGCCATGCGATGCTTTGAGGTCTTGCGTATATCTAAGTGCTCAAGCCCAGCCGAGAAGAGGGTAAGTAGGGCCCCAAAGGCATGACCCGCATCCCCTAAATTTTGTTCTGCAACATAAATAGCACTTTTGTATACACCTTTTGACTTCAAATTAATCCTAATTGAGCGGGCAATTAGGTCTGGGGCTGTAATGACGGGGAGTATCGCCGTGAATATTATTGGGCAATGGATTTCCTGCCTAACGATTTCCGTAGTTTCGTATAGCTTTCTTGTGGTTGATTCTGTGCCCAATGAAACTACACATAGAAAGTTTTGCTCCCCTGGAGTAATCTTCCCCGAGTTATCAACTGGAATGACGTGTATCTGTCGGACAGCTGCCCTAATATGTTCCTCATCAATTTTTATGCTGACCAACTTGCCCGATAAGCTGGGATCAATAATTGCAACTATCTTGATAACGAGCGATGTTTTCTGTGACCCAGCAGGGCCCAATATTTCAAGAATAGGGTAGGCTGTATTGTCGCGAAGGTACTCGACTAGAACAGCAATAACAAGAATGCACTTGGATTCATCAACGCCAGCATCCATTAAATACTTAACTAAAATTGCCCTTGCCTCACTTAAGTCTGCTGGTCTTATGGGGGAGGGCAGTGCCCCCATGTCTGGCTCAAATGGGATATCGACATTATTTATAACGCTCCACCCATCCGCACCAACACGTATGATCTCTCCGCTCTCTGTGGCCAGATTTATAAAGTGAATTACTGACGAACCTATTTCCTTTTTATGGGTCACCCGTGTTGCAACTCTGATCTTTTTCCCGGACTTAATGGCTTGACCTTCAAGCGCCTCAATAAGGCCATTGAGTGTTTCTTTGCCAATAGGCCTTCCAGAAATCTCGTTAGCCTTATCTTGGAATAGGCTTCTGCATCTTTTTGATCTTAGTGGGGTAGCTTCAAACCGATTACCTGTTTTGGTTAGCAACCTTGCTTCTGAGCGTTGATCTACAGCAATCTCACCCAGCTCTTGGATCGTCTTCATGACTTTAGCGTTTACTGAGGCAACACTATCTTGTTTATCTTGTAACGCACCTTTGGCGCCAGCTTTAAGTGCTTCATCTAATGGTGTTGGCTCTAGTATGGTGTTTGGTGCAGTTATAAAATCCCCGTCCTCATCACTGAAGCCTTCAATTTCAGCGTGTAATCCCTCCCTAATAATGGGATTGCTTTCTCGCATAGCTACCCAGCTAGCAGCTGATTGTTGGTTAATCATGAAAATTCCTTATTGTTGCTTTGTTCTATTAATAGTTGAATATCTCTAGGGTGGTATCTATTCAGGTGTTTGATTGCCCTAAAGCCTGATTCAGTTAGCTCACCAGATACCAGGTCTTCTCGTTGCGCAATTTGTAGCGTTGTTTTTTTGGCCATACTCATTAATGTGCCAAGTGCAGCATCAGCTGTCATTGTGGGTTTCATGTTGTCAAACATCACCATAGGGTCGTACTGACTTAAATCATTTAGCCTTTTCTTTTCCTCAGTAGCGTGTTCAGAAAAGCTCAGCCATAACTTAAAGGCATCATCACCAAGCTGAGACTCCAGGGCCTTAAGGCACATACAAGTTTTATTCCACGATTCGTAGCCATCGGCGTCAATCCAATCTAGTGCTGATAAAACCTTTTGGCGATCTACATCATTAAATAGCCCAAGACCTATGATTGATTGTGTGTAGACCTGTTTAGTTATTGGTGTAGCAATGCTCAATAGAAAATCGGCGCTAATGCAATAGCCATCCAAATCAACTTTTCTTCTGGCTAGGTGTTTGCGATCTGGGTGAGCACAGTAGACAGAGGCTTGCTGACTTAGGAGAGCTTCGCTTTCATCAAGTGATTTTCCTAGTAACTCTTTAGATAGAGCGAGAACTGCCGACTTGTATTCAAGTGAGGGGAGGCTTCGATCAAGAAATAGAATCAACCTTGCTCTGATGCCAGGCTTTACGCCATGTGAGTGGGTCGTATAAAGGGCATATGCAAGTCCCAGAAACTTGAGCTTAGCTAGCAGTACCCTTAGATCTGGCTCAGAAATACTATCCAAATCTAACTTAACCAAACACCCTTCAATGACGTGACTGGCAGAGCGCTGTTTGCCAGTAGTGGGCAAGCCTCTACTGATTGCAATCTCCAGAGTTTTACTTACCAGAGGCGCATCACGCAGGCCAGAGCATATAAAATATCGTAGGTTGGCTTTGTCAGCTGAAATTTGAGGGATTTCTGGAGCAATAAGATTGATCGCCTCAGGAATCAAATAATCCTCGAGAGTTATTGATGGCCGAGTCTTAAAGGAGCCTTCGAAAAAAGAGGTAGAGCACCTCTGGTCTAAAGCTTTCAATGTACTCACAAGTTTGCTATTCAGCATCAATAACCCCCATAACCTGCTTGGCATCTAGTCGAATAACTAAGCAGTACCCAGTACTATCTTTTGGTGGCTCTGGATCACCAGGGCGAACTACGATGATTTGAGTTTTAGTGCCCGCAGGAAGCTCTGTGGCTGACTTTTCTTTGAACTTCATACCTAACTCAGCAAGTTTTGCAGCAAGACCTACAGATACCTCTTCTATGGGTGTGGCAAGGAGTTTGGTGAGCATCGTATCTGTTAGATGAGCAGCCTTAAGCATGGCGAGCTCACCAGATAGGCGAAGTCTAGTTACCTCTACATCGACAGCAACCTGAATGCCTGGATTCTTTAAGGCCGATAACAAAACCTCTTCTGACTCTCCAGATAGACTAACTGCAACTGACATCGTGATTACATCAGAGACAAGTAGGGCCAGTGGCCCTGTTATTTTTTTATCAGGATGTGGTTCTAGTAGTGCTGGTGATGACATTACTTGCCACCTTGAGTGCTAAGAGCAGTTAAATATTCTTCAACTTCATGCTCATAAAACCCAATCAGCTTTTCTGATAATTTGACAGGAGCCGGGAATTTATTGGCTTTAATTAGCCGGTATAGGTGTGTCCTGCTTGTGCCAATACGATTTAGCACTTCTGGGACTCTAATAACTCGTTTTGGGGGTGATTTTAATTTTGAAATCTCGTTATTTAACGCCTGCATGGCCTCCATGGAAGTTGAAAAACTTATGTACGATTCACCGTTATATTCTTCTACTTCATATTGACTTAATAGAGTGGATAGTTTTTTTGCTTGTTGCTCTGTTAAATGTTGCTTCATGGTGACCCCCTTAGTAAAGATAGGATCACTGTAGCAATTGAGTTTTTTAGGAGCTAGCGACTTTACAAACTTTTTTACTTTTATTTTTTAGGGTAGAGCGAGAGGTACCAGTTACTAAGTGTCTTAGGGCTTGGAGGCTTTACTTCACCATCACCTCGCGCCTCCCAATCTGAAAGAATTTTTGTTATGGCCCTATTTAATGGCAGTGATCCTGCTTTGACCCTACTTACTAGGTATTTATTTTCTTTCTTGCTCCATACTGCCTGAGCTCTTTTTAGTGCTTTGTCCTTGCCACCGCTAGTGCCCCTTGCTTGATTTCTCTTGCCTTTAGTTACTGCAGCTTTGTAGCTGGCTTTTATTATGGCCTCATCTTCAGGTGATAGATGCTCGCTACCTAGTTCTCCATAAGCCATAAAGATATCTGTGGGTATAAATTTCCCCCAACCTAAGTTTTTTCGGTAATCGGCTATTAGTTCCTTGTAGCCATCTATCAGTTCTTGGTTTATATCTGCGCCGCCATCACCCAGTTTTTTACACAGTGCACTAGCTAGATTTTGACTATTACTTGTATTAAGACGAGCTTGCGCTAGCTTTGTGAATGGGTCTTTGGTAGGTCTACCTCTTTTTGCCATATTACTAACCCCGCGACCTATCATTAGCAGTCATTACGCAACATTCTTAATTGGCAGTACATTGTTTTTGGTTTTCCCGGCCCGCTTAATGCTTGGCTGGTCAAGGTAGTTACACCATTGAGTCATCAGTTCGCGACGTTTGTCGAAGAATGTTGTTCTCTCGTATGCATCTTTTGTTTTATCGTTAACTGTGTGCATGCGACATGCTGTCCTAATTTCATCTGGGTAGCTAGTCTGTTCTGCTGCCCATACACTAAACGTACTCCTAAATCCATGCGGTACCGCTTTTGCTGATATCTCCCCCGTAGCAAACATACCCCGCATTATTTCTGACAATGCCATATCACTAAGTGGGCTTTTGCTAGCGCTTGGAAATATATAGTCGCACCCCTCAATAGTCGGAGTTGCTTCCAGAAGGGCTACCATCTGCGGGGTTAGGGGAACTGAATGTTCTTCCCCTGTTTTAGTGTTGGCAGCAGGAATTGTCCAGACTAATTCCTCAAAATCAATTTGATCCCACTTAGCTGCTCTAACTGACCCATGTCTAACAACTGTCATTATTGAGAATTGTAGGGCTAGCGTACTCATGCCTTTTTTAGCTTTTAGCTTTGGCATAAAATCACCAATCAGCTTATAGGGCAGTGCAGGGTGATGTTTCTCTTCCTTACTTGATTTTTTAGCTAGTAGGTTCTCTAAAAGGCCTCCCCAGGTTGCAGGGTTCTCCCCAGTGCGTAGCTTTGCGGCTTTTGCATAGTCAATGACTGATTCGATCCGACCCATTACACGCTCTGCTGTTGGCCGCCTTACATCCCAGAATGTTCCCTCTACAGCACCCTGCTTGTTCTTAACATCTTGCTGTAATAGTTTTACGATGTGCTGTGTATCTACTAAATCTACTGCCAGGGAGCCTATATGAGGATAGACCCACTTCTCTAGAGTACTAGGCCATTGCGCCTCATGCTTGGGATTCTTCCAGTCTTTACTTTTTACTTTGATACATAGCTCCGCTGCTTGTTTGAAAGTAGTGCGCTTCTTTGCTGTTGCTTTTAGTTGATCCCTCGCTTTATCTCTAGCATCTATTGGGTCAATTGGATTCAGGGGGTCTTTGACACGACCTCTTAGGATTGCAGCTCTTTGTCTTGCTTCTGATAGCCCCAAATTTTCAAGCGAGCCCATTCCCATTGGCGTACGTTTTTTGGTGATTGGTGATGTGTATCTAAATACCCATGCGCGACTTGTACATCGTACAAATAGATAGAGATTGCCCCCATCTGCGTGCCATCCGTCTTTTAGTTTCTTCAGGCTGACTGCAGATAGCTTTCCAGATAAATGATTGCCCTTACCCAAAGTCCACCCCCAATTGAATTAACTTCTTATGTATACCATTTAGTATACCATTTATTTTGGGATTGCATGGTGTTTCGGGGAGTATCTTTGACTAACTAAACTAGCTAAGACGTATGTATCTATTGGTCTTTAAGGCGATCTAATGTTACCGAGTGAATCTAGCTGAAACATAGGACTGGCAGACACCTCTTCCGCCACTAGCCCCCTAATTTCATTTCCCCTGTAGCTGGAGCGTTGTACGATAGCTTTTATGAAGCTTTTGATCTCTATCTATTTCTACATTCTTGCCACGATTCAGTTTGGCTTGT
>TBL_comb47_HYPODRAFT_10003628_pt1 | contig 18155 bp, 13 predicted proteins | sample TroBogypolimnion_40_FD_10682 | JGI IMG/M metagenome (IMG submission 10682)
CGGCCAATGCGGCTGAAGTATTTTGGGCAGGAAACTCGAACCTAATAGCAAAAATGATTTCCCCGCCGAGTCGAAGCCACCCGCCAAAGTTGAAGCGTTTAAAAACTGGTTCCGCGCTTCCGCGACTCGACCGACACCCATTAAAGTTTTTCCGTAGTTTCGCCGTTTTACCGCGAAAGCGGCATTGTAAGTGTTCAACAACTGTGCATCGCCAAATGTGCGATAGCGTTTTTCAAGCAATTTAAAAACTTCAACGACAAGCTTGTAATTTTTTAACTGATTGACTGATTGCGCCTGCTGGGTAACCCGGTAGGCCACCAAAGGGGCGGGCTTGAACACCACAGGACCAAAAAAAGGCAGCAGGTTGCAAAAGTAACAATCGTCCACACCGCTGAGTTGCTCACAAAAAGGTTCGTCCCCAAATTTCATCAGCACCGCTTTCGGTATACAGCAAAAGCTCATCGAATAAAATGTTCCAGTGCTGTTGTTGTAACGCCTCATGAAGTTGACGGGTGAAATTATTTCACCGGCTACGGAATAATCATTCAAATCATCGTTCCATTCGTAATCGCCGAGTCCGTAGAAATCGTGTTGTCGAGTGAAAAATGCCGCCGCCTCCGGGTTCATCGCAAAAGACTGGCTTTGAATCTCCAGATAACGAGGATGCCAGAGGTCGTCATGATCCAAAAAGGCAATGAAATCACCATCAGCCCGCCGGCACAGTTCGTTTCGTGCGGCTGCCACACCCCGGTTCGTTTGCCGAAATATAGTGACCCTTGGCTTGTAAGAATTGAGAATTGAAATTGTTTCGTCGGTGCTGCCGTCATCTAGGACTAAAATTTCAGCGGGCGCAACGGTCTGGCGCAAGACGGAATCCAGAGTCATCCGAATCACAGCGGCTGAATTATAAGTCGGTATGATAACGCTAATTTTCACAAATTTCACGGGTATACTTGAGCTTGCCGAATTGGAGCAAAAACGAAATCCATAAATTCCATGTCATAGTTGGCACCGCATTAGCCCCCCTCAAAATTTGCTGGGTTGTCATACGTGAGTGGATGAAGAAAAAATTGTCCACCTTGGTTTTCGCCTTTTTATAGGCGTATTACGCGCCTAAGCTTGTGCAAAGCGTGCCTTAGATTTCCACCCACCGTGTGCAATCGGTAACTGTCCCGATCGCACAGGACCAGAGATCCTTGCACGAACATCCCCAAGAAACGTGCTGACACCATGGCAAATTTGGACACTCCGGGCAGGCGAACCGTGATATCCCACGGCAACCTTATCGATTCCAAATCACAGTCAGGAACAAGTAAATTATGCTTGAGGCTGATTTGAAACAACTCGGATCCCGGATAGGGCGTGGCCAACGACCAACTCATGTAGTTGAGAAGCCCCCTTAGCCTGAGAGAGGCTGCGTATCGCAAAGTTTGCAGGACCTCTTTTGTTGATTCGTAACAAGGTTCACCCTTGTCTTCCCAGGCTTGGTAGCACATAAAAAATCCATAGGTTTTGATGCCATGGAGTTTCAGCAGCCCAAGTGCGCTTTCTATCTCAGGCAAAGTAATATGTTTCTTGATACCTTTCAGCACCCTGGGAGAACTGCTCTCGATGCCAATATGACAAAGCCAACAACCGGCACGCGCCATAGAAGCAACCAATTCCGGCGGAACAGGTGAAGCTCGTAAATTACATTGGAAATAGAGATCTTGATGACCAAGATGGAAGAGAGCATCAAAAACCGAAATAGCCCACTCCACGTCAGCATTCATTTCGTCAGAACGGATGTATATTTCTCTAATACCCATCTGGTAGAGCATCTCCACTTCTGCAGCCACGTCCGCAGGAGGCCGTGTCCGAAACCAAGGCCTTTGCAGCCGCCAGACAGGATTGGAACAGAATGTGCAATTGTAGAGACATCCCCGGCTTGCAACCATGGCCATTGACAGTTTCCCTTTACTTTTCCGACACCCGGAGTAGCGACCTGGCGCAATCAAATCCCAAGCAGTAAGCGGGAGATCAGAGAGGTCGGAAATATAGGGCCGCCGAACATTAATCTGCACGGCCTGATTCTGTGTCCGGTAGGCAATTCCCGCTATGGATCCCAGAGGTTCACCGTTTAGCAAGGAGTTTATAATTTCAAGAAGCGTCTCCTCGCCCTCGCCGATACAGCAAATATCTGCGTCTGAACTGACCAATACATCTCGTGGGGCGGCGGTAGGATGAGCTCCTCCACAAACGGCCAAAGCAGTCGGGCAGATTTGTTTGATGTCGTTGATAAGTCGGGTGGCAGCCGCGGCGTAAGGGCTGGCAAATGAAAGCGCATAGATGGTAGGATTTATGGCTTCAACACAACGAAGATGTTCTTCCGATGAGTAAAGGGCATCCAAATAATGAATGGTAAAACCTGGAAATTGCCGCCTTATGACAGCTGCAAGATACAATAAACCAATATTAGGGAATGCTGTCGCAAAAGGGTTGTCCTCCTCGCATGGCGGATCTGCTAAAACGATTTTAATGGCATCCCTCCTTCATTAAGCGTGCCCACATGATATGTCGGGCATCGCATTCCCTGGGCTTGTAATGCGAACAAGCAGGGCCCCTATAAATCTCGGTGCCCTGTAAAATGTTTACCCCCAACGATAGTTACCCAACAATAGAATAAAGTTGTTTTAAAATATTTTGTGATAAACAGATTCGAGAATTTGCAAAATAATGGCTGTCGAATAATACACCTCAACACAACGCCTCTTTTCAGCAAAGTTTCAAAGCAGTCTAGTCCGATTTAATTATTGAATCTTCCACCGCACCACCAATCAGCACCTTACGATAGACTGCCAACAGTTTTTTTCCAGCCGCCGCCCAGGTAATTTCCGGAGCCGTGGCCAGGGACGCTGCCCGCAGGCGTAGCCGCAACGCGCGATCCTCATCCAATTGGGTGAGCTGGGCCGACAGCTTCGCCACATCACGCGCCTGATGGATCATGGCATTCTCCCCGTGCTGGCAGACCGCCCCCGATGCGTCGGATACCGCCAACACACAACCGCAACCGCGCGCCTCCAGGGTCACCAACGCACTGCCTTCCTCCAGGCTGGGCAGGATGAACACGTCGCTCTGCCGCATTAGCTCCGGCACGTCCGAGCGCTGGCCCAGGCGTTTCACGCTGGGATGCGCCAATTGCGCGGAAAGCTTTTCCGCATACCCCGGGATGAATTCACCGGCGATGTGAAAGGTGCCTTTCACGCTGGCGCTGGAATTCAGCCACGCCTCCAAGGCGTAATGCAGTCCTTTGCGCGGCGCGCACCCGCCGACAAACAGCACCCTCAGGCCCGGGCCGGAGTGGGCATCCTGTTGACCGGCAAAAAAAAGTTTCGCGTCAAACCCATATTGGTGCCGGGCCAGCTTCTCCGGGGGGAAACCCCGATCCCTGAAAGTCTTGGCCACAAAATCAGACGGACACAACAGCCGATCCGCCAGCTGGTATTCTTTTTCCTCCTGGCGGAGATACTCGGCGTTGAAGGCGTGTTCGTGGCCGGGCGGCATGTTGATCCCAAGACGCTCGCATTCCTGCCGGACGACCGCATACGCAAATTCCGTGTGGGCATTCGGCCTTTCCAGAAAGGCAGGAATACCCAGCTCGCGGGCGGTCTGGAGGGTCTGCAAGGCACCCATCGGCCAGACATGCACCACATCCACCTCCGCCGCCATTTTCTTGAGCTGGCGGGAAACCATGGCATCGTGCCAGGCCCACGCCCGGGCATGTCCCAAAAGCCGGTAGGGAATCCGAACCTTCCCCCAGGCGAGCGTCGTCCGCACCCGCACATTTTCTGGCAGCGGTCGGCAAATGGCCCCAGTGAACACCGTGACAGCGGCGCCGGCGGCCGCCAGGCCGTTCACCTGCTGCCAGGCCGTGTTGCAGATCCGCGCCGCGCCCAGCTTGTGGGGAAAACTATAGAGCACCCGGATTGGCTTGTCCTCGTGCGTCATGGGTGCACCTCGACAGGTTCAGGTTTTTCCGGCCGCGCGGCCGTTCCGGCGGGAGCCTCGTCCAGAAACGCGCGATGCCAAAGCTCCAACACCAGCAGGCAAAAAACTTCTTTCGCAAAACTGCCGTCGCGAACGTTGGCCGCCAGCAGCCGGCGCACCTCCCCCTTTTCAAAATAGCCGCGCGACAGGCACCGGTCGGAGAGCACCACCTCCGCCACGTGCTGCTGGAGGTCGCCGCGCAACCACGCTTCGTAAGGCACGGGAAAGCCGGCTTTCTTCCGTTTGAGAATCTCTTCTGGCAGCGACTTCGCAAAGGTGGCTTTCAAAATCCGCTTGGTCTCCCGCTCGCGCACCTTGAATTCCGCCGGCAACGAGGCGGCGAATTCCAACACCACATGGTCGAGCAGCGGCACGCGCAGTTCCAGCGAGTTCGCCATGGTGATCTTGTCCGCCTTGACGAGCAGGTCGTCCGGTAGCCAGGTCCTCGAGTCCACATACAACATCTGGTTCAGCAAGGGCTCGTCCTTCACGGGCACCATCAACCCGCTGACAAATCCGGCCGCCGAGACCGTGGCCGTGCGCGCCAAGAATTCCGGCGTGAAAAAACTTCCCGCATTCCGATTGAAGAATCCCGTCGGCCCCGAGGTCCGGCTGAAATATTGTGTCGCCAGCGGCCGACCCAAGGCACTGCCGTAGCGCCGCCATTTTTCGTTATCAAAAGCATTTCCGGCCCACTGGGCACCCGCGCCAACCGGCCGGGCCAGCGGTCCGAGGGTGGCGCGGATTTGCTGCAAACGCAGCATGTTCGGATAGTTCGGATAACCCGCAAACGCCTCGTCGCCGCCTTCGCCGGACAGCAACACCTTCACATGGCTGCGGGCCAGCTTGGAGACATAATACAAAGCCACCGCCGGCGGCTCGCAGACCGGCTCCTCCATGTGCCAGACATAGGACGGCAGGAAGCTCCAAAAATCAGCGGCCGAAATGCTCGTCTCGTAATGCTCTGTGCCGAAGCGTTCGGCGGCCAGCCGCGCAAAGGGGCGTTCGTCCACCACTTGGTCGCCGTCAAACCCGACGGTGAAGGTCTTGATTTTTTTATCCGTGGCGTGGACGGCGAAGTTCAGGATCGCGGACGAATCCACGCCGCCGCTAGCTAAGATCCCCACTGGCACATCGGCGATCATGTGGTCGCGCACCGCCGTGGCCAGCAGGCCGTTGAGTTCCTCCGTCGCCTCGTCGAAGGATATCTGCCAGCGCTGCTGCGTGAACTTCAGGTCCCAATACGGCTGCTGCGTCACCCTGCCCTGCTCCACGGTCAAGAAGTGTCCGGGCAGCAGCTTGTGGATGTCCTTGAAAAGTGTTTCGGTGCCAGGCAGATAGTGGAACGCGAGAAATTTCCGGATGCCCGGCAGGTTGATCGCGCGCGGCACGGCGGGTTCGGTGATGATCGCCTTCAGCTCAGACGCGAAATAAAACGCCTCGTCCGTCCGGCAATAATAGAGCGGCTTGATCCCCACCCGGTCCCGCGCCACAAACAGCCGCTTGCGCTTCGCGTCCCAGATGGCGAAGGCGAACATCCCGCGCAATTCCTTCACGCAGTCCGGCCCAAATTCCTCATACGCGTGGATGATGACCTCCGTGTCCGAATGCGAGCGGAACACGTGGCCCTTCGCCTGCAACCGCTCGCGCAAAGCCGCGAAATTATAAATCTCGCCGTTGAAAACAATCCAGACGGTTTCATCCTCGTTGGTCATCGGCTGCGCGCCAGTGCTCAGGTCAATGATGGACAGGCGGACGTGCCCGAGTCCGACGTTGCCGTCCAAATGCAGGCCCCTCCCATCCGGCCCGCGATGCGTGATCGCCCCCGTCATTCGCTCGATGTCGCGGGACGACACCCGGGCGGTGGGATCATGAAACAGTTTGCCAGCTATGCCACACATGACGGTTTGATTTCATTGCCAGACCGGACGACTGGAGTCCCGGCGGCGGATCCGGTCTTCTGCGCGGCCCACGATTCCAGGCCGAGGCTCCAGCGCAGAATAGCGAACCACTTTTTGACCGCGCCATAGTTTTTTCCGCCGGACTTTCTTTTTACCATCCCCAGGCCGAGGACGAGCGGCAGACGCACGAACGCGGCGAGCCCGGTGGTCACACGGTAGCCCAACGCGGCCAGTGGGCCGCGATTGAGGCTGAAAAAACGGCAGACCGATTCGCGGGTCATCACCACGGAAAACATGCTGCGCGCGGAATTCGAACTGCCGCCGCCATGATGCGTGATAAACGCGGCGGGATCGTAAAGGCGGTCAAAGCCGGCCTGCTTAACTCGATAGCAAAGATCCAAATCCTCCGAATACATGAAGAACCGCTGGTCAAAGCCTTTGACGATTTCAAACACCGCGCGCCGGACCAGGAGGCAGGCTCCAGAAATGACCTCCACCGGCTTCGGGCCCGGCGATTGATCGGACAGGGCGGCAATGCCCCAGAGCGGGGAAAGCGGCAGTGCGCGATACAAGACATCCGAGTCGAGCAACTGGTTTAGCAGGGTGGGAAACGCCTGCAGGCAACTCGTCTGCAGCGAGCCGTCGGCATTGAGCAACCGGGCTCCGGTGAGACCCGCGCCCGGATGGCGGTCAAGCGTTTGCAACAACTGATCCAAAGCGCCGGCGTGGACCTCGGTGTCGGGATTCAAAAACAACAGATGTCTTCCCTGCGCGCGCGCCGCGCCCAGATTGTTGGCGCTCGCAAAACCGATGTTGTCGCTGCTCTGGACGAAGATCGCCGTCGGAAATTCGCGAGCCAGCATCTCGCCGCAAGCATCGAAGGAGCCGGAATCCACGATGATGATTTCGTGCGACCGGGTCGGAGCGTGCCGCGCGAGAGAGCGCAGACACTGGCGGACATAAGCCGCCGAATTCCAGTTGACGATGATGATGGAAAGCTCCACGAAAATTATAGATATCGGACCGTTTAATTCAGTCCCAGATGCTCGGACGCCCCGTCAGCTTCCGGATTTGCTGGCGATGGACGTAGCTGGAAAAGGCCGAGTCATTGACGCGCGGCGCCTGGCGGAAATATCCGCCGATGAAACCGTAGGCCAGACCGACCGCGCCAAGGAGATAGGGGCGGGCAAAGACCCGCTTGAGACACTTGACCAGCATGAATAGCGGGTGATAGGCGCTGACATAATTGGCCAGCCCGTTCTTGACCCAGTTACGCCAGGCGCCGTCGGCGGAACCGGTGTCCTTGTGCTGACGCAGCTTCAGGTCGTAAAAGGTGCAGGTCTCCCAGCCGAGCAGGTTGGCCTTCAGTTCGTCCACGGTGTCCCAGCCCGGTGTTTTCAGCAGCCCGCCGATTTGGTCCCAGCAGGCGCGGCGATAAATCTTGGTCGCGCCGCGCACATGGAAGCGCGGGTCGCCCCGGCTTTCTACCACAAGGTCGCCGTTTTCGGATTTGCAGATGACGCCACCGCCGATGCCGAGCTTGGAATTCTGCCCGAATTTGGCGAGGCAGTTTTCAAAATAATTTTTATCGAATGAAAGGTCCCCATCAAATTTGACGGCAAACCCCCAGGGCAGATCTCGTCCCAGCTCGAACCCTTCATAAAAGGCTTGGATGACGCCGCTGCCCTGCTCGCGAAAGCCGCGGTCCGCGCGGTGGACCACGCGAATCCAGGCATGTTCTGCCGCCGCGCGATCGGCCAGGGCTCCGGTCTCATCCTTCGAGCCATCGTCCACGATCACCCACAGGAACGGGCGGACGGTCTGGGCCACCATCGAGGCGATCGTCTCGGCAAAATGCTGGCCCTCATTGCGGACGGGCGTGATAACGATGTAAAGGTGAGCTTCCATCAAAAGTTGTTGGCCGACACAAGAGATCCACCCAAGCCGGAACGCCGCCACGTAACCAGGTGTTTGATCATTTTGAAGGTTTCCTGGGGCCCGGCCAGCCAGTCGTAGGCACCGGCCAGCTTCGCCAGAAACATGGCTTGGTCATCAGCGGAATTGATGGGCAGGCGTTTCAAGGTCAAGGGGTCGTCAGGCTTCGCAGCCAGGCCGATTTTCGTCGTCACGTTGCAACCATATCCTGTTTCCTTCAGCGCGGCCACAAACACCTTGGCAAACGCCCGGTCGGCACTGGGAAAGGCGTAGGGATAGGCAAACGAAGTGACGGGCCGGCCGAGCTCCCGTTCCAGCGTCACCTTGGATTCCTTTAACTCAGCACGAATCCGTGGCAAATCGAGCTCGTAAAGTTTGGGATGATTGACGGTGTGGGAGCCAAACTCGATGCCGGCTGACTGCGCTTCCCGCACCTCGTCCCAGGTCATGCATTCACGATCCTTGAAACGACACCTTTCGTGACCAATGAAGGCGGTCGGCAAAAAAACGGTGGCCCCGCATTGGTGCTGCCGCAACGCGGGCAGCGCAGCGGTGTAAAAATCGCGGTAGCCGTCGTCAAAAGTGATGGCTACGGGGCGGAGGGCGGAGGGCGGAGGGCGGAGAGCGGAGTCCAGCCAGGCCAATCCATCGCTCAAGGTGACGCCGCAGCAGCCGTTGTCCTTCAGCCATTGCATCTGTGCGCGGAAGCGTTGCGGGCTGGTGCAAACGCGATAATACGGCGAAACCTCCTCCTCTGGATCCTCCGAAATGCTGTGATACATCAGGATCGGCAGCCGGTCTTTGGCTCCGCCCCGGCCGAGACGCTGGAAAAAATGAAGCGTCAGCAAACGATCAAGGCGAAACGCGGGCATGCAATGTTGAAATCCCGGCGCTGTCAGTTGCCATTGACGCTGGCGGGGCAGAGTGAATCCACGAGCTTGAGATAATCCTTGCTGCGGACTTCCCAACTGTTCCGCGCGGCATAGGCGGAGGCATTGGTGATCAGACGCTGACGGAGGTCGGGGTTTTGCAGCACTTCGAGGATGGCCTTGGCCAGCGCCTCGGGATTCCCCGACTCGAAAAAGCGCACAACGGAGTCATCAAAGTAGTAGCGATCGATCTTGGTTTCCGACACCACCATCGGCACGCCCAGCGACATGAACTCCATGATCTTGGTGCTGTAAGCCTCGTTGCCAAAGGAGTTCGCCCGCTTGGGAACGATGCCCAGATCAGCGCCTGACATCACCTCCGCAATCTGCGACAACGGCAGCGGGTCGAAGAAGCGCACGTGGTCGCCCAGCCCAAGTTTTTGCGCCAGCGCGATCAGCTCGGCCTTCATGTTGCCATCGCCATAAATATGGAACTCGGTGCCGGGCAGCTTTTTGAGCACCGCCGGCATGGCCTGAATGGCGATGTCCAGCCCCTGATGCCAGTGTAATCCGCCGGGGAACATGATGACGGGCTTTTCACGCTGGTGAATCCCATTGCGCCGAAAAAAAATCTTCTGATTGACGTGGTTGATGAAGACGGAACATTTCTTTTCCGGAACCGAACGCGCCACAATGGTCTTGTGCCAGAGATGATTGGAGATGATGACGTGGTGAGAGAACCGCGCCGAGGCCCGTTCGACTTTTTTGAGGAGCCTGACCCCGAAGGAGTTAGGCTTCAGGCCGAACTTGCTGGCGTAAAACTCCGGAACCATATCGTGGATGTCGAGAATGATCTTGGTCCCCGTCAACTTCGGCAGCCAGGCGGCGAACGCGAGGAAGTCGGGGATGTTGTGGATGTGGATCACATCGTAGCGGTGCAGAAAATGTTTCCGCACCAGCTGCGTCGAGGCGGTCAGCCAGAACCGGATCAGGGGCAGGAGATAGCCGCTCCGGCTTTTTTCATTCTTCGCAAACCGGCCCTGGATGTTGTGGACGTTGACCTGGCCGACGCGCTCCACGTCGGGCTGTTGCGCGTGGCGCTTCAAGCCGAGCACATCCACGATGTCTCCCCGCTCCGCCAGCGCCTCCGAATAGCGGTTCACCCGGTTGTCCGTCTTGTAGAACGAATAGGCTACCATGCAAATCCGGCGCTGCGCGATGTTGGGCCGGGGGGTGCGCAACGGGGCGCAGTGACCGGCTACTTCGCGCGGCAAGGCCTGCCAATATTGGCCGGCATATTTGTCGCGGATGTAAGCCAGCAGTTCCCGGTAATGAGCGACGGCAAACTCCCGCTTTCCGACCTTGTCGCCGAAGGCGACGTAATCCGGGTGAACATTGAGCAGCACCATGCCGCCGCGTTCGACGATCCAGTCAATTTTCCGCTTCCAGATGTCGATCGATTGTTCCCGCAACAGGAAGAACATCGTGGAATCCTGCGGCAGCGTGTAGGGCAGCTCAACGTAACCCCGGCCATCTGGCCGGGACACCCAGAACGGAAAAATCGTCTGCACCCCATCCGGCTGCGGTTCAAACGGATCCGTGTCAAACGTCGAGGAGTCATACTGGATATTCAAGTCACCCAACCAGTCCAGATTATGCAGCATGAAACCCGAGCGGAACCCGCTGGCTCCCCAAGCCTGCAGATGCTCGTTGATCTGCTTTGCGTTTTGGGAAAAAATTTCCCGGGACCAATATAATTTGCCGTCATGCCGCAGGTCATGGATGCCGACCTCGAATCCATTCCGCTGCAACTCTTCACGCAACGCCACAGGCGTCTGGTAGCCGCCCAGCGGGATGAAATTAAAGGCGGAGCGAAAACCAAATTCCTGCTCCAGCTGCATCAGTTGCTGACAGCGGTCCCGCCCGCCGACAGCTTCCACATCGTGGGTTAAAACCACGGCGAACTTTTTTCCGTCCGGCCAGCCGCTCCAGCCTTCGGGGCGGCGCCCGGCGATCTCATTGATCGGCCAGACATCCTGGTAGGCGGACCGCAAGGCTTTGACCGACGCCCGGCGCAGCGCAATCCGGAGCGACCAGATTAAATAAGGCCGGAAATAATAATAGAATCGCCTGCTCGCCATAGAAACCCGAGGAGAAAACGCGGAAAAATAAAATCTGGCAACCAAACCCGAAAACCTTAACCCCCGCCACTTCAGCTGTCGCTCAAATATTCCTGATGCAGCCGTTCGGGCACGTATTTCCGCGCCTTGTTAAGCACCGCGATCACATTGGCCTTTGATTCCTTGAGCAGTAAATTGGCGCGCCGGACGACTTCCTGATCGGTCTTCTCCGCCTCCACCACCAGCAGCACCATGTCCATGAAACCAGACAGACGGGGCGTCACACTGGTCTGGGTGACCGGCGGCATGTCAAAAATGATATAGTCGTAATCGCTGGCCTTGAACTTGGGCAGGAGCGTGTTGAACCGCTTGGGCAAAATCCGGGGCAGCTTGTCGCCTTGCGAACGTTCGGAGACAACGTAAAGATTGTTTTGCATCAGGGCACCGCCGCGTTTTTCCTTTTCAAAAGCATCGTCCAAGTGACAACCCGGTTTACCTTTGTAGAATTGCTGCACCGCCCCCTGCTCCGCATTCATGTCCACCAGCAGCACGTTGCCCTCGCCGGTTTCTGAAAGTGATGCCGCCAGCCCCATTGCCATCGTCGTCACGCCCGCGCCCCGGTTGGCACTGGTCACCGCCACCAGCTTCGGATTGTGGATCACGTTCTTGACGTCAAAGTAAACCACGATGCGGTCGCGCAACGCCTCGTAAAAAGAGCGCAAGGAGTGATTGGTGCTCCAAGGGGCAATTTCCAAGGTTGGCATGCCAGCAACTTTGCTTGCGCCATTTTCTGCCCTGGCGGCGCGCGACCAGCGCTGACGTGATCCGTTCCGGCTCACGTCGGGAATGGAAAGGAACAGGGGGATTTTTAATTTCGTCTCGATCTCCACGGGACGTTTTATGGAACGATCCAGGAAAAGCTCAATCAAAAAGGCCAAGCCGAATGCAACAACCAGACCGCCCGCCAGCAACATCCCGGTAATCTTCAAACGCTTCTTTGATTCCGCCGAGGCCGGCGGCGTGGGCTTCTGGATGGGTTGGATGTTGGCGATTTTTCCCGCGGTCAAGGTTTCGCTGAAACGCGCATCATCCAAACTCTTTTGGAGGAATTGCAGGGTATGTTCTTGATTATCCTCCTTCCGCTGCAGGTCGGATATCTTTGGCTCAGCTTCTCCCACTTTGGCAGCCTCAGAGCGAAGCCGATCCAGTTGCATGTTCAAAACCCTTACTTTTGATTCCAGCAAAGCCAGTTGCGCCGGTCCGTCATCCGTTGGATTGGCGGATTCTCCGGTGGCCGCGAGCTGGGAGGCGCCCACGTCAGCCAGTCCCGGGTATTTCCCTTCCAGATTTTTTCTTAGATTCCGGGTCTGGGTAATTTGCGCGCTCACCTCCTTGACCACCACGCTGTCTTCCGAATAGCCCTGGGCCATGAATTCCGCGTTCTTTTTTTGCAGAACCGCCAGTCGGGAGCAAACCCGATTATATTCATCCACCTGCTCGTCCGGTATTTCCACAACTGCCACCGCGTTCGTCGCCGGCTGGCTCCTCAATGAAAGAGGGGTGTCTCGGCCCGCTGTCGCCCGCCGGGTTTCCAAATTGAGTTCAGCCTCCAAAAGCTGTTCATGGATTTTGGCAATCTGTTGCGCCACAGACTTCTTGGTATCCTCCAAGAAGATAATACCGGCATTGGTTTTGGCCGCCATCAATTCCCGTTCAGTCTGGGCGATCTGGGCGCGCAACTGAGTGGTTTCCTCCGCCAGAAAATCGTCCGAAGTGCCGAGCGCCTGATGAATCTCGGAATGTTTGGTAAGGTAACCAGCAATGATTTCGTTCAAGACCGGCTGCACCACGGTGGGATCGGGATGCTGAAAAACCAAACTGATGACGCTGCTATAGGGCGACCCCTCGACTTGGAGACCACCGCGCACCACCGCCGCCGCCGTAATAAGATCCTTGCCCCCCCCGGCCTTGGCCAGGATTTTTTCCGGACCGATCGTCGCGGCCACTTGCTGGGCCAAATCAAAGCTCCTTAAAATTTCCATTTCGGAATTGATGACCCCGACACCAACCACATCGCGGGTGGTGGTCATCGACGAACCATTATCCGGAGCACTCACCGACCGCGTGTCGGTAATATACCGGACAAACAGCTCGGCCTGGGATTCATAGAGCGGCGGATGTGAAAAATAGAATGCAGCCGCCGCCACGATGCCTGCGATGGCGATGGTGATGATTTTCCATTTGTGACGGAAAACCACGAAGTAAACATCGCCCAAGGTTAACCCCGCTGACGATTCGCTCTGTCGGTTCTTGTTATTCATTTTTTCCACTTATAAAACTCAAGCCCAGTGCTTATACAATACCATACCAGCCGTTCGGGCCAAACAGTCCGGCATTCGGCGGAAAACCTGCGTGTGCCAGCCAGCCGTTCCATCCACGTCCGTCACAAACTCATTTTTGCGGAGATCAAATTTCATGTATTCAATCCTGTGCTCAGCAGTTCCCCAGCCAAGTTTGAATCTTCTCAGGCCTTCATTGCCAATCGAAGTGCGCCCAAAATCCAGCCGCTTAGCCCCGCGGCGCAGATGCTCTTTGATGGCCGCCCACATTACCAGATTACCGCCGCGCACATCCTGATAAGTCTCGTCCGAGGCGCCGAACTTATAAATCGCCTGATCGCCAAAATTAAAATAGACAGCACCAGCAACCGGCCGGCCCTGATGCCTGGCCAAAACCACTATTCCCAAGTTCTGCGACAAAATATGCCGGTGAATGTTCAGGAAAAAACAGAACGGCTGCGGCGGCAGACCGTGTTTTTTACGCGTCTGGCATTGCAGCGCATAAAAGATTCGCACGGCTTCCAGACTTTGCAGCAATTCCACCGTTACGCCCGCTTTTTCCGCTTTGCGGATCGCCCGCCGCACGGAACTGTCCAGGCGGGAAAACAGCCCGTCTTCGCCCGCCGTCAAATCCAACGCATGCCCGTAAAATGAAAGTGAGGCCGGGACTTCGTGCAACAGTTCCCGCCCCCCCCGAATTTCGATATATTTCCAGCCCCGACTTTTGCCAAATTCAACCGCGTCTTCAAACAGTTTTTCAAACGTGCCGGCCTCTGCACAAAGCGGCTCGCAATCATCTGTAAACGGCAGGCTGATTCCCCGCCGTCCTGTCAACCAACTGTCCACCTCCATCAACGGCAACCACGAACTTACGCCGCCCGCCCGTCCCGCGCCAAAGTAAACCGGCGTGTAGCCGTAAGTGTCAACCAGGACCTTCGCCCACTCCGATGTGTGGAAAAAAGAACGTTTCGGTTGTGCTGCCAGCAGCGCGTTCCAATTGGAATCCTCAAATGGATTGGTCCGCTGCTTTTCCAGTTTGATCAAGCGATTCGCTTCCAGATTCAAGGCAAGCCAGTCTTCACCGACTCACACTTTTGGCGCCGCTGATTTTGCCGTCACGGCTGATTTTACCACTCTGGCCGGATTGCCAGCGACCACTGCGTCCGCAGGCACATCCTTGGTCACCACACTGCCCGCGCCGACCAGGGCATTCTTGCCGATGGTGATGCCGCACATGAGCGTCGCCCCGGAACCGATGGACGCCCCGCTTTTAACCAGCGTTCCGACGCAACTCCAATCCGCTTCCGTCTGCAATTGCCCCGCGCCATTCGTGGCGCGCGGATAACGGTCGTTAATGAAGGTGACATTGTGGCCAATGAACACGTCATCTTCCAAAACAACACCTTCGCAAATGAAGGAATGGCTGGAAACCTTGCAGCGATTCCCGATTTTGGCCCCTTTTTGAATCTCAACAAAGGTTCCGACTTTTACGTCGTCCCCGATTTCACAGCCGTAAAGGTTCGTGAAATCATAAATGCGGACGTTTTTTCCCAACTTCACATCGGGGGCGATCCGCTGATACATCTGAGGTGAAACACTCACGCTTCGCTGGCGCTAAGGCCAATTTTCAGCTTGGTCTTCCGTCCATTCGAGCCGAGGCTCTTTGATCGTGATGCAGCCGTTTTTGGCGCCGCGACGCGTGCGGTAACGGCAGCCGATGACGGCAGCGTTGAGCTGATGCCGTTCCAATTTGAAAACTCGACGGCGGCTCCACCCAGCCTCAAGGATTCCGAGGAAGCCTCCAGAATCCGGACCAGTTCCAAACCCTGTCTGCCGCAGCTCAGCGGCTTGGTTCCTTGGTTGATACAATCCAGGAAATGCTGGCACTCGGTTTTCAGCGGTTCTTCCTGCTTTATGTAGGGCGCGTAAACATCGCCGTAATGATAGGCGTAATGGAATTCCGCAAACGTGTCGTAATGCGGCGGACGCTCGACCCGGGCATCAAATACGCGGATTTTTTCCAGCGGCGCCACGTCGTCATAAACAATCATGCGCTTGCTGCCGACGATGGTCATCTCCCGCACTTTTCGCGGATCCAGCCAGCTGCTTTGAATGATGGCAGTGCGCCCGCCGGCGTAGCTCAAGCACATGGTCGTCACGTCCTCCACGCCCGGCGTAATGTGCGCGCAGCCGCGGCAATTCACGGTGACCGGCTGCTCGCCAATGATATGCTGGATGATGGAGATGTCGTGCGGTGCCAGATCCCACGCGACATTGATGTCCTTCTGGAAAAGTCCCAAGTTCAAGCGGCGGGCGGAGATATAGCGGATTTCACCAAGGTCGCCTTTGGCGATGATCTCCTTGATTTTGCGGACGGCCGGTGAATACAAGAACGTGTGGCCGGTCATCAGCACCAGGCCCTTTTTTTGGGCGATTTCCACCAGTTCCTCACACTCGGCGGCGGAACTCGCCATGGGCTTTTCAATGAATGTATGTTTGCCCGCCAGCAGGCTCGCCTTGGCCAGCGGAAAATGTGTTTTCACAGCGGTGGCAATGATGACGGCATCCAAGCCAACGCCATTCAGCATGTGATGATAATCGGAGGAACCTTCCACTTCCGGATATAGCGACCGAAGGTGCGCGAGGCGCTTTTCGCTCAGGTCGCACATCATCTTCATGTCACAATCCGGCAAGGATCTGAAGTTACGAACCAGGTTAGGTCCCCAATAACCACATCCCACAACCCCAACTTTTATTTGTTTAGCCATATAGATTCCTTTTTAATTTCCTTCTATGTTCCGTATCCGTTCCTCCACTGACCACGGTCATGAAAGCGGCGTCTGACAAACAGACTCCATTGCTGCCGGAGCGGGCCGGATCGACGGATCTCGACTGGGCCGGCTGCTGGCGGGAATTTTTTTTTACCCACGTATCCCACATCTGAATCACCAACGCGGGAACGGTTTTGAAAATGATCTTCAAATCCAGCCAAAGCGTCTTGGTCCGCGCATACTTGATGTCCAATTCCATCATTTCGGTGAATGTCGTCCGATTTTTTCCGCTCACCTGCCAAAGACCAGTCAGGCCCGGCAACGCATTGAACCGCTCCCGCTGCCATGGCAGATAGTTTTCATATTCGTAGGAGACACAGGGACGCGGCCCCACCAAACTCATGTCGCCGATGAGCACATTGATGAGTTGTGGCAGCTCATCGAGGCCGGAGGCTCGCAGCAATCTGCCGAAAGGAATGATCCGCGGATCACCCTTCGAATCCATCTTCATCATCGGCGCATCAGAATTCATCAACTGATTCAAATGTCCCCGGTGGATCCCAGTGTCCGCGTTGACGAACATAGTTCTGAATTTGTAACACAGAAACCGACCGCCCAAGTAACCGATCCGCTCCTGCTTAAACAGGACTGGTCCGGCAGAAACCATTCGGATGATCAGGGCGATTAACATCATCAATGGTAACAGCAGGGGGAGTGCCACGACGACCAGGATAATATCCAGCCTCCGCTTCCACTGCGGGATCGCAGAGGCCGGAATTGTGATTGGCGGCTGATCAGTTTTTGAAAACGAGTTAATAATTTTAGAAAGGTTGTCCCTTAACCGTGAAGCAGTGTGTCACAAAACGAGACGAACACCGTTCCGACGAGGTTAAATTCTAGTTAAATCATTTAATAGTTCCGCTTCGACGACCAACGCTGTTTCAGAGTAAGGCTCCGCACTTGCTCGTTTGGCTGAATTTGAGCCAAACCAGCGGATTCCCCTCCAAAAACCGTCTTTGGAGACTCAATTATTTGCTGCACCTTCAACTTCAGTTCAACACGTATCCTACCGAGGAGCCGCAGCTAAGATCGGCGCCCGGTCGGCAACCGTGTTCTTTTCCAGAACTATCGAGGCCCGATCCACCTCAACCGAGGTCGGGCCACCCAACACATCTAGCAGGATTTGGACCCGCCGCGTCGCCGGCAACACCCGCAGCACTTTTGCCTGCATTCCGGCAAAGGCTCCGCTGGCCACAATCACCTCGTCGCTGGGCGCCAACCGGTCTTCAATCGTCATGGTTTCTTCGGCCGCAAAGCAATTCTGCAGCTCCTCGATGATCGTGTCATCCACCTTGGGAATTCTGTGCCCGAACCGCACCAGACTGCTGATTCCATTGGCGTGCTGAATTTCATTCAGCCTTTCTTCCATCACACAATGTATAAAAATGTAGCAAGGAAACAGCGGTTCAACCAAACGCACAACCCCGCGTTGGGTGGCGCGCTGAACCCGCAATCGTGGATTAAACACTTTCAAATTTAGATTTTTGCGCACATTCGCGGCGGCAATGTGCTCATGCTTCGGCTTCGTCCGGGCGCAATACCAAGCTAGAGATTGAGCATGCATATAGGAATCCTGTATCAATCGTCGATATAACCTTAAAATACCTTTGCGCCCATAACTCTTAATCAAACAACCCCAAAATCCCGGCCTCGTCTCACTAGGCCCATATAAAATTGTTCATTTAGAATGGTTAACTCCATGGGCGAAATTTTACTTGAAGGCCGATGAACTGTCTGTCGCTGAATCACACTATTGTTAAGTAGTGGTTTTCACTACATGGCGCAGGCCAAAAGCGTATAATATCTATGATTCTGAAATACATCTTTTGTGTTGTCAATTTTCGTTAGTGTCCCATGCGCCCGGCGCTAATTCAATTGTAAAACCAACTGCAAAGGAGAGAATAACGCCCCTCAACGCGACCCAATCATATGCCAGGATGCTAAGGCGCCAGTTTGACAGCGCATCACATCCGTCACCGAAGCACGCCCAGACGGAAAGGTAATCTGTCAACCCAGTGTTACGGACAGTGGAATCTCAGTTGGGGTTGCCGTGGTCAGATCACCGTGAGTCCCGCCGTTCTGGGTGTATTCACCGGTGAACCCGATGTCACCGGTGATGGGAATGGCCTGCGCC
>TBL_comb47_HYPODRAFT_10003629_pt1 | contig 18153 bp, 13 predicted proteins | sample TroBogypolimnion_40_FD_10682 | JGI IMG/M metagenome (IMG submission 10682)
TATTGGACAAGTATGCAGTAAAAACTGGGGGAGGAACCAATCACAGAATAGGACTTTACGATATGGTGCTGATTAAGGACAATCACATTAAAGTTGCAGGTAGTATCACAAAGGCAGTTGAACAAATAAAAAAAAATGTGCCTGCCGGAATGCAGATTGAAGTTGAAACTACTACCATTGCAGAAGTTATTGAGGCATTGGCTGTTGGGGCTGATGTAATTATGCTCGACAACATGGACAACAACACCATGAAGGAATGCGTAAAAATCATCGATGGTCAGGCAAAAGTTGAAGCTTCCGGAAATATGACTTTGGAACGGATACGGCAAGTTGCTGAAACAGGAGTCGATTTTATTTCAATCGGACTATTGACACATTCTGTAGTTGCATTGGACATCAGCATGAACATTGAATCAGAAAAAGATTGAACCTTATTATAGACATAGGAAACAGTCTGACAAAAGTTGCTGTATTTGACAAAGGGGAGATTACAGAATTATTTCGTACCGATAAACTCGATTTTGTCAAAGTAAGCCATTTAAGGGATACATTCCCAGGTCTCAATCGCGCGATCCTCTCGTCCGTAGTTAATGTCGATAGGGAATTATTAAAGGATCTAAAGGAAGAATTTGATTTTTTCATTGAGTTCAACCAGGAGACCCCGGTACCGCTTGAAAACCTTTATCATTCAAAAGAGACACTGGGGCTTGACAGGATTGCCGCAGCGATTGGCGGGATTTCACTGTTCCCCGGTAAGAATCTATTGGTGATTGATGCCGGTACTGCGATCACTTTTGACATGATCGACAAATACGGTCGTTTCCTGGGCGGAAATATTTCGCCCGGATTAAAAATAAGGTTCAGGGCACTACATGAGTTTACCCAGAAACTTCCCTTCATCGGCTGTGCCGATCATTGGCCGGAGATTGGGAAAACGACTGAAGAGGCCATCAGGGCCGGAGTTCAAAACGGGATGATCTTCGAAATAGATGGGATGATCAACCATGTTCTTAAAAAATGGCCCGATTGCCAGGTTATTTTAACAGGCGGTGATTCATTCTTTTTTGATACAAAATTAAAAAACACCATCTTTGTAAAATTTGAAATTACCCTTATTGGGTTAAACCGAATTATAGAATATAATGCTGAAAAAAATTAGTTTAACAATCGCAATTGCGACAGTCTTTTTGCTACTTCCTTCCTTGCTTAAAGCACAGGATAAAAATAGCTCCAGCACCAGTTCACCTTATTCACGTTACGGAATAGGGACGCTTAATGGTTATTCTCAGGGGCGAAGTGCTGCCATGGGGGGCATCGGAACAGGTGTTAGGTATGGTTTTCAAATCAATACCGGAAATCCCGCCTCTTATACTGCAATTGATACAATGACCTTCCTGATGGAATTTGGCCTTAATTCAAGGCACACAAAATATGAAACAGGGAGTCAGGAAAACGGAAGCAACAATGTGAATTTCAACGAGCTTGCATTTTCGTTCCCGCTGAAAAAATATTGGGCCTTAGCTTTCGGGATCATCCCATTATCGGAAAAGGGCTACAATATTTCATCGATTGATACTACCGTTGGAACAGCGTCAACCTCAATCAGTGGATCAGGATCATTGTCGAAAGCCTTTATTGGAAATGCATTCAATATCGGAAAGCACCTTTCGGTAGGTGTAAACATATGGTACTTATTTGGTACACTGAAAGATAGCTATTATTTATCATTCCCTTACGATGCTGCTGCCTACGATTATCTACTAACAGATCAACTTACTGTGCATAATTTTGGTCTTACTGCCGGTCTTCAATATTCGTGGAAAACAAAAAATAAAAACCAATGGGTATTTGGGGCAACATTTGAACCCAAGCAAAACATGTCGGCGAAATATGTCACCCTTGAAGAGAGGGAGCTTTTTCGAAACTCGACCGCAAATACGCCCATTATTGACACGCTCAAACTTGTCCAGAATTCCCATTCAGGGCTCACTTTACCCTTGAGTGCAGGGGCAGGATTTACCTATTCCTATAAAAATAAGATCACAATAGGTGCGGATATATACCATCAAAAATGGAGTCAGGCTACATTTCTTGGGGCATCATCACCGTACCTTACAAACAGTACGCGATATTCGGCAGGTTTTGAGCTTATGCCCGAGGAGTTCTCAATCAGAAGTTACTGGGACAGGGCACAATACAGACTAGGCTGCTTTTATGAAAATTCTTACCTTACGATCAACGGGCAACAGATTAAAGGTTATGGGGCAACATTTGGATTAGGATTGCCTTTGAGCCGCTCCCGTTCGGAACTGAATTTTTCTACCGAAATAGGCAGATTGGGCTCTACGCAGAATAATTTGATCCAGGAGTCGTATGTGAAATTTAGTGTTCACCTAATGCTTCAGGACAGATGGTTTATAAAAAGGAAATTTGACTAAAAATCGATGAAGCCCCAGTTCAGATCATTCATAATGTTCCTTTTGATCGGCTTATTGGGCATTAATGGATGTTTAGCCAGGTCAAGAGTGATTAAGGGCACAGTTTACACTCCCGAAGGTAAACCTGCGGCGGGAGTTCTCGTTACAGCAGATCGCTCAAAAGACAGGTTCTATACAAGTTTCGATGGTGCCTATGTCCTTGTAATCGATTTTAAATCGAGCTGTTTAAAATTTAAATTTTCAGACAGGGAAGAAAAGCTCGATATAACAGGAATCAAAGACGATGTGATTAATTTTGGAAGGAAAGCTGAAGCAACAAATACTTCACCAATTAAAAACGGATCAGATAAACATCGTTTAGGTTCATCACAGTTAAAAGCTATTAAAGAAGAGGACGTGAATCAAACATTTCAGTTCAGGGCAAATACCCTGGGAAATAATCATTCAATTAGAGTTTGATCAATGAGCTTTCGATCATACATATCTATTTATTTTTTAGCAGTTAAATCTGCGTTGTGGAGAATTGGGAAGGTAGCTGTTACAATGGTTACTGTTCTATCGGTATTTTCATGCAGTTCGAAGGTTGAATCAGAAATACCTTCCGGACTCCTCAACAATAAAAAAACTCCTTCGATAGAGGCTACAGATTTTGAAACTTTTTACACCGATTCGGGTGTAGTCCGCTATTTTCTTAAAACACCGAAACTTTTGATTTTTGATCAGGAAAAAGAGCCTTATAAAGAATTTCCGGAGGGATTTCATCTTCAGCAATTCGACGAAAACAAAAAACCCGTTTCTGAACTATCCGCAAATTATGGAAAAAATTTTGAACGTGAACAAAAGTGGCTGGCTACGGGAAACGTTGTAATGGTCAACAATAAAGGGGACACGCTTCGCACTGAAGAACTTGTCTATTTAATTAATGAGGATAGGATCTATTCAGAAAAGTTTGTCAGTATAAAAAAAGGGGATCAAAGTATTATTGGAACGGGTGGATTTGAGTCAGACACGCAAATGAAAAAGTGGGCATTTAAAAAAACAAAAGGCCAAATCTATGTTGATGAACAATAATACAGCCTTTAAACCATTGAATAACCTGATAATAAATAAAATAGCAGATAATAGTTAAAATTCATGCTTTTTGGACAATTTAAAAGTTGAATATTACTATATTCGTACCCTCATAAATTAAGGTAAAAAGTAATAATAAAGTAACCAAATATCGATGGCAACATTACAGAAAATCAGGAACCGTGCCGGAATTGCGATTGCAATTTTCATTGGTATGGCACTCGCAGCATTTATTCTTGGCGACTTGTTCAAATCAACAAGTTCCATTACGCGCAGTAATCAAATGGAATTGGCAGAAGTTGACGGAAAGACAATGACTTACCCTGAGTTTCAGGCTAAGGTTGAAGAACTTTCCGAAATTTACAAAATGAATTCCGGTAAAACTTCGCTTGATCAGGCAACGACCGATCAAATCAGGGAGCAAACCTGGCAAAATACGGTGAGGAACCTGACCATGCAGGACATCTATGAAAAACTTGGAATCGCTGTAAGTTCTGCCGAGCTTTTTGATTTGGTACAAGGAAAAAATCCCCATGCCATCATTCAGAGCATTTTCCGCGATCCTAATACGGGCATGCTAAACCGCAGCGCAATGATCCAGTTCTTGAAATATCAGCAGTCAAACAGCACTGGCAAAGAACGTGCTTATTGGTTGTTTATTGAAAATCAAATCGTCGAAGAGCAATCTTTCACAAAATACAACAATCTGCTTGCGAAAGGGATTTTCGTAACCGGAGATGAAGCGAAAGGTGATCTTAAAGGGAGGAACCATCAGGCCAATATTCAGTTTGTTGGCAAATCGTTTGCCTCAATCTCCGATAGTACTGTTAAAGTTTCGGATGAAGAACTGAAAGCATACTATGATAAAAATAAGGAAAACTACAAACAGGAAAATAACCGCAATATCGAATATGTCACATTCCCGGTTGTAGCCTCAAAAGCTGACGAAGACAAACTGATCAAATGGATCACAGACATCAAAACAGAATTTTCGACCGTTGAAGATCCCGCAGCATTTGTAAACATTAATTCAGATGTTCCTTTTGACGGTGCCTATTTCAAAAAAGACGAGCTTTCACCTGAACTTGGAGCATTTGCTTTTGCAGGAAAAGTTGGTGATATCTATGGCCCGTATAAGGACAATAAGAGCTGGAAACTTGCGAAGATTCAGCGATTCGATGAACTACCCGATTCAGTAGAGGCGCGTCATATCCTGATCCGCGTCAACTCTCAGGCAGAATTGGCTAAAGCTCAGACGACAGCTGACAGTCTTAAAAACCTGATTGTAGTTAAAGGTCAGAAATTTGAAGATATAGCACGTGAGAAATCAACTGATACAGGCTCAGCTGCAAAAGGTGGTGATCTTGGATGGATCCGCAGGGGAATGATGGTAAAACCATTTGAAGATGCTGCATTCTTTGGAAAACTCAATGATATTCAGGTTATTAAAACTCAATTTGGTATTCATCTGGTACAGGTGACCAACCGGGGGAAAACAGCTCCAAATGTACAGTTGGCTGTGATTAACCGTTTGATCGAACCAAGTAGCCAGACATATCAGGCAACCTATACTGCAGCTTCGAAATTTGCAAGTGAAAATCAGGATGTTAAAAAATTCAATGATGCTATTACAGCTCAGGGATTAAATAAGCGAATTGCGAATATCCGCGAAAATGACAAGGAAATTGCCGGATTGGAAAATTCACGTTTGTTGATCCGTGCCGCTTATAAAGCTAAAGTTGGCACAGTGATACTCAGTACAGAAGGAACCCCAATTTTTGAATTGAGAGACCAGTTTATTGTTGCCACTTTAACTGGTGAACAGGAAAAAGGGATTGCTTCATTGAGTTCTGTTAAATCCCGCCTGCAAACAGAAGTGAAGAAAGAGAAAAAAGCACAATTATTGGTCGAAAAGATGTCTGGAAAAACAGATCTTAACCAATTGGCATCTGATTTAAAGGTAACTGTGGGAGAAGCTCAGAATATTAGTTTCGAATCCTATTCAATTCCTGCTATTGGTTACGAACCAGCAATCGCAGGTGCAGCTGCAGCACTTGAAGCCAATCAGGTTTCCAAACCTGTGATCGGCAACAATGGCGTTTATGTGGTTAAAGTGACAAGTGTAAATCCAGGGTCTGATCAGGATTTGGCAGGTGATAAACAAAGATTATCTGCTTCAATCAATTATCGGGCAAATACGCTTGCCTTTGAAGCTTTAAAAGAAAATGCAAAGGTTGTTGACAAACGTTCAAAATTCTATTAATCAATAGGTTATCGATCAAAATAAAAGGAGGATGCCAGAAAGGTATCCTCCTTTTATTTTGTAGACCATCCTTTACACAGTTTCTCAATTTCTGAACTTCAAAAGATATATGATGAATTCGGTCGAAATTAAGAAATTCACAATGTAACGACAGGTTGACCGGATCAATAAAATTTATAGATTTGTGCACAAAAATTCTTGCACATGTTGCTGTTTCTTTCACTGATCGGTATTTTCCTTTCGATTGTCCTGTTGTATTTCAACTCCCAAAAATATACCTCCAGCATTTACCTGGGGGTATTCTTTTTGCTTGTCAGCTTGTACGGGTTAAACCAATATGTCCTGTTGTATTCCAAATCGATCATACTAGTCAGCCTCATTTACACCCACATTACATTTTTGTTATATCTGATCGGACCAGTTTTGTATTTGTATATCAGAAGTATAACATCAGATAGGGACAATTTGCAATTGAAGGACTTGTTTCATTTGATTCCGATGCTGATCTATCTTGTAGCAGCAATCCCCTATTTGTTTAGCTCTTATTCCTATAAAGTTGAGATTGCCACTTCTATTCTCAATGTTGATGGTTTTTTAACCACCTACAACGCTACCATTTTGTCCAAAATATTTTCCAATGCAGCAGTCTATATTTTCAGACCTTTCCTTGCGTTTGTATATACTGTTTGGTCCATTGCAATTTTTATCCGTTTTTTAATCAAAAAAAACAAATCATTGGTCTTCGTAAAGCAGGAGTTTATGACCAAGTGGCTATCCGTTTTTTTAGGGTTTCAGCTTTTATTAATAACATGCCATCTGTTAATGATGACGCAGACCTTTTTATTCCATTTTAAAAACCTTTTCTATACACTGAATACTTTACAATCGTTATCTGCATTGGCTTTGACCGGACTGTTGATTTCTCCGTTCTTCTTTCCGGGAATTTTATATGGCCTTCCCCGCTTGCCCGATTCTATCCAGGAATTACCGCCCAGCATCGAAACAATGATACCAATTGATGAGGTTAAGAGAAATATACCCAATTTCGAATCTGATTACATGAAGCTTATTGAATTTAAAGCGATTTCGTGCTTGAAAGAACGACAACCCTATTTAAATCCAGAATTCAACCTAAATCAGTTTTCGGTACTTGTTCAGATTCCGGCCCATCATCTTACTTACTATTTCAGGGAGATACAAAAACAATCGTTCAGCGATTATCGGAATGAGTGGCGCGTTAACCATGCTAAAACATTGATCTCAGAAGGAAAAGTGGACAATTTAACCCTTGAGGCCATTGGTTTTCAATGTGGATTTGCCACACGTAACACTTTTTTTAAAGCTTTTAAAAAAGCAGAAGGAATCTCCCCAAGTTCCTTTTTAGCCCAAAAACGGTCATATACAGCCTAAAACACCTATTCTTGTATTGATTTTGCAAAATGGATACATGAAGGGCGACCTGCCCGGATATAAATTCAAATTCAAACATGATATTTGTGCAGTTAAAATACAGGCAGGTGAAAACCGGCTTAATCATTCGTGAAGAAGATATTTTCCATAAAATATTGATTTTGCTAAAGTGTGTGTTTTGGTTTTTTATGTTTGGTAAGTACAATCCATTCCGTCAGAAGTAAGTACAGTAATTTTACTTGTTCAGCCTCTATTTACAGACGGATGGATTGTCTTCCATTGAACTGATCAACCGGTCGGTTATTCCTTCCCGCTGCAAAAAAAGTCTGTTGATGATTAAGTTTTGTAAAAGGTTAACCCACCAACCTAATGTTTTTTCCAGTAAGTTTGTACCGTTCAAATTAATCCGTCTATGACTGGTACAGATCAATCGTTTCAAAAATACATTAAAATATTCTGGGGAATCTTCGTAGCAGGTATCTTAATGATTATCATCCTGTTCTCCTTTATTGCAAACGGGAAGCTTGGGTTTATGCCAACTTTAAAGGAACTTGAAAATATTGAGTCGTCACTTGCATCAGAGGTGTATTCATGCGACAGTGTTGTGCTGCGCAAATTTTTCTATAAGGAAAACCGGACATATGTCCCCTACGAACAAATCAGTCAAAACGTTATCACAGCCTTGGTTGCCACGGAAGACGAACGGTTTTACAGCCATTCAGGAATTGATGTAAAAGGATTGGTCAGGGTGCTTAAAGGTGTGATTACTGGAAATGAAAGTGCAGGGGGCGGGAGTACGATCAGTCAGCAATTGGCGAAAATGTTGTTTCCACGTGAAGATGTTGGTAGTAAGGTTGACCTGGCATTCCGGAAATTCAGGGAATGGATCATTGCAGTGAAGTTAGAACGCAATTTTACAAAAGAGGAGATCCTTACAATGTACCTCAATAAATACGATTTTTTAAACCTTGCAGTGGGAATAAAATCGGCAGCCCAGATTTATTTTGGAACAACACCCAGTCAACTTACCATTGAACAGGCAGCCATGTTGGTTGGAATGGCCAAAAACTCCTCCCTTTATAATCCGATCCGGCGCCCTGCCTTGGTACGTCAACGCAGAAATGTTGTTTTGGACCAGATGCGCAAATTCGGGGCGATCTCCAAAGCCCAGTTTGATGAGTTGAAAGTAAAAGATTTAATGCTGAGCTACCATAAAGAAGATTTTAAATCGAGCCCGGGTATCTATTTTACTGAGTATCTGCGGACTATTTTAATGGCCCAAATGCCCGATCGGGCCAAATATGGTGCCTGGCAGAAACAGCAGTTTCACGAAGATTCGCTGGAATGGGCAACAAATCCTTTATATGGATGGTGCCACAAAAATTTAAAACCGGATGGCACACCTTATAATATCCATTCTGATGGGTTAAAAATTTATTCCACCATTGACAGCAGAATGCAAGCATATGCAGAATATTCTGTAAAACAGCATCTTAGTGTTGAAATCCAACCGGTTTTCAATCAAAGGCTGAAAATTTTGAAAAACCGTCCTTTCCCAAATTCCATGACCAATGAAGAGGCAAATAATTTGTTGACTTTCTCTATTAAGCAGAGTGAGCGGTACAGGCAACTCCATAGTCAGGGAATGAATCATGATGAGATTCTAAGGGAGTTTGCAAAACCTGTTGAAATGACGGTTTTCAGCTGGCGCGGGGAGATAGACACAACCATGACCCCACTCGATTCGGTGAAATATAACCTTGGTTTCCTGAGATCTGCGATGATGACCATGGAAACCAGAACCGGACATGTAAAAGCATGGGTGGGCGGCCCAAATTATAAATATTTCATGTACGACATGGTGAAATTGGGGAAGAGACAGGTCGGATCAACTGTAAAACCGTTCCTCTATACCCTGGCAATGCAAAACGGATATTCACCCTGTACGATGGTTCCCAACACAGAGCAGACCTTTTATCTGTATGATGGGACTACCTGGACAGCCAAAAATTCGGGCGATACAGATTATGACGGACAAATGGTTACCCTAAAGTGGGGCCTGGCCAATTCAGTCAATCAGGTATCGGGTTGGGTGATGAAACAGTTTAATCCTGAGGCGATGGCCAACATGATGCGAAAACTAGGAATTATCAGCCCTATTGATGCAGTCCCTTCGATGTTTCTTGGGACTTCAGACGTAACGATCTTTGAGATGGTTGGTGCCTATGGGACCTATGCCAATCATGGTGTCTATACAAAACCAATTTTTGTCACCAGAATTGAAGATAAAAATGGGAATGTCCTTTCGCGTTTCTCGCCCGATCATCACGATGCTATTGATGCAAAGACAGCTTACCTGATGTTAAATCTGATGGAAGGTGTTGTCAATGAGGGAACAAGCCAGAGGCTTCGCCGTGAAGGATTGATTTACGGTGGTTTAACAGCCGATATTGCCGGCAAAACAGGAACGACACAGAACCAATCAGATGGGTGGTTTATGGGTGTCACACCGGAATTGGTCACTGGAGTATGGACCGGTGGCGATTTACGTGCAATCCACTTTGAGGGACTTTCGATGGGTCAGGGAGCCAATCTGGCACTCCCTGTTTACGGTTATTTTATGAATAAAATCTATCGGGACAGAACGTTGGGGTATTCACAGAGTACAAGATTCGAAGTACCGGAAGGATTTAACATGGACCTTGATTGCTCTAAAGTGATGAAAGATGAATCACGGAGCCTTAAAAATGAAAGCGATTTCTTTTAGGGAATATTTAGGATTTGCACATCGATTGCATTTCACCTTAAATATTCCCTAGAATCATAGAAAGTCCTATTTGTAATTTTCAAGTGGTTCGCACGTGCAGAATAAGTTCCTGTCGCCCCAGGCATTGTCAACACGGCCTACCGGCACCCAGAATTTATTTTCGCGAAGCCATTCGAGCGGATAGGCAGCCTTTTCGCGTGAGTAGGAATGGTTCCATTCATTGGCAGTCAACATCTCTGCGGTATGAGGTGCATTTTTCAATACATTATCTTCTGCATCAGCTGAACCGGTTTCCACCTCCCTGATCTCTTCATAGATAAGGTTCATTGTATCCACGAAGCGGTCAAGCTCCTCTTTTGACTCACTTTCTGTTGGTTCAACCATTAAGGTTCCATGAACAGGAAAAGAGAGTGTTGGGGCATGAAATCCATAATCCATCAATCTTTTTGAAATATCTGTTTCCGTAATTCCTGATGCTGCTTTCAGATGGCGGCATTCAAGGATCATCTCATGTGCGACACGGCCTTTCTCACCCGTATATAAAATACCATAATTTCCTTTTAACTGTTCGGCGATATAATTGGCATTCAAGATCGCAATTTTAGTTGCTTCAGTCAGTCCGTCGGCCCCCAGCATTTTGATATACCCATAGGTGATCGTCAATACAGAGGCACTGCCCCATGGCGCAGCTGCTACAGCGTGGATCCCCACATGGCCATTGTTCATGACCGAATGGGCAGGAAGAAACTCGACAAGGTGCTGTGCAACACAAATGGGTCCGACTCCTGGGCCACCTCCTCCATGCGGAATGGCAAATGTTTTATGCAGGTTAAGGTGACAAACATCTGCACCAATGCGGCTTGGATTGGTCAGTCCCACCTGTGCATTCATATTGGCACCATCCATGTAAACCTGTCCTCCAAACTGATGGATAACCTGACACATTTCGGTGATCGACGATTCAAATACACCATGAGTAGAAGGATAGGTCACCATAAAACACGACAAATCGTTACTGAACTCAGTCGCCTTGATTTTAAGTTGTTCTACATCGATGTTACCACGTTCGTCGCAAGGGACCACAACCACTTTCATGCCGGCCATTACCGCACTAGCTGGATTAGTCCCATGAGCAGATGATGGAATTAAAGCAACATTACGATGACCTTCACCCCTGCTCTTGTGATATTCACGGATAACCAGTAATCCTGTATATTCGCCAGCAGCACCCGAATTGGGTTGCAGGGAAATATCTGCAAAGCCTGTAATCTCTGCCAGGTCACGCCGAAGTTCTTCCATCATTTCATGGTAACCCATTGCCTGGTTTTTTGGAACATAGGGGTGTATCCCATTAAATTCGATCCAGCTAAGCGGCAACATTTCGGTTGCGGCATTGAGCTTCATCGTGCATGACCCAAGTGAAATCATCGAATGGACCAATGAAATATCTTTCTTTTCGAGCCGCTTGATATAACGTGCCATCTCGGTTTCGGAGCGGTATTTACTGAAGACTTTCTGCTTCAGAAATTGAGATTGCCGCTGAAATGAAACTTCAATTGATTGGTTTTCAGGAATTAGATTAAACACCGGAACTGGTTTGTTGGCCGCTTTTGCAAAAACCTCCACAATCCAGTTAATGTCCTCAATATTTGTTGTTTCGTCGATGCTTAAACCTATCTGGCCATTGGGAAAATAGCGGAAATTCATTTCAAGGTCGAGCGATAACCACTCAATATCCTCCCGTTTTACATGCCGTGGCAAATCAATTCTGATTGTATCAAAGAAATTCTGGTTCACCTGGGTATATCCGAGTTTCGAGATTGCCGCTGACAGAAGGCACGCAATATTATGAACCCGGTCGGCAATCGCTTTGATCCCTTCAGGTCCGTGATAAATTGCATACATCCCGGCCATTGTTGCCAGAAGTGCCTGTGCCGTACAAATATTGGAGGTTGCCTTTTCCCTTTTAATGTGTTGTTCGCGCGTCTGTAGTGCCATCCTTAGCGCATTTTTCCCATTTACATCTTTCGAGACCCCAATGATCCGACCCGGAAGATCGCGTTTATATTCATCACGGGTTGCAAAAAAAGCAGCAATCGGGCCACCGTAACCCATTGAAACACCAAACCGCTGTGAAGAACCAAAAACAATATCAGCGCCCCATTCACCCGGAGGTGTTAAAAGTGCCAGCGACAACAGGTCCGTTGCGACTGCGACTTTGCACCCTTTCTGCTGGACTGCTTTTGTAAATCCGGAATAGTCTTCAATGACACCGTCAGAATTTGGGTATTGCAAAATAGCGCCAAACCAGTTTCCATCAGTAGTTGCCTCCTTAAAATTCCCAACTTTCAATTCGATCCCAAGCGGCTCTGCTCTTGTAATTAAAACATCCAAAGTTTGTGGCCATACCAGTTCGTCAACAAAACAGATATTTGCACCGGCTTTCTCCTGAGCCCTGGAACGCAATGCATACATCATATGCATGGCTTCGGCAGCGGCAGTGGCCTCATCAAGCAACGAGGCATTTGCCAGAGGCATAGCGGTCATTTCGCAAACCATCGTCTGGAAATTCAATAAAGCTTCCAACCTTCCTTGTGATATCTCAGCCTGATAGGGTGTATATGAGGTGTACCAAACCGGGTTTTCGAGAATATTTCGCAGGATAACTGCAGGGGTAATTGTATCGTACCACCCCATGCCGATATATGTATTGAATACTTTGTTTTTCTTCGCGAGTTTTAAGATTTTCCGGTAATATTCCCGTTCAGTGAGTCCGTTTGGAAGGTTCAAAGGTTTTTCGAGCCTGATATTGGCCGGGACAGTCTGATCGATCAATTCGTCAAGCGACTGAACACCTACTACCTTTAACATTTCCTGAATATCTTCCTCGCGTGGCCCGATATGGCGGCCCACAAATTTATCTATTGCCATCCCAATTGCTTTTAATGATTTGCCTGTGCAATTTTAATACCTTTCGAGGGATTAAAACATGACTTTTTTTACCTGACGATGATCAGTTCAGAAACGGGTTATTTTTCTTCTCGTTACCAATTGTTGTTTCAGGTCCATGTCCGCAATAAACAACTACATCCGGAGGAAGTGTCATCAACCTGCCCAAAATGCCGGAAATCAACTGGACGTGATTTCCTTTGGGGAGATCGGTGCGTCCAACGGAACCATAAAACAGAATATCTCCGGCAATCAGCAGGTGATCAGTTTCGGAATAAAATGCAACCCCTCCCGGTGAATGTCCCGGAACATAAATGACCTTTAAAGTGCTGTTCCCAAAGGTGATCAGGTCGCCATCTTCAAAAAAATGACCAGCCGGAGGTGGTTTTGGCATTGGCATGCCAAACATCATCGACTGATTGGCGGCCTGTTCTAAAAGGAAATTGTCTTCTTTGTGAATTTCACACTCCAATCCCCAGGTTTTCCCAACATAACCATTCCCCATCAAATGGTCGAAATGGCCATGGGTATTGAGCAATTTAACTGGTTTCAAGTGATTAGATTCAATAAACAAATGCAGTTGCTTCTCCTCATGCGGATAAAAACAAGCAGCATCTACGATCACACATTCAAGGGTATCGTCCCAGATTACAAATGCATTGACTGAAACCGGATTGAATGTGAACTTTCTAATGTTCATGTCATGTAAGTTTAACTTATGAAATTTGCCTAATGTGGGCAAATTTACGCAGAAAACGGAAAAGTTCGTCAGTCAGGTTTTCTATTGCTGTAGGAATATCCCACTTTGTGGTGTCGCGAATATCCACATAATTTGAAATTGCCCTTATTTCCAGGAAAGGGACTTTCTCAAAAAGGCATACGTAAAAGACTGCCGCACCTTCCATCGATTCGATATCGGGATCAAAATGGTGTTGTACCCTCGCAATACTTTTTGCGGCACCATGGCTGATATTGCCGGTAATGCCGTGAACATTGGTAAGGTCCAAATGATCAAACGTTGTTGTGTTGATCAGTTTTCCATCCGTAAAAGGAAATTCGTTGGGATCGACAAATCCGGCTTCAAAAACTGTCTTAATATGGTCAGCTTCTTCAATTCCAAAGTCACAAAACTGTTCACTTTTCACATTGACGACTGTTCCAATTGAAATTTCATCCCTAAAACTCCCTGCTATACCTGCATTGATAACAAGGTCATATTGGTTTCGACCTAAAGCTTTTGTAAGGAAAAATGTTGTAAAGGTAGTCCCTAAACCGGTCACAATCAAATCAATATCAAGATTATACCATTTATAGTGAAAAACCGGTCCCCGATTGTCAGGTTCCTGTCTCATGTTCTCGAAAAGCTGGTAAAGTTCAAAACATGTTGCGCCCACAAAAAGAATTCTCATCAGAAAAGAATTGGATAATTAATTTGATGCAAAATTATCATAACGATTCGTTAAACAAATTATTTGTTGATACACTTTTATACTCAGATTATCGAAAAAGGTTAAAAAAAGTTGTTCATTTGTGGGTCAAAAGTCGAAAAAATATTATAAACAAATAATTTACATGAAATTCTCACTGAACAGCAGAGATAACAGAGGCTACAGCAAGGTCGAAGTTTATCATGAAGAGAATATATTAAAAATGGCAGACCATTACCGTGAGATCATTAATTTGCTTGGGGAAGATACTGAACGGGAAGGGTTGATCCAAACACCTGTGCGCGTTGCCAAAGCTATGCAGTTTTTGACCCAGGGTTACAATATGGACCCTGAAATGATCCTGAAATCGGCCATGTTCAAAGAAGATTATCGCCAAATGGTCATCGTGAAGGATATTGAGATCTATTCGCTTTGTGAACACCACATGCTCCCGTTTTTCGGGAAAGCCTATGTAGCCTATATCCCCAATGGATACATCACCGGGCTAAGCAAGATTGCCCGTGTTGTGGAGGCTTATTCGCGCCGTTTACAGGTGCAGGAACGTCTTACAACACAGATCAAGGAGTGTATCCAGAAAACGCTTAACCCTCTTGGTGTAGCTGTCGTTATTGAGGCCAAACACATGTGTATGAGCATGAGAGGGATAGAAAAACAAAATTCAGTGACGACCACTTCAGATTTTACCGGGGCATTCCAGAAAGAAGCTACACGGCTTGAGTTTATCAGGCTCATCAGTTCGGATTTATCGTAAACATCAATCAATAAGCACATTATGAAACTAAGTCTAATCAATAAACATTGTCCTTCGTGTAAGACTTCAATTGGAATTGGTTTCTTCACAAACAGGGAAAGAATTATTCGCTGCCCATGATGCATAAACTTTCTGATCGAAAGTCCGGAAAGAAAACTTACAGGCTTTTTTATCAACGCGTTGGGAACAAATTTTATTGAATTCGGATGGTAAAGAAAATTTATTTGAAATCATTGAAAAGTTAAGTAAAAAACACCATCTGTCAACAACTAATCTACAACAATCCAGGCCTTTCTGATGGTTAGCCAATGTGCGGACAAATAACAGACTGTATGATCCCTTTTTTTGAATTTGATAATTTGTATCTTTGCAACCGAAATTTTAGAACTTAAAACAATGAAGGCATACGTATTTCCCGGGCAAGGCGCCCAGTTTGTTGGTATGGGTAAAGACCTGTACGACAATTCTCCTATGGCACAAGAGTTATTTGAGAAGGCGAACCAGTTACTGGGTTTCCGCATTACCGATCTGATGTTTAGCGGTACTGATGAAGACCTTAGGCAAACCAGGGTAACCCAACCTGCCATCTTCCTCCATTCTGTCCTTCTGGCTAAAACCTTAGGTGATAGTTTTAAACCCGATATGGTTGCAGGACATTCGCTTGGCGAGTTTTCAGCACTTGTAGCAAATGGAGCACTTTCTTTCGAAGACGGACTTCTGCTTGTTTCAAAAAGGGCTTTGGCCATGCAAAAGGCTTGCGAGGCTGAACCTTCAACAATGGCAGCCATTGTTGGTCTCGATGATGAGACTGTTGAGAGAATCTGCGGTGATATCAACGAGATCGTTGTTCCTGCCAATTACAATTGTCCGGGACAGTTGGTGATTTCGGGTTCGGTTCAGGGAATTGAGGAGGCTTGTGAAAAACTGACAACTGCCGGAGCCAAACGTGCTTTGAAACTTAGCGTTGGTGGGGCATTCCACTCACCGCTGATGGAACCTGCCCGTGCGGAACTGGCCGATGCCATTAATTCCACCCATTTTTCAACACCATTATGTCCGGTTTACCAGAACGTCAATGCAAGTCCGGTTTCAGATCCTGAAACAATTAAAGCAAACCTGATTGCACAGTTAACTGCACCTGTCCGTTGGACACAAACTGTCAAAAATATGATCGCTGATGGGTGCACCTCATTTACAGAGGTTGGGCCGGGATCCGTATTGCAGGGATTGGTCAAGAAAGTTGACCGTGCCATGGTAACTGCAGGAATCAATACTTATCAGGGATAGTGAGGGCGAAAAACGGAGTAGGGAAAACGGAGAACAAAACAAAAATCAGCATCTCAAACGAAAGGTACAGAATACCGAATTATCAAACCATTGCGTGATAATTCGGTGCTTTGCACCTTTTGCCATTTTATAGCTTCTATATTACAAATGCCTGGCTCACTGATATTTATAAATTTTTCTATTAAACATCCCTGGTCAGCAAACCCATTTTGGTGAACAAATAAAAGATCAAAGATAAAACGACCCCGATAATTGCCGCGAAAGCCATTCCTTTCAATTGGACAGATCCAATATTGATGCTTGCACCACTGACACCCACCACAAAAGTGATAGCTCCGAGCACCATATTGCTGTTTTTGCTAAAATCAACCTTCTGTTCCACAAACATCCTGAAACCTTGAACGGCAATTACCCCGTACAATAACATTGTGATACCACCCATTACCGGAGAAGGAATTGTTTGAATTGTAGCTGAGATTTTTCCAATACACGAGAATGCGATTGCAAGTAGTGCAGCCCCACGGATCACCCAAACGGAATAGACGCGCGTAATGGCCATAACACCAATATTTTCACCATAAGTCGTATTGGGCGGTGACCCTGTAAAACCGGATAAAAGATTGCTGATCCCATCACCCAGCAGCGAACGGTGAAGGCCGGGATTCTCCATGAGGTTAGCATTTGTAATTTTTCCGGTCACAATTAAATGGCTGATGTGTTCTGCTAAAACTACAATACAAGCCGGTGCGATGATGATGATGGCATTCAAATCAAAAACAGGAGCCTGGAATTTTGGTATTGCGAACCAGGCTGCGTTACGGATCAGTCCTGTATCGACCATTCCCATCGCAAGGGCGAGAAAGTAGCCTGCCACAACTGCTATCAGGATAGGGATCACCTGCATAAATCCTTTAAACATGACAGAACCAAACATACCAACACAAAGAGTGAACATTGAAACAATCAAGACATTCGGGGACACAATAAATGGTGGGACAAGCTGTCCGACTGTAGTTGGCCAAGGGGCAAGTCCCGCCTGCTGGGCAGCTACCGGGGCAAGTTCCAATCCGATAATGGCTACAACAGCCCCCATTACAGCTGGTGGCATTACAATATCGATCCATTTAATTCCCCAAAATTTTACGACATACGAAATAGCGATGAAAAACAAACCAAAGAAGATAAAACCGGACTGTGCATGGCTAAATCCACCATTGGAAGCAATAATGAGTAACGATGGAGATATAAAAGCAAAACTGGAACCGAGATAAGCAGGGATTCCACCTTTGGTTACCCATGAGTAAAGCAATGTACCTATCCCATTCATTAATAAAGCAATAGCCGGGTTAACACCCAATAAGATCGGTACGAGTATGGTTGCCCCAAACATAGCCGTCAGGTGTTGAAAACTAAGAGGTAAACTCTCTAAAACAGTCAGTTTCTCATGAATACCGATAATTCGTCTCGCCATTTTTTGATCTCCTTAATAATTAAAGACTTACAAATATGATTTGCGTATCACTAAACGCGGTGAAAGTAACAATTGTTTTCAAAAATATTTGTCTATTCCTATCTAAAATAAAACTAATCCGACAATCCAGATAACAAGGGTACAAACACAAAGCCCCCTTTATCTTCCTCTGAAAATTCCGTTTCAGTAAGCCTTGTTATGATTTTCATCGTCTGAAGATCACTTTTACCAACAGGAATGACCATGATTCCACCCAGCCTCAGTTGCTGTTTTAACGGCTCGGGAACAAAAGATGCTC
>TBL_comb47_HYPODRAFT_10003631_pt1 | contig 18146 bp, 15 predicted proteins | sample TroBogypolimnion_40_FD_10682 | JGI IMG/M metagenome (IMG submission 10682)
CCAACTCTATTTAGTTCTAGATAGTAGCTTCAAATCCAGCATTTATCTGCCCATAGCTCAGCTGGATAGAGCAACGCCCTTCTAAGGCGTAGGTCGCACGTTCGAATCGTGCTGGGCAGACCAAAAAACCTATATAGAACATAGACTTATAAAAAATAAGGATTTTCAAAAAGTGTTGCACACTGGTTGCACACTTTGTTCATAGGCTATACACTAAAAACTAATTTAAAAACTGAGCTTTTGCATGCCAGAAAAGTCTTCAAAAACAATCGTTATACGAAGCAAAGAGCTCAACATAACAATGCGAGCACGCAGTAGCTATTGGCAAATTCATCTTAAAGTCAAATCATTAAACAAGTGGCTGAAAAAGAGTAGTGGCACTGGTGATGTAATAGAAGCAACCAGAGCAGCTGAAGATTGGGCAGCTGATATTCGTGCATCAGAACGAAGAGGTTTCCCACTGGTCAGTAAAAAGTTCAAGGCTGTTGCAATGACAGTGAGCGCCAAATACAAAGCAGAAATGAAGGCTGGTACTGGAAAGCCAAAATACGCTGATTACCATCGCGCAATTGACCAATACCTAATTCCATTTTTTGGTAACCACAATATTGACAGAATTACGCCAGCCATCATTGCTGAGTTTCATCAGTGGCGCCTTACAAAGGTAGGCAGACAACTAAAGCAAAGCACTCAACACACCCATAATCTTGCGCTTACCAAGGTCTTTAACGAAGCTATTGAGCTTGGTTATATGACAGAGTTTTTACGACCTAGCATGAAAAATACTGGTGAGAGTGGAGAGGCTAGAGGATTTTTTACACATACAGAATTAATTGCACTGCAAACCTATTTACAAAAATGGGCATTAGAAGGAAGAACTGAGACTACTCGTAGCTTGCGTGAATTACTGTGTTTGTATGTGGCATTTGTTGCTGGCACTGGCGTAAGACCAGGTACAGAAACAAAAGAGTTGAAGTGGAAACATATTGAGTTTGTTCAACAGAAAAATACTCGTGTTATTCACATAACATTGCCACAAGGAAAAATAGGAGCTCGTAATCTTATTGCACGCCATGAAATTTGGCACATTCTAGACAAGCTGAGAGCACTACAAGTAGAGTATCAAGAAATTACACTGGATGAGTTGATTGCTAGAAGAGAAGATGCTTACTTGTTTCGCATGAGAGATGGAACTAGACCTTATAGCTTTGTAAATGTCTTTGGCGATGGTATTCGTGCTGCAAAAATGCTGACTAATAATAAGGACGATAAAGGGCGTAGTCTATATAGCCTACGCCATTACTATGCTACTCAGCGCATCTTAGAGGGCTATAGCTACGAAGAATTAGAAACCCAGATGGGTACAAGTGCCAGCATGCTCAAAGACCACTACAACCACCTTAACCCATTAATGATTGCTGAACGATTGGCTGGAGAGCAAGGCACTGCTAATGGTGGTGAGATAGCAGTTAATTTTGCCAATATCGCAAAAGCCAATGTGATTGGCTTGGTTGGTTTGGCTACTGGCGTTTATCTAAGCTTAGAGCAGCAAAACCCAGATGCTGCCAAAGAACTAGAAGAGCACTTGCTCAACAGTCCAAAATCCAGTTAAGGTGATGCATATGACAAACTATCTACCTACGGTTATAAATTCATGAGTAATTTAGCCCAAGACTACTTCAAAGATAGAGCCAGCAAAGCTATTGCCTTGTCTGCTAAACGAGTTAGCGATTTGCGCTTTTTTGAACAAGTGCACCTAAGGCTCAAGGCTGGCGAGGATTTAACTAAAGAAATGCCAGCCTTTAAGCAATACGACAAAAAAGATGCCATTGCCAAAGTAAAAGAATTGGTCGCACGATGCCACCAAGATATAAAGCAAGGCTATTGGGCAGTAGAAGAGGGTATTGCTCAAAAGGTTAAAACTGAGTTTAGAGATGCTGAGCTTGTGCCACGCTATTTTGTGGAATACAAGATCGTTACTAAAAATGGCAAGGTTACAGCCAAGGTGATTACTGTTGGTGCAAATATTATTGTTGAGCTTGAGGCAAGTGGAGACGAATTAAAGCAAGAGGAAGCTATAGAAGAGGCTGGTAAGGCACTGATGTGGGCTAACTTGCAGAAGTAGCTTGTCTATATTAAAGAGCGCACAATGTACTAATGCAATACATTTTGTATGTACTTCTTTTGGTTTTATTATCAGCATGTGCTGGTAGTGGGGGAGGTGGTGGGGCCAGTACCACAACCCCAACAGATGTCAGTGGCTATTCTTCTAGTCAGCTGGCTAATTATGGTTTTACTACGGGCGCTAGAACTCAAGTTCCATTTAGTACACCAACTCTAGTCAGTACATTTAATCCATATTCGAGTAGTAGTGCTGAGGCTAATATCAGTCAGCAATATATTGTGCCAAATCTTACTGGCGATGGCGGTCAGGACATGATCATTGCAGGTCGCCAAACTCAACCAGCAACAGCCGCCACATGGACTAATTCAGCAATTCAATTATTTGATTGGCAGGGCGGAAAGTTTGTCAACGACACAGCCAAATGGTTCCCAGGTGGCATCAACTCTATCTTAGGCACTGACCCCACAGTTCAATTTGCGGACTTTTTTCACAGTGGGCGTACTGACATGCTTGTGGCTCCAAGTACGGATATGAATTACTACGGGCCAAATGGAAGTCAAGTCTTGCTCTATACAAATAAAGGCAATCAATTTGGTCTAACCACTATTCAATTACCCACGAACATTTGGGCGCATGGTGCCACGATTGCAGACTTAACAGGGTCTGGCTATCAAGATGTCATTCTTCCAGACTATGGCACTGCCACAACCTTATTAATGAACAACCATGTTAATGGCTTTACTGCCTACACTAATGCGGTTAATGCCCCTGGTAATGATTTATACACTGGCGCCTCAAGTGCGGCGGCGGCAGACTTTATGGGCAATGGGTCGACTCAAATTGTCATGTCTGACAATGCCTGCCATGCCCATGTTGTTTGCAATACCTCCAGCACCATAATGTATTCATGGTCTATTGATCCCACAACTAAGCTAGCATCATTTGGTTTTATTAAAGAGCTACCAGTACCAATTTTTGATCAAGCACAGTACGCATCATTAGGCGTAGCTAGCCACAATTATCTAATCATCAACAAAGACTTTTTAGGCAATGGCATACAGGATTTAATTGTCTTTAGTCAGCCTGGCATTCCCACTATAAAAATGTCAGCTATTCAGTTTTTACAAAATGATGGCCACGGTAATTTTACAGATGTAACCAATACCATGCTTGTTGGGTACAACATGAATACCTATGGTACATATCATCCGCAGTTTATTGATCTGGGCAATGGTCAAGAATCCATGATTGTCAGTGGTGCTAACTATTCAGGAAGCAATAGTAGTACTCAAATTTTAATTAAACAAACTGCATCAGGGCCATACACAGCGGCATTTCAAAACTTGATTACAGACTTTGCCAGTGAAGCCAATTTGATCGCTGGAATAAGCAATAGCACTAATCAGGTAGCTGTAGTCAAAGACCCTAGTAATAATTTATATCTTGTAACCACTGTGCAATATCAAGCAAACGGACAAAGAGCAATGTCTACCTACCTAAGTTTAATGGGTGGGTCACTTACAACTACCGCGGCACAGACCGCATTTAATGCGGTTAAAGCACAGTGGCCTTGGATGACTGATGCACAGGCCAATAGCATTCTTGCTAAAACATCAACTAGCTATATGACTGATGCAGGTGCAGGACTTGTATTAAATCCAGATGCAATCAAGGGACCGTTTGGTGGCTTGTCCGTTGCTACTCGTGCTGGTGCAATGACATTAAGTGGTGGGATCAGTGGTGTCAATCTTGGCAGTCTAAGTCAGGTACAGGCCATGGACACGCTAGGTCGAAACTTTACAGTTAATTTTGGCAATAATAATTACATGGGTCCAAATAGCTTTGGTGTTAACTCAGAGCACATTGACCAATATGGAATGACCAGCCATGCAGAATATTTGATCAACGGTAGTGCCAGTACAGTGTATTCACCATTTGGACCAATGCGGTTGGGTATTGAAACCCGCAATCAATTTAACACTATAGGTGCACCAACACCACCAAAAGAGTTTGGAGATTCATCTGGCAACCAAGGACTATATCTAAGCACAACACAGCCAAGACAGTACACCATGGGCATACCTGAACTGTATAGAAACGGCAACTTTTATACAGGTACGCAGTACACTAATTTGAACACTAATCCTTGGTTTAATTTCTCTGGTGCATTTGGATCTGTGCAAGGTAGCGGTACTTTGGAACAGGTAGCCACCTACGCAAAGAATGGCTTTAGTGCGCAGGCTGCAGTCATGTACACCACAACTAATTTTAGGTCTGGCATGGTTACGCAGGTAACTCCTATCACAGCTGGTTGGGCTGAAACAGGATATAGATATACAGACCATTCGTCTTTTGGAGACTTAGGCTTATATCTAGGTGTTAAGCCCGTGATCTTTTCAGGAAATATTACAGCTAGTATGCCAACAGGTGTTGACAACTCAGGTAACTTAACTTATTCGACACAAAAGATGGGCGTCATGAGTTCAACTGTGCCGTATGCTCGAGCACTATATACAGCGGCAATAGATCGACACAGTAGTTTTAGATTGTCTGGAATGGCTGCGCCTAGTGGACTTTATCGAACAATGGCAGAGTATAGATATATTTTCGATTAACCATTCAAAGTAAAAAAGTATGGGCGTAGTGAAATTAAACTAGTGAATTAGCAATCTGCACTGCTCTTATTTGTTGCTGTGCCTTAGCAATCTTTTGCCTATCGCGCTCAGCCTTCAATTGCTTGCTCACATTATCTTTTTGTAGCTTTAAGCTATTAATGCGCGACTGTGCTGGAGTTAGAGGTTTTTTTGGAGCAATAGTTGCAATCTCTTTAACAAGCATGCTAACCACCAATCTGCGAAGGAATGCTAATCACATTATTGGCGCCAAATTGGGCTTGTAATATTTTTAGTGCAAAGTTGGTATTGTCAGCAAACACAATAGTTGTAACAATTATTCCACTTGCTCTAATAGTTGCCTTAAATTGTTTCATAACAATATTTATTACTTTAGAAATCCGTACGCCTTTCCACAGTAATTCCATGCATACACACCTTTCCATGGATCTTGCTGGATAGCTTGGTCAAATCTTTGCATAGCTGGACCCCAAGCTGCTAGATAGTCGTTAATTTGACTTGGTGGAACATATTTGGACATGCCTTCACCCAATGCTTTAGACCAATATGATCCATTTTCTCCAAACTTATTCATTTCTTGGGCGTCTTGTTGATTTTTCCATTGCCCATCTTGCCCTTGAGCTGGTCGTTGCATAATTTGCACATAAAGTTGATTTGTTGCTAACTGCAGCCTTGAGCCAACAGTGGCGCATGAGCCTCGTATAGTGCCTTCATTCTTTAAATCAATTAAGCCAGTTTTATCAAAAGGTGCAGCACTAGATATGTTGGAGTAGGTAGCTAAGACTAGAACTAGTAATTTAATTTTGTTAAAGGTGATTAGTCGCATGTAAGCTCCTTTTGATAATCTTCAGCTTATCCTTTTAATTACAGTTGTAGTCATAGCATTTACCCTATAGTTACTTGCCAAAAGCCTTTCGTGTAGCAGTGCTGACTTCGTTAATAGCATCATCAAACTCACCATTCAGCACACAGTCCTTTAATAGCGTAAGAGTTTTAATTAGCTCGTCCCCATTGTTAACTTCAATCGCATTTAAGCCCTTTTTCTTATCTAGGATAAGTGTTTTAGCGCCATACTTAACTGCTAAATTAATCTTGCCACTATCACCAACCCAAAACCATTCTTTAACCCTTTTTACAGTTTCAATCGTTTTTCTTTCGCCAGTATGTTTATCTGTAAAAGTTTTAAGGTGTTTTGGCGCATAAGTCTCACCATTTTTTTGTGCTTCACAAAGAGCAATTTGTTGATGAATAGATGAAACAAGTTTATTTCTGCGAACTACGATTGGTGCAACTGTTTGATGCCTTTTGCTTGCTACCAATTTCATGCTTGTTAATGTGCTCATTTCATATTTCTCCTATTAAGTTAATGGGCACATTAAATTTATTACCAAAATAAGCGTTTGGACGACCTCAATTTGCCTGTAAAAACCTAATATTTCACCTAAAAATATATGGCTTTATTTGGTCTTGCATAAATAACTATACAAATGAGACATAAAAGTTGGCACGCTGAATGTAATAGTGCTGCGAAATCTGTTCTGATGTGTGACAGTACGCAATTGAGTTGCTCATTACTCGCTGTATCGCACTACCTAGCTTGATGCTAGATGCCTTAAATGTCACGCCACTGCGTAGATACATTTGCGATGCTGTAATGGTTAGTAGCGTAGCGATATGCGAATAAAGTGAGTGGGATGCCACAATTAAACCCATAAATACTCCACAAAGCTACTGATATAGGCTGTGGAAGTGTTGCGTTAGACGAGCACATAAAAGGTGATAGCAAAACCTACCTTCTCTTGTTAAATCAAGTTGTGTGTATATCAGTTGTTAATCCTCAGTAAAGATGATTAGCTATAAGCCACGCTTAATGGTAGAAGCGTGGCTTGTACTTCCTAGTAAAGTCATCTCAAAAGCAAAAATAACAAAAGAAATAAGAGAAAGTGTGGCAAGCAAAAGCGTTAGCTTTTGCGAAGACACAAGCTAACGAAGTTAGCTTTTAATAAAGATAATTGTTTATTAAAAGTTAAAGCAATTTTTTCTTTTTTTCATCAAATTCAGACTGACTAATAATCCCATCATCCAGTAGTTGCTTGAATTTTCTTAATTCATCAGCTGGACTTAATTGTTGAATATGAGCTTGAGAATTATTAGATTTTAATTCTTGGATCCTATTTTCTATATATGCTTTTGCCTTAATTACATCGCTAGCAACTCCCTTGCTATAAACAAAGGTGTTGTCAAATGCATGTGCAAAAAGTTTACCAGCAAGGTTTGTATTTTCACCACCAGAGCCAAATTCTAAAATTCCTTGAATCATAAAACTAGGCTCCTTAAGGTTAATTGCTCCAATTGAGCTAAAAGGCAATGATTTTTCAGATTTGATTGTTACAGCACTCATCAACCCTTTTGGTTTAATTACCACCTTATCTTCGTGAACTTCTAAAATTGCTCTATCACCAGATATGTTGAATATGACAGCCATGCATCCCCCCTTTAGTTGCTTTAAATATTAAAGTTAATAGTAATACAGCAGAGAATTTAAAAACAGCGCATAGACGCTTTAAATCAATCTAGCTTTTTCTGTAGTCTAAATCCCACAGATTCCATAAATAGCAATATGTAAGGAAATACGCAAAACCTTACATTTGCCACTTAAAACAGGGGCTCTCAAGAGAAGTCTTATTAAGGATTTTTCTTTGCGTAAGCTATAGCATCTTGTAGCTTATCGTATTTGTAGTCTTTATAACAATACTTTTCGCCATCAAAAGTAATTCCGTAATTAGATGATTCAACATCAAGCTCTTCTGTTGTAAGCTGAGGTTCAGTTTTTTTTGTCCATCTTTCTTTATATTCCTTTTCTCGCTCTTCTTTAATCAAGTCAAATTCTTCATCTGTCATTGATTTTCTAAAAATAACCATTGGATACTTATAGACTTCATTATTAAGTGCACCTCCAGTGCCAGCTCCAAGAACTGATGAAGATAGCTTGCCTACAAGGGCTTGTGTTACCTTGGCGCCTGTAGTTTTCATTGATTGGGGATTAAATTCAGCTGTCTGCCAATACTCCCAACCATCATCAGCAAAGTAATTGAGAAGATAGTCTAATAATTCCCTCATATTTGAAGCATATGAATCTTCAGTCGCTAGAAATGCTTTATCAGCCCCAATTGCTTTACCCTTGCTATGACTTCCTTCGCCTCTAACAAACTCATCCACAGAAACAACTTTATAGGTGTATTTCATAAGTGCCTTTTATAAAATTTAGTATTAAATCCAAGCAATAAAAGCATATTACGCCTTAGTTAATAGCAATACAGCAGAACACAGCTTAAACAGCGCATAGGGCTTATACGCAAGTCTGTTAATTAATGTGGGTTTAAGACGACAAATCAACTAAATATGTATATGTAAGGAAATATGCAAAAGCTTTGGTTTGTTCTTTAAAACCATGGTTCCCATGCGTATCCCATTGATTCTTGGAAGGATTTAAATTTGACACATTTTTGGCATAAAGAGGTCGTAGAAAACAAACAAATAAAACACAATTTAGCTATTGCAAAGTTATATTTAGGAAAAAACACAATGGCTAAACAAGCAAAAACGCTTACTCAAACAGAGCTACGCAGAGTTTTGGATTACATAGCATCACGCAAGCACAGCACACGCAATAGGGCGTTACTTTTGACCACTTACTTGAGTGGCATGCGTGTGGGAGAAGTAAGTAGTTTACGATTTAAAGATGTTGTGGATGCAGAAGGCATGATAAGAAACGAAATACGCTTATTGGCTGAAAACACCAAGACAAATGAAGCAAGAACAGTATTTGTAAATGAAAAGCTAAGAAAAGAATTAGAGGCTTACGCAGCTATATACACGCCTAAAAATATCAACTGCAAGTTCTTTTATAGTCAAAAGACAGATAGTGATGGATTTACTGCAAATACGCTTACCCAGTTTTTCCACTATCTCTACAAGCGTAGTGGTGTAGATGGCGCAAGTTCACACAGTGGACGCAGAACCTTCATAACCAATCTTGCCAACAAGGGCATCAGCGTGCGTGTATTGGCAAGTTTGGCTGGTCATAAAAGTATCTCAACTACCCAGTGCTACATAGACGTAAATGATGATATGAAGCGTAAAGCTGTAGAGTTAGTCTGAACTATTAGTTGATTTTTTCAATTCTGCGAGTTTTTTAGCATAATTAGCTTGTTTAGTCGCGCTTATACGAGCACGATGCTCAGCTGAAAGGTGCTGTCCTTTCCAGTGACCACCATTATGTTTTCTTAATCCATTTGCATGCAAGTATTTTTGATAGTCACTAATTTCTTTACGACGCTCTTCAGTGTAGTGGGCTTTGAGTTTACTAATACGAATATTCTTCGCATCTTCAGTTTCTTCACTATAGTAGATGCTAAGGTTTTGGAGTCTTTGAGCCATTGCTTCTTCAGATATTGGAACTAAATTCATTCTTTGTTTGACTTCACTCCATTTACTAAACTCTTCCCAGCTTACTTCAGTCCCATTAAGTAGTTTAATTTTATTAAGCATAATTTGCTCCTGTTAATAAACCTTGTTCAGCCATATCTTGCCAATCTTTTTTATCTGCTGAATAGAGATTGCTCAGTTTGATAATTGTGCGCAAGCTTATACGGTTTATGAATTCACGATTACTGTCAATCCACTCTAAAAGCATATTTTTTTCTTTATCGCAAAAGTTAAATTCAACAAGCATGTCTTGTACCAAAACCATATAACAGACTTGTTTAAAAAGACGATCTGGGTCAGTGTCACTAATGCTTATTGTTAGAGCACGATCATGAAGTGCGCTCAAGCGTGATAGATATTTTGCATTCTTATTATCGTAACCAATATTCGTATTTAAAATTACGCTACCATTGAATTTAAATCCATTTGGAACACCCATCCTTTGAAGTAAATGCGTACCTGATGCCCAATGAATCTCACGATTTGGCTTGGTGTCCATTGCTGCTTTAAGAATATTGACACCAGTAACATCACCTAAAAATGTATCGCAATCATCTAAAAACAAGATGTGGCCATTGCTAGAGGCACGATATAAGCTTCCATATAAACTCAAATTGCTTACCTTGCCATTAAGCAGCTCATAACGACCTGCAGCATGCTTCTTAAGTGCTTGCTCTACTGAGTAAGTTTTACCTACCCCAGGTGGGCCTTGTAATATCAAAGCACGACAGCTGTCACTATTCTTTGCCATTGCGCTGATAAACGCATCAGGTTGAAGATAGTTCTTATCCAAACGCTCAAAGTCTGCAGCAAACTCTTTTTTGTAGTTCATTTCGTATCCTTTTCTCTACTAGCTAATGAATACATTATAAAATGGATGGTATTTTTGTGACAAATGGTAGTTTGTAAAATAATCAAAGTGCTAGTATTTTTATATGCCTATATCAACTAAAAAAGCCAAATCTTCTCGTTCTTTTGCGACACGAAAATACCCTGTGTTTGGTACTAGTGTTTTCAACGAGAAAAATCCTCCTAAAACAGTTACCAGCAGCCCTTTTTATTGGTGGTTCAAGTTCCTACAATTAAATGATGAATATTCAAAGGCTGTCAGAAAGCAAGGGACTAAAGTCTCAAAGCAGGTTGTTGAGGATTTTGGAAGGGTTAATAAGACTGATTTCAAATCTTGGTGGAAAACACACAGTCATCTATTCACTGAGCCAGAGACTGACTACAGCTTAATAATTGCTAGGAATAATGAGGAATTAGCTCCTTTTGATAGCAAAGACGTTATTAATTTGGTTGTGCCATTGCATTGGACAAATGTAGGTATTAAGAGAAGAGTTTCCCAATTAATAGATAAATTGGTGCCTAAGACTCCAAAAGGTCAGCCTTTGAGGCCATCTGATGCCACATATAGGCTAGGTAGGAAATGGAGCATTATTGCCTTTGAAGCTGCTTACAATATCTATGTGCTTAAAAAACAGTCAGATCTGGTAGTTTCTCAAGGGGGAAAGAAGATTCCTTGGGCAGATATTGCATTAATGGCAAATTTACCAATTGCAGTAAGAATGAGTCAAGGAAAGCACTCATACGACAAAATTGCAGCAAGAAATGCATTGACTGCAATTGCAATAAGACATTTTGAAAGGGCAGAGGATTTTATAAAAGCTGCAGCAACAAACGAATTTCCTAAAATATTAAAATAATTAAAGGCGTCTTAATGAGTACAAAATTCTTTACTAACCAAGATAGCAATACCTTGCTAGAAAAGTTTCGTGGAATATTTGATAACAATAAAGACATTGTTCAGTTTGATGCATTGGTTGGGTATTTACGGACATCTGGTTATTTTGCAATACATGAACATCTAACTAAATTAGATAAAGTCAGAATAATAATTGGGATAGATGTTGATAAGCTCCTAGCTGACTACACTAAAAGAGGGCTTTTATTCACCCCAAATGAAGAGTCAATATTAGAAGAGGTTGATAAACAGCTTAAAGAAGACATACAAACTGCAAAATATAGCAGTGAAATTGAAAATGGAATTATTCAGTTTATTGATGATGTCTCTAATGGCAAGGTGGAGTTAAGAGCGCATCCAAAAAGAAAACTCCATGCAAAAGTCTATGTATTTCTACCAAAAGGTTTCAACGAGCATAAGACTGGGGCAGTTATTACTGGCTCATCCAATCTAACGGCTGCAGGCATTGGTGCAGAGGATAGAGAAACAAATTACGAATTTAATGTGTTGATGCATGATTATAGCGATGTAGTTTTTGCAGAAGCAGAGTTTGAAAGACTTTGGAATGAATCAGTCAAAGTTTTACCAGAGATAATCAGGGATCTACAAAAGAAAACTTATCTTGGAACTAAGTTAAATCCAAATGACCTATTCTTTAAATTGCTGATTGAATATTTTGGAACAACCATTGAATATGATCCAAATTCAATTTCTGATATGCCATCAGGGTTCAAAAGCCTAAGTTATCAAGCAGATGCAGTTAGTTCAGGATATAGACTTTTAGAAAAGCATAATGGTTTCTTTTTGGCTGATGTAGTGGGGCTTGGTAAAACTGTCATTGCAACATTGATTGCAAAAAAATTCTTTTTCAAAAATGGATTTCCAGAGCATAGATCTAAAACATTGATTATTTGCCCACCTCATATAGAGGAGAACTGGAGAGATACAACTGATAGATTCAAATTGGACAATGTAACCATATTGTCTCTAGGCAAATTAAGCTCAATGAAAAAGCCTGAAAAATTTGATTTAGTAATAGTGGATGAGGCACATAGATTTAGAAATGATCTAACTGGTCAATTTAATGATCTACAAAGAATATGTAAATCACCAACAGAAAAGTTTACTGAAGATGGCGCACCTTCAGTAAAGAAAATAATTCTCGTATCAGCTACACCTCTAAATAACTCACCATCTGATTTGAGAAGTTTAATTTCATTGTTTCAAGATATGAGAGATTCAACTTTAGCTGTTAGCAATTTACAGGCATTTTTTAATGATAAAGAGAAGCGTTATAAAGATGCAAAGAAGCTTCCAAGAGAATCTTCAGTTAATGTTGTTAAGGAAATTTACAGTGAGATTAGAGAAAAGGTTCTTTCTGAAATTATTGTTCGTCGCACTAGAACTGACTTAGTTAGTAATGAAGAATATAAAAAGGACTTGGATGATAGGGGGATTAAGTTTCCTAAAATTAATCCTCCAATACCTGTGTACTACACACTGAGCCCAGCCTTAGATCACTTATACGACCAAACTGTAAGAATTCTATCAAGCAAGGATTTGGATGCACCTCTGTTGTTTACGAGGTATAGGGCTCTAAGTTATCTAAAGCAAGAGCATAAATCAGATATGCCAATTGCAGATCTTGCTGCTGAGCAATTGGCAATGATTATGAGAACTGGTTTAATTAAAAGGCTAGATAGCAGTTTTTATGCATTCAAGAAAACACTAGAGCGATTCAAAATTGCAACAGAAGTTATGGTCAACACTTACAAAAGGGGTGCTGTCTATCTCTCCTCAGATATTGATATCGTCAAGTTGATAGTTGAGGGCGATGAGGACAAATTATTAGAAATGCTATCAGACCCAGATGATGAAAGAGTTAAACAGTATTCATCTGAATATTTCTCAGCATCATTTATAGAGCACTTAGAGAATGATTTAAAAACCTTAACTGATATATGGGATCAATGGTCAGATATTGAAGTAGATCCCAAGTTAGATGAATTTCTTAAGCAGCTGAAGAATAACTTTTTTGATCCAAAAATAAACCATTCTAAGAACAAGTTGGTTGTATTTTCTGAATCAGCTGAAACAATTGACTATCTATACAAAGCTATAACAAGTCATGGTTATAACAAAACTTTATTGGTGCATGGTGGTAACAGAAAAGAGCAGATGCAAAAAATTATTGCGAATTTTGATGCAAATCTAGATCTTAAGGAGCAGCGAGATGACTTTGAAATAATCTTAACAACTCAAGTTTTGGCTGAAGGTATAAACTTGCATAGATCTAATGTCATTGTTAATTACGATACGCCTTGGAATTCTATACTTTTGATGCAGAGAATTGGCCGTGTTAACCGTATAGGTTCCGTAGCTGAATCTATCAATATATTTAATTTTTATCCAGCATCGCAAGTGGATAACTTAATTGACCTAAAGCAAAAAGCGATCATGAAGCTTCAGGCCTTCCATTCAGCATTAGGTGAGGATAGTCAAATATATTCAGATGAAGAGGAGGTCGCTACATTTGGTTTGTTTGAGAGGAACCTAGAAGAAACTGAAAAAGATGAAAGACTCAGTTTGCTATTGGAGCTGAGAAAATTCAGAACACAAAAACCTCAGGATTTTAGGCGCATCAAAGCATTGCCGTTAAGGGCACGCATTGGCAGAATGAATAAAGAAAAGGCACTTTCTACTGTTAGTTATATAAAGTCCAATAAAAGAGATGGTTTTTATAGGATTAAAGCTGACGGCGCTCATGACGAGCTCACTATAGTTGAGGTTGCCAATGACTTTAGGCCAAATGCAGAAGATGAGGTAGCAATAGACCTTCACCAACTGCATCATCATCAGGTAAATCAATCAATTGAGTTATTTAAGAAAATCTCAGATGAGAATGAGATGGATGTCTTTAATGCACCATCAAAACTACCACCAACAGATTCAAGAGCTATGGCTTTCTTAAAGGCAATATCAAAACTAGATATAGTCAATGAAAGTGATATTGAAGTTATTAACGCCGCTGAAAGGGCAATTCAAGTTGGCGCATATCAAAAACTTCCAAGAGATATCAATAAATTTAAAATTAAGTGTGAAAAAGAGAAATTGATAAATGTTGATATTTTGGATGGAACGCTATCACTACTGAATGAGTATCACTTGATTAATAGGTCAAATAAAAAGGCAATATTGGTTGATGAACTTTTGCCAGAAATAATTCTTTCAGAAAGTTTTAATGAGTAACTATTCAGATTCTGCTACAAGTTTAAGAGTCTTTTTAAAGCAATCCTACTCTCGTAGTAATTGGATTAATCTATTTTCTGAAATATTTTCAAATATTGAAATGGGGAGCAATCCCCCCCAATTGACACTTGGATGGGATTCTGATTTTGAGAGCTCTACATGGCTTGGGAAGATCAAAGTTAATGATACAAATAGCCGCGAAAGAGTAATTTGGGTTATTGAATTAAAGCTAAAAGAACACAATCGTCTTATGGCAAAGGTGGCATTAAGGAAAGGGCTATCAAAGCTATTGGGGGCTGGTTCAATTGATTCTATATTGGCTTTATTTTCAAGCGATAAGGACAATAGTAATTACAGAATGACATTTGCTTCTGCTGAGTGGGATTTTGTTGGTGGAAAATTACAGAAGACAGAAACGCCGTTCAGTCGTTTTTCATTTGTTCTTGGTAGGGATGAGCCATGCACAACTGCAAGCCAAAGAATTTATCAGTTAATTCAAAAGAAAAGCACTTCAAAATTTGAAGATGTAGTGGCGGCATTTTCTGTGGATAAATTGAATAAAGATTTTTTTGATGGATACATCAATCAATATAAACAGATCTTGTATGCCGTGGCTCAAAAAAATATCCGTAGTTTTTTTAACCAAGATTTGCCTGATTCCCTCAATGCTTTACTTCAGGATGAAGAGTACAAAGCTATCAGGGGATTTGTTAAGCGCTTCATGGGAAGAGTTGTATTTCTTTATTTTGTGCAAAAAAAAGGTTGGCTGGGTGCAGATAAAGGTAAAAAGTTAGCAATCTACGAGAATGGTAATCTTGAGTTTATAAGAGAGCTATTTAATAAATTTAGCTCTGAAAATGGGTACGAACCTTTTCAATATTTATTCTTTGATTTGTTGAATAATGATAGGACTGAATCCAATGATATTTGTCAGATGATGGATTCTAAAGTTCCCTATCTAAACAGCGGGTTATTTGAGCCTGAGCCTATAGCTGAAGGTAAGCGTACACCAGCATTGGATCAGCATAAAAAAATAATTATCCCAAGGTCAAGCGTAGACGACTATTTGCATTTTCTTGATCAATTCAATTTCACTGTTGATGAAAACTCTCCCACTGAAGGTGACATTGGGATTGATCCTGAAATGCTTGGCCATATCTTTGAGAATTTACTTGAAGACAATAGAAATAAAGGTGCCTTTTACACGCCAAAAACTATTGTTGAATTTATGGCCAAGAAATCTTTATTGACATATTTGGTTAATAAAACTAGCCCTAGTGCAGATGAAAGAGAGCAATTAACTAATTTTGTACTTGGATCCCCTAGCATTAGACCAAGACCCAGCCTAAAACTATCTAAAAAGGTAATGGAGTTGATCACACAAGTTAAGGTTTGTGATCCTGCAGTTGGTTCTGGCGCATTTCCTATGGGCGTTTTGCATGAAATTTTGTGGATGTTAATTGATCTAGGGGATGAGCGCAAAACACATGAGATCAAGAGAGATATTATTTCTCACTCATTGCGTGGGGTAGATTTAGACGGGAATGCAATAGAGATTGCAAGATTGCGCTTCTGGTTGAGTTTGATTGTAGACGCCACAGAGCCTGAGCCTCTCCCTAATCTTGATTTCACTCTAATTCAGGGAAATTCGTTGGTTGGGGTTGGAATTGGTAGTGATCTTGATAAGTTGGTTGCTACTCGTAGGGTTGGAAAAGAAAGAATCAAAAGAGTCCAAGATCAACTTGATCTAATTTTATCTTCAGAGCCAACTGAAGATAAGGAGGGGATTTCCAATCTATTGACTGATTTTTACAATTCACATGGCGAGAATAAAAAGCACCTTTTAGAGCAAATACATAATCGCGAACTGGCATTCTTGGAGGAAATTAAAGATGAGGCTAGGAAGCTGATACTCGCTGAAAAGCGAAGATCTAGTTCAGCTATGAAGGATTCGTCAAAAAAAATCCAATTGCTAGAAGATAGTTTAAGTAGGCTCAAAACTGATTCAGGTGAAAAGGGATACTTTCTTTGGCATTGGTACTTTGGAGATGTTCTATCTAACGACGGATTTGACATAGTTATTGGCAATCCCCCATATGTAAAAGAATTTACACATAAAAAGGCTTTTGATGGAGTGCGCGAATCGCCTTACTATCAAGGGAAAATGGATCTTTGGTATTTTTTTGCATGCTCAACTCTAGATCATTTGAATCCATCTACGGGTGTTTTATGTTTTATAGCTACTAATAACTGGACTACTAATAGTGGAGCTTCTGTATTACGCAAAAATATAAGTTCAAGATGCACTATTGAGGAATTGATTGATTTTGGAAATTTCAAAGTCTTTGGTGGAGCTGATATCCAGACAATGATTATGTTGTTAAGCAATCATTCTAATGAATCTGAGTATCAATTCCATTTGAGAAGACTTTTAGGATCCAACCCAAACGAGCAGGACATGTTATCCCTGCTGCTTGGTGCTCAGACACCAGTCGCTGAATTCTTGAATCCAACCTTCAAGAGAGAATTATTTTTAAATAAGACATTTACATTCTCCAATGATGAGTATTCTTTGTTGCTTGATAAGATTCGTGCTAAAGCAAATTTCGTCTTAAATCCAAGATCTGAGATTGCTCAAGGGATAGTTACACCTCAAGATTCTTTAAATAAAAAAACAGCTATTGAACTTGGTGGTAAAGCAAGGGCAGGGGATGGTGTATTCATTCTTACTCAAGATGAATATAAGGATCTCAATCTTTCAAAAAATGAGAAGTCATTGGTAAAGCCTTTTTATACTACAAAGGAGCTTAATCGCTACTATGGAAACAAGCAGAATGCATATTGGGTTATCTATACAGACTCAAGTTTTAGGGATCTTAAGAAGATTGCGCAATATCCCAGTCTTAAAAAGCACCTAGACAAATATAAGAGCATCATTACTTCTGATAACAAACCCTATGGACTTCATAGATCAAGGGATGAGTATTTTTTCCTTGGAAAAAAGATTATTTCTGCTAGAAAGTGCGATGCCCCTACTTTTACCCTTGTAGATTTTGATTCTTATGTCTCACAAACATTTAATGTCATAAAGACTGACAGGGTTGATTTAGGTTATTTGTGCGCACTTCTCAACTCTAGTGTCATTTCTTTTTGGTTGAGAAAAAAAGGGAAAATGCAGGGGAGTAACTACCAAATTGATAAAGAGCCCATTACTGAAATTCCCCTTTTTGTTCCTTCAGTTGATATTCAAAAATTTATATCAAAACTAATTTTTCTAATCATCACATTAAGAAAGCATGGGATGAGTGATGTTTCTAGACTCTATGATGATGTTGTAAATCTTATGATTGCCCAACTCTATTTTGAAGACGAATTTAAGAGATACAAGGTTGATGTTGTGACTGCCGTTATGAATTCTAATGTGCTCACTATTGAAGATATGGATGAATCTGAGATAGTGATTGCCGCACCTGAGGTTGCAAATAGATTATTTTTAAGTGATTCAAAGGTAAGCAGCGCAATAAAGAGTGCCTTTGAGATCCCAACAATCAATGCAATCTTTAACTCTTAATCCAGCAAATAGCACTTATATGTCTTGAATTAATTTAAGCAAGACTACCAACTCATGGAGATGTTTTGAGTGTATTAAAAGAAAGACAGTTGCTTTGAAAGCTACCTAAAAAAGGGCAATTTAAAGCCATAATTTGTTGCACACTTTGTTGCACACACTCATTTTAACGCTATAAGTCAATGAAATATATAGACTTTCGAGCAGCCACGAATTCTTCTAAGGCGTAGGTCGCACGTTCGAATCGTGCTGGGCAGGCCAAACACCCGACTGGCCGATGAGAGTACTCAAAAAATCCAACTCTATAACTGTCAGTTGACCCCGCTCGAGCATCTTATG
>TBL_comb47_HYPODRAFT_10003635_pt1 | contig 18139 bp, 14 predicted proteins | sample TroBogypolimnion_40_FD_10682 | JGI IMG/M metagenome (IMG submission 10682)
ATTTAAAAGCAACTGGCGGTCCGATGTTTGAACAGTATATGAGAAACGCGATGCTTTTAGTTATGGATGATCCAGAAAGCGGTTCGACGCTGATGGAAATTCCTAAGGTACTGGCTGATGAGAATTTCAGGCGGCTTAAATTGTCACGTTGTAAAAATAAAACTGTTATTGATTTTTGGCATAATGAAGCGGAAAAAGCTGGCGGGGAAGCGGCGTTAGCAAATATCGTCCCTTACATCACCTCTAAATTAACTTCTTTCATCTCAAATGATATGATGCGGCCAATCATTGGTCAACAGGAAAGTTCTTTTAACTTTCGAGATTTAATGGATAGCCAGAAAATATTGTTAGTCGATTTGTCTAAAGGCGTCGTCGGTGAAATGAATGCTTATTTGTTGGGTATGATTATTGTCGGCAAAATTCTAATGGCCGCCCTTTCAAGAGCTGACATGTCGTCTGATAAACGCAAAGATTTTTATTTATATATTGATGAATTTCAAAATTTTACGACTAATTCCGTTTGTCAGATATTGTCAGAGGCTAGAAAATATGGTTTAAATTTAATCATCGCTCATCAATATATTGGTCAGCTAACTAAAGGTCAGGACCACACGATTAAAGATGCTGTTTTTGGCAACGTCGGTACGATGCTGAGCTTTAAAATCGGCTCGGAAGATGCAGAATTTTTAGTTAAGGAGTTTGCTCCGGTTTTTAACCAATTTGACCTGATAAACGTTGATAAAGGGGTAGCTTGTTTGAAGCTTTTAGTTGATAATACAGCCACTCGACCGTTTTCGATTAAAACTATTTGGCCGCTTTTAGGCGTTTCCCGAAAAGAAATGGTGGCTAAAATAAAAACCCTGTCTCGCCTTAAATTTGGTCAAGATCGCCGCTTAGTTGAATTAGAGATAAATAGGCGCAGTGATAATCCTTTACAGAAGGAGAAAAGTCCGTTAGATTAATTAAAAAACCTTGATTTTATGTCTACTTTATACCGAGATTATCGACCTAGTAATTTTTCCCAAGTCTTTGGGCAAAATCATGTTAAAATAACTCTGCAAAATGAAATATCTACTGATAAATTAGCTCATGCTTATTTGTTTTGCGGACCTCGAGCGGTAGGTAAGACAACCTTGGCTCGAGTTTTAGCAAAAGCGATTAACTGCACTAATCGCCAGGAAAATGAAAGCGAGCCCTGCAATCACTGTGCTAGCTGCTTAAGTATCTCAGCTGGCAGTAATTTGGATATCGTGGAAATTGATGCCGCCTCCAACACGGGCGTTGATAATGTCCGAGAAAATATTATTGCTTCGGCTCGAATAGTTTCGGGCAGCGTTAAATACCGAGTTTTTATTATTGATGAAGTTCACATGCTTTCAATTTCTGCTTGGAACGCACTACTGAAAACCTTAGAGGAGCCGCCGAAAAACGTTATCTTTATTTTGTGCACAACGGAAATCCATAAGGTGCCGGCGACCATTATTTCACGCTGTGAGCGTTATGATTTTAAAAGAATTAGCGTCGCCGATATCGTTAGTAAATTACAAAATATTATTAGTCAGGAAAAGGTAGAAGTTGAAACGGAAGTTTTAGAAGCGATTGCCCGGCAATCAGGCGGACATCTGCGTGATGCTGAAAGTCTTTTAGGACAAGTTTTATCCCTGGGTGAGGGTAAAATTACTTGGGATCAAGCAGAATTAATTGTGCCCCGCCATCATCACAATGAAATTATTGACTTACTGGAATTTGTTTCTAAGAAGGATGTTAGCCGATCAATTAAGTTAATTAATACAATCGTTGACAGCGGTCTTAATTTGAAGAATTTTGTCGGCGAGGGAATCGTGGTGCTTCGAAAAATATTACTAAGCAAAGCCAACTCCGGTCTAGCAGAAAGCCTGGGTTTGGATTTAGGCGACACCTTGGAAATCAGAATTTCGGCTTTAGCTGCTGAGCTTAAAATTGATCAAATAATTTTATATCTAGAATCTTTTGTAACGGTTTATAATAATTTAAATTCATCTTTTATCGTCCAACTGCCCCTAGAAATGAAAATTGTGGAACTTTGTTTAGAAACACCGACCGCAAAGACGATTTTATCGGAAAATATTGCGGCTAATTTATCATTAAAAACAACAGCTAGCGGCTTGCCTAAAAAAAGCATTACGCCTAAAACTGAGGAACCGGAAGCAAATACAGCCGTAATTAATTTTTCCCAAGCGGAAGCAGCCGCTAAGTGGCCGGAATTTTTAGCCAGACTGCGCCAACAAAATCATTCCTTGTCTTTTATTTTGCAAAATTGCCAAGTCGGCGCTATTTTAAGCAATAAATTATCTTTAGTTTTTAAATATAAGTTTCATCGAGATCGAATTAATGATGTTAGTATCCGGCCTTTAGTTGAAAATACTTTGGCCGAGGTTTATGGCGGTTTGGTTAATTTAGATCTTTTGATTGATGAAAATTTGGAATTAGCTACTATTCCTGCTGTTTCTGAGACAATCGTTTCCGAAAATCCTACTTCCGCTGCGGCGGATCAACTTTCAAATATTAAAAATGAAGAACCTAATAATTTATTAAATAACTTGCTACAAACTTTTGGCGGAGAAGTTATTAGTTAAAATACGCCTTTTAAAATAAAATTATATGCTAGACATTAAACGAATCAGGGAACATAAAGATGAAGTGCAAAAAGCTCTGCTTAAGAAAATTGCCGCTGAAGATTTTAATTTAGATATTCTTATCAGTCTTGATGACCAACGTCGGACCCTAACCAGTGAACTTGAAGAAATGCAGGCTTATCGCAATAAACTTTCCAAAACTAAGCCAACTCCAGAAATAATTGCTGAACTGCGTGAGTTTGGTCCCAAAATAAACTTAAAAAAAGAAGCTTTAGAAAAAATAGAAGCTGATTTATTGACTGGTTTAGGCGCTTTACCGAACACTCCAGCTGATGACGTCGTGGCCGGCGGTAAAGAAAATAATGAAGTCATTTATACTTATGGCACTAAACCAGAATTTTCTTTTGAACCGAAAGACCACGTGGAACTAGCTACCTCTCTAGGTTTGATTGATTATGAAAGAGCCACTAAAATGTCCGGTTCTGGTTTTTGGTGTTACACCGGCTTGGGCGCTTTAATTGAATGGGCCCTGCTTTCATATTTTATTGATTTTCATACTAAAAATGGTTATCGTTTCATGATCCCACCGTTTTTACTGGCTGAACGCTCGGCCTATATTTCTGGGCATTTACCGAAATTCCGTGATGATTTATTTTGGACCCAGGACGGATCATGTCTTAATGCCACTTCAGAAATGATGATGGGCAATTATCATCGTGAAGAAATTTTGCGAGGCGAAGACCTGCCTTATAAATATTGCGCTTACTCGGCTTGTTTCCGCCGAGAAGCTGGTTCATATCGTCAAGAAGAACGAGGAATGATTCGCGGCCATCAATTTAATAAAGTAGAAATGTTTGTTTTTTGTCGTCCCGAAGAATCCTGGCCGATGTTTGAGGAGTTAACCCATAATGCCCAAAAATTAGTTGAAGGCCTGGGTTTGCATTATCAACTTTCGAAATTGGCCGCTGAAGATTGCAGTGCGGCCATGGCTAAGACTTATGACGTCGAAGTTTGGATTCCGAGTATGAATATTTATAAAGAGGTTTCTTCAATCAGTAATGCCCTAGATTATCAGGCTCGACGAGGTGATACTCGTTTTAAAGATAAGACCGCTGCAACCACTGAATTCGTCCACACTTTAAATGCTTCAGGCTTAGCTACTAGTCGTTTACTTCCGGCCATTTTGGAGCAATTTCAGCAAGCTGATGGTTCAGTGCTTATTCCTGAAGTTTTACAGAAATATTTACCATTTAAAGAAACTGTCATAAAACCAATTATAAAGTAATGAAAAAAGTAGCGACCATCTTAATCTTATTCTGTTTTTTGATGCCAACTTTTCCTGGTTTAGCGAGTGATGAAAACCCTAAGCTGGTGAATTATTTTTTGCATTGGTCAATTACTGAGGGCGAGGCTAGGGATTTAGCCAAATGGGATTTCTTGGTTTTGGATATGGAAGTCCAAGAAAATAGTCCCAGTGAATTGCGCCTAATTCGCCAATTGAATCCTAAAATAAAGATTATCGCCTATATTTCTTCGCAAAATTTGTTTGACGCTGATTTCAATTCTAACGAAGCGGTTCTGCGAAAAAAATTAGCTCAGAGCGTAGATAATTCTTGGTGGTTAAGAGATGAGGCCGGCAATCGTTTATCTGATTGGTCTAGTGCTTACGTGTTAAATATTACCGATTTTTGCGGTAATAATTCCAGCGGTCAGAGGTTTAATGAATATTTGCCGGAGTTTGTCGCTAATAATATCATGAGTACTGGTTTATGGGATGGAGTTTTTTATGACAATATTTGGAGTGGCGCCAGCTGGTTTAATCACGGCAATGTTTCTTTGTCTGGAAATGGCAAACGAAATACTGCCAATGAACTAGATAGATACCGCTTGGAGGAATGGAGTTAAAAGTATTTTAGATAGAACTCGGAAGCTTTTACCTCAGGCAATTATTGTTGCTAATGGCAGTTTTGTCTGGGATTATCAGAATTATTTAAATGGTTGGATGCTGGAAGATTTTCCGACTCCCTGGGAAAATGGCGGCACCTGGTCAGGCGTCATGCAGTCTTATCTTAAACTCTCTAACAGTTCCCAAGATTATCATATTATAAACGCCGCCGCTAATAATCCGGATGATTATGCTCATTTCCGCTATGGACTAGCCAGCGCTTTGCTGGGTAACGGCTATTATAGCTTTGATTATGGATCGACTAATCATGCACAATTTTGGTGGTATGATGAATATAATAATGATTTAGGCAGTAAGCAGACAGTGGCCTATAATCTTTTAGATAAAACTAATACCACAATTAAACCGGGTTTATGGCGTCGGGATTATACTAATGGCGTCGCGATTGTCAATTCGACCGATAAGGAGCAGAGTTATATTTTTGCTAAAGAAGAATTTGATCGCATTCGCGGCACCCAAGATCCAATAGTGAATAACGGTCAAAAAGTTAATTGGATTAAAATTGCTCCGCACGATGGCTTAATTTTACTAAAAAGACCGACGATAATCAGAAATAATTGGTTTGTTAATGGTAATTTTTTCAGAATTTTTAATAACCAAGGGGTCCAGGTTAGAAACGGCTTTTTTGCTTATGTCGATAGTTATCAAGGCAGCCAGCCGCTTTTGTTTCATGATTTTTCCGGCCACGGGGAAGAGCAAATTATTTCTGTGGCTAAAGGTAATTTAACTCTGGTCAGTAATGGTAAAAAGATTCTATCTTTTAGGCCCTATGGAGCTTTTAAGGGAAATTTTGCGGTGGCTGCTGGCGATATTAATGGAAACGGCCGCGAGGAGATAATTACCGGCGCTGGCGCTGGTGGTGGCCCCCAGGTAATGATTTTTGATTTAAATGGTAAACTGAAATCCAGTTTTATGGCTTATGATAAGAATTTTCGAGGCGGTGTGAATGTCGCTACTGGCGACTTAACTGGAGATTCTAAGTCAGAAATAGTTACCGGCGCTGGCGCTGGCGGCGGTCCCCAAGTAAAAATATTTAATTCCAACGGCCAGATTAAAACTAGTTTTATGGCTTATGATAAGAATTTTCGAGGCGGTGTGAATGTGGCGGTGGGCGATGTTGATGGTGACGGACAAAATGAAATAATTACCGGAGAGGGTAAAGGCGGTAATTCTCAGGTGAAGATTTGGAATAGTTCCGGTCAGCTTAAATCCAGCTTTATGGCTTATGACAAAAATTATAAGGATGGAGTTTTTGTCGCCGCTTCCGACATTAATAATGATGGTCAGGCGGAAATTTTAACTGGTATTTCTGGGTTTTAAAATATTAATTTAAATATATGATCTACGATTTAAAAAAATGGTGGAGAGTGCGCCACGCTAAACACTATTTAAATCATCATTGGCATTTAATCACAGATATTATTTTGCTCATGATTATTGTCGGTTTATGTTTAACTCTAATTACTATCCATTATTATCCACAGCCCAAAATTGATAACCAGCCAATAAATCATCTGGATAAGAGTTTGTTAGCCACGACTACCGCGGCCGGATCATTGCTGGTTAAATCAACAACGGTTAAGAACAATATTTATTCCGGAGAAACATTTATTGTCAAAATTAATTTAGAAAATAATGGTGAGGACGATATTAATGATTTAGTGCTGAGCCCGCAATTTACCAGTAAAAGTTTTTCTATTAATAAATTAGAAAATACCGAGGCTTCCTCAAGCTTAACGGTTAAGGGCCGCAAGCTTTTATTAGCTAAGTTAGCGGCTGGAGAGACGGCGGAATTTAGTCTAAAAGTAACCCTGAATAATGAAATTGATTCGCCGCGAAGTATTACTTGGTTTGCTAATGCTAGTTATCAGGAAGCCGGTAAATCGTATGTTAGTAATTATGATTTTCCGGATCTGAAATTAATAACCGATTTGAAGTTGGAAGCGGTCGCTTATTACAATAGCCCTTTGGGCGATCAATTAGGCAGTGGTCCGATTCCGCCGTCACTTGGCTTGCCGACTAATTATTGGATCTTTTTTGAAGTTAATAATCATGGTAATGATTTGGCTAACTTGGCTGTCAGTGCTAAATTGCCGGAAGGAGTCACTTTATCTAATCATAAAACTTTAAGCGCCGGTGAATTTAATTATAATGAAAGTCAGAAACGTTTAACTTGGACAGTAAGTAACGTGAGTGTAAAAAATGATCTTTATCAAATCGGTTTTGAAGTGGAGTTATTGCCTTTAGCCAAGCAGTTAAATACTAGCCCGCTGCTGGTGGACAATATATCTTATTTGGCGACAGATGCTTATACCGGCGAGAAGTTAAGCGGTAAATTAGCGGCGGTTGATACAACCTTGCCTCAAGATGCCATTAATAAGGGGCAGGGAGTTGTTATTAAATAAAAACATGATAAAAAAGTTAAGACAACTTATTAAACCTAAATATCAGACACTTAACGAAATAAGAGTTAAGCGTCAACAGATTTTAGATAACTATAAAATACTGGAAGCTAGTCAGCCGAAAGCGGCTATTTTTCCGGTATTAAAATCCAACGCTTACGGACACGGCTTAAAAGAGCTTTGTTTGATTTTAAACGATTCAAACGCTCCTTTTGTTATTGTTGATTCTTTTCCTGAAGCCCAAATAGTCTATCATTATTTTAAAAGAAAAGTTTTGATCTTAGGTGAGATGCCGGCCAAAGCCTATTCTTATTGTAATTTAAAAAAAAGTGAATTTTGTATTTATAATAAAGAATCACTCGCGGCCTTAGCGGAATTAGGTCGAGCTCGGGTTCATTTATTTGTTAATTCGGGGATGAATCGTGAAGGCATCAAAGATCTCAAAAGTTTTTTAACTGAAAACTCAGAGCTTCTTAAAAAAGTGGAAATTACAGGTTTATGTTCTCATTTAGCTTCCGCTGAAGAAGATAGTCGTCTCAATGATTGCCAGCTTAAAAAATTCTTAGGTGATTTAGATATTTTGCATTCTTTCAATTTTAATCCAAAATGGGTGCATTTGGGTAATTCGGCGGCTATTTTTTCTTTTAATCATCCGGCTTTATCGGCTTATCGCAGTGGATTAGCCTTGTATGGTTATAGTCCTTACAGTGAAGATGATGCTTATTTTTATAAAACTAAAGAATTGGCGCCAGCGCTGCAACTTACTTCTACCGTGGTCTCTTTGCAGTCTTTAAATGTCGGCGAAACGGTTTCTTATAATGGCACTTATCAAACTCAAGCTGACGGTAAAATTGCCGTTATTCCTTTTGGTTATTACGAAGGTTTAAACAGGGGGCTATCAAATTTAGCCAGTTTGGTTTGGGTAGAATCAGGAAAAAGACATTATCTAAAAATTGCGGGCCGAGTTTGCATGAATCTTTGTTGTTTGGCGGCCGGTGATTTAAATGTTAAAATAGGAGATGAAATTGAAATAATTTCTGGCGACAAAATTTCTGAAAATTCTTTAAATAATTTAGCTAAGATTTCTGGGCGGATTCCTTATGAGTTATTAGTCGGACTTCAATCTAATATTAGAAGAGTTATTGTTTAGTTTACTAATATAAAATTTAATATATGTCAACAGGGAAGAGGAAGCTAAAATATTGTCGAATTAAGAAAGACTATCAAACTAAAAATTTAAAGAACCCATTTTTTAGAGCCAATCATGTTGGTAAGAAAAAAAGAACTTTAGGTTTGGGTTTTTATGTGATTGGAATTTTAACAATTATTATCTTTATTCTTTATGGTCTTTTTGTTTCTCCTTTACTCGAAATTCGTAATATAAAGATTAATGGTCTGGGCCGCTTGCCGGAATCAGCTATTTCCGAGCATATCTGGCAGCAAACCGATAAGAAAAGTATTTGGCCGCTTAAGCAAAAAAATCTTTTATTATTTAACAAGAAAGCAGCCGAGTCCGATCTCTTAGCCAGTTTTAATTTTTCTAAAATAAAAATTAGTAAAAAATTGTTTCATTCACTTTCAATCGACATTGAAGAGCGCCCTTACGCTTTTATTTGGCAAGAGCAAGGGCAGAGCTATTATAGTGACTCTAAGGGGTTTATAATCAGAGATAGCGTGGTTACTCCGGATGATTTGAATAAATTTCCAATTATCGAGAATCAAACCCCTGATTCATTAATTGAAAATGATTATTTAAAGATTGATCCAGACTATTTAAGCTTCATCTTCGCGCTTCAAAATGAAGCAGAGAAGAGTCCTGATACCGCTATTTCAAGATACTTGATTAGTCAAGAATTAAATACCGTTAAGGTTGTTTTTAAAAATGGCCTGCTGGCTTTTTTTAACGTCAAAGATGATATAGGTAAGCAGTTAGAGAAGTTTTTGGTTGTCAAACGGGAGAAAATAAAGGATAATATAGGTAGCGTAAATTATGTTGATTTAAGATACGGCGACAAAGTTTATATTGGCAATAAATAATCTGTATCGGCTATTAGCGGGTGCAGAAAAAATATATGGAACAACTATTTAAAACTCTTTTCACGATCGCCGTAATAATTTTTGGTTTATTATTCATCGGTGTTTTTCTTCTAATTATTAAAATCACTCTTATGTTTACGCCAACGGTAAATATATTGGGTCTGCTTATTCAGTAATGGTTTAATTTATCGCCCCAGCTCAGGGCTTGATGCTAAAGGCGCTTTGTGATATTATTAAGCCATAAACTAAGTGTAAGAATTATTATACTCAGTTATATTTAAGCTAATACTTTACGCCAATATGAGTGAAAATTTACCATTGTTTGATGACTTCTTACTTAATTTAAAAGTTAATAACTATTCCCCGGAGACTTCTTATAATTACGAACGGGACCTTAAGGTTTTTGAAGATTTTTTGTTTGATAATGCTATTAGTTTCAAAAAACTTTCCAAAAAAGACATTTTAAACTATAAAGCTTTTCTAACTTCAGTTGATCGTAAGACGGCTTTAGCCCAAGAGTCAAAAATGCGCTTGAATGCTTATTCGATTAATCGGATGTTGTCAGTTCTGCGCTCTTACTTCCGTTATTTAATCGAAATGGATCACCCTTCACCGATTGCTCCAGATATGATTAAAATGCTGAAAACTACCAAGAAAAACGCCCAAATCGCTGAACTTGACGAATTTGTTAAATTATTGCAGTTTCCCTCAACTTTTGAAAAAAACCGCTTAGTCGGTTTAAGGAACCGAGCGATGCTAGAAGTCCTCTTCTCTACTGGAATGAGAATCTCCGAGTTGATAAATTTAAAGATAAAACAAATTGATAAAGCGGGGCGAATCTTTGTTTTGGGTAAAGGCAAGAAAGAGCGTTTCGTCTATTTAACGCCGCGGGCTAAAATACATTTAGAGGCTTATTTAGCTACTAGAATGGATGATTCCCTCTTTGCCTTCATTCCTTATCGCGGTCAAAATGCAAGCGCTAAGGATCGCAAAATTTCCCCAGTTTATTTACAGGACACTATTAAAAAATATCGCGAATTATTAGATATTAATCTACCAATTTCAGCCCACTCTTTAAGGCACGGTTTTGCGACTTATTTAGCTGAGGCCGGTGCTAATCCCGCCGCCATTCAAGTTTTGTTGGGGCATGAATCACTAGAAACGACCACGCGTTATGTTCATGCTTCTGATTCTTACGCTCAGAAGACGCAAAAACAATTTCATCCGCTTAAGGATTAACCGCCCATTCCCTGTTTAAAATTACAAAAAAGACTCTAGTAAAGAGCCTTTTTTTATTTCTTAATCTTTTGGTAAGTAATCAAGCGGATTAACGGGAATACCATCTTTTCTAACTTCGAAGTGCAAGTGCGAACCGGTAGTAAACGGTCCGGAACCGATGCCATGTGGCGCTCCACCAGTTTTACCAATCACATCTCCTTGATGGACGTATTGATCAGCAACAACGGAAACGCCGGAAACATGGCCATAGACCGTTGATAGGCCATTATTATGGATAATCATGATATAAGCGTAATTGGTAGTACCATCGAACTTAACGCGAGCGACGTAGCCATCAGCAGCGGCTCGTAAAGTGCTGCCTTGAGGCGATCGGATATCAATGGCTGGATGTTCACCAATAATTTTGCGGTAAGGATAATCAGGATCATGGAAATAAGTAGTAATAGTTCGGCCAGGTATGGGCCAGGCAATATCACTGGAACCGCTTTCTAGTTTTACCTTATCCTTTTCAGACATTTTCTGACGAACCTCTTTTTCTAAACTATAAACCTCATTTTCAGCTTGTAGTTGTTGTTTCTTGGCCTCGGCTAGTAAATTTTGATATTCAGCTTCAGATGATTTAGTTTCTTCTAAAATAACGCCTTTACTGTCTTGCTCGTATTGCAAGTTATCAACTTTTTTTTCTAGTTCGCTTTTTAGATCGGCTAAATCTTTATTTTTAGCATCTAGGTTAGCTTGGCTTTTTTCTAATTGATCCTTTTCGTTATTTAAAGAATCCAAGCTCTCTTTAATCTTGCTGTCGGTATTTTCTAAATACTTAGCTTGATTTAAAAATTCGGCTAAAGAATTATTTAACAATAGCATTTCCAAGGTCGAAACTTGATCTTGTTTATAAGCTAGGCGCAGCAAATTGCCAATATGTTCTTTTTCAGTATCGATTTCCGTGTTGACACTTTCCATGTCTAGTTGAATTTTTTTTATTTCTAAATTAGTTTTATCAATATTAATATTAGTGCCGTCGATATCTAATTTGGTTTTGTCTGTCTGATCGCCTAAAATTGAAAGTTGATTAACTAGACTGTCTTGATCCTGGCGTTTTTGTTCAATCATTGTTTGGTAAGCTTTTTGTTTTTCGGTCAAGCTATCCATCTGTTTTTTTTGTTCCTGAATTTTGTCGTTTAAAGCTTTAATTTCTTCATCAGCTGATCCGTATTGTCCGAGAACCGAAACAGAGGTTTGCAATAAACCTCCTAGTATAAGAAGTAGTAAAATAATCGAGAATTTTTTCATAAATTAACTATACCATTTTTTGCCTTTTGTGTAAAACAAAATTTAGAGATTAATGGCTGTTTTAATTCTGGCTAAAGTTTTTTCTTTACCCAAGGCTCCAGAAACTTCAAAGGGGTTAGGACTATTTTTAAGACCGGTAACACTGACGCGCCAGGGCCACAGATAATCGCCATTTTTTTTATCATGCCCCTTTAAATACATAAAAACTTCTTCTTCTAAAATTTCTTTAGTCCAATTATTGTCGGCAATATTTTCTAAGACAGTTACCAGCTCTTGCAGATTATTTTTTATTTCCGAAATATTTAAAGTTTTCCACAGCAGTAATTCCGGTAAATATTCTGGATCTTTGAAAAAGAAAGCGGCAACACTAACTATTTCTTCAAGAGTTTTTAGGCGGTCACTGCTAATGGCGATTATTTTTGGTAAATCACAATTTTCTAAATTATAACCGGCCGCTTCCAGATAAGGACGACAAAGACTCACTAACTCTTCTGGCTTTTTAGCTCGGATATAATAGCCGTTGTAATAATTTAATTTTTCTAAATCAAAAACCGCTGGTGAAATACCGATTCCAGAGATAAAAAATTCTTTAGCCAGTTCGGCGAGTGATAAAATTTCATTATCACCTTTAGGGTGCCAGCCCAGCAAAGCGCAAAAATTAATAATCGCTTCCGGTAAATAACCGCGCGCTAAATAATCTTCCACAAAAACATCCCCTTTGCGTTTTGATAATTTTCCACCTTCCTTATTGAGAATTAGGGGAAAGTGAATGAATTTCGGCGGTGTCCAATTAAAAGCTTGGTATAATAAGATATTTTTAGGAAATGAGGGCAGCCATTCATCGCCGCGAGTAACATGGGAAATTTCCATTAAGTGATCGTCGATCACGCTGGCAAATTGATAAGTTGGAACGCCGTTAGATTTAATTAAAACCTGGTCGTCTAAATCATGGGCTTGAAAATTTATTTCACCCCTTAATTCATCGTAGACTTTTACTTCTCCTTCTAGGGGCATTTTTTGGCGGATGACATAAGGTTCGCCGTTATCAGCCCGCTTGGCACTTTCAGTTTCTGATAATTCGCGGCATAAACGATCGTAACGCGGCGCTTGTTTATTTAACTCTTGATTGGCCCGCATTTCCGTTAGCCGGTCTTCAGTACAGAAACAACGATAAGCTTTTTTTTCGGAAATTAATTGGTCAGAATATTTTTTATAAATATCTAAACGCTGCGATTGGATATAAGGCCCAAAGTTGCCGCCTTTGTGAGGCCCCTCATTAAAGTCCAGACCGAAGGAATCGAGAATCTTAATTAATTTGTCAGCGGCACCCGCCACTTCTCTTTTAGAATCAGTGTCTTCAATGCGCAAAATAAATTCACCATTTAAATTTTTAGCGATTAAATAATCGAACAAAGCCACCCGGAAATTGCCGATATGCAAAAAACCAGTGGGTGAGGGCGCAAAACGAATACGGATTTTGTCAGTCATAATATTTTTATTTAATAGTCTTTAGAAAATAAGGTAGAAAAGTTTTCATAGCTCCTTGCCTGTAAGGATGAACCGTCTCCATTAACTTATCAGGACTTACCCATTGCCAGGCAACATGGTCCCAATAATTAATTTTAATATCTGAGTCTTCTCCGGTAAATTCAGCGATTATTAAACTTTGTCTTTGCCCCTTATAGCCGTGTTTTTTGTGAGTTCTTTCTTTGCCCAGCTTTTTAAAATTATAGGTGTATAAATTTTTAAAAGATTTTTTAAGGACAAATTTGTCAGTGCCAAGCTCTTCCCTAGCTTCCCTGGCACCGGCGACTTCAATCGCTTCACCGTCAGTCCCTCCCTGAGGTATTTGCCAGTGTTTTGGATTATCAGTTCGGGCGACAACTAAGATTTTAAAGCCCTCGGCGGTTTTTTTATAGAGCATAATCGCCACATTCGGCCGGTATAACATGGGCTCAATGAAGCGGCTTTTTAGAACTTTTAAACCGAAGACTACGGTTGCTTGCCAAATTCTGTTAATTCTTTGCGGTTGCAAAGTTAGGCGCCACAACCATTCGATTCCAAGTTGTCTCATAACTCGAGGTGCTCGGGTAGTTTTACCGGTTAAAAAATCAAACGATCCGCCGACCGCCAAGGCTAATCTGACGCTGGGCCAATTTTTCAGTTCGTGCCAGATTAATTTTTCTTGATCAGGCGCTCCTAAAGTCACAAAAACTAATTGAGGTTTAAAAAGATTGATTTTAAGATTCTCTTCTAAACTTAAATTAACTTTTTTATCAGTATCTAAAACTTCAAAAATTAAGTTCGGAAAATTATTTTTTAAAGTATTTTTTAAATCATCAGCTTTTGACAGACCAGCCTTCCAATTGATTATCAAAGTTTTAATTTGCTCGGTTTCCGCTTTTTTAAGCAGTGATGGGGTTAAGTCTGAGCCGGTAATTCGCGGTATTTTTTGACCGTTTAGCAGTCCGGCCAAGACTAGGCCGAAGCCGTCGGCGACAGCGATGTCAGCCGTATTTAAGATGTAAAAATATTCTTCATCATGACCGGCGCGCAAAATTATTTCCGGATTAGGAGTGACTAAAAAATGTTGGCCGGAGCCATTTAAAAAAGAATCTAAGCGACTTATTAGCTCAGTTCGATTTAATTTCGATAATTTTATTCCCAAAATATTTACCATATGATATACTTCTTATAGCCTTATTTTATTATAAAAAAAGCATTTAGTCAAAAAGAATTATGTCTAAAGTTTTAAAAATTCCCGATAAGATTCAGGAGATAAAAATTGACAATCCTAAAACTAAAAGTTATTCACTGTCATGGGTTAATGTTTCTAATGCCGGTAAAAAAGAAATTGATTATTTACAAAGTAAATTTGGTTTTAACATTAGCCATCTTCAGGCTTCAATTGCCACGGTTTTTGCACAGCGGCCGATGGTGGAAAATGAAAAAGATTACTTATTTTTAATTCTACACTTCCCAACTTTTAAAGGCGATAAGATTGTTCCTGGTGAAATTGAATTTTTTGTGGGTCATGGGTATTTAATTACCTTACATAACGCTAACCTGAAGCCGCTCAATGATTTTTATGATTATTGTAAAGAAAACCCCCATCTATTGCTTTCTTATAAAAATGAAAGTTCCAGTATTTTGCTTTATGAGCTACTGGGCCGCTTAATTCAAGATTGTTATAATATTTTAGATCAGAATAGTATTAACATTAATGAAGTTGAAGAAGTTATTTTTTCTGGCAGTCAAAAACATGCGGTTACTAAGATTTTAGAATTGCGCCGCAATATTATCAATATCCGCAAGATAATGCAAAACCATACCAATGTTTTGAAGCGTTTGCAGGAAATGAAAAGCAGCGTTGTGTCATCGGATTCAATTAAAAAACATTATGAAAGCCTAGCGGAACATTCTCGAAGAATCTGGGAAATTTTAGATTTGCAAAAAGAAATGGTGGAAGTCTTAAATGACACTAACGAATCCTTGTTAAATGATAAGATGAATATTATCATGAAAACCCTAACCGTCTTCTCGGTCTTAGTGCTACCGTTAAATTTATTGGCTGGTATTTTTGGTATGAATACGATTAAGAACATGCCTTTTATTGATAACCCTTATGGTTTTTGGATTATTTTAAGTATCATGCTCGCTGGTCTGGTTCTGCTGCTTTCCATATTTTATCGAAAAAAATGGCTGTAAGTTAATGGTTTATTAGTCAACTTGTTTAATATTAGCGTATTTTTAGCCTCGGGTTACCGAGGCTTTTTACTTGACAATAATGTTGTAATATGATATATTTCTATTGACAAAATATAGTTAAAGTTTTAAACTATAAAGTTATAAATTAGAAGAAAAATAGATTATATCTTATGAAAATTGCTTTTATCGGACAAAAAGGAATTCCCACTAAGACTGGTGGGGTTGAGCGTCAGGTTGAGGACTTGGCCGTTAACTTGGTTAGAAATGGCCATGAAGTTTTTGTCTATGCACGCTCAAGTTATAATCCCGAAAATCTAAAGGAATGGCGGGGCGTTAAAATTATTACGGTGCCGAGTATTCCCTCTAAAAACTTAGACGCTATTACCGCCACCTTATTTGCCTGTCTGGATTTAATTCGTCGCAAATATGATGTAATTCATTTTCAATCAATTGGACCGGCTTCCATGCTATGGTTAGCTAGAATCTTAAGTCCGCGAACGAAGATTGTCTTTACATTTCACTGCCAAGATTATTATCATCAGAAATGGGGTTCTTTTGCTAAAGCCTATTTAAAATTTGGTGAAAAAGTGGGCAACTTGCTCGCCGATAAAGTAATTATCACTTCCCATTCCCTGCTTAAATACGCTAAAGGGAAATATCATAATAATCCAGTATATATTCCTTCTTCAGCTAAGTTAAATGATTTGGTTCCCGCCCAGGAAATAACTAAATGGGGCTTAACAAAGAATAATTACATTGCTTATATCGGCCGTTTGGTCAGACATAAAGGCGTTCACTTCTTAATTAAAGCTTATCAAGAAATTACCACCGATAAAAAATTAGTTATTGTTGGTGATGGTTCTTATACCGATGACTATGTTAAAGAATTGCATGATTTAGCTCAGAACAATCCTAATATTATCTTTACCGGCAATCAAAATGGCCCGGTGCTTAAAGAATTATTTTCTAATACTGCCATCTTCGTTCAACCCTCGGAGTCCGAAGGTTTATCTTTCGCCCTGCTTGAAGGGATGGCTTACGCTAGACCTTGCTTAGTCTCTGATATTGAACCTAATTTAGAAGCCTTAGGCGACACCGGTGTTTCTTTTAAAAGCGGTGATTACTTGGATTTAAAAGCTAAACTCCAGGATATGTTAAATCATCAAAGTGATTTAGCGGCTCTAGGAGCCAAGGCTTTAGTTCGAGTCAAGACAGAATATGATGCTGATAATATCGCTCAGCAAACCATTAACTTATATCAAGAGGTTTTAAAATAATTTCTATCTTTAAGGAGAGTGACTCGCTCTCCTTAAGACTTAAGAACCAGAAGGAAATTCGGGTTCTTGAATCTTAAAAGTATTGTTTAACAATTTAATAAAAATTTGTATCATGAGAAAGTTATTATTTCTGTTGTTGTCTTTGGTTATGTTGGCCTCCTGCACAAAGTGGCCGCAAAGTGTAACTACCCCGGATCCGGTCACTCCGGTAACGGGCGTTTACCAATTGAAATCAGCTAGCGCGACGCTGGCTGGTGATACCCTAATCGTTCCTATTAATACTTTGGTGATTTTCACCTTAGAAAAAAATGGGGCGAAGATTATCGCTAACTTTGATTTTGGAAACGGTACCCCTATCGTGACTGGCGATGTAGTTTCCGCTAAATTCTCTAAAGGAGTTTATTCGGTTAAAACTACTGATGCGACGGTGACGCCAAATATCACTAAAACATTTATTGTTAGAGCTCAGGACGCCGTCATCGTAACTCCAAGTGGCGAAACTGCTATTGTGCTAATTTCTAGTACTTTCACTAGCGCTGGCGTTAACACCATTACCCTCGGTTTAAGGGCGGATATTATTAACGGCTTTAACGCCACTACGCCACAGGATGCCCAGGTACAATATGAAATGCTACCGAGTATCACCTGGACTAATGCGCCCTTATTAGCTTCAAGCATGGCCACTGTTAATGGTGTGAAATATTATAAATGGAATTTTATAGCCAACAATGGTCAGAAAGTTCGTTTTGGTTGGTTAATTGGCAGCGTTTGGGCCTACGATCCTAATAGTATTTACAGACAATCAGATGGCTTATATGCTTTATATGTTAAAGATGGAGCTATTTCTAAGGATGTAATTACCGCTTCACTCCCCGGATCATTTGGTGATACTAAAGTTCGTGGCACCTTAACGACTATTTCCGGAGTTCAGAATTTGGTTTTGTATTTCCAGAAAACCTTATTTAATTCTGGAACCGCCTCTTTGAAATATAGTATTGATTCCGGAGCTCAGCAGAACGTGGCTTTGGTAGCTTCCTCGGATGCTAATTATTACACCGTCAGTATTCCCATGACTAGCGGTCAGGAAATTGATTTCTGGCCCCTAAGCACATCGGGTAGTTGATATTTCTAGCTTCGGTTGTCTGGAGCACCGATAAATTATGTGGGCGACTCCAGATTTTGAATCTGAAGTCAGCTCAAATCGGAGGCTTTACCGTCAAGCTTGGATAAAAAAATTCAGCCTAATGCTGGAAAGACCCCTATTTCGCAAGAAGTAGGGGTTTTTTAATAGCTTAACTTATTTTTTATATAAAAAAAGAGGCTTCGATTGTCGAAGCCCCTATATTTATGAAGACTAAATCAATTAATTGATTGTTGTCTTCTTTTGGGCGTAAATCCGGGTCCGGAAGTTCCAACCTTGATAAAGGTTGCGATCTTCTTTGCCCAGAGCGCGTCCGTTTTCGCTGTCTAACCTGAATGGTCTGAGTCCGCCCTCTGAACTCGGTGTCCAGATATTGGGATTTTCGGCCCTCATTTTAATTAGATCTTCATCGGAGATTTCTCCCCATTCTTTGCCTCGCGTTTTGTTAATGAGAGGCTTCAGCA
>TBL_comb47_HYPODRAFT_10003636_pt1 | contig 18136 bp, 14 predicted proteins | sample TroBogypolimnion_40_FD_10682 | JGI IMG/M metagenome (IMG submission 10682)
TGATCTGGTGGTCTACGAAACACCCGCCATCCTCCTGCACCTGGCCGACACCCACCCGCAGGCCGGTCTGATGCCGGCGCTGGGCACGCCCTTGCGTGCGCATGGCTACCAATGGCTGACGTGGTTGTCCAACACCTTGCAGGCCACGCTGGTGCAACTCTTCTATGCCGAGCGCTATGTGCCTGCCGACGGCGTGGCGGATTTTCGCGCGCGCACCGAGGCGCGCATAGCGCCCCTGCTGGACCAACTGGAGGCCCAACTGCAAAGCAGCGGCGGCCCCTGGTTGCTGGGTGCCCACTACAGCGCAGCCGACTGCATGGCCTTTGTGCTGTGCTGCTGGACGCGTAATCTGCAGCGCCCCGCCAACAGCCTGCCCGCTATAGCCGCCTACCTCGCACGCATGCGCCAGCGCCCGGCGGTGCAGCGCGCGGTGGCTACCGAGCAACTGCCCGAAACATTCTTTACGCGGGCCGCCGTTTAAGTCCCCCAGCGCAGACTGCACCCATGCACTCCTACACATCCCAGGTCACCTGGCAGCGCGGCGAGCAAGCATTTTTGGATAACCGCTACAGCCGAAAGCACATCGTTCGCTTCGACGGTGGCGTCGAAATCCCGGCATCGTCGTCCCCCCAGGTGGTTCGCGAACCGATGTCGGATCCGGCTGCCGTCGATCCGGAGGAGCTTTTCGTTGCCTCGTTGTCGAGTTGCCACATGCTTTGGTTCTTGTCCATCGCCGCCGAGCGGGGGTTCCGCGTTGACACGTATATCGATAACGCAGAGGGCGTCATGCAGAAGGCCGCATCTGGAAAGTGGGCCATGTCGCTGGTGACATTGCGCCCCATGGTGTCCTTCTCAGGTCAGCAGTTACCGAGTCGCGAGGCGCACGCGCAAATGCACCATCTGGCCCATGACGAGTGCTTCATCGCTAACTCCGTGCGCACGGAGGTGCGCTGTGAACCCCTGTTGGCCATAGCGCGCGAAGCTGAGTAGCGATTCCATAAACCTTATTAACGTTGGGTATNCCCATGCCTCTGATATCCGTCACCCGCCTGCGCATCCGCTCGCCCTGGTACTTGCCGGGTTTCTTTTTTTATACACTGCGCTCAATCCGGCAAGCACGTGTAGCCGCGGGAAACAGCACAGTGAAGTTGCTACCCGATGCGCATAGGACGTTCTGGACCTGCACATCGTGGACCGACCTGAATGCCATGCGTGCCTACGTTTCAGCGGGGCCGCATCGCCAGTCCATGAAGCGCCTGGCGCACTGGTGCGACGAGGCTTCTGTTGTTCACTGGGAGCAGGATTCGTTGGAATTGCCGAGCTGGCAGGAAGCGCACCGGCGCATGCAGCAGGACGGTCGCCCGTCCAAGGTGAATCACCCCAGTGCCGCGCACCTGGCCTACCGAATCGCCCAACCCCAAAGTGTTGTAACCAGCGCCAAGGCAAAGTGAAGTAACAAGCAGCCATTGCTGAACGCGTCTTTTGTCGGCCTGCCCGGCAAGCGAGTCGTGCCCAGAGGCGCGCTCAATTACTTGTCGCTGTTCCAGATGTCGGATGCAATGCGCCACTGTTTGTCATTGCCACGTTGCCACACCAGGGTGTCTTTCCCGGCGATCTGCTGGTCCTTGAAGGTGACCACGTAAGTACTGGTTTCTACCGCAAGATCACCGCTAACCGCAATTTCAACGGGGGTCTTCTCGAGGTGTGACACCCCCGCGGTAAAGGCACCCTGCCAGTAAGCACGAATGGCTTCGGTGCCCGTCAACATCGGTTTGCCAGCGGGCAAGAGTTTGGCATCAGCTTTGAAAACACCGGCCACACCGGCGGCGTCCTGCTTGTTGAACGCAGTCCGGAAATGCGACATGGCGTCTTGCGGACCCTGCTCCGCGCTTGGCATGTTGGCGCAGCCGGAAATTGTGAGCGTGAGAATGGCAAGAGAAAGTGGACGTCTGATCATGGTGGTCTCCCTAGTGGATGAAATGCAGCTTCAACCCAACGCCCAGGTCTTCATGCAATGCGATGTTGCGTCTTCTGCCTGAGTGCGACCCATCCTATAGGAAGGTCGCACCGTGCGCCATCGGGTTCACCCCAACCGGAGCTCAAAGTACCTTGTTCTGCGTTCGCCACAATGCCGCTAAGCCTACCGCAGACACCGCCACCAGCACCGCCGGAAACGCCACCCCCGGCGACCAGTCGATCAGCGCGCCAGACATGCCGGACGCCACCAGGCCGCCCAGCGTATAGGTCAGCACCAGTACCGCCGTGCTGTTGACCAGCGTGATGCCTTTTTCGCGCGAGCCGATGTCGGTCATGGCCATGGTGTAGAGCGTGCCGCCAGCGCCGCCCCAGACAAACACCATGGGCCAGACCAGCCACGGTGTCTGCGCCACAAAGGGCAGGGCCAGGGTGGCGGCCAGCATGAGCGCCGCGGACCAGACCATCAGCCTGCGTCGACCTTGGGCCTGATCGGTGAAGCGGTCGGCGAGGACGCCGGCCGGAATCATCAGCGCCACGCCGCCCAGGCCGCTAATCGACACCATGACGGCGGCGGCCGATGCGTTTAAGCCCAGAGCCAGACCATATAGCGGCAGGATGGAGGTGACGCCGGTCTCAAAAAATCCGCCGACAAAACCGGCCAGCATGATGATGGGGTGCGCCAACAGCGCAGACAGCAGGCCGTGCAGCCCGACGCGGGCCGTGTCGGTGTCGTGGGCGGCGGGCACCTTGGGGATCAGCGCTGACCAGGCCAGGCCGACCACATTCAAGCCATTCACCACCCACAGCGTGACCGGGCTCTGGGTGCCTAGCCAGACCAGCAAGGCCGGGCCGATGATGAAGGTGGCGCTGACCATGGTTTGAAAGATACCCACATAGCGGCCGCGCTGATCTGGCGGGCAGAACTCGGCAATCAGCGCTTCTGACAGCACCCAGCGCAGCGACATGGCGATGCCCGAGACCAAGTTCAGCGCGAACCAGATCGGCAACGCATTGGTCAGCGTAAACAACAGCGCGCACAGCATCAGCAACACCGAGGCCAGCCACATGCATTGGCGTCGGCCAATCCGGTTGGCCACGCTCGAAGCAAACGGCGTCATCACAAAAATGCCCAGCCAGCCGGTGGCTGCAAACAGCCCGGCCATGGTGCTGCTGATGTCCGCGCCTTTCAGGCGCAGCAGCAACAGCGGCGAGAGGATGAAGTAGCCCACCAGCGAAAAAAAGGTGGAGCCGAAGATGGCCGCCAGGCCAAGCTTGGCGCCGACCGGCGCGCTTGCCACAGCATTCATACCTGGCGTGCGGCCAGGATGGCGGCGGCCACTTCGGCAAAGCCTGCGCCGCGCTCGGATGGCGCAATGTAGCGCGGCAGATGCGAGAGGCTGTTGGCCACCTTGGCGATGTTGGCCACACCCACGCTGTGCGTGAAGTGCTCGAACATGGCCACGTCGTTGCCGGAGTCGCCGACAAAAACCCAGCGCTCCAGCTCGGCCGGCAGACTGCGGCTCAGCAGTTGCTGGGTAATCCACAAGGCGCCCTGCCACTTGTTGAACTGGCCAAAACAGCCATGGGTATGGATGCTGCTGACCGTGGTGTGCATGCCCTCGGCCTGCATGATGGCCACCACCTGTGCAATTTGCGCGCTGGAGAGTTGGGCAAACTCGGCGTGGTCAATTGCCAGGTCAGTCTCGCGTCCCACGCTGTCGCGTGTGATGAATGCACCCGCCACCTCGCGCACAATGCGTTCGCCGATGGAGCGCATGCGGGCCCGATTGCGCGCCCTGGTGCTGGCAGCCTGCTGGTAGATTTTTTTGAAACCATCGCCGTTGCCGTCAAGTACCCAGGCCACGGCGCCGTTCTCGGCCACCAGAGCATCGACCGGCCAGGGCGCCAGGCCACGTGCTGAGTCACCTTTGATTAAGGGTTCGCACCAGCCAATGGGCCGCCCGGTGATGCCAATCACTTGCAGACCGGCGGCACGCAGAAGGGCGAGCGCCTGCAGCGCGTCCGGCGTGATGCTGCCATGCGAGGTCAGCGTGTCGTCGATATCGGTGAACACGCCGATCAGACCCCGGCGCGCTTCCATCGGCCAGTCGCTCAGCGGCAGCATATCCATCAACCTGCCGATTGCAGCGCCAGGCCCGCGTGCTCGCGCAGCGGGTGGAAGTGGATCTTGGGAAAGCGCTCCTGCGCCAGGCGCACGTCATAGGGGCTTGTGCACAGGTAGGCCAGCGTGTTGGCCGCATCCCGCGCCATGCGCTGCGGGTAGGCGTTGATGAACTCCTGCATTTCCTTGGGCGTGTCGGCGGTAATCCAGCGCGCGCCGGTGTACTGGCTGCCTTCCAAGCGGATATCGGCGTCGTACTCGCCCTTGAGGCGGTGCTGCACCACTTCAAACTGCAGCTGGCCGATGGCGCCCAGCAGCATGTTGCCGCCCATCTCGGGCTTGAACACCTGGATCGCGCCTTCCTCCCCCAGCTGGGCCAGGCCCTGCTGCAGCTGCTTGGTGCGCAGCGGGTTTCTCAGGATCACGGTCATGAACATTTCGGGCGCGAAGAAGGGCAGGCCGGTGTACATCAGGTTGACCGAGCCGTCGGTGATGGTGTCGCCCAGCTGCACGCCGCCGTGGGTGGTAAAGCCGACGATGTCGCCGGCATAGGCCTCTTCCACGGCTTCCCGGCGCTGGCTCATGAAGGTCACCACGCTGGTGGGGCGCAGTTCCTTGGCGGTGCGCATGACTTTCAGCTTCATGCCCGGCGTGTACTTGCCCGATGCCATGCGCACAAAGGCGATGCGGTCGCGGTGGTTGGCGTCCATATTGGCCTGCACCTTGAACACCACGCCGCTGAAGGCGTCGTCTTCCGGCTGCACTTCACGCACCACCGGCTGGCGGTTCACCAGCGTGGTGCTGGTGCGGCTTTGCGGCGCGGGGGCCAGATCGACCAGGGCGTCCAGCACTTCCATCACACCGAAGTTGTTGACGCCGGAGCCGAAGAACACCGGAGTCTGCTTGCCGGCCAAAAAGGCGGCGTGGTCCCAGGTGGGGGAGGCGCCTACGGCCAACTCCATGCTGTCGATGGCGCTGGTCCACTCGTTGCCAAAGCGTTTCTCGAGGGACGCGGCGTCGTTCAGCGGCACGGTATCAAAGTCCTGCGGGCGGCGTTCGCTTCCCGATTCAAACACCGTCATGGCCTTGGTGCGCAGGTTGATGATGCCGCCAAAGCCCTTGCCCTGGCCCACCGGCCAGGTCATGGGCACGCAGGGCATGCCCAGCTCGCGCTCGATTTCGTCCAGGATGTCCAGGGGCTCGCGCACCTCGCGGTCCATCTTGTTGACGAAGGTGATGATGGGCGTGTCGCGTTGGCGGCAGACCTCGATCAGGCGGCGCGTCTGCGCTTCCACACCGTTGGCCGCATCAATCACCATCAGCGCCGAGTCCACTGCGGTCAGCACGCGGTAGGTGTCTTCCGAGAAGTCCTTGTGGCCGGGCGTGTCGAGCAGGTTGATGACATGGTCGCGATACACCATCTGCATCACCGAGGAGGCCACCGAGATGCCGCGCTGCTTTTCAATCTCCATCCAGTCGGAGGTGGCGTGGCGCGTGGCCTTGCGCGCCTTCACGCTTCCTGCGATCTGGATCGCTCCGGAGAACAGCAGCAGCTTTTCGGTCAGCGTGGTCTTACCCGCGTCTGGGTGGGAAATGATGGCAAAGGTGCGGCGGCGCCGGGTTTCGTTGGCAAAAGACAAGGGGGGTTCCAGATCAAGGGTGAGTGCGAGCGATTTTACCGGTTGGCCCGGTGGCGCTATTCTTGCTGCAGCTCGTGCACAAACAAGGACTTCCCTTTGCAACCCGATTTGATGACCCAACGCAGCGCCGGTGTGGTGCTGCACCCCACCAGTTTGCCCGGCCCCCACGGCAGTGGCGACTTCGGCCCCGACGCCTACTACTTTGTCGATTGGCTGCACACCGCCGGCCAGACCCTGTGGCAAACCCTGCCGCTGGGCCCCATAGGCCTGGCCAACTCACCTTACATGGGCCGCTCGGCCATGGCCGGCAATCCGTTTTTGGTGGCCTTTGAGCCGCTGGTAGAGCGGGGCTGGTTGGCTGCTTCGTGGCTGCATAACGGTTTTATTGCCGAACACGTGCGCTTTGACGAGGTGCTGCCTTGGCGCATGGAGCGGCTGCGCGAGGCCTTTGCCGGTTTTCAGGCGCAGGCCGATGCGCCCACCCGAGAGGCGTTTGCTGATTGGGAGGACGACAACGCCAGCTGGCTAAACGACTATTCGTTGTTCATGGCACTGGACAATGCCTATGGCACCGACCTGTGGACCGACTGGCCCGAGCCTTTGGCCCGGAGACAGCATGCCGCCCTCACCGAGGCCCGCAGCACCCACGCCCAAGAGATCGCCTTCTGGGCCTTTGTGCAATGGCAGTTTGATGTGCAACTGCAGGCGCTGAAAAGCTATGCTAATGCCAAGGGCGTCTACCTGGTGGGTGACCTACCGATCTTTATCGCCCACCATTCCTGCGATTGCTGGGCCCGTCCGGATCTGTACCTGCTGGACGCAGAAGGCCAGCCCAGCGTGGTGGCCGGTGTGCCGCCGGATTACTTTGCCGTGGAAGGTCAGCGCTGGGGCAACCCGCTGTACGACTGGCAGGCCATGGCTGCCGACGGCTATCAATGGTGGGTGGGGCGCATCCGCCGCCAGCTCTATCTGGCCAATGTGATCCGCATCGACCATTTCCGCGGCTTTGAGGCCTGCTGGGAAATCCCGGTGACCGAGCCCACCGCAATTCATGGCCGTTGGGTCAAAGGCCCGGGCTTTGCCCTGTTTGACGCGGTGGAGCGCGCCCTGGGCCGGCTTCCCATCATTGCCGAAGACTTGGGGCTGATTACGCCCGAGGTGGATGCGCTGCGCCAGAGCACAGGCTTTCCGGGCATGCGGGTGCTGCAGTTCGCCTTTTCGGAAGACGCAGGCAGCAACCATTTGCCGCACAATTTTGATGCCAACACGGTGGTGTATTGCGGAACGCATGACAACGACATGGCTGTCGGGTGGTGGGTGTGTTGCAGTCCGCGTGAGCGGGCCTTCGCGGCGGAGTATCTTTGCACCGATGGGCGCGACGTGAACTGGGCCATGATTCGCGCCTGTTCTCTGTCGGTGGCGAATTTGGCGCTGTGCCAGTTTCAGGATGTGTTGGGACTGGATGGCTATCACCGGATGAATACGCCGGGGTCCATGGAATGTTGGACCTGGCGGTTTCGGTGGGATTGGGTGAGGGCTGAGCATGCTGAGCGGCTGGCTCGGATTACGGCGGTTAGTGGGCGGATCGGGTTTGAGCGGCTGCGCTTGCCGTTTTAGTTTTCAGACTGACCTTGCCCCCTCGCCCCCGCCGGTTTTACTCCCCCATCCCCCAACCCCTTACCCCCCGTCGGGGTAAGGGGCGCGAACAGCCGATTTCGTTTCTGCGCGCCGAATACGGAATTACTGGCGGTGCGTTGCCACTGTTTTTTCTTGCCCAGATCTCACGCGGGTAGTTCCGAGTGCCGGGGACGTGTAAGCGGTAGTCGCAATTGTAAAAATGCGTTGAATCTTCACGCGGTGGTGTCGTAGCCGAAGCGACTTAACCAAATGGGCGGTCCGGCTTAGCTCCTCTTTCGTCTCGGCGCGGGGCGAAAGGGGTTGGGGGATAGGGGGGAGTTAGTGAAAGTTAGGGAATCCCCTAATGCGTTACAAAAACGTTTTTGGCAGAATCAAAAACGTTTTTGGAAGCCGCCTCCTGGTTTCCACACCAGGAGCCCATTCCATGAGTCAGTCCGATGTCCGCCTGCGCGGAATCCAGAAAAGCTACGGCAAGGTGCATGTCATCCATGGCGTGGACCTGGACATTGAGCCCGGTGAGTTCGCCGTGTTTGTGGGGCCTTCGGGCTGCGGCAAGACCACGCTGCTGCGCATGATTGCCGGGTTGGAAGAAATTTCCGGTGGCAGCATGACGATTGGCGGCGAGTCGGTCAGCGACCTGCCGCCCAGCGAACGCGGCGTGGCCATGGTGTTTCAGAGCTATGCGCTCTACCCGCACAAGACGGTGTTCGACAACATGGCCTTTGCGCTCAAGATTGCCAAGGTGCCCAAGGAAGAGATCGCCAAGCGCGTCAATGCCGCTGCCGACATCCTGCAACTGCAGGACTATTTGCAGCGCCTGCCCAAGGCCTTGTCGGGCGGGCAGCGCCAGCGCGTGGCGATAGGCCGCGCAATAGTGCGCAACCCCAAGGTGTTCCTGTTCGACGAGCCCCTGTCCAACTTGGACGCGGCCCTGCGCACCAAGATGCGGGTGGAGCTGGCCACACTGCACCGATCCTTGGGCGCCACCATGATTTATGTGACGCACGACCAGGTGGAGGCCATGACGCTGGCCGACAAGATCGTGGTGCTCAACAAGGGCCGGGTCGAGCAGGTCGGCCGTCCGCTGGACCTGTACAACAAGCCGGCCAGCCTGTTTGTGGCCGGCTTTATCGGCTCGCCGCAAATGAACTTCCTGAGCGGCGACTTTGCTACCCAGCGCGGTGCCACCACCGTGGGACTGCGCCCAGAGAACCTCAAGGTGCAGGCCGGTGGACCCATCCAGGGCACGCTCAAGCATTCCGAAAAGCTGGGCAATGAAACCTTTGCCTATGTGACATCAGACACTCTGGGCGACATCACCGCGCGCATGGACGGTACCTTGCCGCTGGAGCCGGGGCAGACGATTGAGCTGGCCTTTGCACCTGAGCATCTGTACCGCTTCAATGCGGACGGACGCAGCATTTAAAAACAAGTTTTGCTTTGCGGATAGGCCGCCAAGTATTTTTAGGAGACGACGCATGTTCAAGAAGACTCTTACCGCTGCTGGCGTGATGCTGGCCCTGGGTTCCGTGGTCACGCCTTCCCTGGCGGCCGACTACAAGGGGCCGGACCTCAAGGGCGAGGTGATCAGCATCACCTGCCCGTGGACCGGGGCCGAGGAGGGCATCTTCCAAAAGGTGATCGACAATTTTGAGAAGGCCACCGGCGCCACCGTCAAGCATTCCTGCTCGCAAAGCTCGGAGCAGCAAATCGTCATCGACATCAAGGCCGGTTCACCCACCAATATCTCGGTGTTCCCGCAGCCCGGTCTGGCCGCCAATATGGCGGCTATCGGCGGCCTGTCACCGCTGGGCCCTAAGGCGCAGGACTGGGTCAAAAAGAACTACGCCGCGGGCAAGTCCTGGGCCGATCTGGGCACCTACAAGAACAAGGCCGGCAAGGAAGAGTTCTACGGCTTTTTCTACAACGTGAACGTCAAGAGCCTGGTCTGGTACATCCCCGAGAACTTCAAGGAAAAGGGCTACAAAGTTCCCAAGACCATGGAAGAGCTGCAGGCGCTGACCAAGAAGATAGCGGCCGATGGTGGAGCCAAGCCCTGGTGTATCGGTCTGGGCAGCGATGCCGCTACCGGCTGGCCCGGCACCGATTGGGTGGAAGACCTGATGCTGCGCCTGCATGCACCCGAGGTCTATGACGGCTGGGTGAATAACAGCGTCAAGTTCAATGACCCGCGCGTGATCGAAGCCCTGGAAGCCTATGGCTGGTTCTCCAAGAACGACGCCTATGTGGACGGTGGTGCCAAGGCCGTGGCGACGGTGAGTTTCAAGGACAGTCCCAAGGGTCTGTTTGGCTCGCCACCCAAGTGCTATATGCACAAGCAGGCCAGCTTTATTCCGGCCTTCTTCCCCGAAGGCAAGGCCAGCGATGCAGACTTCTTCTACTTCCCGTCCTATGCCGGCAAGAAGCTGGGCAATCCGGTGGAAGGTGGCGGCACCATCATGACCATCACCAAGGACAGCAAGGGTGCGCGCGCCTTCATGGAATACCTGCAACACCCGCAAGCGCATGAAATCTGGATGGCCGAGGGCGGCTTCCTGACACCGCACAAGGGCGTGGACCTGGCCAAGTACAAGACCCCCGCGCTCAAAAAACAGGGCGAGATTCTGCTCAACGCCACCACCTTCCGTTTTGACGGCTCCGATCTGATGCCCGGCGCCGTGGGTGCTGGCAGCTTCTGGAAGGGCATGGTCGACTTCTCCGGCGGCAAATCAGCCAAGGCCGTAGCCGACGATATCCAGAAGAGCTGGGACGCCATCAAGTAAGCATGAGTAGTAACGCGAGCCGATCACCATGAACCAAGCATTGATTCAAACGCTCACCGCCGTGGTGGTCAGCATCGCGTTCTGCCTGCTGTACTTTGCCGGCAGCAATTTTCTGCTGGATAAGCTGGTGGACGCCAGCTCCGCCAGCAGGAACCGCAAGGAAGGAATCAAGTCCGGCATCCGGCCTTGGTTGTTTCTTGCGCCGGCTTTTGTGCTGCTGGGCGTCTATCTTTTCTACCCGCTATTTGAAACCTTCCGGCTGAGCTTTTATGACGCCACGGGCGAAGGCTTTGTCGGCCTGTCCAACTACACCTGGGTGTTGCTGGATCAGAATTTTTTAATCACCATTCGCAACAATCTTCTGTGGCTGCTGGTGGTGCCGGCCACGGCCACGGCCTTTGGGCTGGTGGTGGCGGTGCTGGCGGACAAGGTGTGGTGGGGCAACTTTGCCAAGTCCATGGTGTTCATGCCCATGGCCATCAGCTTTGTCGGTGCCAGCGTGATCTGGAAGTTTGTGTTTGACTTCCGCGGCCCGGACTCCGAGCAGATCGGCATCCTGAACGCCATGGTGATGGGCCTGGGCGGCAAGCCGCAGGCCTGGGTGACGATTCCCTTTTGGAACAATTTCTTTTTGATGGCGATTCTGGTCTGGATACAGACTGGCTTTGCCATGGTGATTCTGTCGGCAGCACTGCGTGGCGTGCCCGAGGACACGATTGAGGCGGCCCGCATGGACGGCGCCAGCGAGCTGCAGATTTTTTTCGAGATCATGGTGCCCCAGGTGATGTCCACCATTCTGGTCGTCTGGACCACCATCACCATCACCGTGCTCAAGGTGTTTGACGTGGTCATGGCCATGACCGGCGGCCAGTGGGATACCAGTGTGCTGGCCAACCTGATGTACGACTGGATGTTTAGGGGTGGCGGCGACTACGGCCGCAGCTCGACGCTTGCCATGGTGCTGATGTTTGCGGTGATTCCGGTCATGGCCTTCAACATCCGGCGCTTTCGCACCGAAGAGGCTCAGCGATGAAAACAGCGATGAAAAAATACTTTACGGTCCCGGCCATCTTGGCGCAGTTGCTGTTGCTGCTGATCGTTGCCACCTGGGTCATGCCGACCTTCGGCCTGTTGGTGTCGAGCTTTCGCGAAAAAGAGCAACTGGTTTCCAGCGGTTGGTGGACGGCGATGTCCACGCAAACCCGTGCCGATATGCGCCGCACCGGCGGCGCGCAAAGCGTGGTGCAGGAGGGCGACAAGTACGTCATCTCCGGACGCCTGTTTGCCGAAGCGGCCCATGTGCGCCTGAAGAATTATTCGTTGACATCGGCCAAGCCGAACCAGTTTGCCGTGGGCGAGCGCATTGAGATTGCCGATGGCCAGATTTTTGATGAGGAACACGGCAAGTCCGATGGCACGCTGATCGTCAACGCCGACAGCAGCTACCGTCTCGAATTGACCGCGCCCTACGAAAAGGATAAGGGCGTACGCATCTTCTATGTGGCCGAAACGCCCCCCACCTTCAGCACCAACAACTATGCCAAGGTGGTGGCCTCCGAGGGTGTGGGTCAGGCCTTTTTGAATACCTTTGAGGTGACGATTCCGGCCACCTTTATTCCGATCTTGATCGCGGCCTTTGCCGCCTATGCCTTCAGCTGGATGCAATTCCCCGGACGCCAATGGCTGTTTATTGTGGTGGTGGGCCTGTTGGTGGTGCCGCTGCAGATGTCGCTGATTCCGCTCCTGCGCCTGTACAACCAGCTCGGTGAAATGACGGGGATTGAATCCAAGTCCTTCCTGGGCGTGTGGCTGGCGCACTCGGCCTTTGGTCTGCCGCTGGCGATTTACCTGCTGCGCAATTACATCGCCGCCCTGCCGCGCGACATCATCGAGAGCGCCCGCATGGACGGCGCTTCGCACTACCAAATCTTCACCAGCATCGTGCTGCCGCTGTCGCTGCCGGCGCTGGCCAGCTTTGCCATCTTCCAGTTCCTCTGGGTGTGGAACGACTTTTTGGTGGCACTGGTGTTTCTGGGCAAGGCGCCGGAACACATCGTGCTGACCATCAAGCTCAATGACCTCTTGGGCTCGCGCGGCGAGAGCTGGGAAATTTTGACCGCCAGCGCCTTCGTGTCGATTGCGGTGCCGGTGATGGTGTTCTTTTCGCTGCAGCGCTTTTTTGTACGCGGCCTGTTGTCTGGCTCGGTCAAGGGCGGCTAAGTTTTGCCGCTAGTGGAGCTATTCGCAAAGCAGCTTTTGCAACATCAAGGCACTGCGCTTAGGCGTCCGCTTTTGGGTTTGGAAGTCCACATGCACAATGCCAAAGCGCTGGCTATAGCCATGCGCCCATTCGAAGTTGTCCAACAGGCTCCACACGTAGTAGCCGCGAATATCGACGCCGGCACGAATCAGTTCTGCCACCTGCTCAAAATGGGCTTCGAGGTAATCGCAGCGCATACCGTCATCGACTGCGCCGTGTGCCAGGCCGGTGTTGTCCGCCGCGCCGTTTTCGGTAATCCACATCGGTGGCAGCGGCCATTGGGCCTGCAGGTTCTGCACCACGCGGGTCAGGCCCTCGGGATAAATTTCCCAGCCGATGTCTGTGAGTTTTTTTGGCGCTGTGGGCGGTACGAATGTGTAGCCGCGCGTCGCATCCGAAGTGCTGACCGGCGCCTTGCCAATCGAGCGCGTGTAGTAGTTCAGCCCCATGAAGTCCAGCGGCTGCGCGCAGATCGACAGATCGCCTTCGCGCCGAATGGCACCCAATTCCCTGATTTGCTGCAGCAGCGCATCCGGCCATTCGCGACCGAACAGCGGGTTCAAGAAGCAGTCGTTGCGCTCCTGCTCGGCCAGGCGCGCGGCCTTTACGTCCTCGGGCTTGTCGGTGAGTGGATCGCACAGCTCCGGATTCAGCACAATGCCCAGCGAGGTCTTGGCTTGCACGCTGCGCCAGGCCTGCATGCCCAGGCCATGGGCCAGCATCAGATGGTGGGCAGCCACCAGCGACTGTGCGCGGTTCTGCCCGCCGGGCGCGAACACGCCCAGGTCATGGCCCAAAAAGGCCGAGCACCAGGGCTCATTCAAGGTCGCCACACGCGGCAGGCGATCGCCCAGGTGCTGCGCCACCAGCGCGGCGTAATCGGCAAAGCGGTAGGCCGTGTCGCGGTTCAGCCAGCCGCCTTCCAGATGCGCCGGCAGGTCCCAGTGGAACAACGTGGCGTTGGGTGTGATGCCATGCTGGTCCAGCGCGTCGAGCAGGCGTTTGTAAAAGTCCAGACCCGCCAGATTGGCCTTGTGATCGACGGTGGTGATGCGCGGCCAGGCAATCGAGAAGCGGTAATGCTTGAAACCCAGCTCGGCGATCAGGCGAACGTCCGTTGCAAAGTGGTGGTAGTGGTCACAGGCCTCGCGGCCGTCGCTGGCGTCCTTGATGCGGCCCGGTTGCGAACAAAAAGTATCCCAAATGCTGGGGACCTTACCGTCCGCAGAACTCGCGCCCTCGATCTGAAAAGACGAGGTGGCGCAGCCCCATTCAAAACGTGCGGGCGACAAAAGCGGGTCCAAAGCGTGCATGCGATTCATCCTTACAAGTTGCGGGCTCCATTGTCCCGTGATTTCCTTTTCCAAAACTCTTAATCCATGAGTACAGCAATGCAAATTCAAAAAGCTCCCAACGACAACTGGTGGCGCGGTGGCGTGATTTACCAGATCTACCCGCGCAGCTTTGCCGACAGCAATGGCGACGGCATTGGCGACCTGCCCGGTATCACCGCGCATCTGGATTACGTGGCCCGCCTGGGCGTGGACGGCATCTGGCTGTCGCCCTTTTTCAAAAGCCCGATGAAGGATTTTGGTTACGACATCAGCGACTACTGCGATGTAGACCCGATGTTTGGCACCCTGGACGACTTCCGTGCGCTGGTGAAGCGCGCCCATGCCTTGGGCCTGAAGGTGATGATTGACCAGGTGCTGTCGCACTGCGCCGACCAGCACCCCTGGTTTGTGGAAAGCCGGTCCAGCCGCGACAATCCCAAGGCCGATTGGTTTATCTGGGCCGATGCCAAGGACGATGGCAATCCACCCAACAACTGGTTGTCGATTTTTGGCGGCAGCGCCTGGCAGTGGGACACGCGGCGCTGCCAGTACTACATGCACAATTTTCTGACCAGCCAACCGGACCTGAACTTCCATAATCCGGAGGTGCAAAGTACGTTGCTGGAAACGGTAAAGTTCTGGCTGGACCTGGGTGTAGACGGCTACCGGCTGGACACGGTGAACTTCTATGTGCACGACGCCCAGCTGCGCAACAACCCGCCGCGCGGCCGCCCGCAGACCGAAGACCCGGCGGTCAATGCCGTCAATCCCTATGGCTGGCAATGGCATCAATTTGACAAGAGCCAGCCCGAGAATCTGGAATTTTTGCGCAAGCTGCGCACTCTGCTGGACCAGTATCCCAACACCACCATGGTCGGTGAAATTGGCGACGACGATGGCTTGGCGCGCCTGGCCGAGTACACGCGCGGTGGCGACAAGCTGCACATGGCGTATTGCTTTGACCTGCTGGGTTCCGAGCATTCGGCGCCGTTCCTGCACAAGTTTCTCAGCCGCTTCCAAAGCATCTCCGAGGGCGGCTGGCCCTGCTGGGCGTTATCCAACCACGACGTGCCACGCTTTGCCACGCGCTGGGGCGGCGCTACGCCCGATGCTGCGCTGCTAAGGCTGGCAGCGGCCATGCAGTTCAGCCTGCGCGGATCGTCGTGCGTTTACCAGGGCGATGAGCTGGGACTGCCCGAGGTGGCGATTGCCTATGAAGACCTGCAGGACCCCTATGGCATCACCATGTGGCCCGAGTTCAAGGGGCGGGACGGTTGCCGCACGCCCATGCCTTGGGTGAGCAGCGCGCCCGATCTGGGCTTTGCGCCTGCCGGCAATGCGTCAGCCAAGCCCTGGTTGCCGGTGGCCGAGACGCACCGCGCGCTGGCGGCTGATGTGCAGGCCGCAGCACCCGATTCGCTGCTGCAGTTCTACCGCCACCTGTTGCGCTGGCGCAAGGGGCAGTCGGCACTGCTTCACGGCGAAATGACTTTGCTGCCGGTGGATGCGCAGGTGTTTGCCTTTTTGCGCGCCACAGAGAGCCAGAGTGTGCTTTGCGTGTTCAACTTCAGCGATCAGCCTGCAAGCTATGTTTTGCCGGTTGATTGCAAACTGGCGCAACTGTTGACCGACAGTGGCCTGACCGGTGCTACGCTTGCTGCCGGCAATGTGGATCTGGCACCTTGGGGCGGACTGTTTGCGCAACTGACCTGACCTCATCACCAACATTCATCCATGAACATCAAAGCACTGGCCAAGGAACTGGGCCTTTCCACGTCCACGGTTAGCCGCGCTTTGAATGGCTATCAGGATGTCAACGAGGCGACGCGCAAGCGGGTGGAGGAGGCCGCCAAGGCGCTTGGCTACCGGGCCAATGCTGGTGCCCGCCGTCTGGTGCGTGGCAGCACGGAGGCGGTGGGCATCGTCTATTCGGCGGCGGTGGAAAACCTGGGCAATCCGCAGTTTCTCGACATGGCCGGTGGCCTGTCCGAGCGCCTGCATGAACAGCACTTTGACCTGATGCTGGCGGTGGCCAGCGACGAGCAGGACCTGGATATTTACGACCGATTGTTTCGCGGGGGCAGGGTGGATGCGGTGGTGGTGCCCAACACCCGCGTCAATGATGCGCGCGTGAATTTCCTGCTGGAAAGAGGCTATCCCTTTCTGGCCTATGGCCGCACCGGAGACTGCAGCGGCTATTCCTGGTTTGACTTTGACAACGAGGTCGGCAGCCAACTGGCGGTGCGCCATCTGGTGGCGTTGGGGCACCAGCGCATTGCGTATGTCCACTCACCGTTGCTGCTCAACTTTGCGTCGCAGCGGCATCAGGGTTTTCGGGCCGCGCTTCAGGAAGCAGGACTTGCGTTTGACCCCGCCTGGCTCGCTGGCCCGGCCGTGGATAGGCGCAGCGGCCGTGAGGCGGTGCAGACACTGATGGCCTTACCCAATCCGCCGACGGCCATCGTGGTGGACAACAACCTGGGCGGTATCGGCGTGTTGCGCGGACTGCTGGACATGGGGCTGGTGCTGGGCAAAGACATTTCCGTGGTGGTGCATGGCGTCATTCCAGCGGACTCTTTGCTGGCAGGACAAGACGTCACCATGGTCACCCAACCCACTGCGCAAAGCACCGGTTTGGCCATGGCCGACATGGTGTTGCAGGTGCTGCGCGAGTCCGAGCGCGGACCCTTTCAGTTGCTGCGTCAACCGGAATTGGTGATCGGTCAAACCACGGGTAAGCGGGTTTAAACAGCCCTGTTCCGGGGCTTGCATATGCGCTTGCCCCTATAATCTGCAGCTTCCGAGGAGCGTTGCAGTTCGCGCAAAGCGAACGAGGCTCGGACCCGGTGGCGATCAGCCACTGTTTCAACGGCGCTCACCCACGGCATGTGTCGGGTGAGCCCACTTCCAGGTTCTCCCTTGCTTGCAGTGGTATTCACATTGACTTTTTGGAGTGAACCATGAGCGCTATTCAAGCTGTTGCCAAGACCGAAAACTACATCATTGCCGACCTGAGTCTGGCCGCCTGGGGCCGCAAGGAACTCAGCATTGCCGAGACCGAAATGCCCGGCCTTATGGCCATTCGCCAGGAGTTCGCCGAGGCGCAGCCCCTGAAGGGTGCGCGCATCACCGGCTCGCTGCACATGACCATTCAAACCGGCGTGCTGATCGAGACCCTGCAAGCCTTGGGCGCCGATGTGCGCTGGGCCTCTTGCAATATCTTCTCAACGCAAGACCACGCTGCCGCAGCGATTGCCGCCAAGGGTACGCCCGTGTTCGCCATCAAGGGTGAAACCCTGGCCGACTACTGGGATTACACCCACCGCATTTTTGACTTCGGCGCCGCAGGCACCGAAGGCGAAGGCCCCAACATGATTCTGGACGATGGCGGCGATGCCACCTTGCTCATGCACCTGGGCAAGCGCGCAGAAACCGACGCCTCTTTGATTGCCAATCCAACCAGCGAAGAAGAGATCTGCCTCTTCAACGCCATCAAGGCCAAGTTGGCCGTGGATCCCACCTGGTACAGCCGCAAGGGCGCGCAGATCATTGGCGTGACCGAAGAGACCACCACCGGCGTGCTGCGCTTGAACGAAATGGCCGATAAGGGCAGCCTGATGTTCCGCGCCATCAACGTCAACGACTCGGTGACCAAGAGCAAGTTCGACAACCTTTACGGCTGCCGCGAATCCTTGGTGGACTCCATCAAGCGCGCCACCGACGTGATGATCGCCGGCAAGGTCGCTTGCGTAGCCGGTTACGGCGACGTGGGCAAGGGTTCGGCCCAAGCCCTTCGCGCTTTGAGCGCCCAAGTGTGGGTGACCGAGATCGACCCGATCAACGCCTTGCAAGCCGCGATGGAAGGCTACAAGGTCGTGACCATGGAATACGCTGCCGACAAGTGCGACATCTTCGTGTCGGCCACCGGCAACAAAAACGTGATCCGCTACGAGCACATGGCTGCCATGAAAGACGAGGCCATTGTGTGCAACATCGGTCACTTCGACAACGAAATCGACGTGGCTTCGCTGGAAAAGCTCGAGTGGGACGAAATCAAACCGCAGGTGGACCACATCAAGTTCCCTGATGGCAAAAAGATCACTCTGCTGGCCAAGGGCCGTCTGGTCAACCTCGGTTGCGCCACCGGTCACCCCAGCTTTGTGATGTCATCCAGCTTTGCCAACCAAACCATCGCCCAGATCGAGCTGTTCACCAAACAAGACCAATACGAATCCGGCAAGGTTTATGTGTTGCCCAAGTATCTGGATGAAAAAGTGGCTCGTCTGCACCTGAAGAAGGTCGGCGCCATGCTGAGCGAATTGAGCGAGGAGCAAGCCGCCTATATCGGCGTAAGCAAGTCCGGCCCATACAAAAAAGATACC
>TBL_comb47_HYPODRAFT_10003638_pt1 | contig 18133 bp, 20 predicted proteins | sample TroBogypolimnion_40_FD_10682 | JGI IMG/M metagenome (IMG submission 10682)
AAGGATTTCCTTTTTTTGAATCGGCTTGATTTCCTAAAAATATTTTTAAAAGTTGCAGTTTTTTTTGTCTATTATCGTCAGGTTTCGTATAGTCATTATTTGTTTTATGACGAATAGCGCACATTACCTTGAAACCGGTCTTAGCCGGTCTTATGACGTAAGTGGGGCTAAGTGTGAAAGCCTCCGGCGCAAGTGTGAAAAAGTGTGGAGGCCTAAAGTTTATTTTCTATACACTAGTAGAAAGAAAACCAATGGATTCCCTAACTTCTGTGTCATCTGCTTCATCTACGAACAAGGAGAAGATTCCGTGCCCTCACTGCAACAAGGACTTTGGTAAGCGATATATGTTTAGCCATATACGTTCTAAGCATCAGGACGAGTTCTTAGAAGAGGTTGGTATGTGGGTACGGAATGCAGATCCTGAGGAGGCCCTGGTTTTTTGGTGGAATGAGAAGGATGATTTTGATGAGGATAAAGAAGTCAAGCTTTACGCATGCCTATCTACAAACAAGACCTTTCTAACGGGTAGTCGTGCTACTCATCATTTCAAGACGGATAAAAAGATTCACAAGGACCACACAAAGCAAATGAAGGCCCTACAGAAGAAATACAGCGACAAGAAGAAGAAGGAGGAAGCAGAAAATCCCTGGAAAAAGGCACTACTTGCAAAAGATGCCGAGATGGGAATCGCTATGCTACGTAGAATTAAGTATCTCATACCGTTCTTAGAAATGGGAGTGGCTGAGCTCAAAAATGAAAATGAAGATGATGCGTCGCTTTCAGTGCCCTCCGTTCCTTCGCATGATTCAAACATCACGCCATCACAGCTGGAGGCAAGATTCATGATTGCTAAAGACATCTTCAGAGACAGTATCAAAAACAAATTGACCGACCCAACTAAATTGATGTCTTTGTATTGTACTATTGAACACATCCGCTGGACTTGTCAGCAATGTGCGAACCATGGCTCCAAGTATGCGCCCACCAATGACCCAGCCAGCATGATTGGAACTCTACAAGGCAACGACAAATGGGTCATCGCTCATGATACTTATCCCAAAATCTCATTTGAATCTACTTAAAACTTTGTGGAGTTTATATCGTAAGAAGAAAATGATTATTACAAATGCAATGATTCCACACATCAGCGCTGAGATTTTTGTCAAAATGTCTCCTTTAGAAAAGGAACATCATTACAATTTTTACCAAATGAAAAACGCTTTCAGGATGGTTAAGAATGAGAAACTTGCTCTGAAGCATCGGGCTTAGATAAATAATCATCAATCATCTTTATCATTCTAAGACGAATGTGAGCATTAGGGAAATCATGTTCTTTTGAAAGTAGCTCATACTCATAAGAGAGTTGTTGTCTTACTTTCATCACTCTTGAAAGCGGAACATTCTTCAAGCTTTCTCTGAACACTTCCATCTACTTGTTTCTTATTTATTTTTCCTTCAATTATCAACTCGCCACCTTGAACCCTTGCACTTTGAAAAATCATTTCTTTTTCAAAATACAATGGAACGGTTATGAAGACTTTATTGGAAATTGTTTGAACAACATTGACATCTCTTACATGAGTCATTCCTACAATGGCGATGCGTCGAGCATTATTCATCTAAGAGATGTCCAAAAATTAAACTGACATTCTCATTGAGTTTTTTCGTACGAAATGATTTTTTATCGAAACGAGTTTTAGGAATATTCCTGAACCGTATGGAGTGCTCAGTGGTTCTGTAGTACAAGTTTCTCTTAAACTTATTCTGTGTGATTTCATTGAATATACGACACGCTTCCATACTTCCTAATTCTTTATTCACTACGACTGCTTGCAGGTATAATTTTTTTTCCATCTATTAGATGGACCAAAATAATTTAGCTTCAGGGGGCGTAGGTGCTAGTATTGTAATAGGTCTAGGTATTCTCTACAGAGTTTATGCAGCTATCAATCATCATCGCATTAAATCAACCTGTATGGGTAAAGAGATTAGTGCGAGTATTGACATTGATGAAACAACTCCTAAAAAAAATAATGAGACTTCAATAGATGTCGCAACAGGAGCCAGAAATCCTCCCAATCCCATCGGAGGAACTGCCCGAAGACAAGAGATTCAAGAAACTGCCCCACAGTAAAGTGCTTTTCAAACCCCCATTTACTTGTTGCATCGTCGGACAGATAGGCTGTGGTAAAACTAGCCTAGGATACTCTATGCTCAATGAACACTACAAAAATTATTTTGATGAAGTGGTGGTCCTTTGCGGGACTATGGATTCCAAATCAGCATGGGAAAACATGAAGCAAAAGAAAGTGGTTTTCTTAAATGCATTTGATGAAGGAGATTTCAAAAGCTACATAGCGCAATTAGAGTCAGATCAGGAGGAGCGCAAAGCGAAGGGAAAGTTTCCCATTCGTGTCTGCTTAGTTATGGATGACATTGTCTTTGAAGGTTTCAACAAGAATCGTGCAGGCATGCTTGAGAAGCTAATGATGACATGTCGTCATTACTTCATTACCATCATCCTCATGCTTCAGCACACAAAACAGATAAGCCCTGCGATGAGAAATCAGATAATGCACTATTGTCTTTTACGGCTGTCAGCAAATGACGCACGCAAGGTCGCCAATGAACACGGAAATTATTTAACAGATGATCAGTTTCTAGCATTACATCAAAGCATTATGAAGAAGGGGCCACATGAGTTTTTGATTATTGATTACAAGGCCCCGATAGAAGACCGTTTCAGACATCGCTTTACTAAAGTTTTAAAACTTAGCACTGATAAGAATGAAGCATCAGAAGAATCACAGTGAAACTGCGGCACAGCGTGGATTTCAGCACTTAGTTAATAGCCCAGCATCTCCTCTTACGCCCGAAGGACTTCACGCTTTCCGACTTATGAAGAAAGCATCTGGGCTTTCTGTGCAAGAGACGATTGAACACATTGGAAAACGAGGCAGACAACCAATCCCTACGGAAACGGATAAAGCAAAACAGGACGCACGACTTGAAAAACTAAACCCTGAAAATTAAAATAACTCTAAAAGGTATAATGCCGAATCCGTCCATTCATTCAGGAGTCAAGTTAAGCGAGGTTGTCCCTGGTTCCCTCGACCATGTTTCAGGTGTTTCATCAAGCACGGCCCTCGTTCAGCGCAAGCGTCTTCGCCTTGTCCCGCAGACGGCCGCCACTGCGAATCCTTCCGACATCATCAATTTCCTCATCCAGGACCCTGGTATGCTGGACCTCCAGTCTGCGGTCTTCCACGCCAACATCGTCGTATCGGGCAGTGGAACTGTTGCAACTATGGATGATGGCCCGTCCTGGCTGCGCCAACTTGTCGTTCAGGTGGATGGCCAGAATCTTGAGACCCAGGACCGTGTGAATAAATGCACGAACATGGAGACTTACATGACGGCTTCTTCTTCCCTTTATAACCGTGCGCTCTCGTTCGCTGGTTATTGGAAGTTCAACCCTGACCTCAAAGCGCCTGCTAATGCGGGTACTTCCACCGCCAGTGTGTGGTGCGATGTATCAGGCAATGCAGCCGCTCCGTCTGCATTCTACCAGACGGCCACATTTGGATACGATGTTGCCGTACCGCTCGGTCTCGTATCCCATGTATTCCGCTCAGATAAGATGTTTCCGTCTCGTTTTGCAAACAATCTGCTCATCCAGATGCAGCTTGAGGCGGCACAGCAGGCGCTCTTTACGCTAGGCGCTGGTACTGCGACGACTTACCAGCTCACGAATATCTATCTTGAGATTGATTCAGTGACGCTCAACCCTGCCTTCACAGCCTTCCTCCAGGATGCGGTTATGGATGCAAATGGTGCAGGCCTTGTTCTGCCGTTCAACACGAAGATTTCAGCGCAGGGACAGAGCCAGAGCAACAACGGTGAGAACACCTTCGTTGTCTCTCGTGCGTCAAAGAACCTGCGTCGTGTTGCCGTTGTCCAACAGCCGGCCGTGGCGCTCGGTGCTGCAAGCACGACTTATCCTGAAATCTCCACTTTCCCCTCAGCCGGTTTCAACACTCGTGGGCAGAGCGGTGCCCTCCAGGGCCAGATTCAGCTCTACATTGCGGGACAGTACTACCCTCTGTTCCCGTGCCGTGGGTCCGCCGCCTTCTGGGTGGCTCACCAGGCGTACAACGGCCATATGCTCACGGACACGGATGGCGGCATCGTGAATTACCGCACATGGGGCACGACTACGGACGGCACGGGTGTTGCTGTGAATCCAGGAGGCAGTGCATTCTCTGACCAGTGGATCTGGGCCTATGACCTGAGCAAGATGGTCGGCACATCTGATGTACTTGAGAATGATGGTGTTGATTCTACGGGCAACGCTCAACTCCAGATCACCATCAAGACGGGTCCTAAGGAGAACGGCTCAGCCGCCGAGTCTTACACGCCGCTTGTTGAGATGCTGGGCACAAAGTTCCTTACACTGGCGAATGGCGAACTCACTATCCAGGGGTAAATGTTTAACAGTCCTTTTAAAAAATCTTATTTGTTGTTTAGTAGAACCACGAATGAGCACGCAAGGACAATTTAAGATGAATCATGCAAATCAGCCAGATAGGCTCTATTTATCGTCTGATGATGCGATTGATGTTCCGATTCCGACACTTTTGAAAGCTGGAGATCAGAGTTCTTATAGTGGATTTACGATCAATCTACAACAGCCCATCATTAAATGTAAAGGTGTGCAGCTAGCCTCTTTTGTTCAAACAAATACACCTGGCGACGGTCCTTGCATTCCTGATTATATCGCTAGTTACATTGGATTTATGTATTACAAGAGCGCAACTCAGATTACAACAGTTGTAGGTAAGACACCCAATATAATCTATTTACTCGCTTCTACAGCCGCCCCAGATTTGGGAACTTACGCCAATAATAACGGTTATCAGAACCGCTATTTTTCATCTTACAGTGATTTTGTGACAGCGCTCAATAATGCTGCATACGACCAGGGTTCAGGCACGCCTGATGTTCAGTTCTTTTATGATTCTTCAACTCGCAAGATTTTCTTCGCTGGTACAGATTCCACTAAGTACTATGTGCCCTGTGGTTATGATGACCCAAATGTAGTGGCGCTCATCCCTACACTAGTAGGAACTCTAGCCCCCATTCCTTATGGATACACGCTCAACACTCGTGTAGGATTTAATAACAGAGCAACGGACCTTACACAGCAGAAGGTAGGTGTAACTTACATAAATCTTGCATCCATCGCACTCACCTTTACAAATGCAATAGTACCTGGTGGTTATCCTAACCTTGTTAGAACAACCTCAGTAACGCTGAGAACCAATTTCAATTATCAGTCGAGCATCAACTCTAAGGACAACCGTGATGTCCTTGCAGTAATCCCTTATTCTGTTCCTTTCCTTGGAGTTAATAATTTCCAATACACACTCAATCATTACTTGACGAATGTTCCCGAGACTATACAACAGATTACAATCAACATGTACGATGATGCAGGCCAACCGCTTCCTATGGGAAATAATGTGGATACTCTAGTAGAGATACATTGCTCTTACGGTGGGGAGCAGGTCGTTCAATAACAACGAAGACATAAAAAAATAGTGTCTATTTAGAAATGTCCTTGTTGTCTTGGAATCCTGCAGCCGCCACTGGAAGTGGTGGGGGCGGTACAACGCAAACTCTTGTTCTATCAAACACCACTCTTTCTCTTGTTCCTAATGGAGGGAGTGTTGTGCTTCCTGTAGGAACTGTTTCATCTGTTCAAACTCTGAATGTGAGCACATTGGTGGTGCAACAAGAGATTTTTATGCCGAGCCAAATTGGCCCAACAATTCAACTTCTTAGCACTGGGCAAATTGTCGCAGGACTGAGATTAGACACACCTTTAGTGACGGCATTTACTGGGTCTTTCAATACAATGGGAACAGTGACTGCAAATATTGTAGGAAACGCTATTGTTGGTTCTGCGCAAATTGGGATTCTTAGCACGAATTCAATTAGCACCCTTTTTCTTACAGCAACCAATGGAAATGTATCAACAATCTACAATAATTTAACGAAAACAAAAAGAATTCAATTCACTACAAACCCAACCTCAGGTCTTGAGTATGGAGCAGGATTCAACGCAAACGCAGGAGTTCTTAATGGTTCAAATACTGTTATGTTTGGACATAATGACCAACCAGCTTTTAATACTCAATTTGAAGTGGATGCGGATTTAATCCAATATCCCAACTCTGTTGCTGTCTTTCCAAATCTAACAACTGACAATCTACATGTATCTTCTTTTATTCAAATGTCCAATGGGTCTAATATTGCCGTAACTGGTGCAACGCTGACCTATGGAGGCCAGAATATCACGACAGGAACTCAAGGCAACGCTGCAAATTGGGCTCAATATCCTGCAAATGCAGGGTACATAAATTTTAATAATGGATCTCTGAACAATATCAATGGAATCTCAGCCCAAGCAGGAAATATAGATTTACTTACAAATTATCAAGGGTCTCAAAGAAACGTAAACATTGGGCGATATGACGTGACGATTTTGCCTACTTTTACTTATCAACCCAATTTTAATGTAGGAGCAAATAACATCAATTTACAAGCTGGCGTTGCAGTAGCTCAAGATTCAACCGCAGGATATTTTACAGGAAATAGTATCAATAATGATGTGTATCCAGGCATCGCAAGCGTCCTTTATTTAAACAATGTGGATTCACACTATCGCATTACTGCACACGGAGGTTTTGATGTTCCTGCAATACCAAATCCTTTGTGGCCCGCCCTCCCTCCCCAATACCTAAGCCCAGGCATCCAAGGTGGTCGTGGAATTATTGAGCTTACTGCCTACAGCTCATATCTCGCAGGGCTTGCTCCCAATCCGTTAAACCCAGGAATAATTAGATTAAATGCATCCTACGTCTATGTCGGTAATGACACCACGCTTCCTTTTGGAGTTTCTCAAGAAGTGGATATACAGGCATCCCTTGTGAATATTATTGCAGGAACCTATTCATTGCCCAACTTATTTGGTGTGACTGGCCTAAATGTTCGCTCAAGAAACGGTGTGACTATTCGCAATTTAGACTTAAATACAAATTATGATTCCAAATTGTTCGTAAGAGAACTATGGGGAAACAGTGTTGTGCCTTATGACGGAGGTATTATTACCGACCGCAATCTCTACATACAGGCGCAAGGCAACCCTGGTGTAACACTCAGTAATGTGAAGACAATTTATGGACAAGATCAATGGGGCTTCAATGGCGTTGATATTATCAATCTCAATACAGCAACAGGAAATTATCCCAACGCTGTCTCTCAAAATCTCTCGTCTTTACAAGGCCAAATTTATGCGCTGAACATCAGCACGACGGGCGGCATATCGAGCCCTGCTTTCTGGTACAAATATCCTGCACTTTCAACTGTTGTACTCAATCAAGGCCTCGCATTTAATAATTTTGCAAGCCCAGGACTTGCGCCAATCCAAAGCTACAATGGGGCAATTTTTACTGATTTCAATAATCAACTCAACACTCTTGGCGTAGGCAATCTAGCGCTTGGTCTTACAACAGGTAATTCTCTTTCAACAATCATCTCTCCTCTTACACAGGGCGGCATTGGTGTCTATTTACTCAATAACAACAGCACTATGGGCACTGTGGCGGCTCATCAGTTCTTATTTGATAATATCTACCCTTTGAATGTGTCTTCTGGACAACTCTATTTCAACGGAAGCACACTACAGACCAGCAATACAGCTCCCACAGTAATTCCTAGCATTCTTGGACTCTCCTCATTAACTGTTTCATCCATTTTTGGAAATGCAAATTTATCCCTTAATACAACTTCCACTCTCACACTTGCTGCAAGCAACATCAATCTAACTGCAAATTCAATGAATACAAATGCATCTACAATTGTAACAACTACAGACCAATTTAATGCCCAAACTACAGGAACCCAAAGCCAGTTATACATTGATAAGACGCAAGCGTATGTGGGCGGCCCTCTAATTGGAATTAATGCAGTAAGCACTATTTCTATGGCGGCAGGCACATCACAAATCAATGTGAATCCTACTAACATCACGCTGGCTGCTCAGAATACACTTGATGTTTTAACGACTTCTACAATCAATTTAGCAGCATCTAAAAGCACTGGAGGCGGTTCTCCTACAACTCTTAACTACACAAGCCCTGGCGCATATTCTTGGACGGCCCCTGCAGGTGTTACATCCATTAATCTCAACATGACTGGCGCAGGAGGAGGAGGTGGCGATTACACAAACGGAGGAAACGGTGGATTAATATCTGGAACATTAGCGGTTGTTCCAGGTGTATCTTATACGATTGTAGTTGGTGGAGGAGGCGGTGGCGCAAACTCATATTCTCCTGGCGCAGGTGGATATGGAGGAGGTGGAAGTGGCGGCTCTGGTATTTATCAGGGTGGAAATACAGGGGCAGGCGGTGGTGGTGCTTCATACATTCAAAATGGCGCAACGCTACTTGCAGCAGTAGGGGGTGGCGGCGGCACTTGTATGGCGAACAGTTCATCTGCAGGTGTTGGCGGTGGTTCAACTGGAGGAAACGGTGCTAATGCAGGGTATGGAGGCAGCCAAAGTGCGGGCGGCTTGGGATTCACAGGATATGGCGACGGAGACGGCTCTTATTTACAAGGAGGAAATGGAAACTACCTCTATCAAGGTGCAGGTGGTGGCGGCGGTTACTATGGAGCAGGGGCAGGTGTAGGTGGCGGCGGTGGTTCAGACTACATTGATTTACTGACTGGAACTGTAACACAAAGTCCTGGTGGTGGTGCAAATGGAGGCGGAGCCAATAGTGCAGGAGCAAATGGAACAGTCTATTTAACCTACACAACACCGCCTAGTTTAACAGGTGCTATTAACATAACCTCACCTAGCATCAATTTAACTGGAGGACTTGTAATCAATGGTGTGCCCTATGCACCCCCTTCAAGCATCTACATTTCAACATCCTATGCTGTACCCGCCAACATTACTGTTTCATCCATTACGATGCAGGGCGCAGCAGGTGCTCCTCAAGGCACAATCAACTTTCCCAAAGCGACATCAGGGCTTGCTTCTTTACAAGTTCAAGGCAACGCAACAAATAATAATGGGTTTTTATCTGTTTTAGATGAAAATCTCAACTTCAATACTTTCCAAGCATCTGAAACCGTCTTATTAGGAAATCAAAATCAGTCTGCGTCTGGTGGATTTGCATCTATTTTGGGAGGCAACAACTATCTCAAAATCAGAACAATCGATAGTGCTGGAACTCCTACCAACTTTGTAGAAGGAGCCAACTATCAATTCGCCCTTGGTGGTATTAGCAGCATTAATGGAATAAAATACATTCCTTACACAGGCGGAGGTGGAGGTGGTGGTGGAGGCAGTTCCACAATTACTAACAATTTTTCCACACTCATCTGCACTGATTTCTTCATCAGCACACCTGGAGCACATACAATAAAAATGGTGTCTGGGCCACCACCTTTTGGAGGTTCTGGACCTCAACCAAACACACTAACAATGATTGACAATTCAGTTGCAGGCACAAATGCTTCATTAGCAGTTGGGCAACTCTACATTAATTCAGTAACAAATTATCCTACATTAACAAACCCTCTATTGATACAACACGATCTAAATGGTGATACAAGTATGCTTTCTTACAATTACAACCAAACAAGTCTTCCTGGAGCACTTTATACAAATTTTAATAACATTAAAATCAACGCAGGGGCCCAGAGTTTGAACGCATCAACCATCAACTTTCCTGCGGCTAATTTGAACATTAGCAGCATCAATGGCGCTGCGGTTGGTGCTGGGTCTGGGTCGGTTGCAAACTGGGCTCAGTACTCCGTACAAGGTGGCGGTGTTCAGAACATTGATTTTGGTGCGCAGAGTGTCTGGTTGAAGGGCGTTGGAAATGCAATTCTTACAAATCAATTAGGAACAAGCAACATTCCAATCACCGCAAAGTATTTTACAGCCTTTGATCCTGGTGGTGTTCCTGGCCTCGGTATTTTTGGTCTGGATGGTGAAGGCATTCCTGCAATCTTAGGAGGTTACTCGCAGCCTGCTCAGCTCCATGTAAGCACTCTTCAAGTCTCTGGGTCTAATGTGATTAGTGCGAATCCTTCCACAATTTTCGTAAATGGTTTTGATCCTGTGAGCACTTGGTACAATTACAACACCGCCTATTCTACAATTAACATAGCACAAGCCAATGATGGAATTACACCCTATGTGTATGGCGCAACATTCCCTACTCTTGGTTCATTGATTAAGATACAAAACACGACAAGTGGGACTATAACTTCTTTGACCATTACTGATAGCTTAGGACACACATATCCCAATCCTAGCCCGTTGCCTGGTCCTTATCAGTCTTACACTTTCAGTTTGACATACACAATTCCTTCAGGAGGGTATTTGTCCATAAATGCTGTAGGAACGAATGGTATCAATAATAACTGGGCTATAGGAAACTTTAGTGGTATTTGTTCGCCTGTTACGCAATATGGTACTGCGAACCAAATCTTAGTAGGACCCCCTGCTTTTGGAAATGGAACGGGTCTTGTTGTGGATATGCGTGGAACGACTTATTCGAAGGGTATTTCAATCAAGAACGACACAACACAAGGCGCTGACCTCATTATAGCGTCCAATGCAACCAAGGGATTTCAGACAATGCGCATTTGGGAAAACAACGCTGGTGTTCTGAAAATTGAAAATAATGGACAGGGTCTTTCTATTGATAGTAATACAACCACCATTCCCAATGTTGTTGCGACTACAGTAACTGCAACAACGATTGCGGCAACTGTAACAAGCAATGTGAGCACAGTCGCCAGCAATGTGATTTTCATGGACAGCGCAGGCCTAGCAAATAACAATATCCTAACAGGAAACACCACAGGACTTTTCTATAGAGGAGCTCAACTTGCTTCTGCAACTAATGTTCAGACATGGGCTCTTTATAAAGCTGTTTCAAATGTTGATTTGTATAATAACAAACTCATTGGAACTTTCTCTACAGTTGGAGCGGCCACATCAAACTATGCGATTGATTTGTCCAACTTTATGACTTACACAACAACTCCCGCAGGTGCGACAACTTTTGGAATCCGCATGTCTAGTTCAAATACAGTTGGTTGTAATCATTTCGCACCTCAAATCTCACTTTTTACTGATTCTATCAATGGTGGTGGCGGCATCACTTCTTACGACACTTATGGTGCTATTTCTCAACCTTTCACTTTCAATGTAAATACACTCACAACAAACGCAACTACGCTTACAGCCTCCAATGTAACAAGCGGCAACATTGCAGGAACACTCTTTACACCTAGCAACATTACACCTCCTATTCTCAATACTCTAAGAGCAAATGTTGATACGATGTACATCAGCACGCTGCAATTAGCAAATTACACAAATCCCAATAGTGGATCTGTAATCACAGGGTCTGTAAATATCTCGCCTTTGATCCAAAGTGGAATCAGCACGCTTGGTGTTAAAGCGTATGGAAGTCCCAATTATTACACACCGATTGCATTAGACAAAGGCTATACTGTATTTGGAACGGTGTCTTACACTTACACTGGAGGAGCCAATCCTTGGGTTGAACTCTTCCCAACAATATCAGTTCTTCCACAATCCAGATTTGGTGTTCTAACAGGGACTTGGTCGTATTCAGGGGTCCCAGGAAGCCCTGGAACATATAATGATATGCAAATTGGTGTAGGTGTGCAGAGTGATAGCACAGAAACCAATATCTTTAGACAATTTTGGTATGGTGCTATTGCTGGAATCAATAGAAGTCCATATTCAATAAGTCTTGTGATTGATTTTTCAACCATTCTTACAAATCAAGTTACAATCAAAATGAAACCGTATGCAACACTGGGTTACACATTTACAAATCTCACTATCCGTTGGATAGGTCCTGGTTCGTTTTAAATATTTTATGTAGTAGAATGGCGGGCCTTAACGCTTCAGGACTTTCATGGGACACGGCAAACAATGTGTTTGCCCTTGCGACAAAGTATCAATCAGTTGGTGGAGTGCCTCAAGAGGCTATGGTTATTTATCCTGGCGGTAATACTACGGACATGCTTGCAGCAGTGCCGCCGCCACCGTGCGACATCGTATCTGTATTAAATGCCTCTACTTTAACTTTAACCGTATCATCAGGTGCTTCTCAACAGCAGACACAAACAGCATCAGGTACATTCAAAGTGACTCGTACTGGCTACTATTGGATTTCTATTCCCAAGGTTGCAGGAACAAGTTTGGACAATGGTCTTTCTGGTGCTCAATATGCTGTGCAAATGCGCATAGGTTCATCAGGAAACTCAGGATTAGCATATGATAGTCGCTTTTTAGTGCCCCCTTATGCAACCCAATCTTTTAGTCTTGGTATTTACACCCCACTGACGGCAGGCACATCATACACTTGCGAAATCCAAGCGCAACAGGTTGCTAATGCTACTCACGGTGGCGGCGTGTTTGCTTGGTCTTCAATCCTTGTGCAGCCCCTTGCATTCCAGACTGTGACGACTCCAGGAACGAGCTCCTTCGTGACGACCTAATCCAGGATTGGTCTTCAATCCTAGACAGAAAAAAATGTTTTTACCTTGTATAGAGATGTCTAGTGATGAGGAATTATCTCCCAAGGTAGAAGCAAAACCGCAGGAAATCGTCCTGAAAAAGAAGACCGCTGGTCGTCCTAGACAGGACCCCGTCGATATAGGAGATAAGGAGATTATCCTCACAAAGCCCCCGAGGAAGCCCAGGGTCATTTCTGAAGAGTCCAAGGCGAAGATTGACGCAGGCCGTGCAAAGGCGCTTGCAACACTGACGGAACAACGTCGTCAGCGTGCTATAGAGAAGGCGGAAATTAATAAGGTCGTGGAGGAGAAGAAGAAGCAGATTGAAGAGGTGAAACTTGACAAAGCGCCCAAGGTCCGTGAGATTGACGAGAATGTCGTCGCACTTCGCAAGGAAATGGAAGAGTTGAAGAAGAGTTTAGTAAAGTCGCAAGAAGAGCCCCCGCCCAAGAAGGAACGCAAGGTGAAGAAAATTATTTATGAGGACGATGAAGTAGAGGAAGAAGTAGTGTCCAAGCGAAAGGCATTCAAGCCTGTACCAGATGCACCCTTAGAAGGCCGTGCCTTACTTGACCATCTTTTCTTTGGTAAGAAGTAGAATGTCTTTATCAATAGGTGTAGTCTTACAGGCTTCCGCATTATTGATTTTATACCATTTCATTTTTCATTCGAAATAATAATGTCGTCGTAAAGTATAATGCGGATCCCCTGGACACCCCTTGAACAAGGCGGCGGCAATCATCCCCCTACACTCGCAGAGCGCATCTTTGTAGGGGCGAATGGTCAGGCCTCTTACGGCACAGCAAAGAATCCTATTGAGCGCAAGGCGTTCATGAATCTTCCTATGCCGTGTAAGGATGCTATGACTATCTATGAACCTAATCTCCACAAAGGACCTGCGAAAGGTGCTCGTGGTATGATTGGCTCAGGTCTGCGCAAGAATGGTGAAGGCGCTGGTGAAAACTATGTAGATAGTTTTATAACTCATCCCGTTGCTGGGAATTATGAGAAACTCTTTGCGGGTCTTGAAGCGCAGAAGAAGGAGTCTGCTCTTGAGCACACGCCGCAGCTTACACTTGAGATGGTGGCCCGTCGTGGATTTACGAATATGGGACTCAATGCCGATGAGGAGCGCATGAATAGTCTAAGAGATCGTCTGCGCTTCATGGGTGCGTCTGATGAGGAGATTGAAACGCAGTTGAAGGAGGCACGCCAGAAGAAGTTGCGTGAGATGGTTGGGCGTGAGATGATTCCTGAGCAGCGAGAACTTCATGCCGCCGATGCGTGGGCTCGTAGTATGGGCATTCACCCTGAGCAAGGTGCGTTCAATTTTGGGGCTCGTCCTCCGTTCGATGCGAATGTGTTCAACTTCGGCATACCTCGCCCTTCATCCTATGCTGGACACCAGTCTCGTGAAGGTCCTGATAATTCTGAGTTTGTACCCCAGGGTGCTCAGGTTTCAGGCCACGGCGTGCATTCCATTGAAGTTCTACCATCTGATGCAGAGCGTGTAGCACGAGGCAGGGCTGGTGGTAAGCCGCAAGTACAGGGCGCACCAGATCGTACGGCTGAGATGCAACTTGCTTTAACTCGTCATAGTCCTGAATTAGTTGGAAGAAATGCCCAGCAGATACGCAGCCAGATTGAGTTTGCTTCAAATGCGAGACGCATTTATGAACTCAATTTAGGTCGTTGGCTTTCCAAGAAAGCTGAATATGAGGAGAAGGTCGCAGCGGCGAGGACTTACAAAGAGAGGAAGTATCCTCAGACGCAGCTGAAGAAGATTGAAGATGACATCTCAAATGCGCAAAACATTCTCGCTGCAATTGAGGCGGGTCGCCAAATGCCCATGAGACAACTGCGTGGTCGTGGTCGTCCTCGTAGGGAATAAAAATCTAATCGTCAATAAATGAAAATCACTTTGAAACGATTAATTAAATCACCTATTGAAGGAAAAAAATGGCGTGTAGTCTTATTAAATGAAGAGGGAAGAGAACATCATGTAGATTTTGGTGCAACCGGCTATACAGACTTCACATTATCAAAGGATGAAAGTCGCAAATCATTGTATCTTTTACGACACAAAGCACGAGAAGATTGGACGAAATCAGGAATCTTCCACGATGGCTTTTGGAGCCGTTGGATTTTGTGGAATAAAAGCAGCGTTCGTGAGTCCGTCAATGATGTTAAGAGCAGGTTTGGACTTTGATTGAAGCTTAAAAAACTCATTTCGTGCTTGCTTATTGTTTTGCACCTGTTCCCTCTTAATTCTTCCACTTTCATGATAGGCCATTATTTTCTCCACAAAGTCTGTGGGTTCAGGCTTTCCCAGAATCTCATTACCGGAAGCATCTGTAACTTTGCATCCCACTTTCTCTTCAAATTCATCATAATGCCCATGAGCGATTGCAAGATGACTCTTCATAAAATCACTTAGATGTATAGTATCCGTCTTAATCGGCACACCATACTCTTCAGCGAGCTTCTTCGGTAAGGGTAAGCGGGCGAAAATGTCGGGACGCTCCTTCTTGTACAGTTCTAGCACGAGACGATGTTCGGCGGAAAGTGTTTCCATTCTATCTTGCAAAAAGATTTTATTCTGTGTCTAAATATGCGTCTCTATTGAAAATTGCTTCTTCCAAAGTTGAATGGGCAATGTTCATTTCAATTACGCCACGGCGTTTTATCACGACATGAAACCAGCCAGTACCTTGATGCCGGCTTATATTTTTGTGTCCTGTGTTTGAATAAGGGCCTCGGTTGATTGATTGTTCTGAACGGTCTGCATATCGTAGATTGGAAACACAATTATTAGTACGATTACGGTCCTTGTGGTCTATCTCTAGTTTATTTGGGACAGGTTCTAAAAATGCGTCTGCGACTAAACGATGTACTCGCATAACATATTTTACTTTATCTTTTACAAGACATACAAATGGATAGCCGCATGAGAGAGGTGTTTTCATTATTTTAGAACGATTACACTTTAGAGACATTATTCGCCCTTGATTGCTTACTTGATAAAGAGTCTCAAAACCACGGATAGGATTCCAAAGTTCCATTTCTAATAAGCGCCGTAGATTTTCTTTTTCAGTATAAAATGGCGTCGCTGTCCTTCTGGCGATTTTACAAATTAAAAACAAAAAAGCGTAGAGGTTCATTTCCGCTTGATAATCATTCATTTTGGATGAAGGAGATGGAAAAAGAACACAAAAAAGCCACGATCAGTTAGAATGAAGAAACTATGTAAGGTATGTTTAGAAATAGTACCATTAGAAAAGTTTAGTAAGAATTGTGTAAATGATGATGGACTCTCTCACATGTGCTAAAGCATGTTGTTCTCAGTATCGAAAGTTTTTAAGAGAAAAGCACAAGCGAGAATCAAGTCGCATAACTGTTTTGACTGTGGCCCAAGACCGTGCTTTTTTTGTTCGCTTTGATTAGAAATGACTACCCCTTTTCTTGATCCTTACGCCGATCATGTGATTGACAAAGAGTTGAGAAACCTTTTAGTGTGTTATGGCGTAGAGAAAGTAAATACGGCCTGGGTAAATCTACTTACGCTAGTAGAGTCGCAACTCAAAAAGGCGCTTCATCCTGAAGTAAAACCCAAAACCCCTGAAGTTGTTTTAATGAATACGATTGAGACTCAAGTTGCTCTTCCGGTTCCTAAAGGTCCGCCAAAACCCGTAAAGGAAAAGGAATGGACCCCCCCTCCTATAGCACCTATACCTGAGCCAGTCGTTGAAAAGGTTATGCAGGATAAGAAGATGGCTGACCTGAATAAGAGAAGAATACATAAAGAGACTATTGCAAAACAAAAAGAAAAACTTGATGCACAGGGCATCAATGGTCGCCAATTACTAACAGCGGACGCAATGAAAAAATGGATTGATGACGGTAAAACCTATTGGGATATTGCCGAGCAGACTGGCGTGCCTGATGCAGACATTTCGGTTCTTGCAAAGTCTTTTGGTCTCCAGAGCAAGGTTTCAAAATTAATTGGGCTGAAGAAGTAGAATGCCCTATCACATTGAGACCGCTTCGGCAGGAAAGAAATTCCCGAAAGGGTACGGAATTGTAGTGAATACTAAGACGGGCCAGCACTTCAGTCTCAAGCCGATTCCGATGGCCAGAGCTGAAGCGCAAATGAGACTACTCCACATGATGGAAAATAGAAAGAAGAAGTAGATGACTCATCGTGAAAACTTTTTGAAGAAACACAAGTTAGTAGATAAACCCTACTCACTTGTGGAACTTGCTAAGATATCAGGATATTCCAAGAAGACTTTACAGGAGGTCTATAATCGTGGAATTGGTGCATACAAAACACAACCCGAATCTGTACGGATGAAAGGAACTTTCAAGAAGGGTGTTAATGCTCCGATGTCTATGAAGCTGAGCAAAGAAAGGTGGGCCAGTGCGAGAGTTTATTCTTTTTTAGATGGAAACCCCAAACACGATAATGATTTAAGATAATAGTAGAATATGCCTTCCCACTTTCAACTTTCATGGGTTCGAGCAGTAAAAGAATGGAATGAGCATCAACCGTTTCATGACGACATCTATGCAATTCCTAAGAAGGGAGGTGATTCTTACGGCGAAGTAGTAAGTTTGCGAGAAGCGTTTAAAAGACATCATAATGGTCCGACTCAAAAAGAAGAACCAAAGCCTGAGCCCGAGGAAGATCTAAATGTTGCATTTGATAAAGGTCTAACTGTAGATTTTTCTAAGTTTAAGACATTAGAGGACAAAGTAAAGAAAATAAGAGAGGTTTTGTTTGCAGGTCATTTTACTCGCGCTGATAAAAAAGCAGCGTTAATCATTGCCTTAAATATTTTAAAGTACAGAGAAAATCATATAATACAAGAGGCACGGAAACCAATTCAAAAAGAAATTGTCATAATGTTAAACGATATAAGAAAAACACCTATTTTCAAAAAATACAATATTGTAGGACATAATCCAGCAAGTGGAATACCTGATTATAGAATAATTGACAATTCTGATTTAGTTAATGATATACCGACCATCAATCCTGATTTGTTAGAGGAAATTGAAAAAGACCAAAAAGCAAATGAAAAAGCACGAAAGAAAGCCGACAAAGAAAAAGAGAAGCGTGATATGATAGAAGATCAAGAACGAAAAGAACGAGACAAAAAACTAAATGCACAGGTAGATGTTGAAGCAGTAAAAAAACGATGGGGTAAATATCCTGATGAATTGATTGCTTATTTAGTCAAAAACAAAATAAGAGATAGTCTTGATTTTGAAAGAAAAATCAATAAACTACCTTCAGATGTACCAAGAAGGCCGCAGGCAATCTGGAAAAACTTTTTTGTTGATCTCGCTGAAAGTGCATAGGCCCCACTTACGTCATAAGACCGGCTAAGACCGGTTTCAAGGTAATGTGCGCTATTCGTCATAAAACAAATAATGACTATACGAAACCTGACGATAATAGACAAAAAAAACTGCAACTTTTAAAAAT
>TBL_comb47_HYPODRAFT_10003639_pt1 | contig 18130 bp, 12 predicted proteins | sample TroBogypolimnion_40_FD_10682 | JGI IMG/M metagenome (IMG submission 10682)
GATCAATACCCTGGTAGTTGAAACTGGTCATGTTCATGACGTTACCCGTGGCCGTGGTCTCCGCTGTGGCCTGTCCCCAGTTCGGATTCAGATTTTCACCTGTAACCGGCGTGGTATTGGTTCCCACGATGGTGATGTTGGCGGCCGCGGGCGTTATGCCGCCGCCGGAGCCGCCACTGGTGCCGCTGGTGCTGCCGGATGTGGCACTGGCCGAGAAGTACATGTTGGTGATATTCAAAGTACCGCCAGCTGTCTGTCCACCGGCCTGATTATCCGGACCATTGGTCAGCTTGATCTGCCCAATGCTTGTGATATCGGCCACCGGAGTTCCGCCGGTATAGGCACTCATCGGAATGTCGATGCTATTGGCGGTGCTGGAAATGCTGGTGATGGAATAAGGAGACTCGGCTTGAGTTTTTCCTGTAATGCCAACATTGGTGACCAATGCAACTCCCAACGTGGTGATCCCACTTGCAGTGAAGTCAAGGTGCAAATACTGCATACCAGTCGCGTTAACGGGTTTAGCTGTCAGATCAATACCCTGGTAGTTGAAACTGGCCATGTTCATGACGTTACCCGTGGCCGTGGTCTCCGCTGTGGCCTGTCCCCAGTTCGGATTCAGATTTTCACCTGTAACCGGCGTGGTATTGGTTCCCACAATGGTGATGTTGGCGGTGGATGAGGCAACCGTATAGGTGTTCGTGGCCACCGCCGTGTTGCTGTTGCCCGTGACATCGGTCACCTTGTTGGCTGGCAAGGTCACGACGACGCTGGTGGCACCGGCTGTCGGCGTGACGACCAGTGTGTAGGAATTGCTTCCGATAGAAGTGACCGAACTTGCCGCCGTGCCGCCTGTGACCGTGACTTCGGCCGCGTTGAACGTCGTTCCCACACTCTCGTTAAAAGCAAAGGTGAACACCACTGCACCCCCGGTTCCCGCCGCCGAAGTGATGGTCGCTGTGGGTATGGTGCCACCGGCGGTGCCACCTCCGCAGCCACTCAGGCCGAGCACGGCAGCCAGCGCAAAGGCCAGCAGTACCGCTATTTTTTGGGTTAGTTTCATATCAAAGTCTCCGGGTCGGTAGAAAGTTCAAAGGGCATAAGACGCCAGGCATTTCCAAAAAAAGCGCTTGGCAGCAAAATTTTGAAAGCGCTTTCATGCAAGTGTAATGAGCATCTGCCGGGTCCGCCTATAAGGAGTTTCCCCTAGGCGCAAGATTTAGCAATGCGGTCCCATGCAACAAACCGTGGGAACGCTAGCACCTGGCGTAGGTACGCCTGCGCGATGCATTGCGCACGGCCGCTGGCTGGCGCATGGAGGCAGCGCAGACCGTGGTCTGGCCCACTCTATTGGTACACCCGCACACTCTGCACCTGCATGCTGTCGGTGGTGAAGCTTGCAGGCACGCTGCCACCCAGGGTGCCGCCTATTGCCAGGTTGAGCAGCAGGTATTGCGGCTGGTCAAACGGCCAGGTGGTGGTACCGGCATTGGACGGCTTGTTGTAGGTGTTGTAGACCACATCGTCCACACCGATTTGCAGGCTGCTGCTGGTCCAGGTGAGCTGGTAATTGTGAAACGCCGTGCAGGCATCGGGCAGGCTTGTCGTGGCGCTGGTGCCAGCGCCTCCGGACACCGCCGTGTGCACCGTGCCCAGCACGCTTTGCTTGTCCAAGTTGGTAAAGCCGCGTTGCTCCATCAAATCAATTTCGCCCCAGGCCGGCCACGCATTGGAAGTGGCACCACTATTGTCTGTCAGCGTTCCGAGCATCCAAATGGCAGGCCAGTTGCCCAGACTGCAAGGCAGCTTGGCGCGCACCTGCAAGAAGCCATAGGTAAAGCTGTATTTGCCCATGGTGATCAGGCGCGCCGAGGTGAAGGCCTGACCGCCGGAATCAGCAAAGGCAGAGGTGGATTCACGACGGGCCGTGATGGAAAGCACACCGTTGCTGATCGCGCTGTTTTGCAATCTGGCGTTGGCGTAGTACTGCAACTCGCCGTTGTACCAGCCGGCAGCATTGCGATAAGTTTCATAGGCCCACTTGGAACTATCCGGCAGGCCGTCGGTGGCAAACTCGTCGTGCCAGGCCAGATTGCGGCCGTTGGCTATGAGCGGCACACCGGAACTGTCGACGAGCGTCTGACTGGCGCTGGCAGTGGCCTGGTTAAAGCCACCGGAAAGATCGCTAACCGCGTGCGCCGCCACGCTGGCACCCACCGCTACTGCCCCTGCATTGGGCACAGCGTTTAGCGTGTAATGGGTGGCATCCACGCGGCTGACTTCGGCGACCTTGGTACCACCCGTGATGGAGACCGCTGAAGCGTTGAAACTGCTGCCCACGTCGGTGCTGAAGGCGAAGCTGAATTGCACCTGTCCACCCGGTACCACCGCCGAGGACATGCTGACCGTCGGTCCATTGCTGGAAGTCACGGGGGTGCCTGTGCTACCCGGCGCAGACGATCCGCCACCGCCACAGGCCGGCAGTTGCATGCAAATCAGGATTGAAAGTAGTACCCACGGTGCGTGCGGTCCCATCTCAATGGCTGGCGCGTGCCAGTTGACCAGCAGCTACGATCAGCGTCGTGCCATCGCTAAAGCGCACCTCCATGGTCTGCTTGCCTGCATTGAATGCCAAATAGGTCTTGTGGCCGTCTTGGCGTTTGAATACGCTGTACAGCGTGGTGTTGGCGCTTACCGAGAGGTCCGGCGCCCCCATCTCCTGCAGACTCAGGAGCCAGTGCAAGGCGTGGCTACGGGTGTCACCCAGTTCAAACGAGCCCCAGCGGTTCCAGGCTGCCAAACCCGCGGCGGGGTCGGCCAGGCCCAGGTACTGGGCGAAGATGTCTTGCCAGATATCCGGCGGATTGATCTTCTTGCCGCGCGATTCCCACAGCGCAATTTCCGGCTTGAGCGCAGCCACGTTGCGCTTCACAAACGCCGGGTCGGTGGCGAGATAGGTCGACGCCGTGGTCAGCGGCAGAATATTGATGCCCTTGATTTGGCGCGGGTCGTCTATCCACCAGGTGTTGTGCGCCATCATGCCTCCAAACACCTGGCTGACCTCGATGTTTTGGTATTCGGGCGGAAACACCTTGCCGTGGATGTCAAACCAATAGTGGTTGATGGCCTGCACCTCGGTGGTGTAGAGATACACGCCCAGATCGCGCAGGCCTGCGTCGCCCTTTATTTCGCCCCACAATATCAGGCCGGCCCAGGCGTTGATGGCCTCGGAGGACGATTCCTGGTTGTTGCCCATTTCGCCCATGCCAATGCCCGAGGCCCAGGAGTGGCCCTCGTAGGGATCAAAGTTGCGCAAAAACGGGAAGTCGGCGGCACCCCGTTTGGCATTTGCAATGTCCGCCACCAGCAGATCGATCATGCCGCCCCATTTGTCGCTGGCGGCCCAGGCCGGGTCGCGCAGCGCGATCTCAGCAGCGGCGCGTATCCAGTAGCCATAGGTAAAGTGGTGGTCGTTGAGTTGCTCGACCGTGAAAAATTCTTCCGGGTAGCTGGCCACCGTGCCCTGTTCCTTGTCGTAATGAAAATAGGTGCTTCCCTCGCCGCCAAGCCATTGTTCGGCGCGCCCCCTGACCAGGGACAGCAGTTTGTCCCGCGTTTCCAGATCACCCTGCTGTTCCACCACGTCCATCAGTTTCAGGATTCGCTGCAGGCCCTTGCCCTGCCAGTAGGGCCCCTTGCCCTCCTCGAGCATCATGCGACGCGCGTTGCGCATATCGGCCTTCATCACATCGCGCAATTCGGCGCTGCGGGGGTTTTCTGCCACTGCAGGCCAATACGGCACAAAGCCGCCATAGTGAGCCGTGGTCTTGAATTGCGATGCTTCCAGCAGCCGGATCGGGCCTCTAATGCTGTCATAGGACGCACCGAGCTTGCCCTCCACCGATGCATTGTTAAACCATTGGTGCGGGTAAAGGCCCAGCAGCGGCCCTGCATCGCTTCCTTCCATGGCCTGGGTGACGGCACTGAAGGTCGTGATGACCTGGCTCGCCTGGGTGTCAAACTTCCAATCCACCGTGGTGTTCTGAACAAAGGAATAGGCATGGCGGGTGAACAGGCCCAGGGTTTCGGGCGTGCCATCCGGCAGTGCCGCCGCACTCACATAACCCGTGCCCGCGGGCAAGTGGGCAATCCATTCGGTATCCGCCACTTTTTCCCAGCGCGCACCCGTGGGCGCAAACAGCGCGTAATTCTTGCCAGCGCTGGACAGCGCCAGCACCTTGGCGTCGGTGCCCTGCACCACCTGTTGCGCGCCTTGGGGCAGCCGCAAACGCAGATCGCCACGGCTGAGCCGCAGCTGTACATAGGGCATGCCATGCGCCACGGTGAACTGCATGTCGTCGGCAGCACGGGCCATGGAGACAGCGACAGACCAGTCGCCTGCCCCGGCCAACTTGGCTACCCCGGGTTCAAAGGCTACTGGCGACAGAACCAGGGCGGCCCGGTGGGGGTACTGGATGACCGTGTCCTTGCGTTCGGTGGGCAGCACTTGTTTGGCCGGCAAGTCCAGCTCCAGACCCTGCGCCGTGGTCCGCACCGTCATGGGCTGCACAAACAGGGCTTCGGGCTTGGCGCCATATAACAAGGTGGAGTACCACTGCGCCGAAGGAGCCGCACGCATCAACATGGCATCGGTGCGCTGTGACGCCTTGGGTACCGCGTGGTCACCCGCCTTGGGCGTCGCAAAGTAGTTGCCGTCGCCCAGCTTGACGGGTTGTGACATTGCGACACCAGCGCTGGCAAGCACGGTGCACCAGGAGACAAGGCAAATCGTCAGAAGTTTCATGCGTCAATCCAGCAAGGCGTTCGGGAACAATTCCGCATGATAATGAAAGCGCTTTCTTTTTTCCACAACTTTCGGCCAAATCAAGGGAATACCCGTAACCGGTGCGCCCGGCACGCCCCCATATTTTTGAGGCGACTAGGGGAAAACACTGTGCACAGATCGCAAAAAAAAGGCGATCATAAATCCAGATTGAAAGCGCTTTCATAAATGCACCGCAGATAAACACCACCATGAAACCATCCCCCCACTTTCACAAGATCCACAAGAGATTGCTTGCTGTTCAAGTTGCGGCCTCCGTGCTGACGCTATCGGCAGCAGGTCACAGCCAGGCCGTTGATTTTGGTCCGGATGGCATGTTCAGCCTGAATGGCTTTGGCGAGATAAAGGCCACGGCGCAAGGCAGTTACTGCAAGCAATGCCAAGTGGCACCCAGCGGCGCCAGCAAGCAAGTCGCTAGCTCGGACGCCATCCTCCCCGGAAAGGCCTACGGCGACGCCACCTTGACAAACTGGCAGGTACAACCGGACCTCAGCTTTCGCTATGACCTGGGCAATGGCCTGAAGCTGGGCGGAAAACTGGGGCAGCGCTGGCGCGAATCCTTTGTGTCTGGCAATGACCTTGAAACACGCTATGGCGGCCTGGTTGACATTCCGGACTATTGGTACAACAAGAATCTGTCACTTACCCATGAAGACTATGGCACGGTGACAGTGGGGTCCATGACAGCGCGGGGTTGGAGTGTTGCTGACTATCCCTATGGCGGCAATCTGGGCGTGTCTGACACCTGGGGTGCAAGTGGCGCGGGCTACGGCATGCTCGGGGACGCCATACGGCTGGGATCGCGCACGCTGGATGTGGCCAATGGCGATCTGTTTTTGGAAATCACCTACGACCAGGGAAACACCAATTTCACCCGCCTGAAGCCGCAGTTCTGGGAGCTCTACGCGCAGTACCACAAGGGTGACCTGGTGCTGGACGGCATCGTGCAGGACGCCACCAATGGGGCGCCCGGCGCCTGGGGTCACGCCCCCTTCAGCGCGGTAACTCCTTTCGTGGTCGATGACCAGAACCTGGCACTCAACGGCAACCACCAATCCATTGCCATGCTGATGGGCCGCTACCAGGCAACCAGCCAAATTGAAATCAGCGCCGGTATCCGGCGAAACGAATGGCACGGCGCCAGCCTGATTTACAACCCGGTAAGCAACTGGACCACTGCCTTTAACGTCAACTTCGGCAATAACAACTATCCCGGCTATTCCGCGGTGTCCTACGACGGCATGTTGGGCTTGCGTTACCGAATCAACAAGTGGATTCTCTCCACCGGCATGGTGTATTTGGGAACCGCTGACACCAACAACCCGTCCGAGCGCGGTCAAAGCAACTCCGCCCTGTTCAACACCTTCAATGCAAACTATGAGTTTGGCAACGGCTGGCTGTTTGAATCTACCTTCGGCATGGTGCACTACAACAAGCTTGGCCTTTCGCCCCTGTCCATGCCCGGCAACGACTCCTTCAGCAATGTTGATTCCCGCATTACCCAGGATGGCCGCTGGCTGACCGTGGGCATGCTCTACGCTTTTTAAATAGACAACGACTGTGAGCCACACCATGCGTTCCCACAAGATCCTATCGTTCCCATTCAATGCCAATCAGCTTGCACAGGCCGCGCTCGCCACGGCTTCGATGCTCATGCTGGCAGCCTGTGGCGGCGGTGGCACGACCAGCGACAACGGCAGCACCACCACCACCACCGTGAGCAACAGTGGCGTGGTGCAGTCGGGCTTACGCGCCTTGCCGGCCGACTTCAGTACGCGCGCAGCGGTTAACTATTCGCCCTACCGGACCGGCAACACCAGCACGGAAACCGTGACCGATGCCAATGTGCTGCAGGACCTGAACCTGATGGCTGCCGCAGGCATAGGCATGGTTCGTTTGTTTGGCAGCAGCACGGAGGTATCGGCACGCGTGCTGCGGCTGATCCAGGCCAACTCTCTGGACCTCAAGGTGCAGCTTGGTGCGTATGTAAATACCTTTGAGTACTGGGGCCAGAGTGCTTCCACCCAAGCCACGATCCAGGCCGGCAACAACGATGAGTTGGCGCGATGCGTGGCACTTGCCAATTCGTACCCAACCATCGTGGAGGCCGTGAGCGTCGGCAACGAGACCATGGTGGGCTGGTCGCCCACACCGATCTCCACCCGGCAAATGGCAATTTATCTTAAAACCGTGCGCAACCAGGTAACCCAGCCGGTGACCAGCGACGACGACTGGGGTTTCTATTCAGGCACCAATTTACACCACCCCGCCGTAAACAACACAGCGGACGTATTGGCCCAGATTGACTATGTCTCCATGCACAGCTATGCGTCCACTGGTGTCTTGTTCGACCTGTTTGACTGGCGCCAACTGTCAGCAACGGCGGGCTCTGCCCGGACTGCGGCGATGATGAATGCCGCGATGGCCAAGACCCAGGCGGACTTCAGCGCGGTGCGCAGTTGGCTTAGTTACAGCGGCAAGGCCAAGCTTCCGATCAGCGTGGGCGAAACCGGTTGGAAGGCAGCAGATTCGGGCGGCAGCAATGGCCAGTATCGCTACACGGCAAACCCCGTCAATCAGGCCATGTATTACAGCCAACTCGCGAGCTGGAAGAGCAGCGCGAATGCCCCCACCAATGTGTTTTACTTCGAGGCCTTTGATGAACCATGGAAGGGTGGCGACGACAAATGGGGTCTTTTCAACGTGAACCGCCAGGCCCGTTACAGCATTCAGAGCAAATACACCAACGGCGCCGCCGTCACCGGTGGTCAGACCTGGAACTATGAATACAAGTCGGGCAGTGTGGCTTACACCAGCGCAGATGCCTTGTACTTCACATCGCCTTCGACCAATACCGCTGTAGCGGCTAGCCAGTACATCATTTACGGAGACACAGTGCCAACCGGTGCCAGCAAGGCACCACAATATTGGACCAACCCGGCAACGGTCAACGGACTCTGGTTCGACCCCTATGACAGCGGTGTGGCGTACGCCGAACTCACCACTGCGGCGTCGCTCGATACAGGAAACTACCTCCAGTTTGCGCCTTCAGCCACGCTGGGTACTTCCAGTGCCTATGGATGGGGCGTGTTGAATCATCCCCATACCGAATCCCCACCGGCCGCGACCTACAACGGCTACACCACGCAAAACCTGTCTGCATTCTCGGGCGGACACCTGAACTTCTATGTCAAGACCAACGGCTATCCCGGCAAGATTCAGGTGGGCGTGAGTACCGATTCGGCCCAGGGCGTGACGCAAAACTTTCTGGTGACCCTGGACAGTTCCACTGGCAGCTACGGTTACTGCACCACCAACCAATGGTGCAAGGTATCCATCCCCTTGAGTGCGCTGACAGCCATCCCTTCCAGCACCACAGCGCCCACTGCGCCCAGCAGCCCCGATTGGAGCCGTGTCGTCGCACCATTTATCTTGCAGGACGTGTTCTCACAGACTGGTAAAACCGTCGGCAGCAGCGGAGTGAATAATCTGCCCGCGATCCTGATCGACGGTATTTACTTCAGCCAGCAATAGATTCAAGGTCTGTCTCCTTAGCCATCCGCGCAAGGGGCGGATGGCATTTTTTTGGGTGCGATTCATGATCCAGCATTACGTGACGGACGAGGGCAGCAACAAGCGCTTGACGGAACAGGCACCGCTGCCAATCGACGGTAGCACACCGGACAGTATGGCCACACTCTGGGTGGAGCCCTGCTGCCGCTTTCAAGCCATAGCCGGCTTTGGTGGAGCCTTCACCGAAGCGTCCGCAAGTGTCTGGCAAGGGCTGCCCTCAGCCCAGCAGACGCAAGTGCTGCGCGACTACTTTTCTCCGACGGAGGGCCACGGCTACACTTTTTGCCGCGTGCATATGAACAGCTGCGATTTTTCGCTGGGCAACTACGCGCATGTGGAGCAATACGATGACGTCGCGCTGGCGAGCTTCTCGATTGCGCGTGACCAGCAGGCGCTGCTGCCCATGATCAAAGCGGCATTGATCGTTGCGGGCCAGCCGATCAAGTTGCTGGTATCACCCTGGAGCCCGCCGGCCTGGATGAAGAGCAACGGCCAGATGAACCGCGGCGGCACATTGCTGCCCCAATACGCCAACGCCTGGGCCCGCTGCTTTGTGAAGTTCATTCAGGCCTATGCGGCCGAAGGCGTGCCGGTGTGGGGCGTGTCTGTGCAAAACGAACCGGCAGCCACGCAGAGCTGGGACTCCTGCATCTACAGTGCCGAGGAGGAGCGAGACTTTGTGCGTGACCATCTGGGGCCCGCGTTGCACAAGGCCGGCCTGGGCCATATCGCCATCGTGATTTGGGACCATAACCGCGATTTGATGGTGCAGCGCGCGGGCACGGTGTATGCCGACGCTGAGGCAGCCAAGTATGTATGGGGAACCGGTTTCCACTGGTATGGTGAAAATCACTTTGACCATGTGCAACTGGTGCACGATGCCTGGCCCGACAAGCATCTGCTTTTCACCGAAGGCTGCCAGGAAGGCGGACCGCACCATGGCTCCTGGGCCTTGGGCGAACGCTATGCCCGCTCCATCATCAGCGACCTGAATCGCTGGACCGTGGGCTGGATCGACTGGAATTTATTGCTGGACCACAGCGGAGGCCCCAACCATGTGGGGAATTTATGCAGTGCCCCCATGCTGGCCACGGAAGACGGCACGGCTGTCACGCTGCAAAGCTCCTATTTTTACCTGGGCCACTTTGCGCGCTTTGCAAAACCAGGAGCACGCCGCGTGTTGTGCGCCGCAAGCCGGGAAGACCTGGAATGCACGGCCTTTGTGAACCTGGATGGGTCCGTGGTGGCCGTGGCCTTGAACCGCACCGATGCCGAGATCGAATTTCATCTGCGCCTGGCCGAAGGTGTGAGCGCGCCAGCCAAGCTGCCCGCGCATTCGATTGCCACGTTTGTGACGCAGCTTGCTTAAGCCACCCGCTGCGCAAACAGCTGCTGCATCGCCTGCTTGGGGCGGCGGTCCACATCAAACAGGCCCCAATGCTTCTCGGGCTCCAGCGGATCGGGCGAGCCCTTCCAGGGTTCGTCGAAGGCCTCGAACACAAACACCAGCATGCCGCTCTCGCGCGACCATTGCATCAGGTCTTCGTAATAGATCGCCTGCAGATGCTGCGACACATTTTCGGGCTGTATGCCGCGGCCGTTGGAGTGGGTGGCCCAACCGGCCTCGGTGATGACGATGGGCTTGCCCGGATACAGGCGCGCCACGCTGTGCACGTTGTCCTTGGTGTATTCCAGCGCCTCGTGGATGTGTTTGTACTCCCACACCGGATAGGTGTGGATGGAGATGAAATCCACCTCGGCCACCAGTTCGCGCAGCTTGTGTTGCCAGGGCACATAGTTCTCGCAAAAGGTCACCGGCTGGCGTATGCGGGCCTTGACCCAGCGCACATGTTCGATCATGCGCGCCACCGGAACCAGATGGTCGGTCCAGTCCACCGTGGCCTCATTGCCCACCGCCACCGAAAAAACAATCTCCGGATACATGTCGGCCAGGATCACCAGTTTCACCAACTCCATTTCATTGGCAGCGCTGCTGGCCGCCAGTGCGTCTTCACTATAGGTTCCGCCCCAGGGGCAGCCGGGGTTGTTGACCTCGGCACCCAGGTAGGCGCCCAGCATCACCTGCAGGTCCAGCCGGTCTTCCTGGATGACCCGCAGCACGCGCTCGGCATGCAGGCTGCAGTCGTACAGACGCAGATAGCGCCAGTGCCTGGACAGGATGGCCAGGTCTTCTCGGATTTCAGCGAGCGACGGATAGGTCTGGCTGTCGGGGCTTTGGTCGCGCCGGTAGCCGGAATAACAAATGGCGTTGCCAGGGGGGAAGTGCAGTGCAGATGTCATCGGTATTTGGGCTGTGCGTCTTTGTCCCACAGGCCCCAGTAGGCACCCACATCGCCTTCGGCACCCACCTTCCAGGCCTCGTCAAAAGCGGCAAAGTAAAACACCTCAACGCCGTCTGCTTCGGCCCAGTCACAGGTGTCGGCAAAGTAGCGCATGGCGGCGTCCGGTGACGGCACCGCGCCCCAGAAGTTCGTGCCCTTGTCGGGCCAACCGGTCTCGCTGATGATGACCTGCTTGCCCTGGGCCACCGCCTGCGTGCGGCGCAACATGCTTTGCATATAGGGCAGGGCCTGGTCCAGAGGGCAGCCCTCCCAGAAGGGGTAGCAGTTGGTCAGCAACACATCGCAAGCGGCGGTGATGCGCGGGTGCAGTTCAAACACATAGTAGGCGTCAACATAGCCCACGCGGATGCCGGGCAAGGCGGCCTTGACGCGCTCCAGGTAGGCAATCAGCGCGTCCTCGCTCAAATCTTCGCGCAGCATCACCTCATTGCCCACGGCCACGATGTCGGCATGTCCGGCACGGGCCACGGCAATCACGCCAGCGATTTCGCGCTCATTTATTTCCAGATCGATGCCCAGCCAGGCGCCCACCAGGGTCTTCAGGCCGAGTTCGTGCGCCACCTTGGGGATCAGCTCATTGCCTTCGATGCAGGAGAAGCTGCGCACCCAGCGCGTGTGGGGCGCGATCACTTCCATGCGGGCGCGAATTTGCGGCTCGGCCAGCGGTGTGCCCGGGCCCTGTCCGTCCAGATAGGGGCTGAAGCACAGGCCGTGGGTGCGTGCAGCCAAACGCGCGTTCAGGCGCTGCACCAGAGCCTCATGCGCAGGCTCTGGCAGAACCAGAGCTGCCACGGCTTCGCTGCCGCCCTTGGAAAAAGGTGCGCCCGGCGTAAAGGTCGTCTGGGCCGTCTGCGCCTCGGTCGCTTGCGCGCCGGAATGCGTTGCGTGCTGGAGTGGGGGTCGGGACATGGATCAGGATTTCTTTTTGGAGTAAGGCAAGCGGCCCTGGCCGCGCGGCTTGGGTGCGGCGGGGCCACCGACACGCTCGTACACGCGGACATAGTCCACCACCAGTTCGGCTGGGAAGCGGGTTTCGGGCTTGGGATGGCCTGGAAAGTTGCCGCCCACGGCGACATTCATCAGCAGGTAGAAGGGATGGTCAAAGGGTGCGGGCCAGGGATTGATGTCGGCTGCACGCGTGGCCTCCACGCCGGCACCGTCTTGGGTCTTGCTGCAGCTCCACCAGAAGTTTTGCGAGGCCCAGTGCACGCCATCCAGATACCAGCGGATTTCGCCCGGGTCCCATTCCACCGCGTAGACATGCCAGTCGCTCACCAGACTGCCAGTGGGCAGTTCATGCGTGTGGGTGACCAGCGTGCGCTTCGGAAAGCTGGAGCCAAAGTGGAGAGAGCCCAGCGTCTTGTCCGGCTCTTCCCCATGGATCTCCATGACGTCGATTTCACCGGACGCGGCCCAGCCACCGTGCGTGTCGGTCTGCGGCAGCATCCACAAGGCCGGCCACAGGCCCTTGCCCCAGGGCACCTGGGCACGAAACTCAAAGCGGCCATACAGTTGATTGAACAGTGGCGAGCCGTCGCGCTTGCGCGTTTTCAGGCGCGCCGAGGTGTAGCCGCAACCATGCAGCGATTCCTTGATGGCGCGTATATGCAGGGCGCCGTCCTTTACAAAGGCATTGTCGGATGAGTCGGTGTAGTACTGCAGCTCTTCATTGCCCCAGCCCGGCACCCAGCTGTGGCTTCGATAATCAAAGAAGCCATTGCCTATATCGAAATCCCATTTGCTGCGGTCTATGGCCTGGCCGTCAAACTCGTCGTTCCACACCAGCTTCCAGCCCTTGCGCGCGGCCCCGGCGGGCCTGTTCTTGAGCAGTGCCATGGTCGCTAAAGCCTGCGGCTCACGCCATCAAACGGCCGTCATCGCCAAAGGCCAGCGACCACGCCGCGTTGGGTTGCAGACCCACGGTTTGCCCGGCGTTGCAATCCGCGTGGCCGGCACCCACCTTGGCATTGAGCAAGCCGCTGATACCGTCCACCCGCAGGTGAATGATGGACGAGTCGCCCAGGTGTTCGGCCAGCACCACATCGGCGGGCACGCCCTGATCCGACGCTGCAATTTGCAAATGCTCAGGGCGCAGGCCCACCCGCTTGACCTTGTCGGAGCCCGCTCCCAACAATTGCGTCCACAGTTTCTGGTGCGCCATGGGTGCCTGCGCAGCGGGCTTGTCAATCAGGTTGATGCGCGGTGCGCCAATGAACGCGGCCACAAATTCGGTGGCAGGCCGGTTGTAAAGCTCGAGCGGCACACCCAGTTGCTCGATCACTCCCTTGTTGAACACGGCGATGCGGTCGCCCAGGGTCATCGCCTCCACCTGGTCGTGGGTCACATAAATCATGGTGGTGCCGAGTTCGGCATGCAGACGCGACAGCTCGACCCGCATATCCACGCGCAGGGCGGCATCCAGATTCGACAGCGGTTCGTCAAACAAAAACACCTTGGGCTTGCGCACAATGGCGCGACCTATGGCCACACGCTGGCGCTGGCCGCCCGACAGCTCCTTGGGGAAGCGACCCAACAAATCGGTCATGCGCAAGATCTCTGCGGCGTGGCTCACCTGCTTTTCGCGCTGGGCCTTGTCGACGCCAGCCATCTTCAGGGCAAAGCCCATGTTCTCGGCCACGGTCATGTGCGGATACAGCGCGTAGCTCTGGAACACCATGGCCGCACCGCGATCGGCCGGATGCAGGTCGTTGGCACGCTCACCGTCGATCAACAAATCGCCGGCCGTGATGGTTTCCAGACCGGCAATCATGCGCAAGGTGGTGGACTTGCCGCAGCCGCTAGGCCCCACGAACACCATGAATTCCCCATCGCGAATGTCCAGGTCAATGCCACGAATCACATCCACCGCACCATAACTTTTACGCAAACCCTTCAAGCTGACTTGTCCCATATTTCTGCTCCTGCTTAGTGATGCGATATTGAATCTGGCTTCAGTCGGCGTTGATCGCCGCTGTGCGTTGCGATCGGTGACCCGGACGTGCATTGAGCATGGCGCCGTACCAGAGGGCGCTGTCCTTGAGCGTGCGCTTTTGCGTGGCGTAGTCCACATGCACAATGCCAAAGCGCTTGGCGTAGCCAGAGGCCCACTCAAAGTTGTCGAGCAGGCTCCAGACCATATAGCCCTCCATGCGCACGCCCTGGCTCATGGCATGGGCCACGGCATCGATATGGCGCGCAATGTAGTCGGTGCGGTCGGCATCGTGCACCTGACCATCCTGCAGCGCGTCCTTGAAGGCGCCGCCGTTCTCGGTCACATACAAGGGCGGCACGGCATAGTCGGTGTGCATGCGCACCAGCAATTCGGTGAGGCCCTCGGGGTAAACCTCCCAGCCCATGTCGGTGAGCGAGAGGCCGCTCTGTTTGGTGTCCCATTGCCCTTTGGCGCTGATGACGGCGCGTGAGTAGTAGTTGACACCCATGAAGTCCATGGGCGTTTGGATCGCATCCAGATCGCCTGCCTGGAGCTGCGGGGCATCGGCGCCCAGATGGGCCCACACATCTTGCGGATAGCTGCCCTTGAACAGCGGATCCATATACCAGCGCAGCAGCTTGCCGTCTTCGAGATGGGCCTGGGCTTGGTCTTCTGTGGAATCGGTGGCACTTTGCACCGGCGACAGATTCAGCACGATACCCAGCCGCGCCTTGCTGCCCTGCTCCCGCAAGGCCTGCAGCGCCAGGCCGTGGCTCAGCAACAAATGGTGGGAGGCTTGTGCGGCCGCCGCGCGGCTCTTGATGCCCGGCGCAAAAATACCCTGCTCATAACCCAGCACGGCCACCACCCAGGGTTCGTTGTGTGTGGTGATGGTGGCCAGGCGGTCACCCATGCGACGGTCTATGCCTTGCGCGTATTCGACAAAGCGATGCACGGTGTCGCGGTCGGTCCAACCGCCCTTGGCCTGCAGCTCGCTGGGCAGGTCCCAATGGTTGAGCGTCAGGTAGGGCTTGATGCCGCGTGCCAGCAAGTCATCCACCAGGCGCTCGTAAAAGTCCAGTCCTTTTTCGTTCCAGGCGCCGGAGCCACCGGGGCGCACACGGGGCCAGGAAACCGAGAAGCGATAGGCATCCACGCCCAGGCTGTCAATCAGATCCAGATCCTCTTGCCAGCGGCGGTAATGGTCGCAGGCCAGCAGGCCGTCGCTGGCATCGGCAATCGCCCCCGGTTGTTTGCAAAAGTCATCCCAGATGGACGGACCCTTGCCATCCACATCCGCCGCCCCTTCAATCTGAAAGGCGCTGGTAGCCACACCCCAAACAAACCTTTGCGGAAAGGTGGCGATGGTGGTGGGCGCAAAAAGTTTGGTCATGGAGTGGCGAAGCCGTAGGGAGTGGGTAGGTACGCGGCGGCGGGGTCTACTTGACGGCACCGGCAGTCAGGCCGTCAATCAGTCGGCGCGAGGAAATCGCAAACAGCACCAGCAGCGGCAAGGTGGCAATCGCCGAGCCGGCCATCACCGCGCCCCACTCGGTATTGACCGGGCTTTGCATGCTGCGCAGGGCCAGCGGCAAGGTGTACATCTCGGGCGAGCGCATCACGATCAGCGGGCCTATGAAGTTGTTCCAGGAGGCGATGAAGGTGATCAGCCCCAGCGTGCCCATGGCCGGCGCCAGCAGCGGCAGCACGATGCGCCAGTAGATGCCGAGTTCGCCACAGCCATCCATGCGCGCGGCTTCAATCAGGTCTTTGGGAATGGACGAACCGATGAACTGGCGCATCATGAAGATGCCAAAGGCACTGGCGGCGCCGGGAATGTACAGGGCGCGCGGCTGGTCTATCCAGCCAAAGGCGTCCATGATCATGAAGGTGGGGATCATGCCCAGGAAGGACGGCAGGAGCATGGTGCCCATCACCAGCAGAAAAAGGGGCTGCTTGCCGCGGAACTCAAACATGGCAAACGCATAGCCACCCATGGAGCAAAACAACAGCGTCAAGCCGGTGGAGGCCAGCGCCACATACAGGCTCCAGCCCAGGCTGCGCCAGAACGGGATCTTCTCGGTCAGGATGTGCAGATTGACCAGAAAGCTGTCGCCAAAGAACAGCGGCGGCGGCAGGTTGAAAATCTCGGTGCGTGAATGCGTGGCAAACACGAACATGAAATAAAAGGGTGTGAGCATCAGCAGCGCGCCCACCCCCACCAGCAGATAGGCCGCGCGCGGCGCCATTTTTTCAAGGTTCATAGCAGGGCCTCACTATTGGGAGCCGTCACGCGGTTTGAAGGCACGGTTGGTCAGCCAGGTCAACAGGGCCACCACCACAAACAGCAACCAGGAAAGCGCGCTGGCGGCGCCAAAGTCATTGAACTCAAAGGCCGTGCGGTACATATACATGGCCGTGGTCATACCGGCCTGGTCGGTGCCGCCACGCCCACCGGTGAGGATGAAGGGCTCTTCGAACAGTTGCAGCCCACCGACCACGCTGAGCGTCACGCCAAAGTAAATCATGGGCTTGAGACTGGGCAGCGTGATGTAGAAGAACTGCTGCAGGCGGCGTGCGCCATCCATGGTGGCGGCCTCGTAGATGTCCTTCGGAATGGTCTGCAAGGCGGCCAGGTACAGCACGGTGTTGAAGCCGATGTAGCGCCAGAACACCACAATGGCCACCGCCGGTTTGACATTCTCGGCGCGGTTCAGCCAGTCGATAGGCACGCCCGAAATCAGCCAGCCCAGGCCCGGCACTTCAGACAGTGCATGCAGGGCGATATTGATCAGCCCAAAGTCGGTGGAAAACAGGGTGCCGAACATCATGGCAATCGCCACGGTGGAGGTGATGTAGGGCAGAAAGTAGGCACCGATCACGCTGTTGCGCGTGCGCTTGAACGAGGTGTGAATGAAATACGCCAGCGGTATCGCAATCACGTGCTGCGGCACACCGGAGGCAAAGGCCAGCCAGGCCGTGTTTTTGAGCGACTTCCAGAACCACTCATCGGTGATGGCGAAGGCGAAGTTGCCCAGGCCCACGAACTTCATGCTGGACAAGCCCGCCGTCGGCTCCCAGCTTTGAAACGCCAGAAAGAAGGAGAAGCCCAGCGGAAACACGCCAAACACCAGAAACAGGATCAAAAACGGGCTGACCAGCAAATACGGGACGACCTTGGGCGATAAGCGCCAGACCGGGCGCTGTGGACTTGTGCTTGCCATGGTGCTGCTCTTAGCGGGCGACGCGGCGTTCCAGCAGGGCCTTGGCATCGGCCAGCGCGGTCTTGATGTCCTTGCCCTGGTCCAGCACCTTGTCCATTTCGGTATTGATGATTTCCTCGGCAATCGGATCGAGTTTGTGCACATCGACCGCCGTGATCTTGTTGGCCGCATCGCGCCACAACAGGCGTGCCTTTTGGCCACCCAGGAACTCAATGGGCTGGTCAAAGAAGGCGTCCTTGTGCACATCCACCAGCGCGGGGAAGGCATCCTGCGACTTGAACGCGCTGAGCTGCATTTCGGGATTGAGCGTCATCATCTGAATGAACTCCCAGGCCAGCGCCTTGTTCTTGGACACCTTGGGGATGGTGTAGAAGCTGCCGCCCCAGGAGCCATAGGCTTTCTCGGGCAATTGCGCGGCGCGCCACAGGCCCTTGGTGTTGGGTGCCAGCCAGTTGTTCAGGTGACCGGCCAGCCAGGCGCCGGAGAGCTGCGTGGCAATGGTGCCGCGCTTGAAGCCCTCGGACCATTCGTTGGACCAGGCGCCGATCTTGCCGTCCAGCTTTTGCTCGCGCACCTTCTTGGCCAGCTCAAAGGCGCGCACAAAGCGCGGGCTGTCCACCAGAACCTTGCCCTTGTTGTCGATGTACAGGCCCTCGCCGGGCTTGATGTCGGAGCGGATCACGATGTCCTTGACATCCCGCGCATGGGCCACCAGATAGGCACCGGTAGCGGCCTTGATCTTGACGCCCGAGGCCACAAACGAATCCCAGGACTGGGTCAGGTCGGCCTCTTTCACGCCCGCCTTTTTGAGCAGGTCGTCACGGTACAGCAGTGTGCCGGGTCCTATGTCGGAGGGCACGGCCACCACGGTGCCTGCATTGGTGGTGCCCTGGCGGAAGGCGTAGGGCACAAAATGCGCCTGCTGGCTCTTGATGCTGTATGGCGCAGCGCCCAGATCTTCGAGGCCGCCGCCTTCGGCGAAGCGGGCCACAAAACCGTATTCCACCACCATCACATCGGGCAGATTGGATGAGGTGGACAGGGCCGTAGTCATGGCCGTATGGTGGTCGGCAAAGGCGCGACTGATGACCTTGATCTCCACATCCGGATGCTTCTTCTTCCACATCGGAATGGCAGACTTGGCAATCTCGTCCACCGCCGGATAGGCAGCGACGGTCAGGGTTTGCTGTGCCGA
>TBL_comb47_HYPODRAFT_10003642_pt1 | contig 18121 bp, 6 predicted proteins | sample TroBogypolimnion_40_FD_10682 | JGI IMG/M metagenome (IMG submission 10682)
AGAGCAGCGTGACCGTCTCGCCGGGATCGATGAGGCCGTTGTTATTGGGATCGCCGCCCGCCGCAAACGCGGAACCCGCCGACACCACCAGGCTGCCGCTGTTGTCATGAATGGTCAGTGTTGCCGCACTGGGCACCGCCAGAATCCCGTTGGTGGGACTGGACAGCTGGAGCAGAACGGTGACATCCGGCTGCACTGTCGTCCGGCCGAACACGGGGACTGAGAAGGTCTGACTGGTGACGCCGTTGGTGAAGACAAACACGCCATTGGTGGACGTGTAGTCCAAACCGGCCACGGCCGTGCCGTTGGTGGCGCTGAAACTGACGCTCGCCACGCTGTTGGTGTTGCCGAGGCGCAGCACGGTAATATTCGCCGCCACGCCGTTTCTTAAGATCGTGTAGGCGGGTTTCGAGAAACTAAAGCCATTGTTGGCCTCCACGATGGTGACGGTCTGGGAACTTGGTGCCACAAGCTGGCCGGGCGGCGTCGGGTTGGACAGGTTGACCGTGAAGGTGCGGTTGCTGTCAATAATCCCGTTGCTGATGATCGGCACCGTGAAGAAATTTGTCCCAATCCCATTGGTGAACACCAGCGTGCCGCTCGTGGCAGTATAATGGATGCCCGCCACCGCCGAACCATCCGCCGTGGCATAATTCACGGACAGGGGAATCGTATTGGAGCTGGCCACCGGCTCAACGCCGGGATTGGAGCAGACCACGGTGATAACGGCAAGGCCGGCGGCCTTGGAAACACTCATCGCTGCATTCGTGAAACTCAAGCCGGCATCCGCATCCTGCACCACCACGGTGGTCAGCTTGGGCGCCACCACCTGCACATGCGGGTCAGCGCTGGCCAGGCCGACGGTGAAAAGCCGGTCGCCGGTCACCTGTGGATCATAGAGGAGCGGCACGCTGATCACCTTCAACGTCTCCCCGATACCGAACATCAGCGGACCACTGACGGCGGTGTAGTTGACACCATCCAACGCCGTGCCATTGGTCGTGGCATAGTTGACAGTGACCTCTTTGTCGGTGCTGCCGAAGCGGGACACAAAGAGCGAGGCGCTGCCGCCTTTTTCACTCACGGTATTGGTCGCCAGGACGAACGCGATGCCGACATTCGTGTTGAGGATCGTCACCGTCGCATTTGTCGGTGACAACAAGGTTGCGCCCCCGAACGGATTGGAGAGAACCACCGTCAGGCTGACCGGGGCCTGCGCCGCCGGGTTGTTGATGAGCGGGATGGCAATCGTCTTGGACGTGTCCCCGTCGTTGAAGGACACCGAGCTGTTGACCGTGTTGTAATCGATGCCCGGCAGGGCCGTTCCTTGTTGGGTGGCGAAACTCACTGACACCGACCCGGAGGTCCCGTTGGTGCGCAACACTGTCAAATAGGCATTGCCATCGCCGGAGCCGGCCACATAGTTGGTCGCCGAGAAATACAGCTGACCAGGCGATGGAGACGTGTCCACAATGGTCAGCATGGCGTTGGACGGCGTGGACAGCAATGTTCCCACATTATTGGTGAGAGACAAGATGACCGTCCGGTTACCCTCGGCAATCCCGTTATCAATGACCCGCACCAGGATGAGCTTGTCCGTGTCACCCGGATTGAAGGTGAGCGTCCCGTTGGTCGGATAGTAGTCCGTGCCGCTCACCGCCGTGCCATTGGTGGTTGTGTAGTAATCCACCGTGCAGGTGCCGTTGGTGGTGCCGATGCGTTGAACGTCCAAGAGTCCAAAACCTGTCAGAACATTTTTCGGCACGGAGTAATCCGTGGACGAGAAATTCACGGAGCTGTCTGTGTTGATAATGGTCAACTCTGCCGTCGGCGGACCCAGAATGGCTGGCGCTGTGGGATTGGATAGTGTCAGCTTCACAGTCAGATTGGCCGTGATGTTCGAATCATCCAGAACCGGCACTGGAATGTATTGCAGCACTTCCCCAGGCGGGAAACTGACCACTTGATCAACGCTGATGTAATTGACTCCCGCCACCGCCGGGTTGGTGTCGCCGGGGCTGGTGGCCATCGTCACCGAGACGATCCCCGAGCCATCCGCGTTGGTGCCGCTGGTGCCGCCGGTGCGACGGATGCCGATCAGCGCCTGCACGCCATTTTCCTGAACCTGATACTCAAGCGAGCTGAAGGTGAAGGCGCCGGAACCGCTTTCTGAACCCCCATAGATGCGAACGACGTGGCCCGCTAATTGGTCATTGTATCGGGTGAAGCCGCCGCCCATCACAATCATCTGGTCGGATGGTTGAATCACCACAGCGTCCACGGCACCATTGGCACCGGCACCAAAGTTAATGGTTGGATCCACCGTGCCATTCGGCAGCAGGCGGGTGATGTTATTGCGAATAACTCCGCTGGCTTGGGAAAACTGGCCGGCGACCACAATCCGGCCATCCAGTTGAATGGCGATGGAATTAACCGTTCCATTGAGCCCGACACCGACCGTGAAATTGGCATCCACTGAACCATCGCTGTTCAGCCGGGCCAGATGATTCACCGGCACATTACGAACGCTGGTGAAATCACCCCCGATGAGAACACGGTCATCACTTTGGATGGCAATCGTCCGGACTGCGTCGCTGGCGCTCAAGTTGAGATCAAAGTTGGTGTCCACCGACCCATCGGCATTCAGGCGCGCGATCCGGCCCACGGAAAAATTATTGATGCTTGTAAACGCGCCGCCCACCAGGACCTTGCCGGCGAAAATCGAGTTGGTCGGATACGCCGCTACCGCATAAACCGAGGCATTCGGACCGGTGCCGGGGTTGAAGCCACCGTCCACCGTGCCATTGTTATTCAACCGAACTAGGTTGGGATGGGAGACGCCAGCCATCGTGCTGAAGGCGCCGCCAACGTAAATCTTGCGATCCCCGTTGAGGAAGGTTTCAGCAATGCTGTAAACGATGTTGTCCGCGCCGGCACCCGGGTTGAAACTGGTGTCCACCGACCCATCCGTGTTCAGACGGGTGATGCGATTACGGACCAAGCCATCGAAGGCGGTGAAGCCGCCACCGACCAGGATCTGGTCATCCGTCTGGTTCGCCAAGGCATAGACGGAGCCATTCGCTCCCGCCAGATTGTTCAGGAAGCCGGCAGTGTCAAGCGTGCCGTTGAAGTTCAGCCGGGCTAGATGGTTTTCGGGCACACCCACCACGGTGGTAAAGTTGCCGCCGGCAATGATCTGACCGCTGGACTGCAAGGCGAGGGCCAGCACATCCCCGTTCATGCCGGTGCCGGGAGTGAAGGAGGTGTCGCCATCGCCGGGTGGGCGGATATAGGACTGGGCGTCCACGATATAGTTGCTGACAGTGCTCAATGCCCCCAGTGAAGCGCCTATGCTGGGACTGGACAGGGTCACCGTAAAAAAGAACTGGCTCGGCGGCGGATTCGTCACGCCGTCATTCTTGATCGCCACGTTAAAGCTGGCCGCCAACTGCCCAGGCACAAAGGTCAAGGTGTTATTGGTGGCCACGTAGTTGGTTCCCGCAAAGGCCGTGCTGTCCGCCGTCGCAAAATGCACACTGGCAGTGCCATTGGTCGAGACGGTGCGGACGACGGTGATCGTCGAATACCCGCCGTCTTCGTTGACGACATAGCTCGGGGAACTGAAATTAAAAGTGCCGTAGCTGTTGTCGTTGTTGATGGTCACCACGGCATTGGTCGTGGCGCTGGCAGCGAACAAACCCGGCGCGCTGACCGCGTTATTGGTCGGATTGAAAATGCGCAAACCAAACTGCTTGGCCGCCCCGACCTGATGATTGTTGATGAGCGATATGGAGACGATGCGCGGCGTCACATCGCCACTGTTCCAAGTGAGAGTGTTGGTCTGCCCGATGTAATCCGCCCCGCTGACGGCCGTGCCATTGGTGGTGGCGAATCGCACCGTCACCGTCCCCAAACTGCCCACCGTGCGGGTGACCGTGATGGCCACGGAGCCGGCGCTCACGTTTGCGGCATAGGCATTCGTGGTCAAATTGAGATAGCCTTGGTAATTCGGGTTGATGATGCGCAAGATTGCATTGGCAAGACCCAGGGTGGCAATCCCGTTCACCGGCGGATTGATTCCCGTCAAAATCAGGTTGACTGTCTTTTCAACGGAACTGATGGAGTTGCTGCTCAGGATCGCAACGGGGAATGTCTTGAGCACATCCGTGGGTGCAAAACTCACCGAACCGCTGCCACCGGGAGTCGGACGATAATCCACATTGGCGATGGCCGTGCTGCCATTGGTCGTTGTGGCATAAGTCACCGAAACATTACCATAGGTGCCATTGGTGCGCGTGATGCCAATGGGCGCGGCTAGGCCGGTGCCGGTGTAGCTGGCCGAGGAAAAAGCAAAGGTGCCGGATTGATGCCGATCCTCGACCAGGGTCAGCGGGGCGGATGCGGCACCCAATCCGACTCCGAGAGGAATGTCTTCCCCCCCCCAGATAGAAATTGTCAACTGCGGGATTCGATATCTGGAACTTGGCGGAAAGATCATTGAGCGTGTTCGTATTGCCGGTGACGGTCACATTCACGTAGGCATAGGGAACACCGCTGTAGGAACTACCTGTAACAGCGTCAGTGGGAACCGCATTCTGGCCGAAAAATCCGTCGCTGTGCATCCGCGTGGGTCCGGCATATTCCCAGAGAATCCAATAGAGCGGACTGGTGCCGTTGTAGTCGCCATCATAGAAATAATCCACGCCGCTCGTCGCTAGACCCGGAATGACAGAGAAATTGGCTGACGCCGGTCCGAGAAAACCGTTGGTGCGCACCAAGGCCACAAACAGCGACGCCGAACTTTTATTAACGGAGTAACTGTTTTTGACCAACCCCACATTTCCCGGTCCTTCCGACGCGCCGCCATGGAGGCGGGCAAAGTTGCTATGATTGCGAACGGCACTCCGGGTGATCGGACTGGTAAAAGCCCCGATATAACTATCCGGCCGAACCTGGCTATCAAACTGACCGCCACCCACCTGTTTAAATGAACCACCGATCAGCACGTCGCCGTCGGGTTGCACCACTGAGGCCTGCACCGATCCGACCGGTTGGCCATAGTTTACCCGCGTCAGTCCGGCAAACTGGTTGTAAGCCGTGTCCATAAAGGAAGTGTCAAGGGTGCCATCGGCATTCAGACGCGTAAAACCAAGCCGGTGCGTGCCGTTGTATTCCGTAAAGACACCGCCGACATAAATGGTGAAGTTGGTCTGCACCACGGCTCCCGAACTGGTGGTTGAATAGATTGTGTTGGTTTGAATCGTGATGTTGTAGACCTGTCCGTCCACACCCGATCCACAGTAGAAAGTGGTATCCAGCGCGCCGTTGGTGTTGATCAGCCTGGCAATTCCATTCAGGCTTTTGCCATTGACCTGGGTGAAGTCACCGCCGATGACGATGTTGCCGTCAGGCTGGATGGCAACAGCATGAACCGTCGCGTTGGCACCCGTCCCTGGATCAAACGTGGCGTCCAGCGTGCCGTCGGCATTCAGACGGGCAATGTGATCCTGTCCCGTGACTCCACCGACGGAGGCAAAGTCCCCGCCGATGACAATCTGTCCGTTGCTCTGAAGGGCAATGGCTTTTACGCTGTTGGTGAGTATCGTCCCCGGATTAAACGTGGCGTCCAGCGTGCCATCCAGATTGAGCCGCGCAATATGGTTGCGGGGCACGCCGTTATACATTGTGAAATAACCGCCGACGAGCACCTGCCCGTTTGGCTGCACGGCCAGGGCTTGAACGGTGTCGTTGAAACCATCGCCCGGGTTGAAGCTGGCATCCAGCGTGCCGTCGCTTTTCACCAAGGCAATCCCGCTGCGATAGGTGTTGTCATAGGCGTCAAAATTGCCGCCGATCAGCACTTCATTGTTGGTCGTCAAAACCACGCAGCTGATGAAATCATTGGCACCCTGTCCGGGATCAAAGCTGAAGTCCAAAGCGCCGGACGAGGTGGCACGGGCGATGCAGCTGCGGCTATACCCGTTATAAGTGAAAAAATCGCCCACCACGATGGCATTGCCATCGGGCTGCAGCGCCAGGCCATAGACGTTACCGTCGGTGCCCGGATGTTCCATGTTCGGCGGGTCCGAGTTCAACCAGAAATCCGAGGCAAAGTCGGGGTTATATAACTCATCCACCGCTCCGGCCGGAGCATTGATGTTGCTGGTGCCCCCGTCGTTATCCAAGTCACTAGCATTGAGGATGGTGACCGTGCAATTATTGACCATGCCCACTTGGAAAGGATTGCCATTCGAATCCAAATTGTAGAGATCAATTTGAAAATCCTCGTTGAACTGCTGCAGGCCATTGTTGTAAATCTTGAACGTGATGGGCTGGGGATCCCTGTTATTGGCAGCCCAGCTGATGGTTCCCGAGTAGCCGCCGGGGAAAATGTAATCCGGCACCCGGCCATAAACTGCTCCGGCGTTTTTCGGGTCCGGCGTAGCATAGTCGGAACCCGATAGCAGCGGGAACGTGTCATTTTCATTGAGAACATTGTCTTTTAAATAAGGGAAAGTGGTGTTCACGGCATAATGAATGGTGGCAGCCGCCGTGTTGGTTCCCGTCCGGTTCACATAGATGGTGAAGGTTTCATTGGTTCCTGCGCGGTAAACCCGGTAATCCTGTTTCTGGAAGTTAAAAATAGAGTTGGTCGGTATGGTGCTGTAAACGCGGGTAAGATTTGTATTGCCCGGCGGAACATTGGTCAAATCCAGGAAAGACGGCCCGCTATTCGGATCAATATTGACATCCAGTATCCGCACCACCGCCTCGCCGAAGATCGTATCCACCCGGGGCGGAGAAACGGCCGTGGAGGATTCGGTAGCGGCGATCAAGGGGCTGGTGACGCCACCGTCATCAATCAACCGAACGCCAAAATCGCGGTTCGGCCGCGGGGGGAATGAACTGCTGACCGGGATGAGTATGGTTTTGCTCATCTCGTAATCATCAAAGGTCAGCGTGCCCGTGCTGTAGGTATAGTCAGTGCCAGCCACCGCCGGCAGGTCGCCGTTGATCAGGAAGCCATTGGTCCCCATCAAGGTGAGGTTGGTGGAAAGATCCTCGGTCTCGTAGTCCACGGTGACCCGGCCATAAGAACCCGCGACCCGGGTGATGGTCACCAAAGCCCCGCTGCCATTGTTGAAACCACCATATCGAATGGGATCGCCGCCCGTGGTCGTGACCGGGGAGCTTTCCGTCGCCGCCACCTGATAGAGCAGCATGGGTGTGACAAAGTCGGGATAGGTCAGTCCGGTCAGGTCGGAATTTTCCGTGGCAAACCGGAACACCCCCGACGGATGCAGCGACCAGTTCAAGGAGATCGGGCCGGTAAAATTTTTGGTATCCACCGCAAAGTAGTAGGTCGTGCCGGCCACCGCATTGAAGCGCAGCCCGCTGGGTCCGCTGGAATACGGCTGGATGATGGCGCCATAAATGCCATTCGCCGGGACCGGCGGGGCATTGGTGGTGCGCCGATAATTGTTCGTGTCACCGACGGTATAGATGTTTTGTCCGACCTGGTTGAGTTGCAAGTTGGGATAGAGGTTGTCATTGGCCGAGACCAGGCTCAAAGTTGCCAAGGTCGAACCCGTATAGACTCCCAGCACCGTATCAAGCGGTGCGCCGAAAAAACCATCCACGCTGCCAATGGTGTCAATCTCCACTTCGCCGCTGTTGGTCGAGGACCATTGGAACCAGATGGTGCTGGTCGGCGGCAACCCCGCAATCGTCGGTCCGGCGGGATCGGCAACGACCGCGGTATTATCAAAGGGAACTATCGATCCGTAATCGCCGGCCAGCGGCAGGGCGGAGGCGAAGTCGGTCTGGGCGCTCCCGGTGTTCACCGCCAAACCAAGCAAAAACAGCAGCACCAAAGCCAGGAAGCCGGATTTTCCCGAAAGGTTGTGCAACCCCGGGCTTGTGAACGTTTTCATATTTTCTTTTGCCATGTAACTTGCAAGCTATGGACTTTCCCGAGCGGGAAAATCCGGACGACTTTAAATACTACGGACCGTAGAGGTAGAACGTGTTCGGATCCACCCGCACCTCGTAAAACCGCTGGCTCGCGCCAATCAAATCATAGAACACGGCCGTGAGTGGCGCATAAGGCGGCGCCGGCGGGGTCGTAAAGTTGGTCAGCACGGTCCACGGCATGGTCACAGTGTTCGTTGTGTAGAGAACAAAGTTGGTGGCGTTCGGGATGGTTGGCCAGGTCAGCCGCAACTGCCCATTGGTCACCGTCATGGTGAGCATCATGTTGGTTGAGCCAAAGAAGAACGGCGTGGGATCGTAGGCATTCGGGATGCCGTCCCCGTCAGAATCAATGTGCACGCTTTGTGCCAGGGCGGCATTGACGGTGTTGGTGACGCCGGCATAAACGAGATTGGTCGAGCTATAGTTGCCGGCATACGCCGCCACCCAGCGCAGACGATTATTGTTCTTATGATTGAGCTTCTCGGCCACGGAAACGCCGTTGATGACCGCCTGGGCGTAATAGATGACCAGATTGGTATTGATCGAGAGCACCGCCATGTTCCCATTGACGTCAAAGTTGGTGGCTTGATTCAGGAAGCCCAAATAGTCCACATAGAGAGCATTGCTGACCCCGGTGCCATTGAAGGTAAAGACCGTGTTCGGCGGCGGATTGGTCCACGCATCGAGAATCAACCGGCCCACGGCCGCGTTGTTGGTATAGCCGGCGACGGAGATGCCACGATCCTGCCCGGCCCAGACGTTGACAACATTCTTATTGGCCGGGGCGATATTGGTGATGGTGGTGTAGCGCAAGTCACCGGCGGCCGGTTTCACCGGCAGTTTAAGACCGGCACTCGCGGCCCCGCCCACCGTCCAGTAATTGCCATTCGTGGCATCCTCGTCGGTCAGCAGGTTGGTCGCCTGCAAAGTCAGCGAGCGGCCCGCGTTCAAGGTGACATTGCTGACCACCAGGCTGTTGGCCGTGATGGACAGGTCGCCGCCGGCGTAAATGGCGCCATTGGTGAGCACCGTCGTCTGCGATTGCAGGGTGAAGGAACCGTTGCCACCGTTGGTGAAGAGGCCGCCGTTTTCAAAGTAGCTGGCATAGATGTTCGCCCCCTGAACCGATACCAGCCCATTGTTGATAAAGGTGTCGTAAGGGAACGTGACGACATTCGTGCTGCCCGCCACATAGTCGATGCCGCCGATCAGATTCGTGTGACCATTCCAAGTCAAATGCGTTGAAGTCGTGGCCGTGGCCAGCGCGTTGCCCGCCGTGCCGGCCGTGCGGGCCGTCACAGTGAACGCATGACTGGCGAGCGCACCGGCTTGCACCTGGGTGTTTGACTTTGTCCCGCTGCTATAGAGACTGCCCGCACCAGCCGTGTGGTTGATTGCCGCGATGAGGTTGCTCATGGAACCGTCAAACGTGGTGGCCAGTTTGACCTGATTGGTCTTGCCGCTTTGCAGGGACGAGAGGAAAACATATTGCGATGCGCCAATGGTCACCTTGTCGTTATTCACCACATTCACAGCACCCGACTGGGAAAGCTTTCCAGAAGCCGCCACCGCAGGGACGGAGGAGGTTGCATTGACCACCAGCGGATTTCCGAAGTTGACCAGATTAAGCGTCCGGATGGCCCCGTTGTTGGTCAGGTTGCGCAAATTGGGCAGGGAACTCTGCCAGAGAATGGCACTGGTGGTGAAATTCAGTTCTCCGTCCAGTGAAGTTGCGCCAACCGCGGCTCCGTTGGTCGTAAGCGTCAGATTTGGCGCATCCGCTGAAAATGAACGCATGATGCTAAAGGTGTCACTGATGACAATGCTGTTGGTGCTGTGCAAAACCATGTTCTGCACTTGCGCCCGGGTGGTCGGGTTTAACTGGCTGCCGACGATCAGCACCCGATAGTCGTTGGTCACGCCGCCGACCACGGCCAGCCAGCGGGTGCTCCATGCCTGAACATTGCCGCTCCAGTTGGGGATCTGGGCGGCCGCCAAATTGGACAGGGTCAGGAAGCCATTGGTCACCCCCAGATTAAAATCGGTAAAGGGAGACTGGATGGACGCCCCGGCACTGCCGTCAAATTGGTTCGTTGCCGCCACCGACATAAAGTTCGGTCCGGCGATTTGCGCGAAGGCCAGGTTCAAATCCTTGGCCGCGGAAATTTGGATGCGGCCGGGCAGATTGGTGATCGAGTGGTTGGGGATCGAGTTGGTGCTGACGGTGGTGGAGATCAAATCCACATTACCGAAGGAGTAACGATTGGTGATGGAGCCGGGCGGGAATATATTTTGGAAGCCAGCGGGCGCAGGGGTGCCAATGGGCAACGGGGCGCTGGTTTCGGTGAAGGTTAAATTATCGGGATAGCCGTTGATCAGCGTCACGTTGGTGGCCACGGAGCGAAGGTAGTTATTGTTTAGATAGAGATAACTGTTGAAGTTGTTCCCGCTGGCGGCATCCAGATAACTTCCGACCCATTCAATGGTGGCACCGCCATTGCCCGCGCCCTGATTGATGTTGCCGAAATAGACATTATACGAAACATTGGAACCGCTGTTGTCCTGGATGAAGACGGCCCGGATGATGTTATTGCTGGCGCCCTGCGCCACGTCGATGTAGGCGGTGGAGTTGGTCAGCAGCAGAAAGAACGGTGGAATCGGAATGAATGCGGATTCGGCCGAATTTGCCCCCAAGAACGCGTTGGGATCCCAAAAATTGGTATTTAAGCCAAAGACGCCAGAACCGGAGACATTGGCGACGGCGCCTTCGACGAACAGGGCGCCATGGGTCAAGTCGAGGTTCTGGCCAGTGACCTGCAGCAACCCGTCCACGCCGACATCCAGCGTGCCGGCATTCACAATGTTGGTTGCGCTGATAACGCATTGCACATAGCCGATGGTGCCCAGAATCCCACCAAATGGGTCACCGGAATTATTGACCGACCCGCAACTGACCGTGCCCGGATTGATGAAGTTCCCCGCCATGGTCCGCAATCCGGTGCTCGTGGACTGGGTGTCAAAATAGAAGCCGGTGTTGGCCGCCATGGCACCGTTGTTCGTGTAGTAGATCGTGTCCGAGGTCTCGTAATACGGATTGAAAGACAACGCCGTGAAATTGATGGTGAAGGAGTTATTATTGACGAAATTGGTGGCGTCAATCACGGGCGGATAAGCCTCATTGAGGGGGTAATTCACGATCCCATCATTTTGATAGAGCGGAGCTGCCGCCGTCGCCTCGCGCACCAAGGTCAGACTCAACAGTGCACACCAAAGGGGCAATTGTAACAAACGATTCATACGCTTCATCAGGTGATTCATAAGTGCCGGTGCGTTCATTGGATTGTGAGGTTATAGTTCCACTGCACCGAACGGCCCAAGGAATCGGTCAACTGCAGAATAAAGCCAAACGTGCCAGATTGGGCGGGCGTGCCCGAAAGCGTGCCATCGGCGGACAACGTCATACCGGCCGGTATTCCGGAACCAAAAGCCAGCGACCAGGTGAAGGGCGGGGAAAAGGCGCCACCCGTGGCAGTAAAGGTCGTCGCCGGATAAGGCACGCTGACGGTGCCATTGGGCAGGCTGGTCGGCGCAACCTGAACCAAAACCTGATTTTCCAAATTGTCGATGCTCGTCCCGTTGGGATAAACCACCGGGGCATTGGTGGTGCCGTCATAGGAGCCCCAAACAAAATACTCGGTGTAAAACAAATCCGATATATCCCCGCCGGGCGTCTCGTTGAAATAAGGCGTCCCATCCATGACGTCCCCAAAAGAGTTGTAATAGACCTGGCCAGCCTTGTTCAAGGTGATGGTGGTGGACGGAGTGATGGTTCCCGGTCCTGCCAGCCCCGGCAGGACATTGGCCGTGTCAAAATTGAGGTTGCGGGCATATGTTGCCACCAGTGGAATCGCGTCCGGGCCGGAGACCAAATCCTGGGCATCAAACAGAAAATCCGGAGCGGTCACGATGCGCTCAAATTTCTGCTGCTTTGCCTGGCTGTTCACCACGAAAACCATCGAGTAATGATTGGTGATGGGCTGAAAGAACTGGCCGAGGAGAGAGTCATAGCTGCTCTTCACAAACTTCATGTTCTCGATCCCTTGATAAAGACCCGGGCCGTTCGTGGATTGCACGCAATCCACCGGGTTCGCGCGGTATGCGTAATTCGTAAATGACACCACCAGGTTCTGCGAATAGGAGTAGGTCGTGGTGTTGCTGGACGTCACGACATTGGTATTCACGACCGTGAGGGAGTTGGTGGTCTTCACCACGTTGGTATACAAGACTCCAATGAGATTCAGCGGGCAAAGGTCGGCCGAAAGGAAGTAATAATCCCCGGCGGTCGTGTTTGTCAGCGTGATGGTCTTGCTCGATATGTTGGTGATGGACGGACTGCCCAGCGGCGCGCCGTTGGCGGGCGCAATGGTGATCGTCTGCAAAATGGCGGTGGGATTGACGCGGGAATGGTTGGTGACAATGTTGGCGAAAGTCGTCACGTAGTTCGTCTGGGCCGAGTAAGTATAACCGTTGGTGACCACCACCAGCTTGGGGGCCGTGCCAATCGGGGCGCCGATGATCGGTTTCAACGTCGCCGTCACGATGGGCGTCGCCACCACCGTCAAATAATTGGAGGAGGTCGCCACGATCACCCCCGGAAACAGCAACTGCAAATTGGCCGGACTATTGGTCGTGGCTGCGCCCAGCAGCGCGCTGAGATCAAACGTGCCGTAGCCGGACGGGCTGTTGGCATTGGCGGGAAACGGAATCTGGGACAGAAAATTGGTCGTGATGACCGTCAGCGTGGCGCCCGGGGCCGGGGATTCCCAGTTGATGTTATTCGTCTTGAGCAAATAACGCAGCCCGGCCACATCATCCCGCGTCAGGCCGGTGTAAAAATCACCGCGCGTTATCGCAAACGAAGCGACGGGTGAATAAATATCCGCCAAGGGATCCACGGAGAAAGGCGCAGCCAGCGCCAAAACCGGCGATCCCTGGCAAACTTCCAGAATCTGGTAGCTGTAAAGCGTGTCGTTGACGTAGGGCGAGTATTGGATCTGATTCAAAGGAGTGGACACAAAATCAAAATTCCTTTGCACCACGAGGTATTCCATGCCCACCGGACAGGCGATCGAGCCGACATGGTAGCGGTCATGCAAGGTCCAGGTCCATTCAATCGGATCCGCCAAGCCGACCTGTTCCACCAAGGCGCCCAAGGTAAACGATTTCACATCGAACAATCCCAAGGCTTGCGCCTGGTAGTTGATGTGGCGGGATTCGAGCGGAAATTCCGCAAGGTTGGCGCTGTAGCTGGACACGTTCGTCAGGCTGTTCAGGATGGAAACCGCCGCATCCACCGCCACCACGCCGTTCGAACCGAAGTAATCCAGGAAATTCGCGTTGAAGGCATAATACATGACCTTCGTGTTGCGCCGGTATTCCTCGCCGAGATTTTTCGGCCCCACCAAGCTGGTCGGTGGTCCATAACCGACGTTCTGCACCTGCCAATTATCGCCACCGTTGGCGACCGGCCCGGAAAGCGAGAACGCCCCGGCCGAATGCAGCAGGCCGAGCACCACCGTGACTGCCAGCAAAATTGTCTTCATCACTTGTCGCATATAATTCTTCACTGGCGCAACAGCGTCACCCGGTAATAACCGGCCGAACTGCCGCCGACATAAATTGAATCCGTCGTCCCCGCCGCGAACCGCGGCGACCCCAAATTGCTCCAGGCCTTCAAATCCGTGGTCCCCTGCACCTGATAGGTCAGGCCCGGCTGCGTGTTCCAAACCAGAAACATGCCCTGGGAAGTCTGCTTCAGGGTTTGGTGCAGCCATGTGGCGGAATCCAGCGGGTTGCCACCGCTCAGGAAGACACCCGATAACGTCATGCCACCCGATCCGATCACAGCGGCGGGGGCGGGCCAGTTATTAGTGTAATAGACTCCGTTCACATATCCGCCATAGAAGGCCACCATCCATTCGTAGGGGATGCCGCCCCAATTCAAACCGATCCACGTCTTGCCGCCGGTGACCGGCGACATCGGCGACGTCCGGCCGTCGGTCGTGACATAATCCACGCTGAACAAATTGGAGTGGTTTGCGGTCAGGCCGTTCGCCGCCGTCATGGTCCACTGGTTGCTGGAAACCACCACCATCGGCGTGGTGGCGCCATCGACATAAACTTCGTAGTTGGAAATTGAAATCCCCAGCAAAGGCGGCCAGGAAACCTGCAACTGCGGCTGATAGACGCCGTTGCTCAGGGTGAATGGCGCGCAGACAAAGGGTGCGGACATGGGTTGCAGGATCGCGGACACGTTGGCATAGCGCTGCGCAAACAAATCCAAACTATTCGGGCTGCCAATGTAACTTGTCCAGACCGCGATGAACTGGCCCACACCGTCCGAGGCAACGGCCGGCTGCATCTGCTGGCTGACAGTCGTGGTGTTCACCCGGAATTCCCCACCGACCAGCGATCCGTCACTATGAACGAACTGGCCGTAAACCCCCTCGCGCGAACCGTCCTGCCGCAAACTGGTCCAGACCGCCAGATAATCCAAACCGATGGCGCTGAGGCGGGGCGCATATTGGTTGCCATATAAGAAACTATTCAGACGAACCATCGGACCACCGGTGCCCGTGCTGGAAAACGGCCGCCCATAAACATCCCAGCCGTTGGTGACGACCGCCATGTCGCGCCCGCTCCAAGCCACCATGAAACTGCCGTCTGACGCCGCCGCCACACTTGGGTTGGCACACGGATTGGCACCCAAATCCGCGATGAATTCATTGCCAATTGCCACGCCGTTGCTGCGGTAGATCCGGGCATAAATGTCCACGCTCGGAGCCACCGTCGTCCCCTGGGTATAGTAGGTCGAATTCGTCCCCAGCACGGGGGCCACAATCCGCTGCTGTTCCGAAACCCAGGCCACCACAAAGCCGCCACCCTTCAGCGCCGCGACCGCCGGGCTGCGCTGGTTGTAGTTGGTGAACTGGTTGACCAAAAATTCATTGCTCACGGTCAGCCCGGTCGGGGACAGGATTTTGGCATAGACATCCTGCATGCTGTTTGATCCCGCCTGATTGAAACTGGACCAGACCACGACAACGTTGCTGTTGTTGAGCACGGCCGCGGCGGGATTGATCTGGAAACTATTGTTGGTGCCAAAGGAACTGACCACCAAGTCGGTCGCAGTAAGAAACGTGTTGGTCGGGTTGAGATAGCGGGCAAAGATATGCTGGTAGCCTTCCTTGCCACCCTGCCACACAAACACGGCGCCGCCGTTTTTCAGCAGCGCCACCCGCGCATTCTCCTGATCGTTCGTGCCCTGCACGTTCACGCGAAACGGGCTGTAGGTGCCGGACAGGGTGCCGTCCAACCGGCGGGCACTCAAGCCCCAGCCGTCGCCGTCGGTGGCATTGTCCTGCCAGACCACAAATCCGCCCACGGGCGTCACCGCCACATCGGGGAAAACCTGATCGCCAAAGAGGGATCCGACAACGGGGTATTCGGTGCCGTTGGCCGCATAGAAATTGGTTTGCGCGGTCGCGGCGGCGGCCACGCCGAACCACACGCCCGCCAATAAACAGAAAGCCACCCGGCGAATGAACATCAAAAACATAAAAGGTTTGGCAGACACTAAACGCACCGGGGCGTTATGTCCAAAAATTCCCATGGCGGAAACAACGCGCCCCGCGCGTTGGTCCGTCAACATCGTTTGCATCCAGCTTCGCAAATTCATCTTTCTTCCCGATTTCTAAATCAATACCGACTGTCGCATTTCCGGCGCGGCCGGCAGATCTTCAAGCATTCCCTTGAAGCCCCATTGCCGGAACAGTTCGCCCAACTGTCGGGCATCCGCCGGTTTTTCAACCAGGCTGTCCGGCGCAAAATCGCACGGCAAATCAGCCTGCAACCGCACCAGCTTTAAATTCCGCTGCACCGCCGCCACCGAGGCGCGCAGGGAAACTTGCAGTTTTTCCTGCTTCACTTCATCCAGACACCGCATCAAGGCATCCACCGAGCCGAACCGGTTCAATAGATCGGCGGCCGTCTTTGGCCCGACACCCGGCACGCCCGGAATGTTGTCGACGCTGTCACCCATCAAAGCCAGCCAGTCCACAATCTGGCCCGGCCCCACCCCGGTCTTGGCGCGAACCTGTGCGTCGGTCCAAATGGTTTCGCTCTTGTCATTCGGGTTCAACAACCCGACCTGCGGCGAAACCAGCTGCATAAAATCTTTGTCCGCACTGGCAATTACCACCGCCATGCCAGCCGCCGACGCATGCCGCGCCAGACAGGCGATGTAATCATCCGCCTCAACGCCCTCGCGCCGGAATGATTCAATCCGCGCCGCTTTCAAATAACCGACGATTTCATCCAGTTGCGGCCGCAGGTCGTCCGGCATCTCCGGCCGCTGCGCCTTGTATTCCGGCAGCGCCGTCATCCGGTCTGCACTCAGCCCGCCGTCCCACACCACCACCCGATGCGTCGGCTTCACGGTCGCCCGCATCTTGGCCAGCATTTTGACGAAGCCATAAATGGCATTGGTCGGCTGGCCGGACGGCGAACGCAACTCGCGGATTGCATAAAACGCGCGATAGGCGTATGCATGCCCGTCAACAATCAACAACCGATTCACAAAAAAATTTCAACCTCGAAACCGCCGCCACCGCCGGCTGCAACAGCAGTGAGCGTTATTTGGCCGTCGGAGCCGCCGCCGGACCGGGCTGGAACGTCTGCCCGGGCACCGTCGGTTGGGTCGGAATGGCAGCCTGAGTGAACGGTAATTCATCGTCCGAGTGCACACGATTGCCGGCCGGATCCACGATGGTAGCGGTCACAAAAATCATCAGGTTTTTCTTGGCCACTACTTTGGATGAACTCTGAAACAAGCGACCCACAACGGGCAGATTCCCGAGCACCGGAACCGTGTCTTTGGTGCTCGCAGTAGTGGACGAAATCAATCCGCCAATCACAATGGTCTGATTATCCCAGATGTTCACCGTGGTGACAACCTGACGGACGGTAAAGTCCGGCAGGATGACCGGCAACTGCACGACGTTGAGGCCACCCGTGACGCCCGCAATGCTCGGCGGCGTCTGGTAGCCTGCAAACTCGGTCATCGAGGGAATGAGCGTCAGGTTAATGGTGTAGCCATCGGATAAAACATAAGGAACCACATCCAGCACCGGGCCGGTCTCGATCTGCTGGGTGTTGGGGGTGATGGCGGACACCCCGGGATTGTTATTGACGACCTGCGCCTGAGCCACCTGGACGGCGGTCAATGCGCCGCACAACAGCACCGTCTGAACCGTCAGTTTAAAAACCGTGTTTACCTTGAATGATTTCATTTTAGCGGGTGGTTAAATTATTGTCCGGTCGTGCCGGTGGTGGTGGCCGCAGTGCCTTGCTGGAAGCTAAAGCTGGTGATGATGGTTTGCAGCTGCGTGGCCCGCATTTGGGTCTGCCGGCCGCTGGTGGTCACCACTTCGGGTTCCGCCAGCGTCTCCGTTCCACTGCGCTGTTGCAGGGCCTTGATGACCACCCGGAAATTGGGGTCGGTCAAAATACCGGTGACCGTGGCGAGCGCAGGAGCGCCCAGCGGATTGCGCAGACCTTGCGTCACGAGTTGATCGTTGGCCGAGCCGGGGATCTGGCTCGCCGTCGTGTTACCCGGGAAGGTGCCCAGCGGATTCGCCGCCGAATTCGGCACATTGAGCGAAGGGGCGCTGCCGCCGTTGGCGATGACCTTGCCATTCACAAAATTACCCAGATACCAGTCAAAGCCCAAGGCCGTGTTGTCGTCCTGCAAAATTTCGATGAAGCGTGACTTGATATGAATCTGCGGAGCCACACGGTTCAACACTTCAATCGCGTTTTCAATCGTGTCCAAGTCCTGCATCGTGGCACGGACGAATAATTCGCCGAGACGATCATTGAAAAAAAGGCTCTTGCCCAACCCGCCCGGAGTGGTCGAATCCAAGTTGACCCCCAAGGTCGAAAAGAATTGCCTGGCCTCAGTGCTAATGTCAACCGTGTAGCCAACAGTCGTCACATAGTTCACTCCCCCGTCGCTGTTGTTACCGCCACCCGCGCCACCCGCGCCACCGCCGGCGCCACCGCCGCCAGCGGTGCCGCCACCGCCGCG
>TBL_comb47_HYPODRAFT_10003646_pt1 | contig 18109 bp, 17 predicted proteins | sample TroBogypolimnion_40_FD_10682 | JGI IMG/M metagenome (IMG submission 10682)
GGGTACGCCTGTATTTAACTGCACTTCAGATATGCCACGAGCTGACTCATTGGCAACGATTTCAAAATGATAAGTCTCACCACGCACAATAGCGCCCAATGCAATGAGGGCATCAAATTTCTCACTTAATGCCATATGTTGCAAAATCAACGGAACTTCTAGTGCGCCAGGTACTGTCGCTACTGTAATTGCATGATCACTCACACCGAGCTTCAGTAACTCCTCTTTACAGGCACTCAGCAAACCATCGCCAATATCACTATTAAATCTTGACATCACAATGCCTACTTGCATGTCAGCACCATTAAGACTTTTCTCTATTTCTCTCATGTTTATCTACCCTTGTTCATTGCTTAAATTGCATAAGCTGGCATTTTACCGCATTTGACATACTCTCCCACCTAAAGGAAGGAGATTCCAACACCTCACGATGTTGATTTCTGCCCTGAATGTTCTTACAGCAACATTCATATCTGACAGACTTTCGGGTTTAACCCAATTTCCGCAAGCCCTGCGGTATTGATATTGATTGCAGCGTTAATGTCGCGGTCATGTTCAGCGCCACATTTAGCGCATAACCATGATCTAACGTTTAACGCCTTCTTCTCTCCATAGTGACCGCAAGCTGAACAAAGTTGGCTAGAGGGGTAGTAGCGATTAATACTCACTAGGTTTCTACCATACCACCCTGCTTTATATTCCAGCATTCGAGTGAACTCACTCCAACTGGCATCACTGATCGATTTTGCTAAATGATGATTCTTAACCATTCCAGCAACATTCAAGTCTTCAACCGATATCGTTTGGTTTTCACGAATTATTTTGGTTGAAAGCTTATGTAAAAAATCTTTCCTGCTATCTGCTATAACAGCATGTAACCTTGCTACTGCAATTCTTGCTTTATTTCTATTAATGCTACCTTTGACTTTACGCGAATGAGAGCGCTGCAACCTTGCTAACTTAAACGCTTGTTTTCGATAAAATTTGGGATTTTCCACTTTGTCACCATCACTAGTAATGACAAAGTGTGTGAGGCCAACATCTAATCCAATGGATTTAGTTAACTCAGGCAGAGGCAACTTCTCAGCTTCACCCTGCAGCGAAATAAAATATCGACCAGATGCATCCAAGCTAATGGTCGCACTATTTAGATTATTAGGCAGTGGGCGAGAAAGTGATAGCGCTAATGGTACATTCGACTTTGCAATGTACAGTTCCCCATCTTTAATCCTAAATCCACTATTCGTTAATCTAAAAGATTGCTTACCATGCTTGCTCTTAAACTTTGGGTATTGCGCTCTTTTAGCAAAGAAATTACTAAAAGCTACATCTTGAGCCCGTAAAGACTGCTGCAATGCCACATTGCTAACTTCTTGCAACCATACAAGTTCAGGTGTCTGTTTAATTGCCGTTAAACGTTTTGCAGAAGCGACGTAGTTGATTTTGGTCGCATTCAAAGAGTACTCTTTTGAACGCCAGTCAAGAATGTTGTTCCAGACAACCCGAACACAACCAAACGTCTTTGCTAGCAAAACCTTTTGTTCAGCGTTTGGATAAACTCTGTACTTATGTGCTAGTTGTGACATTAGTCTATTTTACAAAATATAGCATGTTTTGTCAACAATAGCAACGCTACGCGTTACGCACTATCCTTCCCTGTCATTAATGACAGTGTTTGTCGTGCAATCTAATCAACAGCTTGTTTAGCCTATATCTCAATGAAATAAAACAGAAGCTTTCTGTATGGTGCTCCAAATTCCATAACTAATTGGAATCAACACCAAAGCCCATGCCACACTAGTAAGCAATGGATGGCTTGCTGAGCCGGCCACATTAGTGATATCAGCTTTACCCTTACTAATCACCAAAGATTTATCATGGGCAAGTTTATGCTCTTCAGCCAACTCTTTATCTGTCATAAAGTATTTTTCATCAACAGGTTTCACTAAGGCGTTAGCAATAAAGCCAACCACCAACATGCCTGCTAACACTAAAAAAATAGGCGCGTAGATATGATCGTAAGCAACCCCAGCTTCTAATCGGGTGTCATGCATATAGTTAACAATCACAGGCCCTAAAATCCCAGCAGTTGACCATGCCGTAAGCAGTCGACCATGAATAGCGCCCACAAATTGGGTGCCAAATAGATCCGCCAAATAAGCGGGGATGGTGGCAAAGCCACCACCATACATGGAAGCAATCACGCAGAAACTAGCAACGAACAATGCGAGTGACTTGAGTCCTGCCATATAGGTCATACTGCAATACATAGCCGCGCCTAAAATAAAGAAAATATAGTAGGTACGTTGGCGCCCTAGTTTATCTGATGATGTCGCCCAAGCAAATCTGCCTAAAATATTAAAAATTGAGATTAAACCCACAAATCCGGCAGCCACTGAAGCTGCGGCAGCGGTTAGTACCAAATCTTTCTTAATCTCTGCAAAACCAACACCAGCCTGCCCTATTAGAGCGCCACTAAAAGTTTCCTGTAGCATAGGTGCTGCTGCACCAATAATACCGATACCGGCCGATACATTCATACACAGCACTAACCATAACAACCAAAACTGCGGAGTTTTATGCGCATTATTTAAATGCACATGTCGTGAGGCAATCATGGTATTTTTCTTAACTGGTGGTGGAGTCCAATTGGCTGGTAGCCAACCTACAGGGGGAACGCGATACCCCAAGGATCCACCTAGCATAAAGACAAAGTAGATTGCCGCTAATGCCACAAAAGTTTGCCAAACACCGACGCTAGTAGCCGTTGCAAAATAGGTCATCAGTTTAGTTGCTAGCGGTGAACCTATCATCGCCCCACCGCCAAAACCCATAATAGCCATCCCTGTAGCCATGCCACGGCGATCAGGAAACCACTTAATTAGCGTAGATACTGGTGAAATATATCCTAGACCCAGCCCGATTCCGCCGATTACGCCAGAGCCTAGCCACATCATCCACAATTGGTGACTATGTACACCGTAAGCTGAGATTAATAAACCGCCACACCAACAGAGCATAGACACCAAACCTGCCTTGCGGGGCCCAGCGCGCTCAAGCCACCCACCCCAGAGCGCGGCAGAACAACCTAATAACACAAAAAACAGGGTATACATCCAGCCTAAATCAAATTGCGTCCAGTTGCAGTCGGTGGCAAATAACGCTCTAGCAGTACCAGATAATTTCTCTGCAAAAGTTGTTGCTCCCGCAGCACAGGCTAAGAGTGGTTTCCCATCTGCATCCATTAAGGCGTTTCCAAGAGGCTTCCAGAATACGCTGAAGCCATAAGCCATGCCTATTGATAGATGCACAGCCAAGGCTGCGGGGGGGACCAACCAGCGATTAAAATTAGCGTTGGCGGTAATATGCTCTTTTGAAAAAAAATCTGCCATTTCTTCCCTCTCATGCTGCAATTGAAATTTTAGTAACGCACCATTGAAAATGTTGCAATTTGTATATGGTGTTACAAAATGAAACAAATGGCAAATGACTTATTTGTGAAATTTATCCTCAGTGGATTAAAAATTTGTCATTAAATCGTAACAATAGAGTCATAAACTATTTATAGTGGTCAAACTAAGTGTAAGTAGCGATAAGGAAAATACATGCCAGCCAATATATTAGTAGTTGAAGATGAACCTGCAATTCAAGAATTGCTTGCCCTTAACATTACTCAAGCTGGCCATAATGCCATGCGCGCACTAAGTGCTGAGCATGCCCAAGAATTACTCCGAGAAGCCATGCCAGATTTAATTTTATTGGACTGGATGTTGCCAGGCATGAATGGCTTGGAGTTTGCTCGTAAGTTAAAATCGGACACGCTAACCAAATCTATCCCTATTATCATGCTCACCGCTCGTGGTGATGAATATGACAAAGTACGTGGCCTTGAAGTGGGTGCTGACGACTATGTAACTAAACCATTTAGCCCACGTGAACTGAATGCGCGCATTAAAGCTGTGTTGCGCCGTCGCGCACCACAAATGACAGACGACCCCATTGAAGTAAGTGGTTTGCGCCTAGACCCCACCACGCACAGGGTAACCGGTAAAGATAAAATAATTGACCTTGGCCTACTGAGTTTAGATTGCTACACTTTTTTATGTCAAATGCTGAGCGCGTGCATACGCGGAGTCAATTGTTAGATAAGGTGTGGGGCGATCGCGTTTTTGTTGAAGATCGTACGGTGGATGTCCATATACGCCGTTTACGCAATGCACTTTCTATTTCGGGCCATGAAGATTTAATTCAAACCGTTCGTGGCGCTGGTTATCGGTTATCAGTTCAGTGAGATGGCATCAATCGCGCAGGCATGCCTGCGCGACAAAGTTAAAACTATCTAGACTTGTAATTAATATCAAATTTATACCCGCTTAAATCTTATGTCAGCAAAAACCTAGTTATAATAAGTCAGCTTTTTTGAGAGAGGTTTGCAAGTGCAAGATATACGCTGGAATGCCTTTTGGCTAGGCTTAACACTCATTATCATTTGCCTAATCACTTGGGCCAGCAGCAGCGCAACGAACGCTCTTTTAGTCTTTTCTGTAGTTATTACGGCCTATCTTATCGGCCATCTATACTGGCTACATCAACTCAACTTATGGCTAAAAAAACCAGTACTTAACCATATTCCCGACGGCTCAGGCGCTTGGGAGGATGTATTCGGGGCCCTTTACCAAGAATACCGCCGCCACTCGCGCAATCAAACCCAATTAAGCTCTGCTTTAGGGCGCTTTCGTCATGCCGCAAGCGCCTTGCCGGATGGTGTAGTCGTTCTCAATGCAGCCAATGAAATTGAATGGTGCAACCCACCAGCTGAAGTTAAATTGGGTCTGGATTTGAAGAAAGATGAGAATCAACCTATCAACTATTTAGTCCGCCATGGCGACTTTGTGAGTTACTTACAAGAACAAGACTATTCTGAACCTATTAAACTCAAATCATGGCGCAACTTAGACGTGACCCTTGAAATTCAACTAATCCCTTATGGCTCTAAACAGAAACTCCTGATTTGTCGGGATGTTACACAGCTAGAGAAAATTGAAACGATGCGTCGCGACTTTATAGCCAACGTATCGCATGAGCTACGTACGCCACTTACTGTCGTAGGCGGATTTGTGGAAACCTTATTGGACATGGAAGGTGCCGTGCCAGAAAGCACACGTAGCTATTTTAATATGATGCAAGAACAAACCATGCGCATGCGTTTGTTGATAGACGATTTGCTTACGCTATCCCATATAGAAAGCAACGTGCAGGCCCCTGAAAACATAGAAATAGACATGCCATCGATGCTAAATATGATTATCAATGATGCCAAGGCGCTTAGCCAAGGCAAACATCAAATTATTGCCAATATAGACCCACAACTAAATTTATTAGGCGCAGCCGGTGAGTTACAAAGCGCCATGAGCAATTTAATTAGCAATGCGATCCGCTACACACCAACTGGAGGTGAAATTAAGGTTAACTGGGAGCTCAGTAATAACCAAGCCGTATTCAGTGTCAGCGACAATGGTATTGGTATTGAGCAAAAGCATATCGACAGGCTAACCGAGCGCTTTTATAGGGTTGACCGCAGTCGTAGTCGCGAAACTGGCGGCACCGGGCTAGGCCTATCCATCGTAAAACACATTCTAACTCGCCATCAGGCCAAGCTTGAAATCAATAGCGAACTGGGTGTAGGTAGCACTTTTAGCGAAGTATTTCCCAAAGCACGTATTATCCAAAAACAGGTGGCTTTGTTCTAAAAGTGATACTATTTTAGCAATGAGAACCTTAGCGATTATTACTATAACGCCGCTGATTTTAATCTTAGCTGCTTGCGCCAATACACCAATTAATGCCAAGTCTGGAAAGACTCCAGAAAAAACTATTCCCGTGCAAGGCGATCGTAGCACGATTAATCAACTGGCAAAATCTGATTTTGATCGCATGGCAGATGTAGAAATACACGAGAACACTGAAAGTCTGCGCTTACTGATGTTAAAACTGTATAAGCGCAATCCGCACGAATTACAAAAGAGCACTTCGGATGTCGCTGAGAAAATGGTTAACTGGGTATTTAATGGCGAAACCCAGCATCATTACAAGTTTGAGACGATGAATAATGCGCAGGACACTGAAGCTATTTTTCTAGCCTTTAACCCAGAATATACGGGTGATCGCGTACTCGCGCTTATTGTGGGACTTCACACCATGTTGCTGAAAGCTCATGATGGAAAAACAGACTTTTACTTTACTGACACCATTGACCCGCAACACATCTATAACGCTGCCAGAAATTTTGAAATTGCAGCTTGGAAAATCTCAAACGCTAGAGATGAACAAGGTACTTTATTTTTGTTAAGCAATGAGATTAGCGCCACAGAGCGTAATTTATCGTTTGAACGTGAGTTTGGAAAAATCATAGGTCGTACCGATTTATTCGCGGTGGCTTTGGCGGAAAAGTCGCAACGCTTTATATCACGCGTGATGCAAAATCTTGCTACTGCGGTCTTCCTGCCTTTTTAGTGAAACAAACGTATAGGGTGATAATCCCTATGCTCGCTTGAATTTTTCCTCATAAGAAAAGGGGCCAAAGCCCCTTTTCTTATCCTTGAAAGCCAGAATAACTACAGCAATACCTTCTCGATACCACCTTTATTAACACGCTCAACATATTCCTGCATCCAATTTTCACCTAAAAGGTGTTTGGCCATTTCAACCACGATATAGTCGGCTTCTATCCCAGTATCTTCGCCATATCGAGACAACCCTTGGAGACAACTAGGGCATGAAGTGAGAATTTTTACTTTTTCCTCGGGTGCACCTACTGTTAAACCCATCTTAGTCATGCCTTTTTCCAATTCTTCCTGTTTACGCATTTTGACTTGAGTGGCAATATCTGGACGGTCAACAGCAAACGTACCACTCTCACCGCAACAACGATCATTCAACTGTACTTCGGTACCCATTAGCTTATTAGTGACCTCCATAGACTTGTAGGTTTTCATCGGGCTATGGCATGGCTCGTGGTACATATAACGCGTTCCGGATACGCCTTGCAAGCGCACATCTTTCTCCATCAAATACTCATGAATATCAAGCAAGCGACAACCAGGGAATATCTTCTCAAATTGATACTTCTGCAATTGGTCCATGCAAGTACCGCAAGAAACAATAACAGTTTTAATATCCAAATAATTCAGCGTGTTGGCAACTCGATGGAATAGTACGCGATTATCCGCTGTAATTTGCTGGCCTTTATCATGGTTTCCACTCGCGGTTTGTGGGTAGCCGCAACATAGGTATCCTGGCGGCAATACCGTAATGGCACCCACCTCGTATAACATGGCTTGCGTGGCTAAGCCAACATTAGAGAATAGCCTCTCAGAGCCACATCCAGGAAAGTAAAATACCGCTTCTGAATCTTCAGTCACTTTCTGAGGATTACGAATCACCGGAATCATGCTGTCATCTTCTACACCCAACAATGCGCGTGAAGTTTTAGTTGGCATTGCTTTTGGCATTGGTCGATTAATAAAATGCACTACTTGTGCTTTGATTTCCGGCTTACCAACAGTGGCTGGCGGCCGAATTTTATCTCTAAGTAACCCAAACTTTTTAGCTAGGCCATGAACAAAACTTTGTGCTCGATAACCGATAGTGATCATAAATAAATGTAGAAATTTAATGGTCGCTGGGTCTTTAGCATTTAAAAAGGCCATGCCCGCTGCTGTCACTGGGTTAAATCTTTTTTTGCCTTGTTCACGTAAAAAATTACGCATAGAAATAGATACATCACCAAAGTCAATATCTACTGGGCATGGATTTAAGCACTTATGACAGACCGTGCAATGGTCAGCAACATCATTAAACTCATCAAAATGCTTGAGTGAAATACCTCGGCGCGTTTGCTCCTCGTATAAAAACGCCTCAATCAAGAGTGATGTGGCTAAAATCTTATTACGCGGGGAATACAAAAGATTGGCACGTGGTACATGAGTCGTGCACACCGGCTTACATTTTCCACAGCGCAAACAATCACTAATAGAGTCAGCAATTTCGCCTATAGCAGATTGCTCCATAATAATAGACTCTTGTTCCAACAAGCCAAAACTTGGCGTATAGGCATTTTCAAGGCCAGAACCTGCCAACAGCTTACCTTTATTAAAGTGCCCATTAGGGTCAACTTTATTTTTGTAAGCAGTAAAACTATCAATCACAGACTGATCCAAGAACTCCATTTTGGTAATGCCAATGCCATGCTCACCTGAAATAACCCCATCAAGGCCAGTAGCCAAGGCCATCACACGCGCCACTGCGGCATGAGCGGCTTGCATCATTTCATAGTCATCAGAATTCACTGGGATATTGGTATGCACATTACCGTCACCGGCATGCATGTGTAAGGCAATGAAAACTCTGCTTTTCAGAACCTTTTTGTGAATCTCGTCACATCGATCTAATATCTTTTGATATTCACGTCCGGCAAAAATATCTGCCATAGGTCGTTTTAATTCGCGCTTCCATGAAATTCGCAAGTCATAGGACTGTACCGCACGGAATATATTTTCGTATTGACTGAGCGATTCTCCAGCGTTGCCAAGGACAGAAACTGGCGCATCTAAGCTATTAAGAATCAAACTCCAACGCTGGCGAAGCTCAGCTATCAACTGCAACGCCATCACTTGCTTGCTTTTCACCATCTCGGCATCAGCATTGCCGTCTTCATCTGCCTGCAGGGGCAACTCGCCTTGCATAAAGACTTCCAAGGCATCCACCAGCTTAAGTTTATTATGAATCGACAATTCAATATTGATGCGTTCTATGCCGTCTGAATATTCACCCAATCGCGGCAATGGAATAACTACGTCTTCGTTAATCTTAAAAGCATTGGTATGCTTGGCAATTGCCGCGGTACGCGCACGATCCAACCAAAACTTTTTACGTGATTCTGCAGAAACTGCGATAAAACCCTCGCCATCACGCGCATTACATAAACGCACAATATGAGAAGCGGCTTCACCCACTGCATTTTCATCATCGGAAGCAATATCTGCGATTAACACCATTTTAGGACGTTGTTGTCGCGCCGCTTTTGTGGCATAACCAACCGCTTTAATATAGCGCTCATCCATATGCTCTAGACCTGCCATCAGAACAATAGGATCTTTTTTTGCGGTAGCATCTAGATAATCTTTAATTTCAACAATCGCCGGCACAGCATGTGACACATTGCCAAAAAATTCTAATGCCACAGTGCGCACATGCTTAGGCATACGATGCAAGATAAAAGTCGCTGAAGTGATTAATCCATCACAGCCCTCTTTTTGTATGCCTGGTAAGCCTGATAAGAATTTATCTGTAACGTCTTTACCCAAGCCTACTTTACGGAAACTAGGGCCAGGAATTTCTAAAACCGTAGGCTCAGCTAGTAGAGTTTTCATATCTTCGGCATACCGACTTACTTTAAAGCGAGCCAGCGGTATATCATGAATTTTGCCTAGGTTATGGTCTAAGCGTTCTACCTCTAGCCATTCAGCATCTGGTGTCACCATGCGCCATGAGGCTAGATTATCTAACGCCGTACCCCATAGCACAGCTTTTTTACCGCCCGCATTCATGGCGACATTACCGCCAATACAAGAAGCATCAGCAGAAGTCGGATCACAAGCAAACTCTAAACCAGCTTCACTTGCTGCTTCCATCGCGCGACGCGTAACCACACCAGCACCGCATTCAATCGTAGCGACCTGCCGAGAGACGCCTGCCAAAGTGCGCATTTGCACACCGCTATGCTGATCTAGTTTTTCAGTATTGATGACGGCTGACATTGCCGTTAGTGGAATCGCTCCCCCGGTATAGCCTGTACCACCACCTCGTGGAATAATAGTTAACCCTAACTCAATACAGGCACGTACCAAGGCTGCAATTTCTTTTTCAGTATCGGGGTTCAAAACTACAAACGGATATTCAACACGCCAGTCAGTAGCGTCTGTCACGTGTGACACGCGCGCCAAACCGTCAAATTGGATATTATCTTTACGTGTAATTTTAGTCAGTTTCGACAGGGCTTTTTTGCGCAAACTGGCCACTTGTTTAAAGCCAAGCTCAAATTCAGTAACAGCATGGCGCGCTGCAACAACTAGCTTCAATACTTTTTCATTGCCGGCACTACGTTCATCAATCGCATTAATTCTATGATGCAAGGCATCCACTAGGGCTTTGCGACGTTTAGGATTTTCAAGAAGATCATCTTGCAAATAGGGGTTACGTGTCACTACCCACAAATCACCTAACACTTCAAACAACATACGCGCAGAACGACCCGTTTTACGCTCACCACGTAGTTCGTTTAAAATACTCCAAATCTCCTCTCCTAAAAACCTGATGACAATTTCACGGTCTGAAAAAGAGGTATAGTTGTAAGGTATTTCGCGCAAGCGCTGTGCTGGCTTGGCTTCTGCATGCAGAATATTGCTAGATAAAGGTGCGTTCATTTAGATTTTGATAAATAGCTTTGCTATTAAAGATGCGATTATATCATGGTGCCGACGCGCAAATAAGCGTAACAGTTGCATGGTTATTGGCACACCACTCCGTTTCATTAATAGAAAAAATTGAATTAAAACTAATTGCCAGCGTCAGAATTTAGTCGCCAAAGGCGCGCTAAAAAATTAATTATCAGTTGAAGAAAACGATACACTAGCAATATGAATCATTTATTAAAAAAAACATTATTGCCACTAATCATTTTAGGCTTACTTATATTCCTAGGCCTCCAACTAAACAATAAAAAAAGTGCGCCCAATGTAGTCTTCACAACTATCGATGGCACTAAAATCTCTATGGATAGCCTTAAAGGAAAAGTAGTCTTAATCAACTTTTGGGCCACTAATTGCACAGCCTGCATTAAAGAAATGCCACAATTGATCAGTACTTATAATCAATTTAACAAACAAGGGTTTGCACTCATCGCAGTGGCTATGTCTGATGACCCACCATCGCAGGTACTTAATTACACACAACAACAAAATTTGCCATTTCCAGTAATGCATGACGGCTTATCTGAAATCAGCAGTCAATTTGGTGATGTAAGCGAAACGCCAACGGCATTTCTCTTTGATCAACAAGGTCATCAGTTGCAACGAACCATAGGTGAACTAGATTTCAAGGCCTTACATCAACTACTCAACAATAAGCTTAACTACAAAAAGGATGGCGCCTAATGCTTTGGATTAAGGCTTTTCATATTATATTTGTCACCAGTTGGTTTGCTGGTTTGTTTTATTTGCCAAGGCTATTTGTCAACCATGCCATGGTCAGTGATGACGCCACTTTAGAACGCCTAAAACTCATGGAGCATAAACTGTATCGCTTTATGCTACCTTTAGCTATTTTAGCGATTAGCTTTGGTTTATGGCTATGGATTGGATACGGTTTTAATGGCGGCTGGTTACACGCCAAAGTACTTTTGGTCTTGGTGTTAGTGGCTTATCACCTTTTCTGCGGCAAGCTTGTGCGCGACTTTAAGGTAGGCAAAAATCGGCATAACCATGTATGGTATCGATGGTTTAATGAGTTGCCAGTTATCGTGCTGTGTTTTATAGTGATCTTAGTTGAAGTGAAACCATTTTAATGCTCGCCTAGTTAGATTTCTGGAGTCAATTTTAAGGTAATGAATATTTTAAATTCCATGTGGTTAATTAAAATGCTGTCCAAAGCAAATGCCACACCACAAGGGCGCATGCTAAGTCTTTTTGACATTTTAGATGACTGGCTAAACGCACCTCAGTTGAACTCAGCCATTGCGCAACAAAACCTACTATCCAATAATGAAAGCAAATCAATCCTGATTGCCTACCTGACAGAACAGGCAATAGCTTGCGGCGCGTCTAATCCAGCCATACTCGCTGAGCATTTAGTGCTAATTGCTCGCAATGCAGCCCAGCAATCCATCCATCATCCGAACTGTGGCAGTTTAGCGCACGGCAAGAAAGCGGCGGCGGCGCTAATCTTGGCGCAGACACCGATTACTTGGTCGCCACTAAGTTTGTTAAATAAACCACGAAACTATGGAATAGCCGCCAGCTTAATAGTACTCGTTGGCGCCACAACCCTTCTTTCCCAAACCCTTATAAACAACCATCAACATCAGTTCAACATTGCTAAAATTACTCATCCCCAACTAGCAAAGCCGATGACGGCAGACTACAAACCAAAAACCTCATTAACAGCAGATGACGCGGCTGCAATCTATGCCAAATATGAACAGATGCGTAATGGTACTTGCCAGTTTCCAGAAGCTCTACAAATTCCAGACAAAGATAAAGCGATTTATTTGGATAACGTGGTGGGAGGTAAACTACCCAGCGATGTCGGCGATTTAGCAATTGCGAAATTTTACTTAGAAAAAGTACGCTGCAACTACACCCCTATGTTGATGGCGCATTCAAAATAACTTCTTTTTGGTATCAAAATTTCATTAAATGATTGCCATCAGGCTATACAGGTTAGTATAATCAGGCCATGTCACCGCTACGCGAAAAAATTCTCAGCACAGCAAGTCACTTATTCCAAACTCAAGGTATCAACTCGACTGGCGTAGACACTATTGTTGCTGCAGCGGGAACCACTAAAATGACTTTGTACAAATACTTTCGAAGCAAAGAGAATTTAATTCTTGAAGTGCTTGAAGAAGGCTATAAAGATTTTCAAGCTTGGTTAAGCGAAAAGCTCAACAACAACACCAGTCAACCGAGTGAAAAGTTACAAAAACTATTTGATTTTATTGAAGAATGGGTCACTTCACCCAACTTCCGTGGAATGGGCTTTATCAAGGCTTCTGCTGAGTTTCCAAGCGAAGATAGCCCTGTGCACCAATTATCTTCCGAGCAATCACGTCAATTTAAGCAATACATTAGCAGCCTAGCCCATGAAGCTAATATTCAAGATGCAGAGGGATTGGCGCTGCAACTTTCTTTGCTGTTTGAAGGTGCGGTGCAGGCCGAACAAATGATACGCGGCTCTGGGGCAATGACTTATGCAAAAAAAGCCGCTAAAATTTTAATTAACGGCGCTGCGACCCATTAATTAAACCTTGGATTAGGCTTGCTTGCATTAGGGCTTAGCCACGATAATAGTCGCTTATTCATAAATTGCCTCTTCCATGCAAACTCTTATCTGCGGCTCACTCGCTTTTGACACTATTATGGTGTTTCAAGATCAATTCAAAAATCATATTTTGCCAGACAAAATTCATGCGCTTAGCGTAGCTTTTTATGTACCAGAAATGCGTCGTGAATTTGGTGGCACCGCTGGGAATATTGCCTACAATCTACAATTATTAGAAGGCAGCCCGCTGATTATGGCTACCGTAGGTGAAGATTTTGCTAGCTATCATCATTGGTTAGAACAGAACAAACTCAATGTAACGCATGTCAAAACCATTCCTAATAGCTTTACTGCTCAAGCTTTCATTACGACTGATATTGATGATAACCAAATTACCGCCTTCCATCCTGGCGCGATGATTGATTCACATCAAAATAGCGTGCTCGATGCCACCAATGTCTCACTAGCAATCATTGCTCCAGATGGACGTGACGGGATGTTTTTACATGCGCGTGAATGTTATGAAGCAAAAATTCCATTCTTATTTGATCCAGGCCAGGGATTGCCAATGTTCAGCGGAGAAGAGCTGTTACAGTTTATTGAAATGGCAGACTACCTAGCGGTCAACGATTATGAGTCACAAATTATTCAAGACAAAACTGGGCTGTCTCTGGCTCAATTGGCACTTAAAGTAAAAGCACTAATTGTTACACTAGGCGGTTCAGGCTCACATATTTATGCTGATGATCAACGGTTTGACATTCCATGCGTTAAGGCTGATCAAATAGTAGACCCTACTGGCTGTGGTGATGCTTACCGCGCTGGTTTGGTGTATGGTATTGCTCAAGGTTGGGATTGGCTTACTTGCGGAAGATTAGCTTCAACCATGGGGGCCATTAAAATTGCTAGCCGTGGTGGACAAAATCATTCACCAAGCCGTGCTGATATTGAAGCTATTTATACACAAGCATTAGTAAATGAAACTGGAATGACTGAACCATCATTGGTTGAAAACAGTCTGAGTTAGGATTAATTATTTTTCAAAGGAGAACCAACATGCGAATTATCCAAATATTAGTAGCTACACTGTTAACCCTATTATTAGGCGCATGCGCCAGTTCAAATTCAGGCTCGGTCTACAGTCGTGATGATGCCCGTAAAACACAAACGGTTAGAACCGGTATCGTAGAAAGCGTACGCCAAGTAAAGCTTGAAGGAACCAAATCTCCAATAGGCACTGTTGCTGGCGCCGCAGTTGGTGGCATTGCTGGCAGCAGCATAGGTCAAGGCAAAGGCAGCACAATAGGCGCAGTTATCGGGGCTGTAGTAGGCGGTCTAGGCGGTTCTGCTGCAGAAGAAATGATGACACGTAAGGACGCTTTAGAAATCACAGTGAAGCTCGATGGTGGCGGCTTAACTGCAGTAGTGCAAGAGGCTGATGAACCATTCAAAGCTGGTGATAAAGTACGTTTAATTGAAAGTGGTGGTAACACACGCGTTTCACACTAAAACTTAGCCCACCTAAAACGCTTCATTTTTTCATAATTCAATAATAGATTGCAATGATGCGCTACTTGCGCGTCGTTGCAATCCTTTTCAGATAAAGACTGTCAATAAACGGTCATATTTTGTTCACATACTCTTAATCTTCTCTCGCTAAACTCTCTACATCAAAAAAGGGAGTGATGTCATGGCGAGAAAAAGTACTTTACTAGAAAATTCAGCAGAGGCTATCTACACCAATACCGAGTTGCAAGCAGTTACGCAAAGAAGACTTTATGTCAGCCTAGCACGCACACAAGCTGAAATTGAAGAAGCGCAACGCTTACGCTATAAGGTTTTTGCCGAAGAAATGGGCGCCCAACTATCAGGCACAGGCGGTCTGGATATTGATGGATTTGACCAGTTTTGCGACCATCTAATTGTGCGCGACAGTGGCACCCACCAAGTAATCGGCACCTACAGAATTTTAAGCCCAGAAAAAGCCAACGCTGCGGGAGGCTATTATTCTGCTGGTGAATTTGATTTAAGTCGATTAACCCATTTATTTGACCGTACTGTAGAAATCGGCCGCGCCTGCGTACATCAGAACTACCGTAATGGCGGCACCATTACAATGCTATGGGCTGGCCTCGCTAAGTATATGAAAATTAACAATTATGAATACATGATTGGTTGCGGAAGTGTCAGCATGTCCGACGGCGGTCATGCTGCAGCAAGTTTATTTCACAAGTTAAAGGATGAGTACTTATCACCCCTTGAATATCGCGTATTTGCCCGCAACCCTCTACCTATCGAGGCATTGCGTACAGATATGCAAGTAGCCTGCCCGCCTTTAATTAAAGGTTACTTACGTTTGGGTGCCTATATTTGCGGTGAACCCGCTTGGGATCCCTATTTCAATACTGCGGATATGCTGGTAATGTTACCCTTATCTAGAATGAACCCAAGATATGCTGCACATTTTCTAAAATAGTTTCTTAGGATTTGTAGCATCAATCAATAAAACTTTGAACACATCTCCTCACAATCCCATTTTGAATGGGATTAAAAGCACCAATAGAATTACGCGCTACTATAGAATCAGCCGCATCTCCACGCACACAATTGCTGGGGTGTTGCTGGTAGCTTTAGTATTGCCACTTTCTAACAAAAACATTAAATCACTTATTATCAAGTGGTGGTGTAAGCGGCTACTTGCCACCTTTAATATACGCGTTCTTTGTACGGGGCACGTACCACTTAAACATGCGCCTTTTAAGAAAACCATGATTGTGGCTAATCATATTTCTTGGACCGATATTCATGCCCTTAATAGCCTGGTGGCACTGCGCTTTGTTGCAAAAGACGACATTAAAAACTGGCCCGTGTTTGGTTTTCTAATGCGTGGGGCCAACACCCTATTTATAGAACGTGGCAAAAGGCAGGATGCAGGTCGCATCGTAAATACTGCTGCTTTAAGTTTGATGTCCGGTGACAATCTGTGTTTTTTTCCTGAAGGAACGACTACTGATGGTAGTGAAATAAAACCGTTTAAGAGCAGTTTAATGCAAGCGGCTATAGACGCGAATGCCTCCATACAACCTGTGGCGATAAGATATCCAGGGCTTAATGGCAGCATCAATACTGATATCGCCTACGCAGGCGAAACTACTATGCTCGAATCGATGCAGCAATTATTGCTACAGAAAAACCCTCTAGTAGAGTTGCACTTCTTCTCCCCAATTCACATTGAAGAACTGTCCGAAGATAATAAAGATCGACGCGCATTAACCCTAAAAATTCAACAACAGATTCAACAAAAACTGGACTTATAGATTTTTAATTCAATTGAGGTTTTAATGGTTGATCTAATGGATGCGACTGCACTTGGCTAATCTCTTTGGTTTGTAAATTCATAGCGCTTAATTGACCACCCCATAAGCAACCCGTGTCCAAAGCATAGACGTTTTCACGCTGCTGTAGGCCTAACGCTGACCAGTGCCCGAAGATAACAGCTACATCCTGAGTAGCACGTGTCGGCACGTCAAACCATGGCATAAAACCTTCTGGTATGTCTTTTAGCTCGCCTTTGAATGTGAATTGCATCTCACCCTCTGCGCTACACACCCTTAAGCGTGTCATCGCATTGGTGATGACACGTAGCCTATCTGCACCCGTTAAAGACTCACCCCACCGATTGGGCTCATTGCCATACATACTGCTCAGAAATTCTAAGTAATCTGCTCCCTGCAATGCAGCCTCCACCTCGGCAGCATAGCTCAGTGCTTGAGTAACCGTCCATTCTGGTAATAGGCCCGCATGAACCATAAGGTAATGATCCTGCTGGACAATAAGTGGTTGGTGACGCAACCAATTAAGGAGAAGGTCACAGTCATCAGCCTTGAACAATGGGTCAAAAGTATCGCCTCTATGCGCACGTACTATACCATTCGCGACAACGAGCGCATGCAAGTCATGATTGCCCAGCACTACTTTCAAGCTTTCTTGGTGCTGATAGCACCAACGCAACACCTCAAGTGAGCCACTACCACGATTAATTAAATCACCCACAAGCCAAAGCTGATCAAGTTTAGGGTCGAAATTAATACGCTTCAGTAAAGCCTGAAAGGCATGATAACAACCCTGAATATCCCCTACAGCATAAGTCGCCATCAACAAGCTCCCAAAACAAAAAAGCCACTCAAAACTTTAAGTGGCTCTCTTAATAGCATTTTAAAATGGCCAAAAAACAGATTATTTAAAAGCGGCTCCTCCAGCATTAGCCATATAAACAACTGCATTTGAAACTTCATTGTCAGACAAGCTTGAATTGCCACCTTTAGCTGGCATGCTGCGAATACCATTAGTTGCATGACTAATCAAAGTTGCTTGACCTTGTGCAATGCGAGGTTTCCATGCATCTTTATCACCAATCTTAGGTGCATTCATCAGGCCAGCAGCATGACACATAGAACAAACTGCCTTAACGACCTCTTCACCTGTTTTATCAACATGCGGACCTGCATCTGCAGCGGCAACCACCACCGTAGCTACTGGCTTAATATTTTCTAAGACTGCTGCAGAAGTATCTGCAGCAACTTGAGCTGGTGCAGACGTAGCGGCTGGACTAGCTGACTTAGCAATTAATGCAATAATCAATGTCAATGCTAAGATAGCGCCAGGAATAACTAACATTAATTGCACGAAGGTAGAAGCTTTATATTCAGTATTGTTATCGCTCATTACAGTTCATTCCTATGGTTAGTTTTAATTTTCGCTATTATACCTGTACATAGCCGCAGGTAAAAGTCCATGAAATCCAGCGCTTTGCTATAATGCTGCTTTCACAAGCGCCCGTAGCTCAGCTGGATAGAGTGTTGGTTTCCGAAGCCAAAGGTCGCGCGTTCGAATCGCGCCGGGCGCACCATAAGCTACTCGCTTTCAGCGATAGCACTTACTAACATTTATTTCCCGTGCCTTGTTTGTGCCCATTTCGTGCCCAAACCGTGCCACATAAATTCTAGAATAA
>TBL_comb47_HYPODRAFT_10003647_pt1 | contig 18107 bp, 17 predicted proteins | sample TroBogypolimnion_40_FD_10682 | JGI IMG/M metagenome (IMG submission 10682)
GTGGGGCAGAAAGCCACGCATTCGGGGAAGTCGTCGCCGCACAGGTTGCACTTGTCGGCCTTCCCCTTTTCCGCGGCGTACTTGATCATGCCGAAAGGGCAGGCACTGACACAGGTTCGGCACCCTACACACTTAAGCTCATCCACTGAAACGATCCCGGAGAGCACGTTCTTGGTGATGGCCCCCTTGGGACAGGACTTAAGGCACCAGGGTTCGTCACACTGCATGCAGGTGACTGTGATGAACTGGGCCTCCTCCAGAAACACCTCGTTGATGATTCGGGACCTGCTGGGAGCAAAATCGCCGCTGTTCTTGAACGAGCAGGAAAGCTCGCAGGACTTGCAGCCGATACACTTGGACGGCTCGATGCGAATCAGTTTTTGCATGAATACCTCCCTCAACTGAATGGAAAGAAAGCGGCCTTGTTACTTGCTGTTAAAAGACACGCCAAATTATAATTCGCTTTATTCAGATATCAAGCAATAACCGGTGGAATGGACGGCGGCAGTTTTGCTGTAAGAGAGTGGAGGCGGAGGTGAGAGAATGTTCCATTTCCCGGCCGGCGCGGCAAAGCCGAGGCGAAAGCGTAGACGGAGACTGGGGGGGCTGGAGGGAGGGCGCCAGGGAAGGGGGAGAGCTTAGCCGAACGGGGAAGGCGAGCTTAATGGCCGTGAGGGCCGGGGCGGGATGGGACGCTTCGGTGCAACATCCCGTTCTAACGGCCTTTGGAGCTGTACCGGAAACGGTTCCTTCCAGCCTGCTTCGCCTCGTACATGGCGAAATCGGCGCAGGAAATGAGCTTTTGGGAGTCTTCGGCGTCATCGGGATAGATGCTGATACCGATGGATACCCCCACGCCGCAGACGAGCTCCCCGAGGTTGAAGGGCGCGCTGAGTCCCTCCAGCACCTTCTGCGCCACGATGCCGGGCCCCTCCCACTGGTTCATGTCGTTGAGGATGATGATGAACTCGTCACCTCCCAGGCGCGCCACCGTGTTGGACTCCCGAACGCAGAAGATCAGCCGGCGGGCCACTTCCTGCAGCAACCGGTCGCCGACCTGGTGGCCGTGTTGGTCATTGACCGCCTTGAAGCCGTCCAGGTCCGCGAAGAGCAGGGCGAAGCGGCTCTGGTTGCGGCGAGCCTGGATGATGACCTGGTCCAGCCGATCGTAAAAAAGCGCCCGGTTGGGCAGCCCGGTGAGCTCGTCCGAATGAGCCATCTGCCCCAACTCCTTTTGCAGCCTCTTCAGCTCGCTGATGTCCTCCTTGACCCCGACGAAGTGGGTGATCGCCCCGGACCGGTCGCAGACGGGCGAGATGGAGGCGAGCTCCCAGACCAGGCTGCCGTCCTTGTTGCGGTTGTGGAATTCGCCGTGCCACTCCCTTTTCGAGAGGATGGTCTGCCACAGATCGGAGTAAAACTGCTGCGACTGGGCATTGCCTTTCAGAACCCGCGGGTTCTGGCCGAGGATCTCGCCGGGCAGGTAGCCGGTGACCTGGCAGAACTTGGGATTGACGTACTCGATGGTCCCGTTGATGTCGGTGATCATGACGGAGATCGGGCTGTGCTCCACAGCCGACGCCAGCTTGCGCAGCTCGGTTGTACTGCGCTGCAGCTCCGTCACCCGGTCTTTCAGGAGCCTGTTCTTGGCCTCGCACTCCTCATGTCCCCGCATGTTCCCCCCCGGTACCGTTGTCCTGCGCCACGTTGGGCAGCGAGAACCAGATCGTGGCGCCGCGGTCCACGGCCCCCTCGGCCCAGACCCGCCCGCCGTGGCGCACGATGATCTTCTGCACGTTGGCGAGCCCCACGCCGGTCCCCTCGAATTCCTCCGTGCTGTGCAGGCGCTGAAACAGGCCGAAAAGCTTGTTGACGTACCTGATGTCGAAGCCGACGCCGTTATCCTTCACGTAGATCAGCGTTTCGCCGGTGGCCTCGAGGGTCCCCACCTCGATCCGGGCCCGGTCGCGCGGCTGGGTGAATTTCACGGCGTTGGCGAGCAGCTGCTCCAGCACCTGGCGCAGCATGGCGGCGTCACCCTCCACGGCCGGCAGGGGCGCGATGACCCATTCGATCTCTCTCCCCTGGATGCTCTCGGAGAGCTGCCGCACGAGATCCCGTGCCATCCGGTCCAGATCGACCCTGGAAGGCACCAGTTCGGTGCGACCCACACGGTTGAAGTCCAGCAGGTCCTCAATCAGGTCGCCCATTTTCCGGGCCGCCTGCGTGATGACCTGCAGGTAGTGCCGGCTTTTCTGGTCCAGGGCGCTCAGGTCGCGGGACTCCAGCAGCTCGACGAATCCGATGATGTGACGTAGCGGCGCACGCAGGTCGTGAGAGATGGCATAACTGAAGGCCTCCAGTTCCCGGTTGCTGGCGGTCAGCCGCGCAACCTGGCTTTTGAGCGCCGTGTTGAGTTCCCGTATCTGCGCGGCGTCCTGCTTTTGCTGCGTGATGTCGCGGATGACCGCGAAGGACCAGGTCCCCTCGCTGGTCTCCATGGGGGTCAGCATGATATCCAGGGAGATTTCCCGGCCGTCCCGGTTGCGTCCGAGGAGGTCCAGGCCACTCCCCATTTTGCGCACCCGCGGGTCCTTGAAATAGCCGCGGCGGTGCTGCAGGTGGGCTTTCTGAATGCGCTCGGGCATGAGGATTTCCACCCGCTTGCCCAGTATCTCCTCGCGCTGGTAGCCAAAAAGCACCTCGGCCTGCTGGTTCACCTTGCGGATCACGCCGTGGTTGTCCACCACGACCACGGCATCCGGCGCGTTCTCGAAGAGCCGCTCGAACAGGGTGCGGCTTCTCTGCAGCGCCTCCTCGGCGCGGCGTCTTTCCGTGACGTCGCGGGTCACCTTGCCATAGCCGGCGAGCTCTCCCGACTCGTCGTACAGGGCGGTGATGGTCACCGAGGCCCAAAAACGGCTGCCATCCTTGCGCAAGCGCCACCCCTCGCGCTCCACGCTCCCGGCGGAACGCGCGGCCGCCAGCTCCAGTTCCGGGACGCGGGCCTTCCTGTCCTCCTTGGTGTAAAAAACCGAGAAATGCTTTCCGATGATCTCCGCGGCGCGGTATCCCTTACTGCGCTCGGCGCCTGCGTTCCATGACACCACGTGTCCTTGCGGATCCATCATGAAGATGGCGTAGTCCTGCACCTGTTGGACCAGCAAGCGGAACTGCTCGCCGGACGCCCGCGCCTGCTGCTGGCGTGAGGCTGGCTCTGCTGCCGAACCTGCCGGCGGGTTGCTGGAATCTTTCTTTAGCATTGACCTGTTCCTAACGGCGGTCCGGGCCTCCAGCCCGATGCCCCGCATCAGGGATAGCGGCCCGATTTACCTGCATTATAAGGGTTTTCGACCACACATTACAAAGGAAACCGGCGCCGCTTCGCCGGGACACTCCCTACTGTGGGTCGTTGGCGGGGCTGCCTCCCTGCGTTGGCGTCCTCGCCATCCTCTCCAGTGCGCGGCGCGCAGGCCGAAGCCTCGGCGGCGGTTTCTATCGACCAAACGAGACGATCCCCGACAGCTGTGTTATATTTTACTAATATTTCTTTGCCCTGCCTGAGTTACCGGACCGACGGCCCTGCCGGTTGCAATCGGCGCGCTGGGATCGGAAATCGGCAATCCCACGCTTTAGCGAAACGAGAGGCCCCCCGCCATGAGAAATATCTTGCTGGTGCTCCTGGTGCTCCTACTGCTCACCTTTCCACAAGGCGTAAGCGCCACCACGGTGGAGCTACCCAAGACCGGGCTGGCCCTCTGCTACGACGCCGCCAGCGACAGCATTCCCTGCGCCGGCACCGGGCAGGACGGGGAATTCCAGGCGGGCGCTGCCTGGCCCACCCCCCGATTCGAGGACCAGGGCGACGGCACCGTCGTCGACAACCTGACCGGCCTGGTCTGGCTCAAGAACGCGAACTGCGGCGACCTCGCCCCGGCAGGCGCCAGTTTGGCGGGCGCCCTGAGCGCCGCCAACTCGCTTCATGCCGGGCAGTGCACGCCGAACGACGGCTCGGCATCGGGCGCCTGGCGCCTTCCCAACATAAACGATCTGGAGAGCCTGATCGACCTCTCCCAGATTGGGCCGGCGCTGCCACCGCAGCACCCGTTCGACAACGTCCAGCACGGCTTCTATTGGAGCTCCACCACCGAAGCGGTCTACCCCAACAACGGCATTGGGGTGAATCTGGACACCGGGGCTCTGCGCGGCATCCTCAGGACCGACCTGAGATACGTCTGGCCCGTGAAGGGAACCTCGGTGAAGCTTCCCAGGGCCGGCCAGTCCACCTGCTGGAGCCTGGACGGCAGCACCCTGGTGGACTGCACCGGCACGGGAGAGGATGGCGAAATGCAGGCAGGGGCCCCCGGGAGCGCCGCCCCCAGCGCGGCCAACCTGGTCGTGTCCGATTTCTCGCCTGCCGACCAACTGCTGCGGCCGGTCACGATGCTGTCAGTCGCGGTGACGCTGCAGCTGGAATGAGCGGCAGGGCTTCGAGCCCCAACCCGAGTCTAACGTTTCCCCTCACTGCCAACAAGTTAGCGGTGCCAACCGGCTCCGGCTCTCCCCGCCCGCTTGAGGATTTACCGAACAACACTGAATAAAACCCCATCATACCGGCGGCGGTAATCATCCATCCCGGCGTCCCTGCACTGAGTTGCAGCGCTAAATCAGACCATCAGAGAACCAGTGTGTACCCGTTTGAAGCCAGAATATCTTTGACTTTAACTTGTGTAAGTATTAATGTGTGCCGGCACGTAAAGCGGACATGACAGCGAGTACACAACGTTATTGGCATAGTGTCTGATGCAAGTAATCCAATCTAAGGAGTTATGCTATGTCAAACGGTCAAACACCAACAGCGAATCCCGGAGTCGTGGGATTGGCGGGATTCGGTCTCACAACGATGGTTCTTCAGTTTCACAACGTGGGTTGGTGCGGGGTAGGCCCGGTGGTGGCCCTGGCCTTCGTGTTCGGCGGATTCGCCCAGTTAGTTGCGGGTTTCCAGGAGTTCAAGTGCGGCAACAACTTCGGCTACAGCGCCTTCGTGGCGTACGGGTCATTCTGGATCGCGCTCGGAATAATCTTCCTGTTCAATTTTTTCAACATCTACCATTCCGACACCAAGGACATCGGCTGGTTCCTGGTAGCCTGGACGCTTTACACCTTCATCATGTGGATCCCCGCCATGAAGATCCACGGCGCCATGGCGATCACCTTTACCCTGCTACTCCTGGGATTCATATTGCTGGACTTTGCCCATTTCGGGTTCCCGGACCTGACGCCGGTCGCGGGATACGAGCTCATGTTGTGCGCCCTTTCAGCTTGGTATATGATGGCACATGCCATCTTCGCCCAGGTGTTCGGCAGGAACGTGCTGCCGGTCGGGAAACCCTGGATCTAAGCAAAGCTCCCTGACACAAGCGGCAGGGATCCCACCTGAATAAACCCGAAACGAGCTAAGGAGAGTTCCATGAAAAAACTGCACATAGTCATCGTCCTGCTATTGGTCCTCGGTATCGCGATCAATGCCTGGCCCGAGCAGTCAGCGACCAAAGAAGAGTGCGTGATGAAATGCCACGAGGCTGCGGCGCTGATCAACTCCAGGGGATTGGGCGAGGCGATCAAGCTGATAGGCGACCCGAAGGGACCCTTCGTCTGGAAGGACACCTATGTCTTCCTTATGAACCTTGACGGCAAGATGCTGGCTCATCCGATGCAGCCTGAACTTACCCAGCTGCCCCACTGCCTGCTGATCACAGACCCGACAGACAAAGCGATTTTCGTCACCTTTGTCAATACCGCGAGGAAAGTGGGCCAGGGGTGGGTGGAATACATGTGGCCCAAGCCCGGCAAGACGTCACCGTCCAAGAAAATCACCTATATCTACCGGGTTCCCGGCAAAGACCTGTTTGTCGCGTCGGGGATATATGTCGGCGGGATGATGTACTAGGAGAGTTTCTGAGCACCCGTAGTGCTGGGTAACGCAGGGGCAAAGCAGTGAAACGCTGGTGAAAGAGAAAGCAAGAGGGCGCCGTTTCGGAAACGGCGCCCTCTTTTTGTCAGTGCTTTTCCGGGGACAGGTCGAAATTCAGCTGACCACGTAGGCAGCCGAACCGGTGGCGATCAAAAGCCCCGCATCGTTTTTCAATTCCATCTGGACGGAGGCGATCCGCCCGCCCAGGCGCATGACCCTGGCACTGGCATGGAAACTGCGGCCGATGCCTTGATGCAGGTAGTCTACCCTCAGGTCGATGGTCCCCAGGCGGCCGAATCTCACTATGACCTGCTCTGTCGTTTCACCGGCATATTTTTCGGCAATCGCAATACTGACGGCGAGGCCGGCAACCGTATCCAGTGCCGCCGAGATCACACCGCCGTGCAGGCGGTTATGCAGCTCAGTGCCCATCAGTTCCGGACGCATATCAAAAGCCAGGCGAGGCGATTGGGGATCGAAGGATTCGACGCGCAGGCCAAGTACCGCATTAAAGCGCAAGCGTTGTTCAAAAATATCCCGGAGCGTTGCTTCAAGACAAACCTGTTCCTGCGCGGAGCGGCGAACAGTTGGGGCAGACGAATTCATGGGTGTATTTCTCCGGAGCAGTCAAGAGTTGCTGGTAAAAAGTGCTGGTTCATCAGGAGTAACTGATGGTGTCTTCCCTCATAGTGTGCAGGCATGCAACAGGACAGTAAAGCAGACCAAAGGCAAAGTCAAAGACATTGTAATCCCTTTTAGTGCTATCAATATGCCCTCACCCGACCCGCCTTTGCCAAGCCGTTGCGGCACCTGCAATGCGACCTCGGTGGACGGTGCCTCGCAATTTCAAAGCTGTAGGGTGGGCATCCCGTGCCCACGCGGCACCCACGATGCGACCTCAATGGGCGGTGCCCCGCAATTCCAAAGCACATCAGAACATAACAGGGCACAAAGAAAAAAGGCCTCCCATCATCGATGGGCGGCCTTTTCTGAAAAATTCACCTGTTTCTTCGGTAGCTCGGCCACCTGGTATTTTTTATAATAACGGGTCCGTCTGCTTTGTGTCCTTGGAATTTCTTCCGAGTTAACCTTTTCGGAAACAGGCTAAGTAAAATATACCGCTTCCCAAAAAATGTGTCAATAAATTGTGACCGGTGAGCGGAACTCGCATCCTAGCGCCCGGGGACCTTCGAGTCGAAGCTCTGTACCCCGAACTGCCCCTTGTCCTCGCCGCCATCGGTGCCGCTGTATTTGTAGGTGAAGCGCAACTTGGTTCCGGGCGGGGCCGGCACTGGCAACCTCAAACTAAACGGCGCGATCTCGCCGCGCTTCAGCTCGTGTGGATTAATATAGCTCACTGATTTTGCCTTAGTTTTTCCTGCCGCGTCAAGCACTGCCACCCACACCTCGATGTCGTCCATGTACTCGAAACGCAGATTTTTCAACTCCCCGTCGATAGAGGTTTGTGTACCGTCAGTCTTTACTTGCCACGACAAATCAACGTCAAATTGTGAATAGTGCTGCGGCAGACTAGCTAGCCGCTCCTGATTTACATCGGGATAGGTGGCGCAACCGCCGAGTAGTATCAGCAAGGAAAATAGGAAATACCGACACCGGTTCATAGAAGCCTCCATTAATATCTATGCTTAAATTTTACGACAGTCTGAGGATTTTGACAAATGGACGTTTCTCCAATCGTACGGGGTGTGGGATGCATGGCGCGCAGGAATTCACAGGCTCGCTCGGCGTTATTAGCACTTCCTTCGTGTGCTGGCCGCTGCCGTGCGGCCCCTTTTGCCACAAACGTCACTCGTTGAGCCGCTGCAACAGATCCTGGAAGGACGGGTCGTCCAGGGAGACTGCCGGGAAATAGGTTCCGGAAAGCTGCCGCTCCCACCAAAGACCGCTGCGCCGCCGCTCCTCGGGAGTGCTGAACCGATAACGGTAATGCAGGGCGCGCACCTGGCGCGGCGCTTGGCCGGGAAACGGATTTTCTTGCAAAAGTGCCAGGGTCGCGGCGTCCCCTTTCAGCAGGCGCTCGAGGAGACGAATGAACCAGGGGTCGAAGTACGGCGAGGGCATGGCGGCGAACCACATCAGCCAGTCGAGCCGCAGGTGGTAGGGTGCTACCTGGGGCGGCATGACGCGGGGGTCTCCCGGCTTGCCCTTGAACGGGTACTCCCTCCAGCGGGTCGCGGCCGTGAGGGTGGCATCCTCGGTTCCCTCCAGGACGATCTCAAAGCGCTCGCGGGTAATGGAACCGAAAGCACCGTAGCTATTTACCAGGTGAAGCGAGGTGTAGCTGGTATTCATGATCTGCTCGCTGGAGAGCAGGTTTCGCACCGGCCGCACGCTCAGAATTAGGACCATGAGCCCCACTCCCCAGGTCGCCGCGGTCAGCGACGGCGCCGGGGCCGCCAGCTGCGGATGTGCCATCGGCAACACCCTCGCCAGCTGCGCGTCGTTGAAGGTGCTGACGGCGAGGACCATGGTGAGGAAGCTGAGCCAGGAGAAATTGCCGCTTACCATGAGGGTCCCCTGGAAGAGCAGGACCAGGATCCCGGCACCCGCACTGGCAGGCTGGGGAGCGAAGTAGCAAAAGGGTGCCAGCAATTCCACCAGGTGGTTGAAGGCCACCCCGCCCCGGTGCACCCAGCCGGGGAGCCAGTGGAAGTACCAGCTGAGCGGGTTGGGCATCGGCTGGGTCTCGAAATGGTAGTCGAGACAGCTAAGGTCCCGCCAGCAGGGGTCGCCCCGCCACTTGATCATGCCGGCGCCGAACATGACCCGAAACAGCACCCAGCGAAAAAGCCAGATCATGATCGCCCGCGGCTCGGTGTCCGCGGACCCCAGAAAAATGGCCAGGAACCCGCTTTCCAGCAGCATTGATTCCCAGCCGAAGCCGTAAAAGGTCTGGCCGATATTGACGAAGGAGAGATAGATCAGCCACAGCAGCGTCCAGACGGCGATGGAGGGCCAGATCCCGAAGCGTTCGGATAGGCCGGTGATCGCCAGGAGCGCGAGCAGCACTCCGAGCCAGCTGAAGAGGGCGAAGGCGCTGTCTTTCGGGAATAGGTAGAAGAGGCTCGGAGCGGCGCGAAAAGGGGTCTCCTTGATGAACTGGGGCGCTGACAGCAGCCCGTTTTCCCCGCACAGCGGGCGGAACTGGTTGAGCGCCACCAGAAAGGCGATCAGGTAGACCAACCCGAGTCCCCGCTGCAAGACGAGCCGCGTCAGCCAGTATCCGGATGTGCTGTCCATGGATCACCCCCTCCCTCTGACTTAACCTCGCCGCCCGGACCGGATCGGGACATCCCCCCTTCCGGCCTGCCACCCTCTTCTCCGGAGTCGCGGCCCTTAAGTTAAGATGTTTCCCCTGGTGAGCATTTCCTCATCGATTGTATCCCAGGTTGGTAGGCCGGCAAGGTTTTCCTCGACTGTTGAAGGGCCATGGTCGGCGCTGGCTCCCCTCCCCTTACCCTCACCTCTTCAATCCCTTCTGTCTCCTGCATCCCGGGCCCAGCCCTGGCCTGCCGAGCGGACTTCCGTGTGGCATGCTGAGCGGCACGGCGGCTTGCCGTGGGCCGATTACCTGATATAAGGTCTAGGCGTCACGAAGTCCCCACTGGCACCAAAGGAGCAAAAATGGTTACCCCGGAGTTTCCCCTGCAGGTTTTTTACGACGGCGCTTGCTCCATCTGCGCGGCTGAAATGGATATCTATAAACGCAAGGAGCACGAGGGCCGCCTGATCTTCAGGGACCTGAACGACCCAGACTTCGACCCGACGCCCTACGGCATCGCCAGGGAAACGTTCATGTTCGAAATGCACTCCATCGACCGGAAAGGGCGGGTGTACTGCGGGGTCGAGGCTTTCTGGGCCATCTGGCAGGCCTTTCCGACCTCGTCCTGGTACGGGTTTCTCGGCTCCCTGATCACCTTTCCCGGGGTGAACCTGCTGGCACGGCTCGCCTACGCCTGCTTCGCGCGCATCAGGAAATATCTGCCCAAGCGTCCCTGTGCTGACGGCGTCTGCGGGCTTAAAGACCACAGGCCGCCGTCCTGAGCGCGACCGAGCGCCCAAGAATAGACACCTAATTCTCTCGCTCTCTGGCTTTCTTTTTGTCTTGAGGAAATCCGGGCGGGTGGCGTAGAATACTTTTACGTCGACATAGTTGCCGTCATGAGTGGATTAGAGCATCCTTGGTACGGTATAATTGGCGTAAGATCCAATAGTGCCAAGCTGCATTATTGATTTAGGTCAATTATATTTCGTGTATTTTTAAGTTAAACTTAAAATCAGTCCCCATGGAAAGAATAGAGCAAACACTGTTGGCGCAAATGCAGATCACCAGCCACGAAATTACCCGTCGCAAGGAATTTCTCGGCATTGGCAATGAAGATATTGCCTTACTGAAGAACTGCAGAACGTTTATCGAAGAAGATATCGATATTATTGTCACCGATTTTTACCAGGTGCAGACATCGGTCCCTGAAATTGCACTGCTGATCGGCGACGCTGACACGCTCAGGCGGCTGCACGCAGCCCAGCGCCAGTACGTGCTCGATCTGTTTGGCGGCTCCACTGGCATCGAGTACGTCAACAACCGTTTGCGCATCGGACTGGTTCACAAGCGTATCGGCGTCGAGCCAAAGCTCTACCTCTCTGCCGTAAATACCCTCAAGGACATCATAAACAGGGCGCTTGCGCGCCGGATCACCGACTCTGACACCTTGGCTAAGACCTGCCGGGCACTGGACAAGATCCTGTATTTCGACGTAACGCTCGTGTTCGATACCTATATCCGCTCCTTGGTGAGCGAGGTGGAGACCGCGAAGGCGAGCATCGAGACCTACGCCGCGAGCCTGGAGGTGCAGGTCGCCGAGCGCACCCGGCAATTGCAGGAGAAGGTCGCCCAACTAGAAACGGCTCTCGCAGCCGTGAAGAGGCTGGAGGGCGTTATTCCTATTTGCGGTGTGTGTAAGAAGATCAGGAACGACAAGGAGAGTTGGCAGCAGCTGGAACAGTACATATCAGAGCACTCGGAAGCCCTGTTCAGTCACGGCCTCTGCCCGGATTGCTACGAGAAAGAGATGGCCAACATTCGGAGGTTGAAAGATACCAGAACAGGTACCAGGTCGGGTGACGCACCGGGGTGAAGTTACGCTTCACTTTCGTTCTCAAAAAGGACCGCACCCACCCGTTTGATATGGTCGATAAGATCAGCGTCATTGATTTTGTGCAGCAAAGAGAGATCTATCTTGTACGGCAGCAATAAGTCGTCCAATTCGGTTTCTATCTTCATAAGCTCGGAAAGCGTGACAGCCTCGCCGCTGATGGTGAGATCGATGTCCGAACCGTTGCGATAATTGCCCCTGGCTCGTGAGCCATAGATTATCACCTGCCGCACCTGTGGATGGCCGGAAAAGACGCCCCTGATACGATCAAGAGTGCCCTTTTTAAGGCCGAACAGCAGTTCCCCCGCATCAGTTCCCATCTAGCAAACCCTGCATCCTGACACGAAAGTCCTGAAACAGACCGAAGTACTGCGTGATCACCTTCCCCGATATCTCGTCGGCAATGTCCTGATTGTAGGTGTGTGATGTCATGCTGCGGCTAATGATCATCTCCATCCAACCCTCGCCGTCTGTTATGAGATTGCGCTGAAATGCTTCCCGCGTTGCGTCACGGGACCCCATGATCGTAGTAGTGCCCTGGTATTCGAAATAGTCCTTCATGACATTCCAGGCCAATTCGTGGGTAAACTCAAAAGCCTTGATCAGCCCCAGTTGCTCTATGTCTGACAGTGGCCGTTCCTGGCTCAGTTCCACTGTTTTAGTCAACTGCAGCAGTGCCTTCTGATAATGATTGAAGCGTTGCCGCCAGCGGATGTCCGGACCGGGCATGGTGATCACTCGTTAGGGAGGATATTTGCAGGCTTTACACGTGCAGGCGGAGCTTCCCCCGCGAGGTCTGGCCGTCGTCCGCGGCGGGAGACCAGGGGAATTCCATCAGGTGGGCAGCGAGTTCGTCTTTGCGGTAGCGGTTCACCTTGTTTGCCAGCAGCACCAGGGCCATGACGATCGGCAGGGTGAAGATGAAAGCGCCGGTGAGTGCCATCAGCTTTTCCCCGATGAAAACGGTGACGCCAAGATTGAAGATGACGACGCAGAGGTAGAGAAACGGCGCATAGAGGGAGCGAAAGGGCAGCGCGGCGACCCCGGCGGGTTTGTCCTTGCCTCCGACCCGACGGTCGATCACCTGGAGCGCCCTGATCATGAGCGCGCTCACCAGCCACCAGCCGAGGTAGTTGGAAAACGGGATGCCAAAGTGGGTGCCGACCTCCCGGTACCCGTAGATCCTGCCCAGGAACCAGCGGTGTCCCTGCAGCGCCACCGGGTCGGTCACGATGTCGAGGAAAACCTGGAACAGCGAGCCCAGCAGCAGTGCCGAGAAGGAGCGCCGCAGACGGCCGGTCTCCAGCGAGACCAGGTCGCGCCGGCTCCCTTTCACCGGGGAGAGCACGAGGAGCGCTGTAGCGTAACTGCAGTAGGCGAGAAAGACATAGGAGAGGGAGTCGAAGAACGGCACGCCAGCTATCCAGAGCTCCTTGCCGCGGGTGGCCTCGACATAGTAGTACCAGCCGTAGGGGAAGCCGTTGTTGATGGAGGAGTACTCGGAACAAAAGGCGATCAGGTAACCGATGGCGGTAAACCAGGCCGTCTTCCTCCAGCCCAGGTGCAGCACCGCTGCCACCAGGTAGGTGGCGAAAAAGGCGAAAACATAGGGACGCATGGTGATGGTGCCGAGAGCTATACGAAAAAATTCTTCCATGTGCAATTGAACCTTTGGGAGTGCATTGAGCTGATAAATCTATGACCTTTTAGCACCTTATGCCACTTTCCCTAGCTCCCCCTCGCCCTCCGGGAGAGGGTCGGGGTGAGGGATTTGCCATCTGTGCCAGGGCAGCTTCGTGGCGACACCCTCACCCCTGCCCCTCTCCCGAAGGGCGAGGGGATTACGTCGTAGTGAGGGTCCCACGGGGAACGGAGGAAGCTAAAAGAGCGTACCGATGATCGAGCCGAGCACGGAAATCGGGCCGGTGTCGCCTAGCCCTTCCATGGCACGCTCGGCCTTTTTGAGGGTCGCCGTGGTGTCCCGATACAGGTTATCCTCGTTCACCAGGCGGCCGATGGTCCCTTGCCCGGTGTTGACCTTGTGCGCAATCTCGCCGATGTCCTTGGATGCGTCGCGCAGCTGGTTGTAGAGCGCCTCGTCGTTAACCAACTTCCCGATGGTCCCCTCGCCGCGGTTGATCTTGGCGGTGATGTCGTTCACGTTGTGCATCCCGGCGTTCAGGTCCTTCACTCCAACCTTCAAATCGGACACCAGGGCCGTTGCATCGCGGTAAAAGGCATCGTCGTTCACCAGCTTGCCGAGTGTTCCCTCGCCTCTCTCGATCTTGCCCGCTACGCCGTTGAAGCTCGCCATCGCGCTGCTGGCATCGCTGTAGAGCTTCTTGTCGTTCAACAGCAGGGCGAGCGAGCCGTCACCGCGGTCCAGCTTTTCCGTGATGGAGTTCAGGTTGGCGAGGGCTCCCTTCAGGTTGCCGCGGTTATCGTCAAGAATGCTGGAGACCTTGTGCAGCACATCTTCCTGGTTCTTGTTCAGACTGCCAATGAGCGCCTTGAAATCCTTGGCAAGATCGCTCACGTTGTCCACGATGATGTCGATATTGGCCACATCCTTTCCGGTGACGATGCTGCCCGGCGGCAACAGCGGTGCACTCGGCGTCCCGAAGGAAAGTCCCAGGAACTGGCCGCCCAAAAGATTGGTTAGGCGCAGTCCCGCGACCGTGTCGGTGCGGATCAGGGTTCCCGGTTTCACCTCGAAATCGATCTCTATCTTGTCGCTCAGAATGACGATCTTGGTGATTCTGCCCACATCGACGCCGGCCAGCCGCACCGGGTCACCAGACTTAAGTCCGGTGATGCTGGTCAGGTAAGTCTTATAGGGAATGTTCTTCTCGAATGGGTTCCACTTCTCCCCCACCTCCAGGAGCACACCAAGTATGATCAGACCAAGCACGAAGAACATGCCGACCTTTTTTTCTATGGAAAGAGCCATGGAATATTTCCTCCAAACAGCCTAAGGGCAATTAAAAAAGCAAGGGGCAACAACTTACGACTTTACGACTTTACGACTCAACGACTCAACGACTCAACACTCAACGACTCAACACTCAACACTCAACACTCAACACTCAACGACTTAACGACTTAACGACTTAACGACTCAACGGCCCTACATAAGAAGCCTAGTCAGGATGTAGTCCGCAACCAGTATGAGCATGAAGGACAAAACCACGCTCCTGGTGGTCGACTCGCCGATCCCCCGGGCGCCGCCGGTGGTCCCGAAGCCGACGTAGCAGGAGACCAGCGCCACCAGCGAGCCGAACACGACCGCCTTGGTGAGGCCGATCCCGATCTCCTTCACCTTGAGCGCCGCCGTCAGGCTGTCGTAGTAGGTGGTGTAGGAGACGAAGATCTGCGGGTGCAGGTTGCTGATGAGTGCACCTCCGACAATCCCGATGCAGTCGGAATAGATCACCAGCGCAGGCACGCAGATCAGGCAGGCGATGAAGCGCGGCATGGCGAGATAGCGCACCGGATCGATGTCGAGGGTCCTCAGGGCGTCGATCTCCTCGTACACGGTCATGACCCCGAGCTCGGCGGCCATGGCGGAACCGACCCGTCCGGCCACCAGGAAGCTGGTCATGACGGGGCCGAGTTCGCGCACCATGGAGTGCCCGACGATGGCGCCGATGATGTTCTGGCCGCCGTACTTTTGCAGCTCGACACCGGTCTGCAGCGCGAGCACCATACCGACGAAAAAGGCCATCACCGCGGCCACCGGCAGGGTGTCGTAGCCGATGATCGCCATCTGGGTCAGGATGCTCTGCACGTTGCGGGGCGCTTCGCGGAAGAAAAAGAATATCTTCCCCTGGAGGATCACCATCTCGCCCAGTACCTGGAGAAAGTAGAGTATCCTCTTGCCCACGCGTCCAAAGAATTCCGTCACGTCCCCCCCCATTTCAGTCCGAAGGGAAGCCAGAGAAGGTTCAACTCCTTCTCCGCGCCGCTTCTCTTCAGGCCGATCAACCCCTTCAGCAGTTTCAGGTCGCTGTCCCCCTGGGTCCTTCGGTAGGAGATCAGCGGGAAGAGCTCGTAGGCAAGCTCCTGGCCGCGCCGCTCCTCCCAGAACAGGTTCCAGAGCAGCGAGGAGGCCGAGTTGCCGTCCTCGTCCCAGCGCCGCTGGTAAAGGCGCCAAAGCGGAGCCCAGTTCTCCTCGATCCCTTCCTTGTCGAACACGGACTCGACGGGAGCCGGCAGGGAGATGGATGATACTCCATGCGGGCTGCTGTTGTAAAGAAAGAGAGGCCAGAGCGCGGTCCGGCGCCGCGTGCTGCCGTCCTTGGGCCAGCTGTCCCGGGTGTCACGGTACAGGAAGAAGAGCACCCGGTCCATGTCCTGGTTAAAGATGCTGGAGCGGATCTCCTCGTGCCTGAAGAAAGGCCAGAGATACCAGACCTTCTCACCCTCGGGGCGGGTCTCCCGCGAGTAGATGGGGAGGAAGGTGCTGGCGTTCCTGGTTTCGCCGCGGGTCGTGGTGATGAAGGGCCAGAAATAATCGGTCTCCTTCAGCTTGCGCCCCCGGTCGTCAGTATAGCCGAAAAATGGCCACAGGTAGCTGCGCGAGGTCTTTTTCGGCGAATCGGTGGCGGCGTAGAGCGGGAAGAGAATGGTCTTCTCGGTCGGGTTGTCCGTGTTGAGACCGCTTTCCTGGGTCATGAAGAAGGGCCAGAGCACAAACCTCTTGCGGTACACCCCCTCCTTTTGTGACTGCCCGTACAGGGGAAAGACCTCGAACCCGCTTTCCTTTTCCCCGCTGGTCGTGGAGAAAATCGGGTAGAGGTAGTGCTTGGTCGTGGTCCCCTTGTTGACGGTGCTGCCGTAGATCGGGAACATCAGAAAGTGGTATTCGTCGCGCCAGAAGCGGTCGTAGATGTCGCCGTAGAAAGGGATGATCGCCCGGTAGCTGCCGCGCTTCTCGGACTCCCCTGCCACGTAGAAGGGGAGCAGCATGCTGGTGCCGTTCTTTTTCGCCCCCTCGTCCTTGCGAAAGTTGGAGGTCTGGAACAGCCGCATGATTTCGTAGGTGTCCGAATCAGGGGTGTTCTCATGAAAAGCGGCCGGGTACAGGAAATAGGTCGAGGTGGTACCCTCTTTGACCTGCTCCTTTTGATAAAAGAAGGGCCGGATGGCGCTGTCCCGATCGGTACCCTTGGTCTGGAACTTGATGAGGGGTCCCAGAATGGAGAGGTTGCTGAACCCCTCGGCCGGGCTGGTGCGGTAGTCGACCAGCGGCCAGAGGGTGAAGATGGTACCTTTTCCCGCCTCGGCGGCGGATAGCTCCGGCGTGACCGTCAGCAGGGTGAGCAGGGCGGCTATGAAGACTCTGATGATTGGCATGAACCTCTGTTAGAATGTTTCATTGGACACAATTTCCGATACTAACTGCAGCCATTAGGCATAGTCAATCAAAATATTGTTTGCAGCCGCTGAGATAGAGTAAGGAGGGTGCCTGTTTCACCGTGGTTCCAGGGGCTTCAGACGAATGAGCCGCCTTTTCAGGCGGCTCTTTTCAGTTCCAAGGTTAGCTGATGAGTCCGGCCGGGCCAAGACTGACTTAGGAACGGTCCGCGAACCGAACGCGCCGCTGCTGCAGGCCGGAGGAATTTGGTCGCCGACCGGGTCCTCTGGAGGTCACCGCCAGGCCAAACGCAAAAGAGGCAGAAAACGCTTTGGTCTTCTGCCTCCTTGCAATGGCTTTCGGTAGTGCTTTGATTCCGGTATGTCGTCCAGCACCTGGCGGGACGCAATACGATCTTCTCTAGTACTTCGAGTCCGCGTAGTCCACCCAGCCGCCGGCGAGCACCAGCGCCTGGTCGAAGGGGGAAATCTCGAACTGCATCGACTCCTGGCGCCCCGCGCCGGTAACGGTGAGGTTGCCGCCCGCGACGTCAATCTGGATCGCCGCATCGGGAGCCTGGGCAAAGCTGAAGAGCTTGTCGATCTGCTCGGCGGAGAGCTCGATCGCAGCCATGCCGCAGTTGAACATGTTCTGCCGGAAGATGCGCGCGAAGGACTGGGCGATGACCGCGTAGATGCCGTTCACCTCGAACACCCAGGGAGCGTGCTCGCGCGAGGAGCCGCAGCCGAAGTTGGCGCGGGATACCACGACGCCAGCCGTTGTGGTCTTCTCGGATTTCGGGTCGAAACCGGGGAGCTTCAAGTCCTCCAGCAGGTAGGGTTTCAGGTCCGCCTTGGTGATCTCAGTCAGGTACTTGGCCGGGATGATCTCGTCGGTGTTTATGTCGCTGCGGTCCAGAAAAAGGGCCGGGCCACCAAATGTTTTCATATAGGTCTCCTGGATGTTCAAGGTTTAGTTCGAGTGCCTTACAGGTACTTGCGCGGGTCGGCGAGCTTCCCCTCGATGGCGGAGGCGGCGGCCGTCGCCGGAGAGAGCAGGTGCACCATGCCACCCTTCCCCATGCGGCCCATGAAGTTGCGGTTCGTGGTGGAGGCGCAGGCCTCACCCTCTGCGAGCACGCCGTTACTCATGCCCAGGCAGGCGCCGCAGGTCGGGTTGGTGACGCAGAACCCGGCATCCATGAAGATCGCGATCAGCCCCTCGGCCGCCGCGTCCTTGTAGATCTGCGGGGTGGCCGGCGACAGAATGGCGCGCACGTTGGGGGCGATCTTCTTCCCCTTGAGGATGGTGGCGGCGACGCGCAGGTCTTCCAGCCTGCCGTTGGTGCAGGAACCGAGGTACACCTGGTCGATCGGGGTGTCCCCCATCTCGGCGACGCTCTTCACCTGGTCCGGCTTGTAGCCGAAGGTGCAAAGCGGGGTCAACTCGGAGAGGTCGAGGTCGATGACCTGCTCGTACTGGGCGTCCGGGTCGGAGCACCAGGCGGCGTAGGAGGCGAGTGCCGCTTCCTTGGAGGCGAAATCGCCGGAGATGAAGGGCCAGAGGTAGTCCACGGTCACCTGGTCCGGCATGCAGATGC
>TBL_comb47_HYPODRAFT_10003652_pt1 | contig 18098 bp, 19 predicted proteins | sample TroBogypolimnion_40_FD_10682 | JGI IMG/M metagenome (IMG submission 10682)
CGCCGCCACCGGCCAGGACAAAGTCAAAAAAGGTTTTGAGCCCGCCACACCGGGCTTCCGGCACATCCCGTTCAACGATCTGGCAGCGGCCCGCGCCGCGCTCTCGCCCGCGACGGCCGCCATTCTGATCGAAGGCGTGCAGGGCGAAGGCGGCGTCACGCCCGCTACGCCGGAATATCTGCTCGGCCTGCGCGCGTTGTGCGACGAGAAAAAGCTGCTGCTGCTCATGGACGGCGTGCAGTGTGGGCATTATCGCACCGGCAAATTCCAGAGCTTTCAGAAAATTCTTGAAGGTGTTCCCGGCGGCGAAAAATTTCTACCCGACGGCCTTTCGATGGCCAAGTCGCTCGGCGGCGGCTTCCCCATCGGCGCCTTCTGGGTGCGCGCGCCTTATGCGGATCTGTTGAGCGCCGGCACGCACGGCACGACCTACGGCGGCACGCCGCTCGCCTGCGCCGTGGCATTGAGAATTCTCGAAGTCATCCAGCAGGAAAACCTCGCCGAACAGGCGCGCACGCTCGGCGACTGGCTGAAATCCGGAATCGAGCGGCTGGCCGGGACGTATCCGACCGTCATCAAATCGGCGCGCGGCACGGGTTTCATTCTCGGCATCGAACTCGCGGAAAAAATTACCGCATTTGCCGCGAGTGACAAACCGGCGGCACTGCAATTTGTGAACCGGCTGCACGCAGCGGGTGTGCTGACGATCCCCGCTGGAACCCAGATTGTCCGGCTGCTGCCGCCGCTTAATCTCAAACCGCAGGAAGCCGCCGAGGGCATAGTCAAAATTGAGGACGTCGTCAAATCGCTTGTGTGATTTTTCATGACCGCCGCCGCGCTGAAGCATCTGTCCGCCGTTGATCCCGTCATGCGGCGGCTCATCCGCGAAGTCGGCGAGTGCAAGCTCGAGCCCGAACCCTGGCGCTCGCCCTTCCAATCGCTCGTGCAGGCCGTGGCGCACCAGCAGCTCAATGGCACGGCGGCGAACACGATCCTCACGCGCTTCAAAAAACTGTTTCCCGGCCGCCGGTTCCCGCAACCGAAGGATTTGGCGAAAGTGACCGATGCACAGATTCGCGCCTGTGGATTTTCCTTCGCCAAAATCCGGTCCATCCGCGACATCGCGGAAAAAACCTTGTCGGGCGTCGTGCCGACGTCGCGGCAGATTGTGAAATTGACCGACGACGAAATCATCACGCGGCTCACGGAAGTGCGCGGCGTCGGACGCTGGACGGTGGAGATGCTGCTGATTTTCCAGCTCGGCCGCGAAAATGTTTTGCCCGCCGATGATTTCGGCGTGCGCAGCGGCTTTCGCGTCGCCTACAAAAAGCGCGCCCTGCCGAAGCCGAAAGCGCTTCTGGCGCACGGCAAACGCTGGCATCCGCACGCCACCACCGCCGCGTGGTATCTCTGGCGCGCGGCCGACGCGGCGAAGAAAAAGAAGTGACGGCGCGGCTCCTTTTGGTTATAAAATTTCCTTTGGGCGGAAATTCCCGAAAGCATTAAATCATGAAGCATTTGTTGTCCCTGGAAAAACTGGCGCGTGCGGACTTTGAAACCATCCTGCGCGACGCCGTCGTGTTCAAGCGCGAACGCGGCCACCACGCCACCCAGCCGCTCGCCGGCCAGACGTGGGCGCTGATTTTTTCCAAGTCGTCCACGCGCACCCGAGTTTCGTTCGAGGTCGGCATCCGCGAACTCGGCGGCGGCGTGATGTTTCTCAACGCGAATGACATTCAGCTCGGCCGCGGCGAGCCGATCCAGGACACCGCGCGCGTGCTGGGCCGGATGATCCATGGCGCGGTCATCCGCACCTATGCGCAGAGCGACGTGGAGCAGTTCGCGGAGTATGCCAAGATCCCGACGATCAATGCGCTGACCGATGACGAGCATCCGTGCCAGATTCTCACGGACATCTTCACGTTCCAGGAAACGCACGGCCCGATTGCCGGAAAAGTCGTGACGTTCGTCGGCGACGGCGCGTGCAACGTGCCGGTGTCGTGGATGTTTGCGGCGGCGAAAATGGGTTTTGAACTGCGCATCGCCGCGCCGAAGGCATTCCAGCCCTCGGCGGAAATCCTCAAGCGAGCGGGCGGAAAAATCATCTGCACGGAAGATTTGCCGGCCGCCGCGTCCGGCGCGGACCTGCTTTACACCGACGTCTGGATTTCGATGGGCAAGGAAGCCGAGACGGCGGAACGCCTCAAGGTCTTGGGCGGCTACCAGATCGACGACGCGTTGGTGAAGCTCGCCAAGCCGGGCGCGCTCGTCATGCACTGCCTGCCCGCCTATCGTGGCAAGGAGATCGATGCGGCAACGCTGGAAGCGCACGCGGACACCATTTTCACGGAGGCGGAAAACCGGCTGCACACGCAGAAGGCGATCCTGAATTGGTGTGTTACAAGTTGAAGGTTGAAAGTTGCAGGTTTTCTTCGACGCAACCACAGTTGCAAAACCTGCACCGTGTGATTTTCAACCTGCAACCGTTTAGTTCGCCAGCTGCCGCAGATATTTCAGCGCAACCTTCAAATCCTTCGGCCACTCGCTTTTGAGGGTCACGGTTTCGCCGGTGATCGGGTGCGGCAAAGTCAGCTCCTCCGCGTGCATCGCGACGCGCCCAAGCAGCGGACGTTCCTCGCGGCCGGGCTTGAGCCGGTAATCTTTTTTGAGCCGCGAGAGCCAGAGCGGTTTGCCGCCATAGACTTCGTCGCCCACGATCATCAAATCCACATGGCTGGCATGGACGCGGACCTGGTGCATGCGTTCGGCCAGCGGTTCGGCGCGCAGCAGCGCATAGCCGGCGCGCGAAAAATTTTCCAGCAGCGCGAATTTGGTCCGCGCCTGCTTGCCGTGGTCGCGGTCCACGCGCATCACGTCCGGTTTCACCGGGTGCGGCGCGAGCTTGGCGTCCACTTCAAATGCCTGCTCCAGCAGTTCGCCGCGCACGAGCGTGACGTATTTGAGCTGCGCCTTTTCCGAGCTGAACAGGTTGGCCAGCGCGATGAACGCCGGTTTGTTCTTGGCAAGCAGCAGCACGCCGGTGACATCAAAATCGAGCTCGTTGGCGTTGTTGAGATAATCGAGATTGCGCTCGGCCGCCCATGGTTTCTTGGCGGTGATGGCGGCGTGCAGCAGCTTCATCAGGCTCGGACGCGCCAGATCAAGCGGATCAGGCGAAGTCAAAACCCGCGCGGGCTTGTCGAGCGCGAGCAGATGCTCGTCCTCGAACAGCACGGGGATTTCCCAGAACTCGCGGGTGGCCGGCGACGATAGTTTAATGACGGCGCTCACGTCGGCTTAGCGGGCGGCGGCGGAATGGCGTGCCAGCGGCGTGTCGCTCAAGTCGCGGCTGGCCTCGATCTGGAGCCATTCGTTGAAGGCCTCGTTCTCACGCGCGCGCCGGAGCGAGGTGATGAACTGCGGCAGCTCGGCGTTCATGACCGACTGGTCCACGGGCAGTTGGGACTGCACGAACAGGACAAAGCCGCCGATATTGTTGGCTTGGAAGGTGCCGACCTGGCCGACCGGGGTGGTGAACGCCGTCTGCTTGACCTGGTTCAATTCCGCCAGCTCGCCGAGCTGCGGGAGTTCGCGCGTGCTCAGCGAAAACGGCGGCAGCACCTGCGGTGACAATCCGGCGGCAATGGCCGCGGATGAAAAGCTTTTTCCGGCGGCCAGGCTGGCGGCCAGCGTGTGGACGAAATTGGTTCCGGCGCGCTGCGCCATCTGCCGGGCTTCCTGGAATTTGTAATTCATCGTGACCCGGTCGCGGATTTCCGCGAGCGGCGGGATTTCGCTGGGCAGTTGTTTGGCCAGCGCGATGACGTAAATGGCGTCGGTGCCCATGAGCGGATTGGCAAACGGCGCGTCGGGGGTCAGGCCAAATGCCGCCTTCGCGAAACCTTCCGGCGCGGCGAACTCCTGCGGGCCATCGGCGGCGCTGAACGGCGCGGTGACCTGGACTTTCAGCCCTTTTTGCCTGGCCACGGCGTCCAGATTACCGGCCGTCGCGGGCTCCATCTTGAAAACCGCGCTGGCGAAATCATTGACCTCGGTTTTGGCGTGGGCCAGCGCGCGTTGATTGATCATGGACTCGCGGATTTTGGCCTTGGCTTCCGCCGGCGTCTTGGCGTCGGGAAAAGCCTGCGCGCCATACTGGAGATAGACCGAGTCAATCTGCGCGTCAAAATTCGTTTTCGCCCATTCGGCCTTGGATTGGTCGATGTAATTGGAAATGCTGAACGCGACGTAGCTGACCTGCAGCCGGTCGGGCAGGCGGTAGGCCGCCAGATAGTTCGTGTAGAATTGTGCGACGGCCTCCGGGCTCACCTTGACGGACGCGAGATAATTGGTCGCCGGGAAATAAACGATTTGCGCCGAGACCTCCTGATGTTCGCGCTGGTAAACACTCGCCGCCTCTTGGGGCGTCACGAATGCACCGGACAAGCCCAAGGTCTGGACGAGCTGCTGTATGTAAAGGTCGTGCCGGACAAAATTCTCAAAATCCATCACGGTCAGGTTGTTCGGCGCCAAAACCTGTTTTGCGAACTCCTCCATCGTCACGGTCTGGCCGTTGCGGCCCAGCGAGCGGATCATCTGACCCGCCATCGCCGCTACCGCTTCTTCGCCAACGTGAATGCCGAGGTCGGCGGCCTTTTGTGTCAGCAACAGGCGGATGTAAGCTTCGCGCTCCATGTCCGACTCGGACACGTTGGCCTTTTTGTCGGGCCAAACGCCGTAATGAAACAGGTAGAACAGCTTGAATTCATTGAGCGCCCCCACGTAGGCCGACGGCGTGATCTTCTTGCCATTGATCGTGCCAAAATCGCCGGTGCTGCGTCCGCCGCCACTGCCGACGCGCGAGGAACCTGCGCCCCAATAGACGAACGAAATAATTGTTGCGGTGATGATGACCGCCCAAAGCCATTTAGAATGTTTGCGAATTGTCCCAATCATAAGTGAAAAATGAACGCGTAGCCTAGCTGGCGCAGAGTGACATGGCAAACGTAAATTCGGGTCTCGGGTTTTAGGGCGCGTGTCCGGGGTCTTGGATCACGGGTTTGTTTCCAAATATTTCGCTCCGAAACCCAAATCCCCGACGCCAGACCCAAGGCTTTATTTCAGCCACTTCGCCACATCCATCGCCGCGTAGGTGATCAAAATATCCGCGCCCGCGCGGCGCATCGCCAGCAGGCTTTCCAGCGTCACCGCACGCTCATCAATCCAGCCCTTCGCGGCGGCGGCTTTGATCATCGCGTGTTCGCCGCTCACCGAATAGGCGGCGGTGGGCAGGCCGAATTCATTCTTCACCCGATAAATGATGTCCAGATACGCCAGCGCCGGCTTGACCATGACGATGTCCGCGCCTTCCTGAATGTCCAAGGTTACTTCACGCAACGCCTCGTTCGCATTCGCCGCATCCATCTGGTAGCTGCGCCGGTCGCCGAACTGCGGCGTGGACTCGGCCACCTCGCGGAACGGCCCGTAAAAGGCCGAAGCAAATTTCGCCGCATAACTCATGATCGGCGTGTCGAGGAAACCTGCTTTGTCCAGCGCCGCGCGGATGGCCGCCACGCGACCGTCCATCATGTCGCTCGGGGCGACGATGTCCGCGCCCGCCTCGGCATGGCTCGCCGCCGTTTGGGCGAGCAGCTTGAGCGAGGGATCGTTGAGAATTTTCCCGCCATGCACGATGCCGCAATGACCGTGCTCCATGTATTCACACAGGCACACGTCCGTGATGACGAGCAGCGCCGGCAATTCCTTTTTCAGCAGCCGCACCGTCTGCTGCACGATGCCATTCTTGGCGTAGGCGCCGCTGGCCTTCGCATCTTTTTTATCGGGGATGCCGAAGAGCAGCACGGCGGGAACGCCGAGCGTGTGCGCCGCCGCCGCCTCGCGCAGAATCTCATCCGGCGACAATTGAAACACTCCGGGCATGGCGTCCACCGGCCGACGCAACTTGTGCCCGCTCCGGGCGAACAACGGCAGCACGAGCTGCGAAACATTGAGCGATGTTTCCGCGACGAGGCGGCGCAGCGCAGGCGAAGTCCGCAACCGGCGCGGGCGGGCGATGGGAAATCCGGGCAAATTCATGGGAACAGTCTAGGTTTTGTGAAGCGCGGGCAAAAGGGGAAAGTTTTTCCGCCGTAGCTGCACATGGATCGCAAGGATGGGAAATGATTGCGGGCAGCTTTTTTATCCAGGTGAATCCGTGCCGGTCCGGAGTTCAGCCGATTTCTCCTGGGAAGTTTCCGGGCGATATTCCAAGATGTCGCCGGGCTGGCATTGCAGGTGTTTGCAAATGGCTTCGAGCGTCGAGAAGCGGATGGCCTTGGCCTTGCCGGTTTTGAGGACGGAAAGGTTCTGCGGCGTGATGTCCACGCCGTCGGACAAATCGTTCAGCCGCATTTTGCGCTGCGCCAGCACCACGTCGAGGTTCACAATGATGGGCATAAACTTAAACCGTCAACTGCTGCTCCTCTTGCAATTCCTGCGCTTCTTTCAAAAGCCATGCAACAAAAATCAATGTCAAAGCGGAAAATAAACTACCGAACTCCCAGTTCATTTTTACTTGAAAGCATAGCGTTCTGATTCCATAGAAAAGACCGTCGTAAAACCAAAGCAGGATGCACCATTTTCCAGCGGCGTCCAAACAGCCGACCGTTTGCATATCGAACAAGCAGCCGTTCTTGAGACGTTCAAAAAAATGGAAGAGCTTTAGATTAACTAGGAAATAAAACACGCACATCAAAGCCGAGCCGCTCGATGCGTAGGCTTGGATTGGGTAAATTTGTGAGCCTCCCGGAAAGATGCAAAAGCTAAAGGGAACCAGTGATGCAAAGAATGCAAATATCCACAAACACAGTCCGGCATACAAAATGGCGCGAATGACTTTGCTGACATTGATGATTTTGGCTTTGTTCTGAAAGTTTTTCATAACTTGGTAGGTATAGTTTCTGTTGATTAATCAAACCGTCAATTCCTGTTCCTCCTGAATCTTTCGCCCCTCGTCCATGATCCAAGCCGCCAGCACAACCACCAATCCTCCCAGCAGGATTCCGAAGTCAATGCCCGTCCCAAAATCGAAGGAGAAAAATCCCATGCGGAAAGTATGAGTGGTCATATTTAATAAGACTGCCCCCGGCGGCGGCGTGGGCGGCAAATGTGGCTTTGGTTGATACAGAAAATGCGAGCTGGCCATGAAAATCCACCCCACCATGCACAGACATCCGAGATTTTTGATGCAGCGGATGGTTGCAGCCGCGAAAATCATACCGCGCTCATACAAGCGAAACAATTGCGCCAGTTTCCAATACCAGACGCACAAGACGACATGGTAAACGAATGTGGTGAGACTGAAACCAATTTGTTGCCAGCTGGCTTCTTGGTCGGCGGAATGATTGAAGCTGGAATAGGGCAGCATTCGCAGCAGCATCCAGCCGGTGAATATCAGAAAGCCCAGCACGGTCCAGCGGGCGATCCGACTGACGATTTTGATGCGTTGCCATCGCGCAACGGCCGAGGTTGTTTCCGGGTTCATAAAATAAAATGGCTGATCAGTTAAACCGTCAATGCCTGTTCCTCCTGAATCTTCCGGCCTTCGTCCATGATCCAGGCGATGAAGATAATCAGCAGACCGATGAAAACAGGGGTGGTGCTCAAATCCATATCTTTCAGCGCGGACTGTAATTGATAATCCACCGCCCAATTGACAATCAGGAAGTAGCCGAGCGATTTGATGTGGCGAACATTTCTGGCTGAAAAGAGAATCCCCTTTTGATAAAGCCGGAACAGGGAAAACATCACCCAATAGAAAAAAAGTGAAATGGCCGTTTTCATCGACCACCAGAGGAGCACGGTTTGGGGCATCTCGCCGGGCGAGGTGTAAATATGATTGTGTGAAATGATAATCCGTAGCGTGTCATGATAAGGCGGCGGCCAGCCGAACAAAAACGCCAAGATAATATAAACATACAGAAGAAAACTGATCCCCATGAATACTAGAAACCACCAACTGGCGGTTTGAATCCGGCCCAGCCGGACGGCGGCGGGTTTTAATCCCTTGGCGGCGGGTCGCAGATGCAGATACCTGAAAACGGCGAAGATGATCAAAACCAGAAAAAGCAGTAGGATAGCAAAACCACTCATGGACGGAGTCTAAATCCAGCCATCAACCAAATCAAGACATTTTTAATGATAAACGATAAACTCTTGTTGTTTTACGGTTAAAAAAGTCTCTGCAATTCTGGCTATGACCATCTGAAGCTTGGGATGGCCTCAGCAATTCCAGCGGGTGGCATCCGAAGCTTGGGATAGTCTCCGCAATTCCAGCGGGTCGTATCTTAAGCTTAGGATGGTCTCCGCAATTCTGGCGGGTGGCATCTGAAGCTTAAAATGGTCTCCGCCATTTTAGCCGGTCGCATCCAAAGGTTCAACCGGGGCAGGGCTGGCCGGACCCGGGTGGCCAGGGCGGGAACCGATCCTGATGGATTTCCGCAATGTCTGCCGGCCGGCGGGTCAAGCCTGCCCGCCGCGCCGACCAGCTTTTTATTGCTAAAAAATTGAGCAATATTCGCGCAGTGATTTTTCCCGGATGTGCAATTAATTATTGTAGCCACAGGTAACAAAAAAACTTGAATCGCATGGCACGCTTTGGTCAATGCAGGATGGACAGTGGTGTTCACTTTGATGAGCGGCCGGTTCAATCAACCATAATCAAACCCACGCATATGAGAGACTTCCATATCTGGCTGACGAATCCCTTCGATGATCCGCATATCAGCCTGGCGGAATTATTGTCCTTCACCTCCGATCATTTGCAGCGGATGATCAACAATCCGCTGGCGGTGCTGACTTCGCGCATCGGACCCACGACGACCGCCTTGGCGGCCGTCGCCGCCGCGTTCGGCGAGGATGAGACGAAACTGGGTTTACGCAAGGCGCAGGTGGTCTTGAAAAACTCCTATCGTCACACCCTCCCGGAAGCGGTGGGCAAGATTGCCCTGGCGGTGCAGGCCAAATTCGGCGAGCACTCGGCCGAATTCGTGGAATGCTTCCCGCATGGACGATCCATCTTCACCTCGAGCACGGATGACAAGCTCGCAGGCGAGTTGCAGACGATGATCAACGGGGTCCACGCCCACGTGGCGCAACTGACCCCCCAATTGGAAACTGACGCCACCGCATTATTGACCGGCTGGACGGCGGTCTTCAACCCGAGTGAATCTTCCAAGGGTGCCAAGACCTCGACCATGGCGGCCAAAGCCACGGCGCGGGCGGCGTTGCAACTGGAATTGTTCAGGAACCTGCTGATGCTGGCGCAGAATTTCCCGCGCGAACCGGAACAACTGGATTTGTATATGCAGCAAAGCCTGCTGTATCCGCACACCCAATCCGCGCCCGCGCCCGCGCCGACACCGACGCCGCCGACGACGGAGCCCTGAAGAAAATTTGCAGCCGCCTTGTGACATAACCGGAGAGGACATCGGGAGCAAGGGAGTGAGGCGGCTACAACAAGACTACCGCTCCTTTGCATCCTAAAACTTCGCGGGCGACGATGTGAATGTCCTCTTCGCCCAATTTTCCTCCCTCCCTTTCTGCGCGGCCATTTGAATACTGACGCGGGGGCGGGGTTTCGGTTATCTTCAATCCATTATGACTGATCCACGTTACAAAAAACTGGCCGACCTGCTCGTGAACTATTCGACCGAGCTGAAAAAAGGCGACCGCATCCTCCTGGACATGATTGATGTGCCGGACGAATTCACCATCGAATTGATCCGTGCCGTGCGCGCGGCGGGCGCGACGCCCTTCGTCGAGACGCGGCATACGCGCGTCGGCCGCGAGCAGTTGCTGGGCATGAACGAAAAACAGGCGGCGGATATCCGCGACCTGGAGATGTTTCGCATGAAGAAGATGCAGGCCTACATCGCCATCCGCGGGGCGGATAACATGAACGAAAATTCCGACGTGCCGAGCGATCGCGTGCAGCTTTATTCCAAGGTGATCCGGCCGGTGCAGGATTATCGCGTGAACCAGACCCGCTGGTGCGTTTTGCGCTGGCCCACGCCGAGCATGGCGCAAGCCGCCGGCATGAGCACGGAGGCCTTCGAGAATCTCTACTTCGATGTTTGCACCATGGATTATGCCCGCATGGGACGCGCCATGCTGCCCTTGGAAAAGCGCATGGCCAAGACGGATCGCGTCCGCCTGGTGGCGCCGGGCACCGATCTCAGTTTCAGCATCAAAGGCATCGGCGCGAAGATGTGCAAAGGCGACCGGAACATCCCGGACGGCGAGGTGTTCTCCTGCCCGACCAAAACGTCCGTCAACGGCGTGATTCAGTTCAATACGCCGACCCTTTACTCGGGCACAAAATTTGAGAACGTGCGGCTGGTGTTGAAGGACGGCAAGATCGTGGAGGCAACGGCGAACAACACGAAACGGCTCAATGAAATTTTGGACACGGACGCCGGGGCGCGTTACATCGGGGAATTTTCGCTGGGCTTCAATCCGCATATCTTAAGCCCAATGTGCGATATTCTGTTTGACGAAAAAATCGCCGGGTCATTGCACTTCACGCCAGGCCAGGCGTATGAGGATTGCGGAAACGGCAACAAGAGCGCGATCCACTGGGACATGGTATTGATCCAGCGCAAGGAATGGGGGGGCGGCGAGGTGTGGTTCGACGGCGAGCTCATCCGTAAGGACGGGCTCTTTCTGCCGAAGGATTTGAAGCCGCTGAATCCGGCGAACCTGAAGTAAGTTTCGGAAACAAAAAAGCGGGCAACGAAATCTCGTTGCCCGCTTTTTGACTTAAATCTATCTCAGGCCGCTTCCTTGAGGATCGCGAGGAACTGTTTCATCGCCGGCGACAGCACCTTGTTCTTTTTGTAGATCGCCGCGAGCGGGCGGTAGAATTCGCCGTCTTCAATCCGCAGGGCGACGAGAGTTTGCTTGGAGATTTCCTGGCTGATGGTGCCTTGGGGCACGATGGACACTCCGGCATCAATCTCCACGGCGCGCTTCACGGTTTCGATATTGTCGAATTCCATCACATGCTTGGCCTCGACGCCGTGTTCCTTCAGGATTTTGTCGAGGGCCTTGCGGGTGGGGATGTCCGGCTCGAAGCCGATGATGTTCTGGGTGGAGAGCGCTTTCAGCTTGATGGATTTCAGTTTGGCGAAGGGATGCTGCGGATGGCAGATGAGCACGAGCGGATCTTTGCGCAGCGCGACGATTTCAAGCTTCGGATCCTTGACCGGATAGGCGATGAGCCCGAGGTCCACGACATTGCTCAAGACGTCGTCATAGACCTGGTTGGCCCGGCGGTATTCGACGTGGATGTTGACCGTCGGATAACTCTTCATGAACCGTTTGACATAAGCGGGCAAGTCGTGCAGGCCGATGCTGTAAATCGTCGCGACGCGGATGGTGCCCGAAATGATATCCTTCAGCTCCTGCAGTTTGCTGTGCAGGGATTCGTAGGTCTGGATGATCTGCTTGCTGTAATCGTAAAGCACCTGGCCCTCGCGCGTGAGCCGGAATTTCTTCTTGCTGCGCTCGATGAGCAGGGACTTGAAGGCGCGTTCCAGCGAACTGATCTGCTGGCTCACGGCGGACTGGGTGACGTTGTTGATCTGGGCGGCTTTGGTGAAGCTTTCCGTCTCCGCCAAATCACAAAACATTTTCAGGCTTTCAATCTGCATAAGCCTATTTAACTCCACATCGGCGTTTCAGTCAACCGTTGGTGTGCTGGTGAGCAGCTGTTTAACCTTGGCCAGCAATTCGCGGCTGGTGAAAGGTTTCTGAAGATAACCGATGCCGGTCTGCCGTTCCGACGGCATTACGTAGCCACTCATGCACAAAATTTTCGCTGTCGGCAGCAGCTGCCGCACGCGCTCGACCAATTCGCGGCCGCTCATCGCCGGCATGACCAGATCAGTAATGAGCAGGTCCACGTTCGTATCCTCGCGCGACAACAAGGCCAGCGCCTTCTGGCCGCTGCCCGCCGTCAGCACGCGATAACCGAATTCGGTCAAAATCATTTCCGCCATGGTGAGGATCAGGCTTTCGTCGTCTACCACCAGGATGGAAGCGGTGCCGTGCAGGTCTTCATTGCCGCCAGGGCCGTCACGGAAAAGTCCCTTCTCCGCCGGCAGATAAATCCGCACGGACGCGCCCGCGCCGACCTGGCTGGAAACCGCCACGCCGCCGCCGTGATTGGAGATGATGCCGTAAACCAGCGCCAGCCCCAGGCCGCGATGGCCGCCGCCCTTCGTCGAAAAGAACGGCTCGAAAATGCGCGGCAGGTTTTCTGGGTCAATGCCCCCGCCATTGTCCCCGATCTCCACGCATATATAAGCCCCCACTGCGAGGCGCGCATTGCGGTCCTGCGTGGCTTCGGTCAAATCCACATTGCGGGTCTGCACTGAGATCTGGCCGCTACCGGGAGTGACTGCCTCGACCGCGTTCTCCAAAACTTTGGTCAAGGCCTGTTGCACTTTGGCCTCGTCGAACCGGGCGCCGAACAAATCCCGCTCCGGCTGGACCTTCCAGACAATTTTTCCGCCCTGCGCGCTGCGGAAAAAATCCACACATCGGTTCATGACCAGGTTCAAATTGCCCGGCGGCGTCCGGCGCGTCTCCTTTTCCTGGCGGCTGAAGACCCCGAGTTCATTGGCGATTTCGGCCGCGCGAGCCGCCGACTTTTCCACCTCCATCAGCGAATGCCGCCAGGGATGTCCCGGCTCCGCCTTGCCCAGCAGCAGCGACGTGTGGCCCAGCACGATGGTCAGCGCATTGTTGAAATCCAGCGAGACCGTCCGCGCCAGTTGCAGCGCGCAGTCCAGTTTTTGCTTCAACAAAATGCCGCTCGCCTCGGTGGGCGCGGGCTTCAGTTCCGGCGGCGGGACGCGCGGTGGAATGGCGGCGGGCGGAACCGGCGCGGCTTCCGGCATCGGCAACGGATCCACGAACGGGAGCAGTTGCAACACGAACCAGTTTCGCCCCTCGCTGTCGAACATGCAGATGGCGGCCGTAAAGATGACGGTCTTGCCGGCGGCGGTGCGAAATTTCAAATCCACCGTGGGGGCCGGAGATTTTTGCCAATGGTCGAAAAACTTTTCCGGCGTCATGCCGTTGTCCGCCGGCCAGATGGTTGACAACGACGGTGTCCCGGAACTGATGGCCGGCCCAAAAAAACCCGCTGCCGCCGAGTTGGCGCGCAGCACGCAACAGCCCGTGTCTAGCAGTAGCGCCGGCCACGCCGCCCCTTCCAGTCCAAAAACAACATCGGGCTTCATTCAGTCCAAGATAACACGGCACGCGACAAGGCTATCCTGAAAATTCATGGAACCATGATAAATGCGGCCGGCAACAATTCCCGCACCGTGAACTCCCGGATGGTCTTCAAGTCGTTGCTATCCGCGATAAACACTTGCGCGTCCGGCGCATATTCCATAAGCAATTGGCGGCATGCGCCGCACGGCATCGGCCCGCCGTCACAGCGCGCCACGACCGCCACCGCCACGAAATCTCTCTTGCCCTCCGTCAGCGCCTTGAACAACGCGATGCGTTCCGCGCAGCACGTCAGGCCGTAGCTCGCGCTCTCCACATTCGCGCCGCCGATGATCTCGCCCGATTTTGTGAGCAGCACCGAGCCGACTTTGAAGTAGGAATACGGCGAGACCGAATTCTTGCTGGCGTCCGCCGCCGCCTGCACGAGCTGTTGAGAATCAATTTTCATTGTTGGTCAGCCATGAGATACACGAATTCCAGGGAAAAGTCCGGATTAATCATTTTGCATGGTTTGCGTGTTTCAGCTTTTTCCGCAAAGCCCGGCAAAGCTTTTAATCAACTGTGCGCCGGATTTTTTCACGCGCTCGGCGGTTTCCAAAACCTCCGTGTGCGACAGGTTCTCCTTGCTGATGCCCGCCGCCAGGTTGGTGATGCACGAAACCGCCGCCACGCGCAGGCCGCATTGCCGCGCCACGATGGCCTCCGGCACCGTGCTCATGCCCACGGCGTCCGCGCCCAGCGTGGCGAACGCACGGATCTCCGCCGGGGTTTCGTAGCTCGGCCCGCTCACCGCGAGATAAACACCGCGCTGTAATTTCAGTTTGGAAATTTTCCCGGCCTGAAACAACCGCTCGCGCAATTTCTTGTCGTAAGTTTCCGTCAAATCCACGAAGCGCGGCAATCCCGGAATGCTCGCGCCGCGCAGCGGGTTGGCACCCATGAAATTGATGTGATCGGTCAGCACCATGAAATCGCCGGCGCGGAATTTTTTATTCAAGCCGCCTGCTGCGTTCGTTAAAAGCAGATCCGTGATGCCGAACGCCGCGAGCGTGCGCGTGGCGAAGGTGACGCGTTCCATGTCGTGGCCTTCGTAAAAATGCGCGCGTCCGCTCAAGACCAGCACCGGCGTCCGGCCGAGGTGGCCGAAATACAATTCGCCCGCGTGGCCGCTGACGGTCGGCTTGGGAAAGCCGGGGATTTTGGCGTAGGCAATCTTTCTGGCCACACGCAGTTCCGTCAGCGCGTGATGAAAGCCGCTGCCCAGCACGATGGCGAGCATCGGGCGCAACGGCGAAAGTTTCTTGAGGTGCGTGGCGGCGGTTTGAGCTGTGACGTTTTGTTTCATGCGCGTTGACTTGATTTATTCCGCATCTGCCCTACTTTGTCCCACTCGAATTATGGAACTTAACAATGACGAAATCCGCCGCTACTCGCGGCACCTGATTCTGCCTGAAGTCGGATTGGCAGGCCAAAAGAAAATCAAAGCCGCCAGCGTGCTGTGCATCGGCGCGGGCGGCCTCGGCTCGCCGATCGCGATGTATCTCGCCGCCGCCGGCATCGGCAAGATCGGCATCGTGGATTTCGACACGGTGGATTATTCCAACCTGCAACGGCAGATTCTCCACACGGACGCCGACGTGGGTCGCTCCAAGGCCGAGTCGGCGAAGGAAACCATCCGCGGCATCAATCCGCATTGCGAAGTCGTCATCCACAACACCCGCATCTCGTCCGAAAACGCGCTCGACCTCATCCGGCCTTACGACATCGTCGTGGACGGCACGGATAATTTCCCGACGCGCTACCTCACGAACGACGCCTGCGTGCTGCTCAAGAAGCCGAACGTCTATGGCTCGATTTTTCGTTTCGAGGGACAGGCCAGCGTGTTCGCGCCGCATCTCGGCGGGCCGTGCTATCGTTGTCTGTATCCCGAACCGCCGCCGCCCGGCATGGTGCCGAGCTGCGCGGAAGGCGGCGTGCTCGGCGTGCTACCCGGCATCATCGGCTGCATTCAGGCGACGGAAATCTTAAAGCTCGCAATTGGCAAGGGCACTTCGTTGGTTGGACGTTTGCTGCTGTTCAATGCGCTGGATTTGAAGTTCCGCGAATTGAAATTGCGCCGCGACCCGGCGTGCCCCGTGTGCGGCGATCATCCGACGATCAAAGAATTGATTGATTACGAAATGTTCTGCGGCATCGTGCCGGAGCCGGAAAACCTCGGCAACCCCGACGAAGTTACGGTGCAGGACATGAAAAAAGCGCTCGATAATCCGGCCCTCGGCATCAAGGTCATTGATGTGCGCGAGCCGGACGAATACGAAATCGCCAAGGTCGCGGGCGTGCCGTTGCTGCCGTTGAGCGAATTGCAAAGCCGCTTCACCGAGCTGGACCCGAACACGCAGTATTATCTGCATTGCAAAGCCGGTGTGCGCTCGCTGAAGGCGCTGGGATTTTTGCGGCAGCAGGGATTCAAATACGTCAAGAGCGTCAAAGGCGGCATCAGCGCGTGGTCGGATGAAATTGACCGCAACGTGCCGCGCTATTGAATTGTGAACGAAGACCTGCAAAAACGCATTCAAGCCGCGCTCGCCAATCCGCAAAACATGGGCGAGATGACGGGAGCGGATTCCATCGGCACGGTGGGCAATGCCGATTGCGGCGAGATGCTGCGGCTATGGGTGAAGTTCAAGGAGCACAATGGCAAGCGCGTCATTGACCGCGCCACGTTCCAATCCTTCGGCTGCGAAACCGCCATCGCCGTCGCCAGTCTCGCGACGGAATTGATCCGCGGCAAAACCGCCGAGGAGGCGCTCGCGCTCAAGACTGAGGAACTCGCCGGCGAACTCGGTCCGCTGCCGCCGATGAAAATTCATTGCGCTCAGCTCGTCGAAGGCGCGCTCCGTTCCGCGCTGGAACCGGAAAAGGTGGCAGCCAAACCTGTGGCATCCACTCCCGTGAACGCGCCGACGTTGCTCGATAGTTTTTCCAAGCCCAAGGAAGGCGGCGTGAAGCTGACTTTTTTAGACTGAGCAATCGGAGCTCGGGCTTCAGCCCACTTCGGTGCATTGATTGCAAGCAACGGCGAAGCGGCATGAATGCCGCGCCCCGCAAAATTTCCCGTCAGATTTTTTCCACGGCTTTTGCCAGTGCCGCCACGCGTTTAGCATCCACCGGGTTCGCCAATTTGCCGTCGCGTTTTAACGACGAGCCGACGATGACGCCGTCGGCAATGCGTAGAAATTCTTTCACGTTGCCCACGTTCACGCCGCTGCCGAGCAGGATTTTTGCCTGCGGACAGGCCGCGCGCACGCGCTCCACATCCCCGATGTCAGCCGCCTTGCCCGTGCCCACGCCGGAAACGATGAGCGCATCGGCCAAACCGCGCTCCACGGTATCGTTCGCCGCGTCTTCGAGCGACCAATCGCCCAATGGCACAGCGTGTTTCACATGGACATCCGCAAAAATCTGCGCGCCCGGAGCAACGCTCTCGCGATAGCGCAATGTGTTGTAAGCATGGCCCTCGATGATGCCTTGATCCGTGAGCATCGCGCCGCTGTGGACGTTGATGCGGATGAAATCGCCGCCGCACGCGGCGCAGAGCGCGAGCGCGGCGCGGGCGTCGTTGCGCAGAACATTAAAGCCGATGGGCAGTTTCACTGCCGCGCGAACGGCGCAGCCGGCAGCAGTCATCGCAGCGATGGTTTCGGGCGCGACGTTGGTTTTCGTGAACGGCACGTCGCCAAAATTTTCGATGAAGATGGCGTGTGCCCCGCCCCGTTCATAAGCCACGGCATCGGCCACGGCAAATTTGATGATGTCCGCCATCGTCTGGCGATGGCGCGGCGAGCCGGGCAACGGTTTCAAATGAACCACGCCGATGAGAATTTTGCGATGCGATGGGAAGAGGTTTTTCATATTTCAGATTCTTTTTGTTCTGCCAGTATTTTCAGCGCCGCCAGCGCCGCCTCGCTCTCGGCGATTTTTTTGCTTTTGCCGCGACCGCGCGCGAGTTCCACGCCGTCGTGCAGCACGGCGCATTCAAAATCGCGGGCATGGTCCGCGCCGCTCGCGGAAATGAGCTGGTATTCGGGCGCATTGGGCGAGCGCGACTGGAGGAGTTCCTGCAATTCGCCCTTGGGATTTTCAATGCCGGGCAAAGCGCCCAGTTCGCCGCACTTGGCGCTGAATTCGCGCAAAATGAATTCGCGCGCGGCGTCAAAACCGCCGTCCAGAAAAATCGCGCCGAGCAGCGCTTCAAAGGCATCGGCCAGTGCCGACGACCGTTCGCGCCCGCCGGTGTTTTCCTCGCCGCGGCTCAAGATCAAATGTGCGCCGAGACCCAGCGTCCGTCCGTGTTCGGAGAGCGAAGTGGCGTTCACCAGCTTGGCGCGCGACTTGGTGAGCGCGCCTTCGTCGGCTTCGGGAAATTTTTCGTAGAGTTCGTGCGAGAGGACGAAGCCCAGCACCGAGTCGCCGAGAAATTCCAGCCGCTGATTGTGCGCCGAGGCCACGCCGTTTTCGTGCGCGACGGACGGATGCGTGAGCGCGAGACGCAGCCGGCTTTCGTCGCGAAACTGGTAGCCGAGACGTTGTTGGAGTTCGGCGAGGTTGGACACGGTAAATTAACCGGCGGCTTGTTCGACAGGCTGCGGGGTGGGTTCAGCTTCAACAGCGGGAATTTGCTCCACGGCCGGAGTCGGAGTTTCGCCGGCAGTGGCGGGCGGATTCAAACCATGTTCCAGCAATTGCGCCACGTCGCGCTGCACCTCTTCGAGCTGGTCAAGACGTAAATCTGGGTC
>TBL_comb47_HYPODRAFT_10003653_pt1 | contig 18097 bp, 16 predicted proteins | sample TroBogypolimnion_40_FD_10682 | JGI IMG/M metagenome (IMG submission 10682)
CGGGGCTTTTTAAGGACGGGGGATTTGGGGCGTGAGGATGAGGAAGGTTACTTCTTCATGGTGGACCGCTTAAAGCGCATGATCAACTCCTCAGGCTACAAGGTCTGGCCCGCTGAGGTGGAACTCATGCTCTACCGCCACCCCCATGTGCATGAAGCCTGCGTGATCTCCAGCAAAGATGCCTACCGAGGCGAAACCGTCAAGGCCTTGGTGGTGCTCAAAGCCGAACACCGAGAAAGTGCTCGCATTGAAGAAATGATGGCCTGGGCCCAAGAACAAATGGCCGCCTACAAGGCGCCCAAGATGATGGAATTTGTCACCCACTTGCCCAAATCCGCATCGGGCAAAATCTTGTGGCGCGAACTGCAAGACTTGGAGACGAAAAAAAGCTCCTCTCAAGACTGAGGATCAAGCACTGCCAGACGCCTTGCTCAATCCATGCCGGTAAAATTGGGGGCTCGTTTGCCCATGAAGGCGGCGATGGCCTCTTGGGCCGCGGGCCCTTTCAACCGATCATTGAAGATCACACCCTCGGCCTCGATGCGGTCATGAACATCGCTCTTCAAAGGTGCAACGCGGGATTTGAGCAAAGCCTTGGTGTGTCGAATCGAACCCGTGGACATGTGGGTGATCCTTGCCGCTTGCTCAAGGGCAAATTCCAGCACCGGTGTGTCGGTCAAAACTTTGTTCACGAGTCCCATGGTGTGCGCCGCTTGGGCTGAGACGGGCTCGCCAAAAAAGAAAATTTCGCTGGCCATTTGATGACCCACCAATTGGGGCAAGAGTAGGCTTGAGGCCCCTTCGGGCACGAGTCCCAAGGGCACAAAGGGGAAAATCAAACGCGCGCTCGATTGTGCATAGACCAAGTCGCAGTGAAAGAGCAGGGTCGCCCCAATGCCAACCGCAATGCCGTTGACGGCAGCAATCAGCGGTTTTTCAAGACGCGAGAAGGTGCGCAGGAGCTTGATCCCTGGGGAGGCTTCTATCGTGCGGTCCACCGCCAAAAAGTCGTGCAAGTCATTGCCCGCGGAGAACGCATCCCCGGCACCGTGCAAGACGATGACCTTGACCGCCGGGTTTTGATCGGCCGCTTCCAAGGCCTGACTGAGCTCGGTGTACATCGCGACGGTGAACGCATTTTTCTTCTCCGGTCTGGCAAACTCGAGAACCAAAATTTCATCGCACAAGGAAGCATTGATCATGGCGTACTTTCTAGTTTCAACAAAAATAACAAAACCCATCATGATGGAAGTCAAGTAAGCGCAGTCAGGTGAGTCAGCTTAGTAAGCTCAGTCACCTCAGTCACCTCAGTCAGTCTAGTGTGGTCCATCATCAGACCCAAGCGACCACGTCTTGCGTGCCACATCGTACTCGCGCTTTAACTGCGCGACCAGGTCGGCCGTGCTTTGGATCTTTTTCACCGCCCCAATCCCCTGGCCACTGCCCCAGATCTCCTTCCAAGCCTTGGGTTTGTCGCCAGAGAAATTCATGGCGCTCGCGTCAGAGATGGGCAAATGGTCCGGGTCGTAGCCGGCTTTGCGTATCGAGGGTGCCAAGTAGTTGCCGTGAACGCCCGTGAAAAAGTTGCTGTAGACCACATCGTCTGAAGTGCCATCCACTATGGCTTGCTTGTAGGCGTCATCGGCCCGGGCTTCCAGCGTGGCAATGAAGGCCGAGCCCACGTAAGCATAGTCTGCACCCATCACTTGAGCGGCAAAAATGGCTTTGCCCGTGGCCATCGAACCCGACAAGATAAGGGGGCCGTCAAACCACTCGCGAATTTCTTGAATCAGGGCAAAAGGACTTTTGGTACCCGCGTGACCGCCCGCTCCTGCTGCCACCGCGATCAAGCCATCGGCGCCTTTCTCAATGGCCTTTCGGGCAAAGGGGTTGCTGATGATGTCGTGAAAGACATGGGCACCCGAGGCATGGGCCATGTCGTTGATTTCTTGGCGAGCACCCAAACTGGTGATGTAAAGCGGCACCTTGAATTTGACGCACTCTTGCATGTCTTGCATCAACCTGTCGTTGGATTTGTGAACAATTTGGTTGATGGCAAAGGGGGCCGCAGGCGCGTTCGGATGGGCGGCGTTGTAGGCGGCCAAGGTTTCGGTGATCTCGGCCAACCAGTCGCTCAGTTGCGAAGCGGGTCTGGCATTCAAGGCCGGCATGGCACCCACCACGCCAGCTTTGCATTGCTCAATCACGAGACGGGGGTTGCTGATGGTAAAGAGGGGTGAGGCAATCACGGGTAGCCGCAATGGCTGCAAGGTTTCGCGAATGGTTGGCACAGTATTCCCCCTCATTTTTGAGCTCCAATGGCTTGAATATACCCCACAAGCCTGGGCGTTTGCGTCAAGCAAGGGTCTTGGCCAAGTGGCTTGACTCTGGGCTCGGCCAGCGCCTGCCCATCGTCCATAATATCCCCTACCCCTTTAAAACCAGTGACCTCAAGGAAAAATCAACCCATGAAAACGCAAGTAGCCATCATTGGCGCAGGCCCAGCCGGCATGCTGCTGTGCGAGATCTTGTCCCAGCACGGTATTGACTGCGTGGTGTTGGAAAAACACTCCCGCGCCCATGTGCTCGAACGCATCCGCGCCGGTGTCTTGGAGCAAAGCACCGTGGAGCTGCTCAGACAATATGGCTTGGGGCAGAGAATGGACCAAGAAGGCCATGTGCATGATGGAATGAAAATTGTTTGGGCGGGACGAGAGAGTTTTTTCATTGACGTTAAAAAACACTTGGGCAAGCAATTCATGGCTTATGGACAGACCAACATTCAGGAGGATCTTTTTCTGGCGGCTGAACAACGTGGTGCCAAGGTTCTCACTCAAGTCGAAAATTTGCAATTGATGAATTTGACCAGCACCCATCCCCATGTGACTTTCACGCACAATGGAGACGCTTCGCGCTTGGACTGCGACTTCATTGCTGGGTGCGACGGATTCCACGGCGTTTCGCGCCAAAGCATCCCACCACACCTGCGTGAGGAATTTGAAAAGGAATATCCTTTTGGCTGGCTTGGCATCCTCTCGCAAACACCCCCGCTCAGAGACATTACTTATGCCAATCATCCGCGTGGTTTTGCGCTGGCGTCCATGCGCAGTCCCACACTCAGCCGCTACTACATCCAAGTCCCCACTGGCACCCTTTGCGAGGAATGGTCGGATGATCGCTTTTGGAGCGAAATCAAGTCGCGTTTCCCCAAAGAAATGGCCGATGAGATGGTCACCGGCAAGTCCATCGAGAAATCGATTGCCCCGTTGCGCAGCTATGTCTGCGAGACCATGCGCCATGGACAACTTTTCTTGGCAGGGGATGCCGCCCACATCGTTCCGCCCACAGGAGCCAAGGGCTTGAATCTGGCAGTCTCCGATGTGTTTTACCTCTCCCGTGCATTGACTGCCTTTTACCACCAAGGCATGACCCAATTGCTCGATGAATACAGTGCAACGGCTTTGCGCCGTGTGTGGAGCTCCGTCAGAATATCCTGGTATTTGACCAATCTGCTGCACCGCTTTCCAGGGGGGAGTGATTTTGATCAACGCGCCCAAGAGCATGAGTTGGATTACCTCAAATCGTCTCACCACGCGCAAGCCGCTTTGGCAGAACAATATGCTGGCCTTGCCTTTGAATCGAGCTCTGCGCCCATCACCTGAACAAAGGCTGAAAGCCCACAGACCCGTTCAATGGTCCTCATGTTGGGGTCGCTTTAAAACGCACCGATAAGAAGCGGTAGCATGAGAAAAACGCATCACTCCACCGATGGATTTTTGGGGATAAAAAACCCTGCCCACCATTTTAGGGATAACGCTTATTGCATTGCACACCCGCCCCAATAGCATTGCTCGGTGGGCTAAAGAGTGTTTTAAACAAGAGAGCAATGCATGCAAAAATTTGTCATTCACAAGCACGGTCGCCTTCAAGAATGGGTCGCTGAAGAAAAGGGCTATTTCAAGGCCGAAGGTCTGAACAACTACGAACTCGCGTCGCACGCTTTGTTGTCAGCGAGCACGGGCGCCGACACCCCCAAGAAAGCCGAAGTCAAAGAAAATTTAGACGGTGCGTTCCAAAGCTATGAAAAGGGTCGCGAAGCATCGGTGAGTTGCGCCTGCCACTGGACGGTCAACATGGCCGCATCGGCCGATCACGGCAAGTTATGGGGCGAGTGCTACACCATCACCCCTTGCGCGATTTTTGTGGCACCCGAATCCCCCATCCAGCGGCCCGAAGACTTGGCCAACATTGAGGTCCATGTCGGCTATCAGTCGGGGAGTCACTACACGACCATACAGGCCTTGGAGCCCTTTCTAAAAAAAGAAGAGATCAAATTGAAATTCAGTGGCTCGCCAGCGGCCCGGGTTGACCAAATGCTCGACCGAAGTGCGCAAGCGGTCACGGTGTTTGGTGGTCAATACTACATCCTCGAACAACTGGGATACCGAAAAATACTCGATTGCACCTTCATGATCGCCGCCATCATCCCCAAAGACGTCTCCATTGAGGATGCGAGAAAATATTTTGCCGCACTTCGAAGGGCCCAAGCCGACATTGATGTGATGCACCAAAATTTCGCGCACTACTATGCCCAAGAAATCCCACAACGCCATCTTGAACTCGTTGATGTCAGGCGTTTTGGTCCTGGTGAGCGCTTTGTCTTTGAGCCCTACAGCAAAGAAATTTATGAAAAAACCCACCAGTGGGTCCAGGAGCGAGGGATTTTTGCTTCTGACAAAGAGGGTCACGGCTCCTACGATGAGTCGGTTATTCGTTTGGCTGAAAAAGTTTGAAAGTACACATGAAAAAATTCATACCCACGAGCCTTGCTTTTTTACTGTTGCTCAACTTTTCAGCGAGCACGCAAGCAGCCTCCAAACCTTTCAAAGTGGGCTTTGTGGTGGCGATGTCGGGTCCCTTTGCCTCCACGGGCGTGGAGATGCTGGCAGGCGCCAAACTGTTCATGGCCGAGCACGGCAACAAGGTCTCAGGGCGTGAGGTGGAGTTGGTCGTGAAAGACGACAATGGCACACCCGAATTGACCAAGCGCGCGGCACAAGAACTCGTGGTGAATGACAAGGTGGAGGTCTTGGCTGGTTTCAGTCTCACCCCTCTCGCCCTCGCTGCTGCACCGATTGCCACACAGGCCAAAGTTCCCATGGTCAACATGCTGGCAGCCACGTCGTCCATCATCAACGCCACATCCTATATGGTGCGGGTGTCCATGACTTTGCCACAAACGAGCGTCACCATTTCCGACTGGGCCTCAAACAACAACATCAAGAGGGCTGTCACCCTCGTGTCGGATTTTGGGCCAGGCATCGATGCAGAAACCTCATTCAAAGACCGCTTTATTCTCAACGGCGGCAAAGTGTTGGACTCCTTGCGTGTTCCATTGAAGAGCAACGATTTCTCTCCCTACCTTCAAAAAGTCAAGGATCTCGCGCCCGATGCGGTCTTTATCTTTGTGCCAGTCGGTCTGGGCGCCAACTTGATGAAGCAATTCAATGAACGCGGTCTCGATAAATCGGGCATCAAACTCATTGGGCCAGGCGACGTGGTGGATGACGGCGACTTGAATGCCATGGGTGAGTCCACGATCGGTATCATCACCTCTTACCCTTATTCCACCTCGCACGCTTCGGCCATGAATCAAAAATTTGTGAAAGCCTTTAAAAAAGCCAATCCCCAAATGCGTCCCAATGCCATTGCTGTGTTTGGCTATGACGGCATGCGGGTGATTTACGAAGCCATCAAGAAAACCAATGGAGCGGGCAACGGGGATCAATTGCTCGAGGCCATGAAGGGGCAAATCTTTGAAAGCCCCAGAGGACAAATCTACATTGATGCCATCACCCGCGACATTGTGCAAAGCATCTACATTCGCCGGGTGGAAAAAAATGTCAAAGGTGACGGCGAACTCTACAACGTTGAATTCCAAGACATCAAAGACGTGAAGGATCCCAGGCGAAACAATTGAACCCAGGAGAGGGGTGAGATTCAAGCGCCGATCCTATAGTCTGCGATCAATTCAACATGTTCAACTGGATTCATTCAGATGTATTTTGGTCAATCTTACTGATCATTCACGGCTTGCTGGCCGTGACACTCTTGGGCGCCATCACCCACCAATCTTTGGCGCTATTTCGAAACCTTCAGTCCGCACCTCAAAGTCTAGTGAAACGGTTTCAATCGGTAAGGCCTGAGGTCTACACCCGCACCATTTGTATCTTGTGGCTGGTGACTTTTTTCATGGGCGGTTGGATTTACGCTCAATACCGAATCACAGTGCGCATTCCCTTGGAGCAACAAGGCTACTGGTGGAGCCAAGGATTTTTTGAAATCAAAGAACACATGGTGAGCATCGGCACCCTCCTCATCCCGGGCTACTGGGCGCTTTGGAAGAATCTGGACAAGCCCGCCTTTGACCTCACTCGCAAATACACCACCGCGCTCTTGGCGGCCATTTGCTGGTTTTCTTTTTTGGTGGGCCATGTTCTCAACAACATCCGAGGATTTGGATCATGACAACCAAGAACCTAGAATCAAACGAAGCGACAAGGCAAGGTCAAACCCAAGGACAAGCGTTGATGGTCTTTAGTGTCTTGGCGCCCTGCATTTATGTGGCATGCAACTTGTACCATTGGCCACTCTTCACGTTTTTCCCGGCCACCAATCACCTCACCTGGGGTTGGACGCCGATGTCCGACGATGAAGGCCCAGCCATGTACTGGTATGGCTGGTTGCTGAGCACCTTGATCTTGGGAGTAGGCCTGGCAGGCCTGGCAGGCCTCTCAAGCGCGCTCAAAAACCCCACCTCCAACCCTCTCTTGTCCAAGCTCTTGCCCCACGTGCTTCACCTCCTGTGGATCCTCCCCTTGGTTTTGCTGCCCGTCATCGTCTATTCTTTGAAATTTTATTGGTTGCATCGCTGACTTTTTCTGCAAGGCCTTTATTGTGAAGATCATCAAAACCGTGTTATTCGCCCTTTTATGCTTTTTGGCGTTTGTGACTGTCTCACAAGCCGGCGGTGGAGAATACGAAGGGGCCGATGACAGTGAAAACGCGGGGCCAGCTTATTTTGGCTTTGTAAGGGACGACAAGGGCAGCAACTTGGCCGCAGCCAAGGTCACCTTGCTCAGCAAAAGTGGCATCAAAGTTGACATCAAATCCAATGTCCTCGGGGTCTACCGCAGCCACATCTCCAAAGACATCAAACCCGAGGACGTGAGCCTCTTGTGTGAAAAAGATGGCTACCAACAAGTCAGAATCGTCAAACGCAGCAACAGCTCGGGACGTGTCATCGAAGCCGACTGCATCATGCAAAAAAAATGAGTCGCTGATGCAGGCCAGGTACGAGCGGATTTTCAAAACGGCTGAGTCCAGTCTCTCGGTTGGGTGCCTTTACACACTTCTTTTCATCGCGCTCTTGAGCACACTCGCTTGCAAGGCCTTGGCACAAGCCGATACCCTCCTCTACAACGCGAAGATTGTGCAAAGCGACGGCTCTTTTGTAGAAGCCCTGGCCATTCAAAACGGCAAAATCAGCGCCATGGGCGACTCCCAGGACATCCTCGCACTGGCGACAACCCAAACGCTCACGCTTGACTTGCAGGGCAAGACCGTGATTCCCGGCCTCATTGACTCCCACATCCATGCCATCCGGGCGGGTTTGACCTACCAACGCGAAGTGAGTTGGATAGACACGAGATCGATCCCTGAGGCCTTGTCAAGACTGGAGAGCGCAGCGCTCAAGGCTCCCCGAAACACCTGGCTCATCGTCGCGGGCGGCTGGGTTGAAGCCCAATTCAAAGAGCACCGCAGGCCCACCCAGACCGAGATTGATGGTGTCGCCCACGGCCATCCGGTGTATGTTCAACTGCTTTATTCGGCGGTGTTGTTGTCAAGCAATGCAGCCCAGGCCTGGGGGTTGACACCGGTTGCTAAAAAACAAAACAAAAACTCCAATGGGGCGCAAACTCGGCTTCCAAGCGAATTGCTTTCTCGCTTGACCGTTCAAGCCTCTGAAAGCGCTGAGACAAGCGGGTGGTACGAGGGATCTAGCAGAACCATCAGCGAACTCTTTGATCGGCTGCCGCAACCGAGCTTCAAAGAGCAAGTTATTGGCACCCGCGCCTTTTTTACCGAACTCAACCGGCTAGGTCTCACGGGTGTGAACGACCCTGGCGGCTACAACTTGCCCCTCAAGTCCTACCGTGGCGTGAAACTCTTGGGTAAAACCGCGCAGTTGACCCTGAAGGTTCGCTACAACATCAGTGCGCCAAGGCGAGGTTATGAGCTCGTGGATTTTCAGGGGATTGTGAAAACGTTTGCAAAGGATGACACCCCGCCCTTCCTCCAATTCAACGGCCTCGGTGAAAACGTGAGCTGGAGCATGTACAACAATGACGCGCCCACCCAGGAAGATCAAGATCAACTCTTCACGGTGCTCTTGTGGGCCGCACGCCAGCACCTCAATGTCACCCTGCACTGGAACAACGAGTCATCGGTGGACAAGTTATTGGACGTCTTGAAGCGGGTGAACGCCATTGCAGACATCACCCCATGTCGCTGGTCCATTGCCCATTTGAACGACGCGTCTGTCTCAACGCTCGTGGCAATGAAAAGTCTTCAAATCGGCTGGTTGGTACAAAATAGCCTTTACTACCAGGCCGAGCGCTTTGCTTTGCAACGCGGGAACCCTTCTTTGCTGGAAGTTTCTCGCTTCAATACCGCAAAGCAACTCGGGCTGCGCACGGCAGCGGGGACTGATGCGCACCGGGTCATGAGCTTCAACCCCTTTGTGGCCTTGCAGTGGCTGGTCTCGGGACTGAGCATCAGTGGAACGACCACAGGCTCGCCTCTGGAGCGCCCAAGCCGTCTACAAGCCCTGCAGATGTATACCCGTGAGAGTGCTTGGATGAGCTTTGAAGATCAAACACGCGGGAGCATTGCGCCTGGCTTTTGGGCAGACTTGGTGGTGCTCGACCGGGATTATTTTTCAGTGCCAACCCAAGAAATTGGCGACATTACTTCGCTCATGACCTTTGTCAATGGCAAAGTGGTTTATCCTGCAAACGCAAAAGTCCTTGCCTCAATCCCAACCCATTCAACACAGGCCTCAGCTCAACAACAACCTTCCACTTTTTGCCCCTCAAAAAAATTTGGCCCTCGAGGTTTTTGTGTTGGGATTTTTGAGCCCAACGGCCAGTTTTGCGCAATCCAATGAGCGCATTGCTGAACACAGATGCTACACCGCCCATGAAGGCCGCTTGTGTGACGTTGCCAGTCGCTTCAAGAACTAAACTTCACGGGCTCTTTGCCAATCACCCAATGGTGAGGATCGACTGCTGGATTGCGACGAGGCCCACCCAATACCTTGGCCTACATCTTGCACCATCCCAAGCGAGAAGCCGCCGCCAAGAACTGGAAAGAGCTCACGACCATTGCAGCGTTGAAGGCCGCCAAAGCGCAGTCCAAGACCCACACCATCAAGATGGGCACAAAAACAGGCTCTATCTTGGCTAAAAGTGATAGCCTCCTTAGCTTGACGCCGCAGCATGACGCCTCACCATGACGCCTCTGCTTTGCCAATGCAATCTGAAGCCCAGCACACCCCTGCCATCCATCTTCACTGGCGAGTGAGAACAGTCGCCCTTCAAGCTCAAAAAGCATGGGTTTCAAGAGTTAACCCTAATACTATTGGGCGGGGTTTCTTTTACATAATGGATTGACCATCGCACGCCGTGTGGCGATGGTGTGAATTTACCCCTTTCAATCCCGCTTTGGATTGACCCTCCATACCCATACGGTCTTGCTATGCTTTCAGAAAATTCTGTACTCCAAGTGGGCTTCTTCACGCCGTCCATGCAGTCGGCCGTTGATCAAAGGGTCAAAGCCGACAAAATCCCCGATGGCAACACGGTTCCTAAAAGCTTTCACTACCAAACAATCCTCACCACCGGCAGCACCCCCATCCCTCGCAGTCTCATAGAACAACTCCCCAAGTTGGAGATGATCGCCAACTGCGGTGTTGGTTACGATAATTTGCCCCTGGCCTATTTGAAAGAGCGAGGCATTGTGGCCAGTAACACACCGGGCGTTTTGAATGCCGCGGTGTGTGAGTTAACGTTTGGAATGGTGTTTGCACTCCTGAGAAAGCTCCCTCAGGCCCAGTCCTTTGTCCTTGAGGGGCGCTGGCCAAGCGCAGCCTTTCCTCTCACCACTTCGCTAGCGGGCAAACGCGTCGGCATTGTCGGCATGGGCCGCATTGCGCAGGACTTGGCCAAGCGGCTCATCGCCTTTGATGTGCACATTGCTTACTGCACCCCCAAACCCAAAGACCTCCCCTACCTCTATGTCGGGCACATTGAAGCATTGGCCGAACAATCGGATCTCTTGATCATGCTCTGCCCAGGGGGTGCGGCCACGGCAAAAATTGCCAACGCGGCGGTCTTCAAGGCGCTCGGGCCCCAAGGGTTTTTCATCAATGTCGCCCGCGGCAGCGTGGTTGATGAAGCGGCCTTGATTGAGACCCTGAAAACCCAAGGGATTGCGGGCGCCGCCCTCGATGTCTTCAACAACGAGCCCAACATCAACCCTGAATTCTTGACCCTCAACAACGTCTTGGTCCTTCCTCACCTGGGCAGTGCCACCACCGAGACTCGCCACGCCATGATTGAGCTCACCTTGGACAATTTGCAAGCCCACTACCGGCACCAAGCCCTCAAAACTCCCATACCGCTCTGAATGCTAGACCATGAAACCCAGCTCGGCCCTACCCAAAGTCCTCTCCCCTGTTCTCACGCCCTTCAAGGCCAATGGACAACCTGATGCTCAGCGCTTGATCAAACAATGCCAGTGGCTCACCACTTGCGGGGTGGGCCAAGCCATCTTCGGGACCAATTCCGAGGCCAACTCCATGTCGAGTGCCCAGAAAATGAGTCTCCTGGACGCCTTGGCAAGCGCGGGGCTTAATCCCGGGTTTTTAATGCCCGGCACGGGGGCTTGCTCCATTGATGAGGCCAGCGTCCTCACCCAAGCAGCGGTGAAGGCCGGCTGTGCGGGTGTTTTGGTGCTGCCGCCCTTTTACTACAAGGATGTGTCCGACGAGGGTTTGTTTGCTTTTTTTGCCCAAGTCATTGAGCATGTCGGCGACGATCGGCTCCAAATGTACCTCTACAACATTCCCCCAGTCACCAAGATACCCCTCAGTCTCGCCCTTCTCACGCGGTTAAGACAAGCCTATCCCAACACGGTGATGGGCATGAAGGACAGCTCGGGTGACTGGGCCTACACCGAGGCCGTCATCCAAGCACTTGCGCCCACAGGTTTTCAGGTGTACGCTGGCAGTGAGACCTTTTTGCTGCAAACCCTGCGAGCAGGCGGTGCCGGTTGCATCTCGGCGACAGCCAACATCAACCCCAGTGCCATTGCCAGACTGGCAGCGACTTGGCAGCAGTCGGATGCCCCCACGCAACAAGCCGCCTTGGACCGCGTGAGGTCCACCTTTGCCAAATTCCCGATGATTCCCGCCATGAAGTCCGCGGTTGCCCATTTTGGCCACGACCCTGAGTGGCAACGGGTTCTGCCCCCCCTCATGGCGCTCAACCCAGCGCAAACCGAAGGCTTACTCTTGGCACTTGAGGACATTGGTTTTTCAATTCAAGGCTTGTAAGTCACTCCTCCTCCCACTCCACCAGAAAATAGACATGAAAACATTCAAGATCCTTTTGTTGAGCTCAGCTCTAAGCGTTTTTGCGGCCCAGGCACAAAACATGTCCATCGCAACCGGTGGCACTGGCGGGGTGTATTACCCCATGGGGGGAGGACTCGCGGCGGTGTTGTCCAAACACATCCCCGGCATGTCGGCCACGGCCGAGGTCACGGGGGGTTCCATTGACAACTTGAAGCTCGTGGGGTCTGGCAAGCCCTACATCGCGTTTTCCATGTCCGATGCGGCCAAAGAGGCCCAGGCCGGGGACGGCAAGTTTCAAGGTAAACCCATCAAACTGCGCACCCTGTTGGTTTTGTACCCCAATTTAATGCATGTGGTGACGGTGGAGTCGACCAACATCAAGTCCTTCAAAGACCTCAAAGGCAAGCACATCAGCACAGGTGCACCGGGCAGTGCCACCGAAATCATGGCGTTTCGGGAGCTCGAAGCCGCGGGCTTGGACAAGGACAAAGACGTCTCGCGTGAGCGGCTCAGTGTGGCCGAGTCGGTCAACGCCATCAAGGACCGAAAGATCGACGCCTTTTTTTGGGTGGGCGGTCTGCCCACCGCGGCCGTCACCGATTTGGCCAACACACCGGGCATGAAAATCGAGATGATTGAAAACACCGAAGGCATTGCCGCCATGAACAAAAAGTACGGCAATCTTTACTTCTCCACTGTCATTCCCAAAACCATGTACAGCGGTATGGCCAAAGACAACATGGTGGCCGCAGTCTCCAACATCTTGCTCGTGAGCGAATCCATGTCCGACGCCGATGCCTACAAGATCATCAAAGCCATTTTTGACTTCAAAACAGAGCTGATTCAAACCCACCGTGAATTTGAAAGCGTGAAGCTGGAAAATCAAAAATCCCTTGCCACCTCCATTCCCTTTCACCCAGGGGCTTTGAAATACTTCAAAGAAAATGGCGTTAAAACGGAATAAAGGATCCAGACCCACATCAGTCTTTTTACATCACTTGGGCTCCCCATGGACAAGCACAACGTTGACAATCAAACGCAGCAGCAGCTCGACGCTTTCATCAAAGAGGAAGAAGGCAATGCCAACGACTACGTGGGCGCCTTGGCCAAAGTCATCGGCCTCATGGCGGTGGGCATGTCGCTGTTTCACCTCTACGCCGCCTATGCAATTGTGCCCACCCAGTACCTGCGCTTGATCCACGTGGGGGTGGTACTCTTTTTGGTGTTTTTGAGTTTCCCGATCGCTTCTAAATTCAAGAATCGCCTCATGTGGTGGGACGTTCTCCTTGCCCTCTTCTCGATTGCCATCGCCTACTACGCGCTCTCTGGAGGTGACGATTTTGCCGATCGAAACACCGATCCCAATCAACTCGATATGCTGTTTGGTATTGGCCTCATCCTCTTGATCTTAGAAGCGGTGAGGCGCACCAATGGCCTGGTGCTGGTGAGTGTGACCGCCTGCTTTATTTTGTATGCCTTGTTTGGCAACCACCTGCCCCAACCCTGGACGCACAAAGGCTATGAGCTCGACCGACTGGTGGGCTTCATGTACATGACTTTGGAAGGTGTCTACGGCACCGCCATCGACGTTTCGGCCACTTTGATTATTCTATTCACCATCTTTGGTGCTTTTTTACAGCACACCGGTGCGGGTAAGTTTTTTATCGACTTTTCATTCGCCGCCATGGGGGGCAAGTCTTCAGGGGTGGGGAGAACCATCGTCTTGTCGTCATTTTTACTCGGCGGCCCCTCGGGCTCAGGGGTGGCCACCACGGTCACGGTGGGCTCGGTGGCGGCCCCCATGCTCTTGAAAGTCGGCTACGAGAGAAATGCTGCCGGAGGGCTTTTGGCGGCTGGAGGACTTGGCGCCATTATCTCGCCCCCGGTTCTGGGCGCTGCAGCCTTTTTGATCGCTGACTTTTTGAAGATCTCCTACCTTGAAGTGCTCTTGATGGCCACCATCCCGACCATCCTCTTTTACCTTGGCCTATTTGTGATGGTCGAGATTGATGTTCGCAAATATGGCATGGGCAATGTGACTTTTCCGGCCGCAGAATCGGCTTGGGGTTTGAGCAAGAAGTATTGGTTTCATTTCTTCTCCTTGGTCTCCATTGTGGTCTTCATGATCTATGGCTACTCGCCCACCATGGCGGTGTTTTGGGCAACGGTGGTCTCGGCACTCACCAGTCTTTTGCGGCGCGACACTGCCATTATTCCCTGGGACTTATTCAAAAATTCGAGTGGCTTTTTAAGCCGACTGTATGACTCGGGACTGACCAAAGCGCTGGCATCTGGGACCACTGGGGTGCTGAGCATTGCGGTAACGTGCGCTGGGGCGGGTCTGATCGTGGGCACCGTCACCCTGACGGGCCTAGGCCTGAAATTCAGCTCCATCGTCATTGCCTATGCTGGGGGCTCACTCCTTCTCACCACCATCTTCACCGCCATTGTGGTTTGGGTGGTGGGCTTGGCCGTGCCGGTGACGGCGTCCTACATCATCTGTGCGGTGATTGCGGCCCCTGCCCTCATCAACTTGGGGGTGCCAGATTTTGCCGCCCACATGTTCATCTTCTACTACGCTGTGCTCTCGGAGGTCTCCCCACCCACGGCTCTCTCGCCCTTTGCGGCAGCGGCCATTTGCAAGGGCAGCCCTTACAAAACCACACTACAGACTTGGAAATACGTAGCCCCTGCAATTTTGGTGCCCTTCATGTTTGTCCTGGACAAATCGGGAACATCGCTGCTCCTCATGGGCTCCATGAAGGCACTTATGCAAGCCGATTGGCTACAAATTGCTTGGATCACCTTCACGGCGATCATGGGCATTGTGTGTTTGGCTGGCGGCCTGCAAGGCTGGTTCATCGAAAAAACCAATCTCTTTGAACGCGTGGTGATGGTGATCGCGGGTGTTGCCTTGGCCTACCCCGACACGTCGGCAGACATGGTGGGCTTCGTGGGTTTTGCCATTGTGCTCGCCACACAAATATTGAGACACAAAAAACTCAATCCAAAATTGGTGAGTTGATGAAATGCTCTGGACCTCAACCGGTCGGCTTTCAAGACCTTTAAAACATATGCATCAATTCGCCCAATAAAATCATATTCCATAAAGCCCAGCATCACCAACACGAAAAAACCCAAGGACATGGGTCATTAAACTACTATTTCAATGCTTGATCTAGGCGCCCACAAGCACTGCAATTGTTTTGAGCCGGTAAGATGGGCCAAGAAGGTGAATTCTTCATTCGGCGAGCAATTGATGCTCTCTCCTCGTTTTAAGGACATCAACTGATTTTGGTCCACGCTTTTTTACCATTCAACTTGCGAATAACGGCCTCATCAAACTCGAAACCCAGACCGGGTGACTGATGGAGATACAAATCCCCTTTTTTAAACTCCAGTTGTTTGTTGATGAGTCTTCTGAAATTGAGCACCTGATCGTCTGTGAAAAACTCTACCATCCGCGCATTCGGGGTTGCGGCCACCAAGGGGGCGTGCAGGTCATGGAACCAATGCGGGTAAATGGTGAGCCCTTTGCAGTCAGCGTAAGCTGAAATGCGGCGCCACTCAGTGATTCCGCCACAAACAGCAGCATCGGACTGAACGATGGACACCGCCTGCGAATCCATCAACTCGCGAAACCGCCACCTTCCCACTTCAATCTCCCCGCTCGCCACATTGATCCGGGTCTGGCGTGCGAGAGCCGCATGCAAATCAATGGCATCGGGCGAAAAAGGCTCCTCAATCCAAAAGGGCTTGTAAGGCTCATAGCGGCGAAGGTGCTCCAAAGCGGTGGGCAAATCGCGCCAGGCATTGTTGGCATCCAGGGTCAACAAGACGTCTTCGCCAATGGCCTCACGGGCCGCTTTGATCCGCGCTTCGTCTTCTTTGGGCGAGAGACGCCCCACCTTCATCTTGACCGCTTTGAATCCAGCCTTCACATAAGAGGCCATCTCATGGCCGAGTTTGGCAGGTGTTTTGCCCGCCAAATAGTAGCCTCCACTGGCATAAGCGGGAACCTTGTCTTCAACCACCGAGCCCAAGTAGTGGTGCAAGGGCAATTGGGCCGTCCGTGCATTCAAGTCCCAAAGCGCAATGTCCAAAATCGAAAGCGCTCGCATGACGCAACCCGATCGTCCCTGCAAAATCGACTCGTTGTACATCTCGGCCCACAAACCTTCTGTGCGGTGGCTGTTTTGACCAATCAATTTGGCAGCAAGCAGCTGCTCAACCGCGAGCTTGGCAATACCCCCAGCGGCACTGCCCACATAGCAAAACCCAATGCCTTCGACACCGTCCACACTGCGCACCTTGACCAGACAATAGTGACGCTCGCTCACCGTTCTCGTCGAAAACGACGTCACCCGGTCCAAGGGAACGGCAACAGCGGTGACTTCAACGGATTCAATAATGGCCATGACAGTTCTCAGCAAAAAAGGTTTAAAAAATACACAAGGGAATGCAGTGACCAATCAACAGCGGGATTCAAATCGACCAACCCCCATCGATGATTTGGGTGGTGCCGGTTGTGAAGACCGACTCATCGCTGGCCAAATAGACGGCGAGTGCAGCGATCTCGGCGGCGGTGCCCAATCGACCCAGAGGCTGGCGACCGACAAACATGGAGCGAACCTCTTGGGTGGTCTTTTTCGTGGCCTGTGCTTGGACTTCGATGCGCTTGTCCAAGGAAGGCGTGTCCACCGTGCCTGGACAAATGGCATTGCAGCGAATACCGAGGTTCACGTAGTCTGCGGCCACCGATTTGGTGAGTCCTATCAGCGCCGCCTTGGTCATGCCATAGATGAATCGGTTGGGGGCGCCCTTGATGCTGCCCACCACAGACGCCACATTGATGATGGAGCCCGAGCAGGCCTCAATCATTTGTGGCAAATAGGTTTTGATAAGCCGGTAGTGCGACATGACATTCAAACCCATCGCCATCTCCCACTCGGCTTCGGTGCTCTCTAAAATCGTGCCCGAATGCACAAAGCCCGACACATTGAAGAGCACATCGATGCGACCGGTCAAGCCATGTATTGCTTGAATCTCCTGCGGCTTGGTGACATCCAAGAGATGGGTCTCACAATCGCACTCTTTCTGGAGGGACTCAAGGGCTGGCCCATTGATATCGGTCGCATAGACCTTGGCTCCTTCACGGGCAAAGGCAATGGCACTTGCGCGCCCGATGCCTTGTCCGGCCGCGGTGATGAGGGCTTTCTTGCCCGACAAACGATTTGACATGTCTTTCTACCCCTTATGAATGTCCATCAACACTGGATTGACCCCAAGCACATCGCTCAGTGGTTATCTTTGGGCACGAAGGAACCCCGCTTGCCCACCAAAAAGTCCAAGTCTGCACCTTCATGGGCTTGCAGCACATGGTCGGTGTAGAGCTTCCAGTAGCCGCTCTTTAAGATCGGTTCAGGCGCTTTCCAGCGCTTGCGTCTCAAGGCCAGTTCCTCTTCGCTCACGAGAAGCTGCAATTTGCGCTCACCCACATCGAGCTCAATCATGTCGCCACTCTGCACCAAAGCCAAGTTGCCTCCGAGTGCCGCTTCGGGCGACACATGCAGGACCACAGTACCATAGGCCGTGCCACTCATGCGCGCATCGCTGATGCGAACCATGTCGGTGATGCCCCGCCTTAAAATTTTTGGGGGCAAGGGCATATTGCCCACCTCGGGCATACCGGGGTAGCCCTTGGGTCCGCAGTTTTTCATGACGAGGACGCAGTGTTCATCGACATCGAGATCCTCGTCGTCAATGCGCCTGTGAAAATCGTCGCTGTCTTCAAACACCACCGCACGCCCGGTGTGCTTGAGCAAGGCCGGGGTGGCCGCCGACGGCTTGATCACCGCACCGTTGGGTGACAAATTGCCTTTAAGGACAGCAATCCCGGCATGGTCTTTGAAGGGCTCGGCAAAGCTTTTGATCACCTTGGGGTTGAAGTTTTCCGCAGACTGAAAGTTCTCCCCAAGGGTGCTCCCGTTGACCGTGATGGCGTCTCGGTGCAGCAAGTGACCCAACTCTTTCATCACCACCTGCAGACCGCCTGCATAACAAAAGTCCTCCATCAAATATTGGCCCGAGGGCTGCAGATTCACGAGGCACGGTAATTCACTGGCCAAGCGGTCAAAGTCCTCCAAATTGAGAGCGACTTCCAAGCGCTTGGCGATCGCAATCAAATGGATCACCGCGTTGGTGCTGCCACCAATGGCGGCCAAGACCCGGATGGCGTTTTCAAAAGCGTCTCTGGTGAGAATTTGCGAGATGGTGACATCGTCGTGCACCAATTGCACGATGCGCCTACCCGCATCCCGCGCCAAGACATTGCGGTGCCCATCAACTGCCGGATAGGTCGCGTTGCCCGGCAAACCGATACCAAGGGCTTCCACCATG